>OJHK01000005.1_pt1 | contig 337609 bp, 342 predicted proteins | sample 1595161 | NCBI WGS metagenome assembly OJHK01 (sample SAMN05416842, study PRJEB24817) | seawater metagenome | isolation source: Sea water | place: Canada:Atlantic | collected 2013-07 | reverse complement strand
ATTCGTCGGCAGCGTCAGATGTGTATAAGAGACAGGGGCTAGGGTGGGGATAACATATCAGACGTTAATGTAGCTGTAACAAAATTTACGGTCCCTCTGCTTTCCTCAACATTAACAGAAAGCAAGTTCATCTCTATAAATTGTGTTTGTTTTTCAAAATACTAATATCATCAGGGTTAATCAAATCTGGTGCCGTCCAGCCATTAAGGTCATACTCACCTAGGCATTTATCTGCAAACCCTGTTAATTCACCGGCTAAGCCAGACATTTTTGCGCCACCTAGTAGTTGTAATCGGATATCTTCATGATTTCCCGCATAGTTGCGTTCGTATAATTCATGACGGCTGCCAAATTCGCTGCCAATTGAATCCCATAACAATTTCAAGACTTTTACACGTTGTTCAGCTGATATGCCATTTGAGCCACGTACAAAACGATCCAAGAAAGGCCTGATTTCAGGGTTTTTGAAATCGGCGGCATGAGAAGGTAAATATATAAGCGCAGCGCCTAAGTCTTTTTGAATCAAATCTTTAATCATGGGGTACGCCATTGGTGCAAAAACGCGATAAGCGCTAGCCGCTTCTGCATTGACTTGTACTGCACCATTCTCACCCCAAGGTGATGGGTTGCGTGCCATCGCATCTGTTAGGCTCCAAAATAAGTTACGCCAAGCGAGCACTTCGCCAATTCTTCCTTGTACGCCACGAAATTGATCTGCGCCGGTTGTTTCAACAGCTTTCATTAACAGGCCGGTAATAAAGTCTAATTTAACCGCTAGGCGAGTACAGCCGTGGAACAATGCGCGCATCATAAAGCCTGAGCCAAATATAAAGCGGTTAACGACGTCAATATCGCGGTAGGCAAATACGTTTTCCCAAGGCACTAATACTTTATCTAAAACGAGAATAGAATCGTTTTCATCCATACGGCTTGATAGCGGGTAATCATAAGGTGAACCCATTGCGCCAGCTGCGTATTCATAGGATGTACGACAGATAATTTTCAAGCCAGGTGAGTTCATTGGCAGCGTGAAAATCACGGCATAATTAGGGTCTTTAACAGGGACGCCGTATAAACCAACAAAATTTTGATGGGTTAATGCGGAGTTTGTAGCGACCACTTTAGCGCCAGATACAATAATGCCAGCATCGGTTTCTTTTTCAACGTGAATGCAAATGTCCTCAATTTCCGCAGTGCCTTTGTCTCGATCAATTGGTGGGTTAACAATCGCGTGGTTCCAATACAATAAGTTTTCTTGTGTTTCTTTATACCAGCGGCGAGCATTGCCTTCATATTCACCAAAAAACTCGGGCATAGCACCCATTGATGCAATGAAGCTGGCTTTGTAATCAGGTGCGCGCCCCATCCAGCCGTAGCCAATGCGTTGCCATTCGGCAATGGCGTCACGTGAAGCGACAAGGTCATCGACGGATTTTGGTGCTTTGAAAAAAGGTTGTGTATAGCCGCCGCTGTCGGTATCGGTGGGCGATCTTAATATGCTGGACTTGGATTCATCATGCATAGCATCGTACATGCGTGCTGTCATGCGAGCAGAATTTCTGAAGGCGGGGTGTGTAGTGACGTTTTTAACGCGCTCACCAAAAATATAAACTTCTCTACCATCATCTAAGCTTTCTAGGTATTCATCGCCCGTCATGGGTTTTTTTACAGTGTTTTTATCTTCGCTCACGTTGTTCTCCGTAAAATTTGAAATATTAAAATTAAAGCAGTTTTGTTATTTTTTTAGCCTTGATAATAGCCGCGCTTTAATTGCTTTAATGTATAAGGTTTCATTGCTTAATAAAAGCACTTTGTGTGCAGGTAGTGATTGGCATCATTAATCTAATATAAAGTGCTGGCATATTGCGCATTGAACGCTTATTATTCAGTGAAAATTAAAAATTAAAGAGGGAGTGATAAATGGCTGTAATAGAACATGACGAATGGATAAGGCGGGCTGATTTAATTGGTAAAAAAGCAGAGCCGATGGTGGCGGAAGCAGAGAAAACCGGCTGTTTTTCATTAGAATTACGCGATTATGTTCATGAGCTTGAAATGCATAAAGCGTTAAGGCCATTGCAGTATGGCGGTTCAGGTATTGGTGCATTTACGTTCTCTGAAATTGTTCGGACGATTGCTAATTACAATGCATCGGCTGCGTGGTTGGTTTATTTCGTTGTGTTGCACGAGCAATGGGTTGCCTTTTTGGACGAGAAGGGCCGTCAAGAAGTGTACGACAGTGATAAATTAACCGGTGATATTTTTATGCCGTTAGGGCAAATCGAATACGTAGACGGTGGTGTTAGAATCTCCGGTCAATGGTCATTTGGTAGCGGTGTGTTATGGAATGACTGGATGGGCTTGGGCGCTATTGTTCAGGTGCCGGGTGAAGATCCGCAACCTTGTTTGGTAAATGTTGAAAAGGCTCAGCTTGAAGTGATTGAAGACTGGAACCCGTTTGGCCTTCGTGGCACGGGCAGTCACAGTGTGAAAGTAGATGATGTGTTTGTGCCTTGGCACCGTATTCTTCCTGTTTTAAACGCGAAAAATAAAGGTGAGCCAGTGGGCGGGCATTATTCGGATGAACCGATTTTCAAAGTACCGTTTATGGCGTTTTTCTGTTTAGGCTTTCCTGCTATTTCAACGGGTATTGCACAACGGGTGGCGCGTGACTTAAAAGTACGCGTAGAAGGTCGTCAACGTATTTTATATAACATGAAAGAGTGGGAGTCACCGATTGCGCAACGTAACCTTGCTGAAGTTATGGTGAAAGTAGACGCTATTGAGGCAATGAATACGCGTTATATTGACCAGTTGGAAGACTGGATCGAAGCGGGTACGCCGATTGTTTCTGAAGAAGAGAAAAACAAAATGAGCGCTTGGCGTTCTCATGTTGGTAAAGAAGCGTCTGATTTGGCCTTTCATGCGATGAGCTTATTAGGTGCCTCTGCTACAGGCAGTGGCGACCCACTTGAAACGGCGGCTCGGGATGCCTTTATGGTGTACATCCATTTAGGCCAAATTTATGAAGACAACATGATGGCTTACGGTAGAACCCAGTTTGGTTTATCAGGGCATCCGTTGTTGTAATTCGTTAGATGAAGCAATAAATTAATATCGGCCGCATAAAATGTTTTGTGCGGCTTTTTTTAGTTAACACGAGAGTTTTAAATGAATGTAACGCATACCGGTCAAGTGACCTATTCAGCACCTGTTAGCAAGGGCATTATTTTACTGAGAATTAAATTAACAGAGCCAAATTCAGTTGATTTTAAAGCCGGTCAATATTTGGCCGTATTATTGCCGGATTCAGATAAGGTCGCTTATTATTCGATTGCTTCTTCGCCTAAAAAAGCGGGCGAGGTTGAGTTGCTGGTTAAGGAAGATGAGTTTGGTGCAGGCGCGCTTTATTTGTATTCATTAAAAGAAGGTGATTCGTTACAACTGCATATGCCAATGGGCAGTGCTTTTTTACGCGAAGACAGTGACCGTAATGTGGTGTTTGTGGCGGGTGCGTCAGGCGCGAGTTATATACGCTCCATGATTCATTTTTTAGACGAATCCAATCATTTGGAACACCGTGAAGTTCATTATTTTCTAGGGTGCCGTGAAGAGGATGAGTTGTTGGAATCAGATTACATGCACGCCCTAGCAGACAAATACCAAGGTTTTCATTATCACCCTGCATTGTCCCATCGAGAGGATTGGGAGGGGCATACGGGGTTAATCACCGAGGTGGTGGAACGTTTAATGCCCAGCGATATGTCTGAATGGGAGGCTTATTCAGCCGGTTCCCCTGCCATGGTTAAAGCGGTGGCGGACTTGTTGATTGCAAATAAAAATTTGATGCCAGCTAATTTTTTATCAGATATGTACACGCCAGAAATTTAACCTTGCCGCTTCGAGAGAGCTCGCGCTAACGTGGTAGGTTGTTTGTATTTCTTATGCCGTTAAAAGTGCTTGAGTCTTGGGCTATAGGCACGTATTGTTAACAGTTCGACGCTCTAATTTAAAAGCGAATAAATAGTGTTAGTTTTTTATCATATGATGAAATTTTATCCTCTAAAGATGTTACGTATACGGTTGAGTTTTATGAAGCCATTAATAGAGGCAAGGGTTTAGCGTTGATGGCATATATATTGCTCTATATAACAAGATGACTATGACAAACAAAGATATTTCAGGTATTCCAGGGCAACGCTATGTGCGGGTAACGAATGTTGTTAACGAAAAATACGTAGAGTTTGAATTTGCAATAGCCGACCCAACTATTAATGTTGAGTTGGTATTGCCTTTCGAGCATTTTAAAAAGTTTTGTGAAACCAATCAGGTGAAGCACTTAACGCCTGAACAAGAGGCAGCTGTTGACTACGATAAGTTGAAATGGCGGTTCGGTGTTCCAGGCTTTGACGAAAACGATTTATAAACAATAAGATTAATATTTAAAGGTTAGGAGATATACATGAGTATTGAGATTTCAGCAAAAACCATACAGCCAGTTAGATTGTCGTATGGCAATTTAAAAGAAAGGTTTGGTGATAAGAAGCCAGCTTCTCGTTATCAAGAAGCTGTTTATGATGTACAGCCCACGACAAATTTTCAATACCTTCCAATTTGGAATACAAAGCACGAGCTTTACGATAAAAGTAAAACAGCCATAGTGATGGAGGATTGGTACAGCTTTGCTGATCCGCGCCAATATTATTATGGCACTTATACAATTGCTCGTTCTAAGCAGCAAGACGTGGCAGAGCATAACTTTTCTTTTGTCGATAAGCGTGATTTGTTTGATTCTGTACCAGAAGAAGTAAAACAAGCGGCGCGTGAAATTTTAGTGCCGTTGCGTCATGTTGAGTGGGCGGCGAACATGAATAACTGCCAAATTACGGATGAGTGTTATGGTTCAAACTTTAGTACGCTTGCCATGTTTAACGCAATGGATAGATTGGGGATGGCTCAATATGTAACGCGCCTTGGTTTGTTATTAGACGGTAATGAAGAAACATCGTTGGACGCAGGCAAGCAAGCTTGGATGGAAGCACCTGAATGGCAAGGTTTACGACACGCAATCGAAGATATGTTTGTACTGGATGATTGGTTTGAATTGATGGTTGCGCAAAACTTCGTACTTGACGGGTTAGTGTTTCCGCTTCTTTATGATCGTTTTGAAAAAAAATTAACGGTAGAAGGCGGCGCAACTATCGCTATGCTGACTGAGTTTATGGATGATTGGTACAAAGAAACGGTACGTTGGACAAATGCATTGGCAAAAGTAACCGCAAAAGAGTCAGAAGCCAATCAAGAATTATTAAGCAAATGGACCAATAAGTGGACCGATAGATTAGTGGGTGCGTTGGAGCCAGTGGCCGCTAAAGCATTCGGCGCTGATGGTATTGAGCAATTAACAAAAGTTAAAGAAGAGTTGCTAGCTCGCCTGACTAAAAGTGGCGTTACTGGATTAAAAAGGAGTTAAGTATGTTAGATAAGAAAAATACGGTATTTTTAATTGTTCAAGATAATGAAGATGCGCGCCCAATTATTGAAGCGGTAGAACAAGATAATCCAGACGCTAACATTCAATATCAGCCGGGAATGGTTCGTATGGAAGGAGCGGGTCAGTTGGTTGTTAACCGTGAGACAGTAGAAGAGCAAATCGGGCGTGAATGGGATGTGCAAGAACTTCATCTTGTTCTAGTGTCATTGGCGGGTAACGTTGATGAAGACGAAGATAAATTTGAACTTAGCTGGCACTAACTGCCAGAGTTAAAGAGGATAATAAGATGCCAGCAAAAAAATTAAATTTACGTAAGCGTTACGAGTTACTAACGCGTGGAATGGGATGGGAAACAACACATCAAGATATGGATGATGTGTTTCCTTACGATTCATTTGAAGGAATTAAGATTACAGATTGGGATAAATGGGAAGACCCGTTCCGTTTAACGATGGATGCTTATTGGAAATTCCAAGCTGAAAAAGAGAAAAAACTGTACGCAGTTATTGATAGCTTCGCGCAAAACAACGGCCAAACTAACTTGTCCGATGCCAGCTACTTGAGTGCGATTAAATTATTTATTACGGGTGTTACGCCGCTAGAATATGGTGCTCACCGTGGGTTTGCTCATTTGGGTCGCCACTTCCGTGGTGATGGTGCGCGTATTGCTTGCCAAATGCAGGCGATAGATGAGTTGCGTCATGCGCAAACTCAAATTCATACAATTAGTCATTACAATAAGCACTTCAATGGGTTGCACGACCCGTTCCATCAGTTTGACCGTGTGTGGTATTTGTCTGTGCCTAAGTCATTTGTTGAAGATGCAATGACAGCTGGTCCATTTGAATTTATTACATCAATTTCATTCGCATTTGAATACGTGCTAACTAATATGTTGTTTGTGCCGTTTATGTCTGGCGCAGCTTACAACGGTGATATGGCGACGGTAACCTTTGGTTTCTCAGCACAGTCTGATGAGTCGCGCCATATGACGCTAGGTCTTGAAATTATTAAATTTATGCTTGAACAACATGAAGATAATTTACCAATCGTTCAACGCTGGATGGATAAGCATTTCTGGAGAGCGTATCGTTTATTAGCGTTAGTGTCAGCAATGCAAGATTACATGCTTACTAATAGCCCGCTGTCTTGGAAAGAAGCGTGGGATGTGTACTTCGTTGAAAACGGCGGTGCGTTATTTGAAGATTTATCCCGTTATGGTTTGAAAATGCCTAAGTATCATGAGTTGGCCACGGCGGAAGCAGAGCATTTGAGTCATCAAGTATGGTCAGTCTTTTGCCTGCTTGGTAATGCAACGGGTTTCCATACGTTCTTACCAACAGAAGAAAAAATGGATTGGTTGTCAGAAAAGTATCCAAATACGTTTGATAAATACTATCGTCCACGTTTTGAGCATTGGGCAAAGCAAAAAGAAGAGGGAACATTTCAATATTTAGCAGCGTTGCCTCAGTTATGCCAAGTATGTCAAATTCCAATGATTTTCACCGAAGTGGAAACAGATCCGATGCAGCTTAGCTTTAGAGTATCTGAATATAAGGGTGATAAATACAATACTTGTTCAGACGGTTGTAAAGATATCTTTGATCATGAGCCTGAAAAATATGCACAGGCATGGTTGCCAGTCCATCAAATTTTCCAAGGTAACAGTGGTGGAGCAACCATCCCAGAAGTGCTTGAGTGGTATAAATTCGCACCAGAAGATGGCGGCGATTATATCGGTTCTCAAGATCATGCGCGTTGGCAGGAATGGAAAGGCGCAGACGATAAAGTGAAACAGGCTTAAGCCGCATAGGAGCATAGATATGGCAGTTATTGCAAAAGACGGTTATGTAGACATCGTCAGAGATAAAGTAGAAAATTTTCACGGCAACCAACTGGTTCACGTGTCTTGGGATGATCATTTGTTGTTTTCAGCAGCACAAGCGTTTCCGTTACCACCAGAAATGCCGTTTCAGGCATTGGTGTCTGAAGTGATGGCAAGCGTTTTTTCTTATCACGAAGATTATGAAAAAATTGATTGGGCAGCGGTTAAGTGGATGTTGGATGGTGAGAATTTTACCCCAGAGATGGATAAATCGTTAAAAGACAACGGTGTTTGTCATAAGTCTTTAATTCGTTTCAAAACACCGGGCTTAATGGGTATTAATGGAACTAGGTTATAAGCGATGAGTTATGAAGTCACGATTGAACCGTTAGGCGTTACGATTGAAGTTGAAGACGACCAAACTATATTGGATGCAGCGTTAAGGCAAGGTGTTTACTTGCCGCATGCCTGTGGGCACGGTTTGTGTGGTACCTGTAAAGTGGACGTGCTGGAAGGTGAGTTTGCGATTGGTGATGAAGCATCGCCATTTTCTTTAATGGATTTTGAGCGTGAAGAAAAATGCTTAACGTGTTGCACCGTACCTGAGTCTGACCTTGTCATTGAAGCGGACGTAGAAGAAGAGCCTGACGCAGCGAATATTCCCGTACGTGACTTTACTGGTACAGTCGTTAAGATTGAGAAATTAACACCTAGAATCGTTGGTGTGTTTTTAGAAATTGAAGGCGATGAAGTGGAATTTCAATCAGGCCAATATGCAAACTTGAATATTCCTGGCCTAGATACGCCGCGTCCATTTTCAATGGCGCAATCACCCAATGAAAAAACAATTCTTGAATTCGATATTGCCTTAATACCAGGTGGTGAAGGCACAACGTGGATTCATAATGAATTAAAAGTAGGTGATACGCTTGAATTGTCTGCACCTTATGGACATTTCTTCCTAAGAACGTCCGATGATAAACCAATGGTGTTCTTTGGTGGTGGTTCTGGTTTAGCGAGCCCTAAATCAATGGTTCTAGATTTGTTGGAGTCGGGTGATACGCGTGAAATTATATTGTTCCAAGGTGCTAGAAATATAGAAGAACTTTACTATAAAGATTTGTTCGAAGAGTTAGCGACTAAGCATGATAATTTCACCTATGTGCCAGGTTTGTCAGGCCCTGATGTTGAGCCTGAATGGGAAGGCCCGACGGGCTATATCCACGAGGTGGCGAAAGAGCACATGGATAATAAGTTTGAAGGCTATCGCGCCTATATGTGTGGTCCGCCAGTAATGATTGATGCGTGCATTACGATGCTAATGCGCGGTCGTTTGTTTGAAAAAGATATGTTTATGGAAAAATTCTTTAGCGCGGCTGATGCGGAATCTGAAAGTAAAAAGAGTCCATTATTTAGGAATATTTAGTCTTTAGCATGGCGTTTCAAATTACGATTGAGGATACAGGCGAACAGTTTGCTTGTAGTGAAACGAAACATGTATTGGCAGGTATGCAGAAATTAGGTAAGAAAGGCATTCCGGTAGGTTGTAGAAGTGGTGGTTGTGGTGTGTGTAAAGTCCAAGTGTTATCAGGTGAATACACATCAAAAAAAATGAGTAGAGACCATGTGTCTGCTGAGGAAGAAAGCGAGGGAGTTGTATTGGCCTGTCGGGTTTTTCCAACATCTGACATCACATTAAGTGTCATTGGTCATTTACGCAAAGCAGTAACGCGGTAAACTGAAAAGTTCGCACCATTTTGTTTATTCTAAATGGTACAAAAATTAATTATTGATAGGAGATATATCATGGCTATGACAGGAATTTTACGTCCAGGGCACGTCCAACTAAGAGTGTTGGATATGGAAGAATCACTTAAGCATTATGTTGAAGATATGGGCTTGATCGAAACTGATCGAGATGATCAAGGTCGTGTTTACCTTAAATGTTGGGATGAGCAAGATAAGTATTCTGTGGTGTTGGAGCCGTCTGACCGCTCTGGTATGGACCACATGGCGTTTAAAGTGGCGACTGAGCAAGACTTATGGCGTTATGAATCAAATGTTAAAAACTTTGGCATTGAAACTAAAAGAATTCCGGCCGGTGAATTGAATGGTTGTGGTGAAAGAGTTCGTTTTGTTGCACCAGCAGGTCACACGTTTGAATTGTTTGCTGAAAAAGAGCAAGTAGGTAACGGAATTAGTACGACTAATCCAGCACCATGGCCAAGGGGCTTAAAAGGGATGGAGCCTATTCGTTTTGACCATTGCTTATTCTATGGTAATAACTTTGAAGAAAACTTTAAGTTCTTTACTGAAGCGTTAGAATTTCAATTAACCGAACAAATTGTGGACGGAGAATTACAGCTTGCGGCATTTTTAACGTGTAGCACTAAAGCACACGATATTGCTTTTATCCGTTCAGAAGAGGCAGGGCAACTGCATCATGCTTCATTCTTGTTGGGGTCTTGGGAAGGTGTTTTAAAAGCGGGTGATATTATTTCTATGGAAGACATTCCATTAGAAACAGGCCCAACACGCCACGGTTTAACGCGTGGTCAAACAATTTACTTCTTTGACCCTTCAGGTAACCGCAATGAAGTGTTTGCTGAAGACAGTTATGTGTACCCAGATAGCCCAGTGCTAACGTGGACGGCAGATAATGTTGGTCAAGCTATTTTCTATCACTCACGTCAGCTGGTGGATAGTTTTATGAGTGTGACTACTTAATCGCATGTCAAACAGTATTACGAAAAAAAATATTTCAACACAAGCTGCTTGTACTGCGGTACAGGCGGCCGTTGAAAAAGCAAAAGAACTAGGTATTGGTATTAATGCCTGTGTTGTTGACAGTTCCGCGACAGAAATTGCTTTTTTGCGGATGAATAATTCATTCTTACCATCCATGGGTATCGCTAAAGATAAAGCCTATACATCGGCTGGTTTTGGTTTTCCAACTATGGGTTGGGCTGGTGCGCTTGAAGGTAATACGCAATTGCAAGCGGGTATTGTTGCGCGGCCAAGGGTTGTTACATTTGGTGGCGGCTTACCGATTATGGAAGGCGATGAACTGATTGGGGCGATTGGTGTCTCGGGTGGTTCAGAAGAAGAAGATATTGTCTGTGCTCAAGCAGGCATAGATTCAATTAAATAACAAAGAATTAGGTAAATAATTATGAGAGAAGTTAAAGGATTTATAAACGGTGAATATGTTACTTCTGGCGAGTTTGGTGATGTTTTCTCACCAATAACAGGTGAGTTAGTTTGCAAATATCATCAAACCAGTATTGAGCAAGTTGGTGAAGCCGTTGATGCTGCTAATGCTGCATTGAAAGGCCCTTGGGCTGGTTATTCAATACAAGATCGCGTTGATGTTTTATATAAAATTGCCGATGGCATTAATGCGCGTTTTGATGAATTTCTTGAAGCCGAATGTTTAGACACAGGTAAGCCTTTCTCTTTAGCAAGTCATATTGATATTCCACGTGGTGCGGCAAACTTTAAAATCTTTGCAGATACGATCAAAAACGCAGCAGACGAAGCGTTCCATATGCCTACACCTGATGGTACGGGTGCTCTTAACTACACGGTTCGTAAGCCAAAAGGTGTCATTGGCGTTATTGGGCCTTGGAATTTACCTTTATTGTTAATGACATGGAAAATCGCACCTGCTTTAGCGTGCGGAAATACAGTTGTTGTTAAGCCGTCTGAAGAAACGCAATTAACATCAAGCCTATTGGGCGAAGTAATGAATGATGCAGGCGTACCAAAAGGTGTTTATAACGTTATTTTGGGTAAGGGCAGTAAACTTGGTGAAGCGCTTATTACAAACCCAGGTTTGGATGCAATTACCTTTACAGGATCCACCTCAACGGGTGAACGAATTGCTAAAGCGGCATCTGTTGGCGTGCGTGACTCTTCATTAGAGTTGGGTGGTAAAAATGCAGGCATCGTCTTTGCAGATTGCGATATGGATAAAGCAATTGAAGGCACATTACGTTCAGCATTCGCTAACTGTGGCCAAGTTTGTTTAGGTACAGAGCGTTTATACGTAGAGCGTCCGATTTTTGACGAGTTTGTTGCACGTTTAAAAGAAGGTGCAGAAGCACTTAAACTAGGGCGTTCAGAAGATTCTGATACAACCATGGGGCCGCTTATTAGTAAGTCTCATCGCGAAAAAGTGTTGAGTTACTTTAAAGCAGCGACAGATGAAGGCGCAACAGTGGTAACAGGTGGTGGTATTCCTGACATGCCTGAAGACTTAGCGGATGGTTATTGGATTCAGCCAACTATTTGGACTGGCTTGCCGGAAACTGCAACGGTTGTTAAAGAAGAAATCTTTGGCCCTTGTACGCATATCAGCCCGTTTGATACAGAAGATGAAGCCATTAAATTAGCTAATGATTCGCCATACGGTTTAGCAGCTTCTGTTTGGTCAGAAAACGTATCACGCGCGCACAGAGTATCTGCGCAAATGGATGTGGGTATTTGTTGGGTGAATAGCTGGTTCCTACGTGACTTACGCACACCGTTTGGTGGCGCTAAGCAATCAGGAACGGGCCGTGAAGGTGGTCATTATTCGTTAGAGTTCTACACAGAGCTTACTAACGTTTGTATTAAATTATAAGGAACAACAATGGATCAAGATAAAATCATTCAATACGGTGACGAGCTGTATAACGCGTTAATTACACGTCAAACCATCGCGCCTATTACTGAACGTTCACCGGACGTAACGATTGAAGATGCCTATAAAATTCAGCATCAAATGCTTAAACGCCGTATAGATGCAGGTGAAAGCATTGTCGGTAAAAAAATTGGTGTGACCAGTAAAGTAGTCATGAACATGTTGGGCGTATACCAGCCAGATTTTGGTTATTTGTTAACCGATATGATTATTTCAGAAGGCCAAGAAATTCCAGTCTCTGAAAAAATGATTCAACCAAAAGCTGAAGGCGAAATTGCGTTCATTCTAAAGAAAGATTTATGTGGCCCAGGGCTGACTAGCGCAGACATCCTAGCGGCAACAGAAGCAGTCATGCCTTGTTTTGAAATTGTTGATTCTCGTATCACAGATTGGAAAATTAAAATTCAAGACACCATCGCAGATAACGCATCATGTGGTTATTTGGTGTTAGGCGGTACAGCAGTAGACCCACGTAAAGTAGATTTAGGCGTGTGTGGCCTTGTGTTAGAGAAAAATGGCGAACTTATGCACACAGGTGCTGGCGCAGCGGCGTTAGGTTCACCAGTGAATGCGATGGTATGGTTGGCTAATACAATGGGTGCATTAGGCGTTACCCTGAAAGCAGGTGAGGTTATTTTGTCTGGTGCGTTATGTGCGATGGTCGATGCAAAAGCGGGTGATTCAATGCGCGTAAGCATTGGTGGTATCGGTTCATGCGGCGTTCGCTTCGTATAATTTAGGAGAATAAGAAATGGCAATTAATTGTGCAATGATTGGTTCCGGTAATATCGGTACCGACTTAATGGCAAAGCTTAAACGCAGCGCTAACTTAAACCCAGTTTGGATGGTGGGTATTGACGAAAATTCTGACGGTTTATTAAAAGCGCGCGAAGCGGGCTTGAAAACAACGCACGAAGGTGTTGACGGGCTGTTAAAGCATATTGAAGAAGATAATATTCAGATCGCATTCGATGCAACCTCTGCTTATGTGCACGGTGAAAACAACCGTAAACTTCAAGAAAAAGGTGTGTTGGTTATTGATTTAACACCCGCTGCGATTGGCCCTTTCTGTGTGCCACCCGTTAACTTGAAAGACCACGTGGGTGAGCAAGAAATGAACGTGAACATGGTAACGTGTGGCGGTCAGGCAACTATTCCAATGGTAGCGGCAGTTAGCCAAGTTCAAGCGGTTGAGTACGGTGAGATTATTGCGACTATTTCATCAAAATCTGCAGGACCTGGAACACGTAAAAATATTGATGAATTTACGTTTACAACATCAGGTGCTGTTGAAAAAGTTGGCGGCGCCAAAAAAGGTAAAGCGATTATTATTCTGAACCCTGCCGAGCCACCGTTAATGATGCGCGATACAGTTCATTGTTTAACAGAAACAGAGCCAGATCAGGAAGCGATTACCGCGTCTGTTCACGCAATGATTAAAGAAGTACAAAAATACGTGCCAGGGTATACATTAAAAAATGGCCCTATCTTTGATGGTAACCGTGTCAGTATCTTTTTGGAAGTTGAAGGCTTAGGTGACTACCTTCCGAAGTATGCAGGTAACTTAGATATTATGACGGCTGCAGCAACACGTACCGCCGAAATGTTTGCCGACGAAATAGAAGCAGGCAGACTGACGCTAACCAAGCTAAGTGCTTAGGAGAGGATGATGGACTTAAAAGGCAAAAAAATAAGATTACATGACAATGCGCTACGTGATGGAATGCATTCAGTTGGGCATCAATTTACGCTAGACGACATGGTGCGTATGGCGACTGCTCTTGATGATTCGGGTATGTCACTTATTGAAGTCACACATGGTGATGGATTGGGTGGCTCGTCCGTTAACTACGGTTTTGGTCTTCATACCAATAAAGAATATTTAGATGCAGTTATTCCTAAAATGAAGAACGCAAAAATTTCTGCGTTGTTATTGCCCGGTCTTGGAACAGTTGAAGACCTCATTATGGCTGCAGATTGTGGTATTTCTACAATAAGGGTTGCAACACACTGTACGGAAGCTGATGTGTCAGAACAGCATATCAAAAAAGGCCGAGAACTGGGTTTAGACACAGTTGGCTTTTTAATGATGGCACACATGACACAACCTGAGGCGTTATTAGAGCAAGCTCAGAAGATGGTTGATTATGGTGCAAACTGTATTTACGCCACGGATTCAGCGGGTTATTTGTTACCGGACGATGTAACGTCACGGATAGGTATCTTGCATGATGCGTTTGGTGATGATATTGAAATCGGTTTTCATGGACATCACAACATGGCAATGGGTATTGCAAATTCATTAGCTGCTGTAGAAGCAGGTGCAAGCCGTATTGATGGTTCTGTAGCCGGTTTTGGTGCAGGTGCAGGCAATACACCGCTAGAAGTGTTCGTTGCTGTATGCGATCGGATGGGTATTGATACGGGTGTGGATGTGGACAAAATAATGGATGTTGCTGAAGATATCGCGCTGCCATTAATGCCAACACCAACACGTATTGATCGTGACGCATTAACGTTGGGTTATGCCGGTGTGTACTCGTCTTTCTTATTGCACGCAAAACGTGCTGAGAAAAACCACGGTGTACCAGCAAAAGATATATTAATGGAACTGGGAAGAATGGGTGCTGTGGGCGGTCAAGAAGATATGATCGAAGACGTGGCGCTAAACATTAAAAAGAAATTAGCTTAGGGGATTACCGTGGCATTAGATACAGCAACACTTGAGAAAATAGCAGCGCATTTAGAAGATGCGGAATTAAATTGTAATGAAGTAATTAAAATTACAGATGATTACCCAGATATCACATGGGAAGAATGTGATGAAATTCAATGGATAAATCGTCGTCGTAAAGAAGCGCGCGGCACCAAAATAGTGGGCATGAAAATGGGCCTGACCTCCATGGCTAAAATGCGCCAAATGGGTGTTGATAAGCCATGTTATGGTTATTTAGCTGACTATTTTAGTGTGCCAGATGGTGGAGAAATTAAAATATCTGAACTGATTCATCCAAAAGTAGAAGCAGAAGTTGCATTTGTAACAAAAAAAGAACTGAGCGGCCCAGGTTGTCATATTGGCGACGTGCTATCAGCAACAGATTTTATTATGCCAGCTGTTGAAATTATCGATTCTCGTTACAAAGACTTTAAGTTTGACATTAAAAGTGTGCAAGCAGACAATTCTTCATCTGCACGGTTTGTAACAGGTGGTCGTATGCGTCCGGTTAGTGAACTAGACCTTAAAACACTTGGCGTGGTGATGGAAATTAATGGAGAAGTCGTGGATCTTGGCGCAGGTGCTGCAATTCTAGGCCACCCCGCTGCTGCTATTGCTCATTTAGCAAATATGTTAGCTGAACGTGGCGAAGTGATTCCAGCAGGTACCTTTATTATGGCGGGTGCAATCACGGCCGCTACTGCTGTTAAACCAGGCGATAACGTAACAGTACGTTACCAAGATTTAGGCACTCTTAGCATGCGTTTTGTAGAGTAATAAGGAGTTAATTATGCCAATAGCAACTATTAATATTGTAGAAGGTAGAACAGATGAGCAAAAAGCATTGCTCATTAGAAATATGACAGATGCAATTTGTGAATCACTGGGGTCACCCATTGAGGCAGTTCGTGTTATTGTTAACGAAATGCCAAAAACACAATTTGGAATTGCGGGTAAAACAGCGAAAGAACTGAGTAGATAAGACTTATTAAATTAAGAGGAGAACAATATGTATCAAATACCTAGAGCAGAATGGTATGACTTAACCCGTGCTACTAACTGGACATACAGTTATGTGACGGAAGACGAAATGTTTCCAGAAGAAATGAGTGGAGCACGTGGTATTCCTATCGAAGAGTGGGAAACATACGATGAACCTTATAAAGTTTCATACCCAGAATATGTCGCTATTCAGCGCGAGAAAGATGCGGGTGCCTATTCAGTTAAAGCAGCGCTAGAACGTGATGCATACGTTGACCGTGCAGACCCAGGTTGGATTTCAACCATGATTGCTCATTACGGTGCGATTGCGGTAAATGAATACGCAGCGAGTTTAGCTGAGGGCAGAATGGCGCGTTTCGCTAAGGCTCCGGGTAACCGAAATATGGCGACGTTTGGTACGTTGGATGAAAATCGTCATGGACAAATTCAACTCTTCTTCCCGCACGCAAATATCAAACGTAGCCGTCAATGGGACTGGGCGCATAAAGCGATGCACACAAATGATTGGGCATCTATAGCTGCTCGAGCATTTTTTGATGACATCATGTTATGTCGTGATGCAGTCGCCGTGTCTATTATGTTGACCTTTGGTTTTGAAACTGGCTTTACTAATATGCAGTTTTTAGGGTTAGCAGCAGATGCGTCTGAAGCAGGTGACCATACGTTCGCCAGCTTGATATCAAGTGTGCAAACAGATGAAGCGCGTCACGCTCAGCAAGGTGGGCCGTCATTAAAAATCTTAATTGCTAATGGCCATAAAGAAGAAGCTCAAAAATTAGTAGACGTGTCAATTTGGCGTGCTTGGAAGCTGTTCTCTGTGTTAACGGGCCCAATTATGGATTACTACACACCGTTAGAACACAGATCCCAATCATTTAAAGAGTTTATGGTTGAATGGATTATTATCCAATTCGAACGTCAACTGGCTGATTTAGGCTTAGATGCCCCTTGGTTCTGGGATGATTTGGTCAATGACCTTGATGTTACACATCACGGTATGCACCTAGGTGTTTGGTATTGGCGCCCAACCGTATGGTGGAACCCTGCAGCTGGTGCATCACCTGAGGACCGTGAGTGGCTTGAGGAAAAGTACCCAGGTTGGAATAAAACATGGGGCAAATGTTGGGATGTTATTACAGACAACTTAAACAATGGCCGTGAAGATCTTACTTTACCTGAAACACTCCCATATGTTTGTAATATGTGTCAATTGCCCATTGTTGGTACACCAGGTAATGAATGGAACGTACAAGATTTCCCTCTGGAATTTGAAGGTCGTTTGTATCACTTTGGTTCTAAGGCTGATCGCTGGTGCTTTGAACAAGACCCTGAGCGTTATAAAGAACACCAAAACTTGATTGACCGGTTCTTGGCAGGTGAAATTCAACCTGCCGATTTACCAGGTGCATTGGCTTATATGGGTTTAGGTCCAGGTGAAATGGGTAAAGATGCGCATGATTATGCATGGGCAGAAGCTTTCAAAAAACAAGCAGAAGTAGCTTAACTAAACAGCTCCCCGCCTGAGGGCGGGGGCTAGATAAGGAGAAAAAAATGGCAGCATTTCCGATTAATTCAAATTTCCAAGGTGACTTTGTGATGCAACTGGTACCAGTTGATACCGATGACACGATGGATCAAGTAGCAGAAAAATGCGCGTACCACTCTGTGGGTCGCCGTGTGGCACCACAACCAGAGAAAGTTATGCGCGTTAGATTACACAATGCAAACGATAATTTTCCTCGTGATATGAAGGTATCTGATGCAGGTTGGCGACCAACTGAAACGTTAGACATTATCTTTGCAGATCAATAAAGCTAGGGGGAATAGATATGGCTTTTGAAAAAATATGTACGGTAGATGATGTTTGGGAAGGCGATATGGATGCCTTTGAAACAAAAAATGGAACACAAGTACTTGTTTTAGGTGTTGATGGCGGAGGTTTTAAATCGTTCCAAGCGATTTGCCCGCACCAAGAAATTGAATTGGTAGAAGGTGAATTTGATGGAAAAGTGCTCACCTGTAAAGCCCATCTTTGGCAGTTTGATACTGCGAATGGTCAAGGTTTGAATCCAACCGATTGTAAAATTGCAGAGTACCCGATAAAAACTGAAGGCGACGACATATTCGTCGATATTGAAGGGATTGAACCCTTCACTGCGCATTCATAAATAACCGCTTTACCTGAAAGGCTGAACATAAAAGAGAATAACTATGTCAAATTTAAACGATGCATACAAACAGAATAAAGTAGGTCCAATCTTTAATGGTGGTGATGTTGCTCAAGCTGCTATTGAAGCAGCAGAGTGGGATAACCCAGATAAAGAAATTACCATCGATGATAAAGGCGCATACGTAAGAATTTCAGCTGAACAAGAGATGATTATCACGCGTGAATCTATGGAAGAGGCATTAGGCCGTGATTTTCAAATGAATGAAATTGAAATTCATTTGGGTTCTATGGCAGGGCAAATTGAGGTAACGCCTGAACAAATCCGTTTTTTCTTTGAAAAAACATTATAAGTTAGGATAAAAATTATGAGTGATTCAGCAGAAACATTAAAACCGTTAAAAACGTGGTCTCATCTTTCAAAGCAACGAAAAAGACCAAGTGAATATGAAATCGTTTCAACTAACCTTCATTTTCACACGAACAACAAAGAGAAGCCTTTTGAAGTAGGGCAAGATGCGCAAATGAACGATTGGTACTTAAAGTACCGTAATAATAGCCCATTAACACATGATGATTGGGATGCGTTTAGAGATCCTGAGCAGCTGGTTTATAGAACGTACAATATTCTTCAAGAAGGCCAAGAAGCTTATGTGACTGGGTTACTTAATCAGTTTAGCGAACGTGGTAATGACCAGATGATATCGAAAGAATGGGCATCTGATTTGGCGCGGTTATACACGCCTTCTCGTTACTTGTTCCACGCGTTACAAATGTGTGCATCTTATCTTCATCAAATGTCACCAGCGAGTACGATTTCAAACTTATCAACCTACCAAGCTGCTGATCATTTACGTTGGGTAACGCACAGTGCGTACCGTACATGTGAGTTGGGTAAAACTTGGGACGATGCAGGATTTGGCAAAAACGAGCGCGAGCATTGGGAAAAAGATGCGGCTTGGCAGGGTTTTAGAGAACTGGCTGAAAAAACATTGGTGATTTGGGACTGGGCAGAAGCAACCGTTGTTTTAGAAGTGGTTCTAAAACCGGCTGTATCCGCGGCTGTACAAAAACAACTTGGTTTAGCTGGTGCTGAAAATGGCGATACATTATTGTCATTACTTAATGATGCGCAAATGCGTGATGCAGAACGTCACCAACGCCAAACCAAATCGTTGATGGAGTTTGCAATGGCCAATGAAGCCAACGCAACGACTATCCAGGGCTGGGTTGATAAATGGCAGCCATTAGCGGATAAAGCAGTAGAAGCATACTGTGCTGCGTTAACTGATTTACCAGATGCTACTGAAGAAGCGAAAGCTTATATGGCGTCTGTAAGGCAGTCATTTGGTTTAAAGTAAGTTATTTATTTTAACAAAAGCCGTGTAATCAACTGATTACACGGCTTTTTTATCCGAACACGCATACTTAAAAAAACTTAACATTGATATAATTCTTCAATTACCTACAAATAATTAGAGCCCTGATGAGTAACTTGAAATTAAGCGTATTAGATCAATCACCTGTACATGATAATCAGCCTGAATCACACGGTTTATTTACCACTGTAGAGTTGGCTAAAGCCTGTGATGAAGTGGGTTATCACCGTTATTGGGTAGCAGAGCATCACGATACGCCTGGCTATGCCAGCCCTTGCCCTGAGATGATGGTGAGTAATGTTGCACACGCCACAAAACGTATCCGCGTGGGCAGTGGTGGCGTCATGTTACCCCACTATGCGTCTTTTAAAGTCGCAGAAACTTTTAAAATGCTTGAAGCATTTCACCCGGGGCGTATCGATGTAGGTGTGGGCCGCGCACCCGGTGGTAACCCAATTTCTTCTGGCGCAATTTCATCACCTAGGCAAACTATTCCGCCGGAGTACTACCCAAGTCAAACACAAGATTTAATCGGCTATTTAAAAAATGGCTTACCGTCTGACCACCCTTTTTGCAACGCAACAGTTGTACCTAAAGATGTAGCTGCCCCTCCTGTTTGGATGCTGGGTTCCAGTGATGGCAGTGCGGAAATGGCCGGTGTTTTAGGCGCAGGTTTTGTGTTGGCGTTATTTATTGGTACACACGATAGGCCACCTGAAATTATTCAACGTTATCGAAACGCCTTCCAAACAGGTGGTAGTCTTGGAAAGCCAGAAGCGATTATTGCGGTTGCCTCTATTTGTGCGGATTCTAAAGAAGAAGCTGAATTTATCGCCGCAAGTCATACCTATTGGAAAGTACAGGCGTTTAGGCATGGCACACGGGACGCGCTGTTTTCACCAGAAGTTGTGATGGATAAGAAGAAACAGTTATCGTTGTCGGATCAAGCCTATTATGATGAAACGTTGGCAACAATGGTGACGGGTACGCCAGAACAGTGTCAGTCTCGCTTGGAGAAAATAGCCGATTTATATAAAGTGGATGAATTGATGATTGTGAATGTTACCCATTCATTTGCTCCACGAATTGAGTCATACAAAAAATTAGCAGCACAATTTAATCTAAATAACTAACACTGGAGATCATTATGAGTAGTAATCCTGAAATAGCAAAAAGCATACAAACAGGCGCGTTTAAAACCAATTACCACGATGTAGGCGAAGGCGATCCGGTTTTCATGATTCATGGTTCAGGCCCTGGCGTGACAGCATGGGCAAACTGGCGTTTGGTGATTCCTGAATTAGCAAAACATCACCGTGTGATTGCACCCGATATGGCAGGTTTTGGTTTTACAGAACGGCTTGATGATTATGAATACACGATGGAAAACTGGGTACAGCACGCCATTGATTTAATGGACGCGTTGGGAATCGAAAAAGCGCACCTTGTCGGTAATTCATTTGGCGGTGGTTTAGCCATTGCATTGGCGATCAAACACCCAGAACGTGTTAATCGCCTATTATTAATGGGTGCGGCAGGTGTTAGTTTTGAATTAACGCCAGGCTTAGATGAAGTATGGGGCTATGAACCATCAGTTGCTAATATGCGCAAAATGATGGATTTATTTGCCTATAACCGTAACTTGGTGACAGACGAACTGGCTGAATTGCGTTACAAAGCGAGTATTCAACCAGGGTTCCAAGAATCCTTTAGTGCGATGTTCCCTGCACCACGCCAGCGTTGGGTAGAAGCGTTGGCTAGTGACCCTGAAGACATTAAAAAAATTCAGCACGAAACACTAATGGTTCATGGACGTGAAGACATAGTCGTGCCACCGATCACATCAACAACGTTATTTGATTTGATCCCTAACTCACAGTTACACATGTTTGGTTGCTGTGGGCATTGGACACAAATTGAACATAACGCGCGATTCATTGAATTGGCGTTAGACTTTTTTGCTGAAGAAAAATAAAGCAAGGTAGAACATTGAAATTTGCTGTTATTGGTGCGGGCGGTATAGGTTGTTACTATGCTGCCCGTTTATTAAATGCGGGTAATGACGTTGCCCTAATTGCCCGTGGTAAGCATTTGCAAGCGATGCAAGAGAATGGCTTGACTGTTAAACACGCCGAGCTCAATTTCAAACAGGCTGTTCAAGCATTTAGTTTAGACGAATGGTTTGATCAAACGCTAGTAAATCAAGTTGATGTGATTGTCGTGTGTTTAAAGGCCATGCAGACGCAGGCGTTTGCTGAACAGTTAAGCCGTTGGTTTAAACAAAGCCAAACAACGAATTTGCCTTTGGTGTTGTCTTTACAAAATGGAGTAGAAAATGAAAAATACCTCGTTGATGCCTTACCAAAAGATTTGGTACTGGGCGGGATTGCAAGGCGAATTGGCGCGCACATTATTGAACCAGGCGTGGTGGAATCGATTGGGCCAGCACAAGTTATTTTAGGTTTGTGGCCTAACCATCAAAAATTGAATGCATCGTTATCAACAAAAATCACTGGGTTAGCCGAGTGTTTTAATGAGGCGCATATTCCAACAGAAGTAGCTGCAGATATTAATAAAGAATTGTGGCGGAAGCTAATCATCAATAATGGGGTTAACCCTTTGTGTGCATTATTAGAACTAAAAACGGGTGATGCTACACCGCGTGCAGATTTAAAGCCCTTAATACGCAGCGCGATGGAAGAGGCGGTATTAGCGGCTAAGGCTAACGGTGTCGAGTTATCGAGACATGATTTAGAAGAAATGCTCGAGCTAATCTCAACCTTTGATTCAATTAAACCATCCATGCTGGTAGACCGCGAAAAGAATCGACCACTTGAAATTGAAGAGATATGTGGCGTGGTTATTCGTGGTTGTGAAAAGTTGGGTGGTGAAGCACCATACAATAAAACGATTTCAACATTGCTCAGTGTTCTTGTTAACAAACAATAGGCGTGATTAATTCTCTGAACCGTATTGCGGGTTGGCTCTTATTTACGGGGCTTGTGTTAACAATATCCAATCAATTTTTGAACGTGTCGCCGATATGGCTGGAAGGAACGTTAGTTTGGTCAGCTGGTATTATTCTGTTTTTTAAGCTCGCAGCAAAACAAAAACTAATTATCTCGGTGATAGGTGGATTTGCTCTACTGAGTTGGCTAATCGCATGGCAAACAGGCGATGCGAGCCAATTATTGGGTGCATTAACGATGAATCAATCAATGATTGTGATGTTGATGGGGGTGCAGTTTCTTCAGCTGGTCGCTATGCCTGACAGTGAAATAAATGAAACCTTGCCGACGGGTAAAAAAGCGTTCATAAAAACGTTCTTGGGTTTGCATTTATTTGGTTCGGTTATCAATATGTCAGCGGTTATTTTAGTGGCTGATCGTTTAACGTCCGTAACCCCCTTAACAAAACAGCAGCAGGTTTTGCTGACCAGGGCGTTTACCTCAGCAGCGAGTTGGTCACCCTTTTTTGCTGCATTTGCAGCGGCCATGGTATTCGCACCAAATGCTTCGTTAACAATCGTTATTTTGACGGGACTAGGATTGGCATGCGTGGCATTTTTAATTACTTACGCGGATGTTATGAGGAAGAATGAGACTGCGATTGATGAATTTGTTGGCTACCCCATGCGGTTTCAAGCACTTTGGCTTCCAGCGGTATTGGCATTAACGGTGATGGTTTTTCATGAATTGATGCCGGATATTAAAGTGATATTGTTAATTGCGTTGTTAGCGGTGTTAATAAGTGGCTCTGTTTTATTTTTTCGCGCAGGATTGGTGATGGCCTCCAAACAACTATTGAGACAGGTAACGGTTGAATTGCCCAGTATGAAAAATGAAATATCTTTATTTTTAATAGCGGGTGTTTTTGGAGCTGGCTTGGCAGCGGTTTTGGATAATTTATCAATCAACGTTCCCTTTGCCGAGTTTGATGGCATTGTGGCATCGGTTGTTATGTTGACTATGTTTGTTCTGGCGCTGTTTGGCGTACACCCTATCGTGAGTATTGCGGTTATTGGGCATTGGATTAGCACGACAGAACCAAACCAAACTTTATTGGCGATGACATTTTTAATGTCTTGGGCCTTATGTGTTTCTACCAGTCCGATGTCTGGCATCAACTTGGCATTGCATGGTCGTTATGGGGTGTCGGGACGAGAGATTTTCAGCTGGAATTTACCGTACGCTATTAAAATGTATTTAATGGCGAGTGCCGTGTTATTGCTTACTGGTTATTTTTTAGGAATTGGACAATAGGGATATTGAATGCGGTTATTAAGAAACTCGCTCATTTGCTAAATACCCAGTATCATACGTAGTATTAATTAAAAGAGGCCAAGTCCTCAACATCCATAAGGAAATAGTGTTTTGACAGATACCCAAAGACAGAACTCGTTTAACCAAGAAGAATTACTAAGTTGCGGACGTGGTGAATTATTTGGCCCAGGTAACGCGCAATTGCCAATGCCAAACATGTTGATGGTAGATAGAGTTACTTCTATTACTGAAGACGGTGGCGCTAATGGCAAAGGTCAAATCATTGCTGAGTTGGATATTAACCCTGACTTATGGTTTTTTGATTGTCATTTTCCTGGTGACCCAGTAATGCCAGGTTGCTTAGGCTTGGACGCGATGTGGCAATTGGTTGGCTTCTTCTTAGGTTGGAAGGGCGGGTTAGGTAAAGGTCGTGCGTTAGGTGTTGGCGAGTTGAAGTTTACTGGCCAGGTTTTACCTACGGCTAAAAAAGTAACGTATAGAATCGATTTAAAAAGAGTCATTATGCGCAAACTTGTTATGGGTATTGCAGATGCAGTAATGGAAGTGGATGGTAAAGTGATTTACGAAGGCAAAGATTTGCGTGTAGGTTTATTTCAATCAACTGAAAACTTCTAAGTAGGAACTAAATATGAGACGTGTTGTTATTACGGGAATGGGTATTGTGTCATCACTGGGTAGTGATGCAGATGCAGTTGCTAAGTCGTTAAGAGCGGGAAAATCAGGTATTAGCTTTGTTGAAGAATACAAAGAAAAAGGGTTTCGAAGCCATGTGGCGGGTGTGCCGCAGATTGACCTTGCTGACCATATTGACCGTAAAGCCAAACGTTTTATGGGTGATGCTGCCGGGTTTGCCTATGTATCCATGCAGCAAGCGATTGATGACGCTGGTTTAACAGAAGAAGAGGTCTCAAACCCTAAAACAGGGCTTATTATGGGTTCTGGTGGCGCATCAACTAAAAATGTTGATGATGCAATTAACTTATTAAATACAAAAGGTATTCGTCGTGTTGGGCCGTATATGGTGCCAAGAACGATGAGCAGTACTGTGTCAGCTGGGCTTGCTACACCGTACAAAATCAAAGGTGTTAATTATTCCATTACATCAGCGTGCGCAACCAGCTCGCATTGTATTGGTAATGCGATGGAGTTGATTCAGCTCGGCAAACAAGACCGTGTGTTTGCTGGCGGTGGTGAAGAAGAACATTGGTCATTAACGATGATGTTTGATGCCATGGGTGCGCTGTCGACTAAACGAAACGATGCGCCAGAAACAGCATCTCGTGCTTATGATGCAGATCGTGATGGTTTTGTTATTGCTGGCGGCGGCGGTGCGGTTGTTGTTGAAGCCTTAGATGTTGCGTTGGCTCGTGGCGCAAAAATTTATGCTGAACTAGTGGGCTATGGTGCAACGTCGGATGGCTACGATATGGTAGCGCCATCAGGTGAAGGTGCAACGCGTTGTATGCAAATGGCGTTAGAAAATGTCGATTCACCGATTGATTACATCAATGCGCATGGCACCAGTACGCCAGTGGGTGATATGGCTGAATTGAAGGCCGTTAAAGTCGTGTTTGGTGACAGTACGCCACCAATTGGCTCAACAAAATCATTGTCAGGTCATTCATTAGGTGCGGCGGGTGTGCAAGAAGCTATTTATTGTATGTTGATGATGAAAGATAACTTCATAACAGCATCGGCAAATATCGATAATTTGGATGAAGCGGCTGAAGGCGTGAATATCGTTCAAGAAGCGCAAACAGATGTGCAGTTGAATACGGTGATGTCGAACAGTTTTGGTTTTGGTGGAACGAATGCGACATTGGTGATGAAGCGATACGAAGCCTAGAGTTAACGTTTTAAATATAAAAAAGCCGCTCAATGAGCGGCTTTTTTGTTTGGTATGAGAATTACTTACGCGGCTTTAATAGCCAATAATTCCATTTCAAAAATAAGTGTTTCGTTTGGCCCAATTGCACCACCGGCACCGTGTTCACCATAAGCTAAGTTAGATGGAATAAATACTTTCCATTTTGTACCGACTTCCATTAGCTGTAGTGCTTCTTGCCAGCCTTGAATAACACCATTAACTGGGAATGTAGCTGGTTCGCCACGTTTAATTGAACTATCAAAAACAGTACCATTGATCAAAGAACCTTCGTAGTGAACATCCACCGTGTCCGTTGCTTCTGGTTTTTTGCCATCGCCTTGATTGAGAACAATGTACTGCATGCCGCTGTCTAGCGTTTGAACGCCTTCTTTAGTGCTATTTTCTGTTAAGAATGTAGCGCCTATTTCTGCATTGCCGCCTTTTACTTCGCCAGCTTTTTCTTGCATATCTTTTTGAAATTGTTCAATAACAGATTGCATTTCAGCAGGGCTTAATAAGCTAGCATCGCCATTGAGTGCATGTGTAACACCTAAAACAAGTGCTTCTGTTTCTACGTCTAATTTATCTTGTTGAATGCCTGCGCCAATTTGTTGGCCCATTGTATAGCTTAGTTTTTGCTTGTCAGTTTCCACTTTGTCCTCTTTACGGTCATAATAAAACGCAACATTCTACACGAATATCGGTATTGAGTGGTTTGACAAGAGGGTTTTCGGCGTAGAAAGTAAAAAGGGCTGGTGTGGAGAAAGACTGGTTATGCTTTTATATCAATAATGCTACCAATAATATCCCCGGCTGTTTGTGCAACCTTAGCGGATGCTTGAACCTGTAGTTCAGCTTGTTTTAGCTCAATAATATTGCTGGTGGTATCTTGTGTACTACTTTCATTGCTCAGCTGCTCAGCACTAGCAAGTTTAGAGCTAGCTTCGTTAGCTTGGCTGATGCCTTTATTAATGCCAATTAAGGCATTATGACTGATTGATCCAACGTCCATAATCGTAGTTAAAAATTGTTTTGACAAGTTAATTATATTAACTAACCTGAGTAAGACTGTGTGCTAGTTCACGATTTTACTCAGGGTTATGCTGATAACACCTCAATCTTTGCAATGTTCAGCTGAGCATAAGGCTGTCATATTCAATATACGCCTGACGGAGGCGAGTGGTTTAAGGACGTGTGCTGGCTTTTCAATACCAAGAAGAATTGGCCCAATGGTGATGCCGTCACCCAAAATTCGAAGCAAGTTGAACGAAATGTTAGCGGCATCTAGGTTTGGAAAAATAAATAAGTTGGCTTCGCCATTTAATTTGGAATTGTTCACCAATTCATTTCTTAAGTTTTCTAATAACGCTGCATCGGCCTGTATTTCCCCTTCAACTTCAATGTTGGGGTGTTGCTCATGAAGTATTTGGACCACATCAGCCATTTTTTTAGCTTCGTTAGATTGGCTGCTACCAAAGTTTGAATGAGATAACATGGCGACTTTGGGTGTTATACCAAAACGTTGGACATATTCTGATGCCTGAAGGGTCATGGCAACTAATTCATCAGTTTGAGGGTTGCTGTTGACCATCGTGTCACAAAAGAAATAGACACCTTTTTGGAGAACAATTGCATTTAGGGCTGCTACAGTTTTCTTGCCCTTTTCTTTATCTAAAATATCAGTGATATGGTCAAGGTGCTTATGATAGTTCCCCACCATGCCGCAAATCATTGCATCGGCTCTATTAAGTCTAACGAGTAAAGAGGCTATCACTGTGTTCTTAGTGCGAACATAGGTTTCAGCTAACCCAGATGAGACGCCTTTTCTGTCCTTTGCTTGGTGGTAGGCTTGCACGCATTCTTCAAAGAAGGGATTGTTATCCGGTTCAATGATGGTGATGTCCTTTTCTATAGAAAACGTTAAACCAAGGCTTGTGATGTTTTCTTGAATGATGGATTTTCGTCCAATGAGGATAGGTTTTGCTAATTCGCCGTTTAAAACTTCTTGTACAGCGCGAAGAACTTTTTCATTTTCACCTTCAGCATAAACAACCCGCTTTGGTGTAAGCTTTGCGCGTTCGAAAATAGGTTTCATGACCATACCAGAGCGGTACACGTAACGTTCTAGAGAGGCTTTGTAGTGTTCAAAATCTTCAATTGGTTTGGTGGCGACACCGCTAGCCATAGCAGCTTTGGCGACAGCTAAAGGGATTTCTATAATTAAGTTTGGATCAAACGGCCGGGGGATAAGGTATTCAGGGCCAAAAACAGGGGTTTGGCCGGCGTAGTTGTCATAATCATCGTTAACCGCCCTATGTGCCAGCGAGGAAATGGCTTCTATGCAGGCTAATTTCATTTCTTTGTTGATGGTGGTAGCACCTACATCTAACGCACCCCTAAAAATATAAGGGAAACATAATACATTGTTTACTTGGTTCGGGTAATCGGAACGTCCCGTTGCAATAATGGCATCATCTCTTACTGCTTTTATTTCTTCTGGCAATATTTCAGGTGCCGGGTTGGCCAATGCAAAAATAATGGGTGATGGGGCCATGCTGGCGACCATGTTTTGTGTCATCATACCGGCACGAGAAACACCTAAGAAAATATCGGCACCGTTTAAGGCTTCAGCTAATGTTCTTAAGTCAGTCTTGGCAGCATAGCGTTGTTTGCGGTCATCCATGCCTTCAATGCGTCCGTCATAAATGATGCCTTTGCTGTCACTGACTAAGATATTTTCTTGCTTCATGCCCATGTCAATTAGCATGTCTAAACAGGCGATACCAGCCGCACCAGCGCCAGATGCGACTAACTTAACGTCAGCAATATTTTTGTTGGCTACTTTTAAGCCGTTGAGTATGGCTGCTGCGGTAATAATGGCAGTGCCATGTTGGTCATCATGAAAAACGGGGATGTCCATGCGTTCGCTGAGTTTCTTTTCAATAAAAAAGCACTCAGGCGCTTTAATGTCTTCAAGGTTTATGCCGCCAAATGTTGGGGCAAGACTGGCGACAATATCGACGAACTTGTCGGGGTCCTTTTCATCTATTTCTATATCAAAAACATCAACACCACCGAATTTTTTAAATAATACGCCTTTGCCTTCCATAACAGGCTTTGATGCGAGAGGGCCAATATCACCTAGCCCGAGCACGGCAGTACCATTCGTGATAACAGCGACTAGATTGCTTCGAGAAGTATATAGGCCTGCAGTTGAAGGGTCTTTTGCAATTTCTAAACAAGGCTCAGCGACACCAGGCGAATAGGCCAACGCCAGGTCTGTTTGATTACTCAACGCCTTGGTTGGAGTAACTTCTATTTTTCCTGGTTTTGGGTGCTGGTGGTAATACAGCGCGTTTTTGATAAGTTTTTCAGACATGGCAAAAAGATATTAAATTGGTTTGATATGAATCGGGGATTATACGGTAAACTAAAAAACTAATTTTCCCCGTTGTGTGTTTATTGCGCCAACGATATTTAACGTTAATAGTTTTACTCATGAATGCTCTAGAAATAAAAAATTTAAAGAAAACGTATAAAAATGGTTTTACTGCTGTAAAAGGCATCGATCTGGACGTAAAAAAAGGTGATTTTTTTGCGTTGCTGGGTGCAAACGGGGCTGGTAAATCCACAACCATTGGCATCATCGCTTCATTGGTTAATAAAACATCAGGTTCTGTAAAGGTATTTGGGCACAATTTGGATGAGGATCCGGACGCAGTCAAAAGGTCCATAGGTCTAGTGCCACAAGAGTTTAATTTTAATCAGTTTGAGAACGTATTTGATATTGTTGTATCGCAAGCGGGCTACTACGGAATTCCACGAAAAAAAGCACTTGAACGTGCTGAAATTTGTTTAAAACAACTCGAAATTTGGGATAAACGAAACGAGCCTTCAAGAGAGCTGTCTGGCGGAATGAAAAGACGCTTAATGATAGCCCGTGCGTTAGTTCATGAGCCAGCATTATTGATTTTAGATGAGCCAACAGCGGGTGTTGATATTGAGATAAGGCGTTCAATGTGGGCGTTTTTTAAGAAGATCAATGAGGCTGGAACAACAATAATTTTAACAACGCATTACTTAGAAGAAGCAGAAAGTTTATGCAAGCATATCGCTATTATCAATAAAGGTGAGGTGATTGAAAACACCGATATGAAAGGGCTGTTGCAAAAAGCAGATGAGGAAGTGTTTGTTTTAAGTCTTGAAAATACGCCTAACGAAGTACCCATTATTTTAGGGTGCGACATTGCTGTGATCGACGAAACAACATGGCAAGTGAGCGTGCTTAAGGAAACGGGAATACATGCGCTTTTTATTGAGTTAAACCGTTTGTCTATTAAAGTGACCGGTGTGCGGAATGAGTCAAACCGGCTTGAGCAGCTGTTTATGAAGTTGTTATCTAACAAGGAGGAGCAATAAATGTTTAGAAAAGAGTATTTAGTTGCTTTGCAGACGATTACATTTAAAGAGGTTAAGCGTTTTACGCGTATTTGGGTGCAAACGTTGTTGCCGTCAATTATTACAACAAGCTTATACTTTTTAATTTTTGGCACCTTGATTGGCTCAAGAATTGGCCAAATGAAAGGGTATGACTACATGGAGTTTATCGTTCCTGGGCTGATTTTAATGGCAGTTATTAGTAATGCGTATTCAAATGTGGTCTCTTCGTTTTATGGGTCGAAGTTTCAACACAACATTGAAGAAATGTTGGTTGCGCCAATGCCTGGGTGGGTTATTTTAGCGGGGTATATTTCTGGTGGTGTTATGCGCGGCTTAATTGTTGGGGTTTTAGTCACTATCGTGTCGTTGTTTTTTACGGATTTACGTATTGCCCACCCTGTCATGATGGTGGTTGTCTTTTTGCTAACGGGCGTGCTTTTTTCGTGTGCGGGGTTTATTAACGCGGTTTATGCAAAAAGTTTTGATGACATATCAATAGTGCCCACCTTTGTGCTGACGCCACTGATCTATTTAGGCGGTGTATTTTATTCTATTGACATGCTGCCGATGTTCTGGCAAACGGTATCTTTATTGAACCCAGTGTTGTATATGATTGATGTCTTTAGATACAGTATTTTGGGTACTTCAGATATACCGTTGGTATATGGTTTTTCTGTTATCGCGCTGTTTATAACAGCACTTTTAGTTATAAGCTTACGCTTGTTAAGCAAGGGCATAGGCATTAGAGACTAAATATTCTCGATTGAATGATGCAGTGCAATGCTGTAAAATTGCAAAAATTTTATTGTTGTTTTGCACTATAATTATATGAGCCACTTGGCCGATTTCGCGTAGTTTCATGTGGCGACGTTGGAGCAAGTAAAATCCAATCAAACATAATAAAACCTAATTAATGAATCACTTTAAGATTAAAAACGGGTTAGATTTGCCGATGACAGGCGAGCCCGAACAAGTTATTTCAGACGGTAATCAGGTGTCCTCTGTTGCCATCATTGGTAAAGACTACATTGATATGAAGCCGACCATGAAAGTTCAGGAAGGTGATCGAGTCAAGTTAGGGCAAATCTTATTTACAGATAAGAAAACAGACGGTGTGAATTTCACTTCCCCAGGTAGCGGCACTGTTAAAGGGATTCATAGAGGAGCTAAACGTGCGCTGCAAAGTGTTGTTATTGAGCTTGATGGCGATGATGAAGTCAGATTTGAAAAGTACGCAGTAAGCGAATTGGCTAAGCTTGATTCGACTGCTGTTGTTAAGAATTTAACTGAGTCTGGTTTGTGGACAGCATTCAAGTCACGCCCTTTTAGTAAAATACCGTCTCCATCAACTACGCCAGCATCAATTCATGTGTCGGTGATGGATACAAATCCACTAGCCGCTAATCCTGACGTGATTCTCTCACAAGATAGCGACGCATTCAAAAACGGACTATCTGTTTTGTCTCACCTAACAGAAGGTACGGTTTATCTTAGTAAGGCTGCGGGTCAAGAAGTTGATGCGCCAGAATCTGTTGAGAAAGTTGAATTTTCAGGTCCTCATCCTTCAGGGTTATCTGGTACACATATGCATTTTATCAACCCTGTTAATGCAAACAATATTGCGTGGACAGTAGGTTACCAAGATGTGATTGCTATTGGTAAGTTGTTTACAACTGGCCGCCTTAGTGTTGAACGAGTAATTTCACTTGCGGGACCAATGATTAATAAGCCGCGTTTAATCAAAACAAGACTGGGTGCAAATACTGAAGAGCTTATTGAAGGTGAGATGCAGGCTGGTAAAGTTCGCGTTGTTTCAGGTTCTGTATTGGCAGGTCGTAAAGCAAGTAACTGGGCGTCATATCTTGGGCGTTACCATGTTCAAGTATGTGCGCTTCAAGAAGGCCGTGAACGACAAGTGCTAGGTTGGTTAAACCCAGCCGGTGAGAAGTTTTCATTCACTAATGCCTTGTTTTCAAGCTTCAATCGAAAGAAAAAAATCCCGATGGATACCGCTGCACATGGTAGCCCTCGTGCGATTGTTCCCATTGGAGTTTTTGAAGGCGTGATGCCGCTGGATATATTACCTACACAGTTATTAAGAGCTCTTGTTGTTATGGATGTCGATTCTGCAGAACAATTAGGCGCACTTGAGTTAGATGAAGAGGACTTGGCTTTATGTTCATTTGTGGATTCGGGTAAACATGATTTTGGGAAGGCATTACGCGCTAATTTGTCACACATCGAGAAGGAGGGGTAATGTCTCGAGTAAGGAATTATTTAGATTCAATACATCCGACTTTTGCTAAAGGCGGGAAACTTGAAAAGTACTATGCCATTTATGAAATGGTAGATACTTTTTTATATACACCGAGCGACGTTACTTCCGGTACAACACATGTGCGAGATGCAATTGACCTAAAACGCATCATGACGTACGTGTTTATTGCCGCATTACCGTGCGTCATCATGGCAATGTGGAATACTGGTCACCTTGCGAATATGGCGATGGCTGATTTAGGGATGACATCGTTAGACACATGGCGCGGTTTAGTGACTAATTTGGTCGGTTATGATGCCGACAGTATATTAGCCTGTATGGTGCATGGCGCAATGTATTACGTGCCAATCTACCTGGTTACTTTAATTGTGGGTGGTGTTTGGGAAATACTTTTTGCGGTTGTGCGTGGGCACGAAGTTAACGAAGGTTTCTTTGTTACCTCCATGCTTTTCTCTTTGATTTTACCAGCGACTACGCCACTTTGGCAGGTTGCCTTAGGTATTTCTTTTGGTGTGGTTATTGGTAAAGAAGTGTTTGGTGGAACAGGCAAAAACTTCTTAAACCCTGCGTTAACTGGGCGTTGTTTTTTATTCTTTGCTTATCCAGCACAAATGTCTGGCGACGCTATTTGGACAGCCGTTGATGGGTTCAGTGGAGCGACCGCATTGGGTATGGCGGCGGAAGGTGGTATTGAGGCTGTGATGGCTTCAGGTATTACTTGGATGGATGCTTTCGTCGGCACAATGCAAGGATCAATTGGTGAAACGTCTACGATTGCGTGCCTCATTGGTGCCTGCTTCCTGTTATACACACGTATTGCTTCATATCGCATTATGCTCGGTGTATTGGCTGGCATGATAGTGACCAGCACAATGTTTAACTTTATTGGTAGTGAAACTAACCCTATGTTTGCCACACCTTGGTATTGGCATGCGGTATTGGGTGGTTTTGCCTTTGGTGCTATATATATGGCCACAGACCCAGTAAGTGCCGCGATGACAAATACGGGGCGTTGGGTCTACGGTATTTTAATTGGCTTAATGGTGATCTTGATTCGTGTCGTAAACCCGGCTTTTCCAGAAGGCATGATGTTGGCGATTCTTTTCGCAAACATGTTTGCGCCATTGATTGACTACTTCGTTGTTCAGTCGAACATTAAAAGACGGGAGAAAAGAAATGCCTAATGAGAATCAAGAGAAGAAGGCTAGTTCTTTGAATTTTCTAGCGCTATCTAATGACAGTACAGCTAAAACATTCATTATGGCAACGTTGGTTTGTTTAGTTTGTGCCGTGTTTGTATCGGTTTCTGCTGTTGCTTTAAAACCGTTACAAATACTTAATAAAGAATTAGATAAGAAAAAGAACATTTTGCAAGTGGCTGGCTTATATCAAGATGGCGATGATATAGAAGCAGCGTTTTCCAAAATTGAAATTAAGTTGATTGATCTAGAAACAGGTGAATACACAACTGAGCTTGATGCCGCTACGTATGATGAAATAAAAGCAGCTAAAGACCCTACACTTAATGTTCAAATACCAAAAGAAAAAGATCTGGGTAGTATTCGAATGCGCCCTAAATTGATGCCCGTTTATCAAGTGAAAGATGGCGATAAAGTAACACAGCTTATTTTACCAATTAATGGTTATGGCTTATGGTCAACGTTATACGGGTTCCTTGCAGTGGAAAATGACGGCCAAACAATTGTTGGCTTGAGTTATTACCAGCATGCAGAGACGCCAGGCTTAGGTGGTGAAGTTGATAACCCTAAATGGAAAAGTTTATGGTCTGGCAAGAAAATTTATGGGCCAGATGGCAACGTTGCGATTGACGTGGTTAAAGGTTCAGTGGCACCGGGTGCGAAGGGCGGTGAATTTCAAGTGGATGGTTTAGCAGGTGCAACGCTAACAAGTCGTGGTGTAGGTAATATGCTGAAGTATTGGATGGGTGCTGAAGGTTATCAACAGTACTTGAATAAAATTCAAGCAAACGGAGTATAAAATGAGTAATGAATCAAAAAAAATCATACTAGATCCGTTAATTGATAATAACCCGATTGGCTTACAAGTTTTAGGTATTTGTTCTGCTTTAGCGGTTACAACAAATTTAGGCACTGCATTGGTGATGAGCCTTGCGCTTACGTCAGTATGTGCGTGTTCAAACTTATCAATTAGCATGATTCGAAACCATGTGCCGGGTGCTATTCGAATTATTGTTCAAATGACCATTATTGCTTCTTTGGTTATTGTTGTTGACCAGGTATTGAAAGCTTATGTTTATGACCTAAGTAAACAGCTATCAGTTTTTGTTGGGTTGATTATTACTAACTGTATTGTGATGGGGCGAGCAGAAGCATTTGCGATGAAAAACCCACCAGGTGTAAGCTTTTTAGATGGAATTGGTAACGGGCTAGGCTATTCAGTGGTGTTGATATTTGTCGGCGTTTTTCGTGAGCTATTTGGTTCAGGTAAATTGTTTGGAATCGAAATTCTGACAACAGTTAACGAAGGTGGTTGGTACGTGCCGAATGGTTTGATGTTATTACCTCCTAGTGCGTTCTTTATCATTGGTTTAATGATTTGGGGGATTCGTGCAATGCGCCCTGCGCAAGTAGAAGCACCTGATTTCAAGATCAAAGAAGTTAATGGAACGGAGACTATTTAATGGAAGCGTATATTAGTTTATTTGTCCGTGCAGTATTCGTAGAGAATCTTGCGTTAGCTTTCTTCTTAGGCATGTGTACTTTCTTAGCGGTGTCTAAGAAGGTCTCAACAGCCATGGGTTTAGGTGTTGCGGTGATTTTGGTGCAAACATTAACGATGCCCCTGAATAATATTTTGTATCACGGTTTATTAAAAGACGGTGCGTTAGCGTGGGCTGGTTTACCTGATGTTGATTTAAACTTCTTGGGCTTAATTGTTTACATCGGTGTGATTGCGGCGGTGGTTCAAATCCTTGAAATGGCGATGGATAAATTTACGCCCGCGTTATACAACGCGTTAGGTGTTTTCTTACCGCTCATTACAGTGAATTGTGCCATTTTAGGTGGCTCATTATTCATGGTAGAACGTGACTATGGGTTTGGTGAGAGCGTCGTGTTTGGTTTAGGTAGTGGCTTAGGCTGGGCGCTTGCTATAACAGCAATTGCCGGCATAAGAGAGAAACTGAAATATGCCGATGTGCCCGATGGTTTACAAGGGTTAGGTATTACATTTATCACGGCAGGCTTAATGGCGATGGCCTTTATGGCTTTCTCCGGCATTCAACTGTAATTAGGAACTCGGTATGTTAGAAATTGGTTTAGGTATTTCGTTTTTCACAGGCATCGTCTTAATACTGGTTGTTATTATTTTAGCGGCTAAGTCTAAGTTAGTAGCCCAAGGTAATGTAAGCGTTCTTATCAACGGTGAAAAAGAAGTTAAGGCCGCTGTGGGTAGCAAGCTCCTTGGAGCGCTGGCAGATGCACAACTTTTTGTGCCATCAGCATGCGGTGGTGGTGGTACATGTGGTCAGTGCAAGGTACGCGTTCAAGAAGGTGGTGGATCAATGCTTCCAACGGAAGGAACGCACATTAATAAAGGCCAAGAAAGAGATGGTGAGCGTTTGTCGTGTCAGTTAACTGTTAAACAGGACATGAAAATTACGGTACCTGAAGAGGTATTTGGTGTTAAAAAGTGGGAATGTACAGTTAAATCTAACCACAACGTTGCAACATTCATTAAAGAACTTGTGCTCGACCTTCCAGAAGGCGAAGACGTAGGTTTTCGTGCAGGTGGTTATATCCAAATAGAATGTCCACCACATGTGGTTGATTACAAAGATTTCGATATTGAAGAAGAGTACCGAGGCGACTGGGATCACTTCAATGTATGGCGCTATAAATCGACAGTTGAAGAAGATGTGCTTCGCGCCTATTCAATGGCGAGTTATCCTGAAGAAAAAGGCATTATTATGCTGAATGTGCGTATTGCTACACCGCCTCCACGTGGTGGGGATGATATCCCTCCTGGTAAAATGTCGTCTTACATCTTTAATTTAAAACCCGGCGATAAAGTAACGATATCTGGACCATATGGTGAGTTCTTTGCTAAAGAGACTAAAGCCGAAATGGTATTTATTGGTGGTGGTGCTGGTATGGCACCTATGCGTTCTCATTTGTTTGACCAACTTCGCCGGATAAAAACAGATCGTAAAATATCATTCTGGTACGGTTCAAGAAGCTTAAAAGAAATGTTCTACGTAGAAGATTTCGATATGCTGGCAAAAGAAAATGATAATTTTGAGTGGCACGTGGCCTTATCTGACCCTCAACCTGAAGATAATTGGGATGGCTTAAGTGGTTTTATTCATGAGGTTATTTTAGAACAATACCTTAAAAACCACCCTGCGCCAGAAGATTGTGAATTCTATATGTGTGGCCCTCCAATGATGAATTCAGCGGTTATTAAAATGCTTCAAGATTTAGGTGTTGAAGACGATAATATAATGCTTGATGATTTTGGTGGTTAATTGAAATTCATTAAACGACCCGTTAAGAACGTACTGTTTTTAACGGGTTTTTTTATACTTGTTACGCTCGCAGGTTGTGAATCACAACAAAGCCTGTCTACCTCTTTCAGGGGTGGGACGATGGGCACAACTTATCATATTAAAGTCTCATCAGAACTGTCTTCGCAAGAGACGGTTGTTATGGAAAAAGCTATTGATGATGTGCTGTTACAAGTGAATGAATCTTTTTCTACGTATATAGAAACGTCAGAAGTATCAACATTTAATCAAAATAAGAGTCATGAAGAGCAGGTTAAGTCAGCAGAATTTATACGTGTCCTTGAAGAAGCGTTACGTATTAGTGATGCCACTCAAGGCGCATACGATATTACAGTTGGGCCTTTAGTAAATTTATGGGGTTTTGGCCCGAGCTTTCAAGCAGACGACGTACCAACCGATGCCGAGATTAAACAGGCGAAACTAGCGGTTGGCTATAAGAATATTGTTGTTAATAATACTCGGAAAGCTATAAAAAAATTAAACCCTGACATATACATAGACTTCTCATCAATTGCTAAAGGCTATGGTGTTGATAAAGTGGCTAATTTTATCGAATCAAAAGGTCATGCCAATTATATGGTTGAAATTGGTGGTGAGATGCGGGTTAAAGGAAATAACCCTGAGGGTAATAAATGGCGAATAGCTGTTGAAAATCCAGATTCAGTAGAAAGGTCTATACATCAAGTTATTAACGTAAGTGATACAGCCATTGCAACGTCTGGAGATTATCGAAATTTTTTCGAAAAAGATGGCGTTAAATATTCGCATACGATTGACCCAACAACTGGTCGGCCAGTTCAGCTTAGTTTGGCGTCAGTTACTGTTTTAGCAGATAGCAGTATGACTGCAGATGCATGGGCAACCGCTTTTATGGTGTTAGGCAGCAAAAAAGGGTACGATTTAGCCATTGAAGCTAATTTAGCGGTATTGTTTTTAGTGAAAGATGGGGATAGTTTAAAAGAATTGAAAACCCCTAAATTTAAGACAATGATTAAGGAATTAAAATCATGAATACATTTTTAATTACATTTTTAGTTTTTATGCTTTTCGTTGCGGCAATGGCAGTTGGTATCATTTTTAGTAATAGAACAATTAAAGGCAGCTGTGGTGGTTTAAATAACGTTGATGGCTTAGAAGGCGATTGTATGCTCTGCAGTAATAAGACGTGTGAAAAAAAAGCAACAGTAAAGACGTGATAACAACCTGTTTGATAAATTAGGTGGCGTTTTTTTAATTATCTTGCACGTTCGAAGGGAAAGCCGTGATTAGTTTTAAGAACGGTCAATTTAATATAAGTGAGGGATGTATGCTTAAGTCGGTATTAGTAAAAGATTACATGGCAAAAAATTTAACAACGTTTACGCCTGAAATGGATATATCAGAAGCTATTAAGTACCTTAATAAACATAAAATATCGGGTGCTCCTGTCGTTAATGATCGAGGCCAATTGGTTGGAATGCTGTCAGAGCAAGATTGCTTACAAGTAGCGCTCCAATCTACGTACTATGAAGATTGGGTGGGCGGAGAGGTGTCTCAATATATGACGTCTCCGGTTAAAACAGTGTCCGACTCAGCCAGTGTGGTAGATTTAGCAGAGAAATTTATAAATTCTTCATATAAGCGTTACCCTGTTCTCGATGAAGACGGTAGTTTGGTTGGGCAGATTAGTCGAAGTGATGTGCTTCGTGCGTTAGATATACTTTGGTAGACCTTGTCTGATACGTTTTATTGGTACGATTACGAGACGACAGGAATCGATGCCGCTAAAGACCGTGTTGTTCAGTTTGCAGGCATAAGAACAGATGTAGACTTTAACCCTGTCGCTGAACCAGACGTATTTTACTGCAAGCTTCATAACGATATATTACCGCATCCGGAGGCTTGCCTCGTCACTGGTATTTCGCCTCAATTAGCTAATGAGAAAGGTCTACTCGAATGCGAATTTATAAAGCGCGTACATCAACAATTTAGCACGCCACAAACCTGTGTTGTTGGATACAACAGTATTCGGTTTGATGATGAATTTACGCGTCATTTGTTATATAGAAATTTTTTCGACCCGTACGCGCGCGAATGGAAATCGGGCAATTCGCGTTGGGATTTAATAGATGTCGTTAGAATGACCCATGCGTTGCGCCCTGAAGGCATTAACTGGCCAAAACGGGATGGAGATTTGCCAAGCTTTAGATTAGAAGCACTAACTAAAGCCAATGGAATTTCACATGAATCTGCCCACGATGCACTGTCTGATGTACACGCAACAATTGCCTTAGCAAAACTGATTAAGCAAAAACAGCCTAAATTATATTCTTGGGGCTTAGGTTTGCGTGATAAGAAACAAGCCGGTGCAAACCTTGATTTAATAAATCATACGGCGATTGCACATGTGTCGAGTAAGTACCCAGCAAGCCAAGCCTGTTTAGGCGTTGTGGCGCCATTAATAACTCATCCCATTAACAAAAATGGCGTCGTGGTTGTTGATTTGTCAGTGGACCCACAAGCATTGATTGATTTATCGGCGGACGAAATATACCAACGGCTATATACAGCAACAGCTGATTTGGCTGATGGTGAACAGCGCATTCCACTGAAAACTATACATTTAAACAAGTCCCCAATGTTAGCGCCGCTGAATACCTTAACGGATGAACTAAAAAGGAAATTAGATATTGATTTAGTGCAATGCGAAGCAAATCGGCAAACCATTTTAAAGGCTGATATAGCGGACAAATTATCCGCGGTGTTTATCATTAATGAATTTGAAACACAAAATGACCCTGACTTCATGTTGTATGGGGGCGGTTTCTTTAGTCATTCTGATGCGCGTCATATGGCACATATCCGTCAGACACCTAAAGAGAAACTAGCAACACTGGATTTACCTTTTGAAGACGATCGATTACCAGAAATGCTGTTTCGTTATCGTGCAAGAAATTTCCCTGAAACATTAACAGAGGAAGAGAAGAAAAAATGGCATGTATACCGACAACAAACATTGAACAACGATAAAAAAGATGGGCGATTAACGCTAATCAGTTATTTTGAGAGATTGGACGAGTTGATTTCAGAAGATAGTTGGAGCGAAGACCAGCAGGTCTTGTTAGAAGACTTGGTAAGCTATGGCGAACAACTTGCAGACAGTTTAGAAAGCTAATGCTGTCAACAGGGCTGTGATTGTTGATAGAATGCAGGCACTAATCAACAACATAATTTTAATTAGGACCAAAAATGGCTGAAACAGTAGAAGAATTAACCGTTAGTTATACTGATGGCGGTATTGAAACAGTAAAAGAACTAGATAAAGTTGTTCTTTCTAAAGGTGCTTGGGCGACAATCATCTATAAGCATCAAGATTGGAATCGGACTAAAGAAGAGTACGGTCCAGACAAATTTACAATTCGTCGTTATCAAAAACGTAACGGTGAGTATCAGCAAAAATCAAAGTTTAATATTTCCAGTGCTGCTCAAGCGGAAGGGATTATTGCGGCGTTACAAGGCTGGATTAAGGCTTAACTGATAATAATTCACCCGGCGCTAGAATAGAAAAAGCCTTGTTGTCTAAATGATGAGTGACAATAGCTTTTTCTAAATCACTGAGAGCAGATTCTGGGCTGTCATCGCCCAGCTTAAACGTTCCATAATGGATTGGTACGCTTATGTTGGCCTTCAGGTCAATATGAGCTAATACAGCTTCTTCGGGGCTTGTATGGGCGCGCTGCATAAACCACTGAGGTTTGTATGCCCCAATGGGCAATAATGCGACGCTTGGAGGCCCCAATCGTTCTTTAACTAGTTTGAAATGTGCTTGATACGCGGTGTCGCCAGCGTAAAAGACAGATTGCTGAAGGCCTTGAATATAAAACCCGGACCATAGGGCGCGATTTGCATCAAATAATGTACGTTTTGACCAATGTTGTGCAGGTGTGGCGGTAATCTTCACACTGTTTATAGAATGGGCCTGCCACCAATCCAATTCAACAATATTAGTAATGCCAGCGCTTTCTAGGTAATGTTTATTTGCTAAGGGTGTAATAAATACAGGCTGATAAAGGCTGTTAAGTTGTTCCAAAGACGCTAAGTCCATATGGTCATAATGATTGTGGCTAATAACAACAGCGTCAATGGGGGGTAGTTCACTAATAGGTATTGGCGGTGGCATCTGACGTTGTGGCCCAAGCCAGCTAAACGGACTAGCACGCTCTGACCAAATAGGGTCGGTTAAAATATTGATGCCATCCACTTGAACAAGGACGGTCGCATGGTTAACCCACGTTACGTTTAATGACGTAGGACGTTTATTTAGTAACGTGTTGGTTTTGTTAGTTAGATTAGTCCAAGGTTCTAGGTTGCGGTTAAAAAACCATGTGAGAAAGTCTTTAGCGCTACGTTGCCCTTTTGAGTCTATGACTAAATTATGGAAATGTTCACCATCATAATGGTTGCTAGCACCACCATGATGCAGCTTACTTAAGTGAGAGCAAGCAGTGAACCCAGTGATGCACAGTGTCATAACAATGATGATGTAAAGAACGGTTTTTTTCATAATGATAGTTAGTTAAAAAAACAAATCTAAAGTGAACTTAGGCATCGATCAGCCTGTCTATTAATACCTTGAGAGAAGATTCAAGACAGTTACTTTAAAGAGGCTTAATTTTTTTGTCAAAAAAGTTGAGTTAATACGTTAATATAGTTCGATACTAAAAAAGGAAATGACATGTTTAATCATCTTTTACAAATTGCATCTTTTAAGTCCGGCCCTCAACACTTTAATACGCCGGTGTGGGTACTGGTCGTTTTTATACTTTTATTTACAGGAGTCCAGGGGTATTCGCTGAGCTTGTCGCCTGGAAACGAAATGATAAGAATGTTTGTGGCAAGTTTTATTAAAATGCTTGTATTGGGTGGAGTGTTGCTCGGATGGATGAGATCGGTCAATATTTCTGCACACTTTTTGTCTACATTCATGATGATAGTCTTTGTTGCGCTATTAGTTGAAATTGTAAAACTCCCTTTAACGACCATAATCCGTGACGCAAAATTAACATCAGATGTGACAACGGCAGCTGTCTTATCCATCCCGTTGATCGCTGTTGCTATTTGGCAGTATTTGGTCTGGTTCTACGGCTTGAAACAAGTTGGGGAAAGAACAAAAGGGGAGATTCTAGCGGTGATGATTTCATTGGTCTTAGTGTCTGAAGTTGTAGGTTTTGTATTAAGCAAGATCGGTTCTCCAGTAGAAGGTTTTTAGTTATGGTGACGATAGATTTAATGTTAGGTATTTTAATAGGTACGGTGCTGGGTTTTGTATTATCGTTGTTGTTTAAAAAGTTAGGTGGCGGTGAAGGTTCGTTTAAAGTTAAAGAACTAAAGGCTGAGCATGAGCAGTATCGAAAAAAAGTAGATGACCATTTTGTTAATACGGCTGTTTTGTTTAAAGGGCTAACAGACCAGTATCGTGATGTATATCGACATATTGCTTCTGGAGCCGGTGACTTATGCTCCGATGAAGCAAAAGCATTGCAGGTAGATATGGAAGAACCTGCTTTATTGGCAGAATCGGTTGATGTGGTTGGCGAACAACCGATAGACTCAAATAAAGAAACAACGGTTGAAGAAAAACCGGTTGCTGATGCCGAGGACTCTAAGCAAGAAGAGTCTGTTCCAGATGAAATGCCTTTAGCTGGCGAAGCCGAATTGCCAGCTGATTTAGTTGAAGAGCTAAAGAACAAACAGGGCGTTGATAAGTAATCCATTTGTATTAGCTGTATGTTTCAGGCCACTGTGTTTTAAGTTAAGAAGACCTACGAATTTATGCCAAACGCTTTAAAGGCTGACTTATGGCTGGTATTGGTGACAATACTAGCCGCCGTTAGTTGGATCTTTTCTAAAGAAGCAATAATGTTAATGCCTCCTCTTATTTTTATTAGTTTGAGGTTCTTTCTAGCAGGGTTGTTTTTAACGATTATTGGTTTTCATCAAATAAAATTACTCAATTGGGCGCAATATAAACAAGCTATTCTCGTTGGTTGTGTCTTTACAGTTGGAATGTGTTTCTGGATTATGGGCTTGTATTCAGGGGTGAGCTTAACTATTGGTGGATTTTTAACAAGTTTGGCTGTTCTTTTTTCGCCAATATTAGCCCGCGTTTTCTTTAAAGAATATGTGCCTTCAAGAACTTGGTATGCGATACCTGTCGCGGTAATTGGCGTTGGTTTTTTATCATTGGGGTCTGGGTTTAACATTGAAAGTGGTCAGTTGTTGTTCATGGTGGCTTCTTTGTTTTTTGCTTTGTTTTTTATTTTAAATACGCGTGCTGCCAATCATAGGGAAGTAGGTGGTATTGATGAGGTGCTTGAAATTAGTGAGAAAGTGCCCTCTTTACCCTTAACAGCCATTACGCTATTGGTGGTTGGTGTGATAGCTGGGTGCTTATCTCTGTTAATGGAATCGCCCTCAATTGTAGTTGAGGAGTTTTCGATGGCGATGTTGGGGTGGGTGTTGGCCAGTGCGTTTATTGGAACCGCAATACGTTTCTTCATTCAAACACATGCACAAAGCTTGTCCGAAAATAGTCATGGCGTTGTTATTATGGTTGTTGAACCGGTTTGGACTGCGCTGTTGACAGCCGCTTGGTTCAGTGAACAATTATCAGTGAATGACTTTGTTGGCTGCCTGTTGATTTTTATTTCAATTATTATTATCCGTTGGACTTCTATTTACCAGCTGGTTAACCCTAAAAATAAAACATTACGTGGGACTACCTAAAGCAACGCCAGTTTATGATGAAACTGCACGTGATTTAACGTGCCATGCTGTTTTTAGGGTTCAACAATTAATGCCTCTCCTATTTGTATCGCTATTATTACTGATGGTGGTTAATGATGCGTTCTCTGCAACACAGATAAAACAGGTTGAACTTGCTAAAGAGGTACATTTAAAAAAATCTTCGTTAGCGAGGATGGCAGAGCATCTTAAAACGCAAGAAGACCTTCTCAAACGAGATTTCGCTAATATCACCCTATTGGCTATGTTGAGAAAATACGTTGAAGAATTAGACAAAATAAATCTAGAAGATAAGCAATTAACACCTAAAGTAAGTCGGTGGTATCGAGCCACTAATGAGTATGCAGAAAGAGTCGCTTTGGCGCAGCAATATATTGAATCAGGTTTGCCTTTCTCTTTGAATGTAACACGTGAGGGATGGGTGCTGATTGTTGTCGAAGGCATACCCATGATAGTGTCTGGGCCAAAGGCATCAGATGCAAATATCGCTCGTACAGTTAAAACTGAATATTGCCGTTATCATGATTGCAGTTGGCTAAAGCCTGAAAAAATACTGGTTCAGGAAAATACCAGGCTAGATATAGTCAAACAAGAAACGTGGATTTTTGATCAACGGCTAACACCGGCATTCGAAATTGATAGGCAGTTTCAGTTTGTATTTAAATCGTTCAAACAAAAAAAATTCAAACAAGCAGTGGCTTATAAGGCAACAGATGAAATTAAATTATTTTTGGCTGAGTTAAAAAGAGCGCAGTTGAGTGGTTATTTTATAAATTGGCAATTAATGTCGCAAGAAGTACCCGCGGCAGGTGTAGATCAAACGGTCTTTCTAAATACGGGGGATTTATATTTAAGGTTGGCGTTGCCTTTGCTTGGTCATTTAACATTAAGTGATTGGCAGCGTTTATTAGACTGGTTGAAATGGTCATTATCTGCAGATGGAACTAAATTAGTGATACAACACGCGGATAGTCTGCTGAGCGGTGGTCGATTGCAAGAGTAGTTAGCATCTTAATAGTTGAATAAGAAACAAAGCAACAAAGGCTATTTCATAGCGACTCAATAGAGTTATTTTCTTTACTTCAATGAAAGTTTTGCCCGTTGCGTATAGAATAATACGTTTTAAAATTCACAGAAGATGAGCTTATGATTATTGCACCTAAAATACGTGGTTTTATTTGTACAACAGCACACCCAATTGGCTGTGCTGCTAACATCAGAGAACAAATCGAGTTAACACAGCAACAAGGGGCGATTGAAAATGGCCCTAAAAATGTGTTGGTTATCGGCTCTTCTAGTGGGTATGGAATGGCATCAAGAATTTCAGCTGCCTTTGGTTCAGGTGCCTCAACTATTGGTGTGTTCTTCGAAAAACCGGGTACCGAAAGAAAAACAGGGTCAGCGGGCTGGTATAACACTGCTGCGTTTGATGCCGAAGCAAAAAAGGTTGGGCTTTATGCAAAGCATATCAATGGTGATGCATTTTCGAACGAAGCTAAGCAAAAAACAATTGAGTTAATAAAAGAAGACTTGGGTCAAATTGATTTAGTGGTCTATTCGCTAGCATCGCCTGTACGTAAAGTACCAGGAGATGATGCTGTGACACGTTCATGCTTAAAGCCAATTGGTGAGACGTATCGTTCCACTGCTATTGATACGAATAAAAACATTATCATTGAGGCCGAAGTTGAGCCGGCAACAGAACAGGAAATACAAGACACTGTGACTGTGATGGGTGGCGAAGACTGGGAGTTGTGGATGACTGCTCTAAGTGAAGCGGGTGTGTTATCAGACGGTTGCAAGTCTGTTGCATACAGTTATATTGGCACCTCTATCACGTGGCCTATTTACTGGGATGGCGCGTTAGGAAAAGCTAAAATGGATCTTGATCGAGCCGCCGGTACGATTGATACCCGTTTAAAAGCGATAAATGGCGCAGCTAATGTGGCGGTTTTAAAATCCGTTGTAACGCAAGCCAGCTCGGCTATTCCAGTGATGCCTTTGTATATATCGATGGTGTTTAAAATCATGAAAGAAGAAGACATTCATGAGGGTTGTATTGAGCAAATAAACCGCTTATTCAGGACACAGTTATATAATAATACGGTAGACCAGAATTTGGATGATACAAATCGAATTCGCCTTGATGATTGGGAATTGCGTGATGATGTGCAACAAAAATGTCGTGATATATGGCCGCAAGTTACCACTGAGAACCTTTTCGAACTCACGGACTATGCTAGTTATAAAAATGAATTTTTAGAATTATTCGGCTTTAATAAAGACGGCGTGAACTACGATAATGATGAAAACTCTGAAGTAAATTTCAACGTCGAAACACTATAACAATAAGGAAATTAAAGTCGTTACTGCTCATGGTTTGAGCGGTAGGCTCATTTAGTATGAAAGATAAAAGCGCACATATTATCGTTTTAGGTAATGAAAAAGGTGGTACGGGTAAGTCAACGATGGCAATGCACATTGTTGTTGGCTTGCTAGAAGCTGGAAAAAAAGTAGCGGTCATTGATTTAGATTCGCGTCAGAAAAGTATCGCACGCTATATTCAAAACAGACAGACCTTTATGGCAAAGGGCGGCGCAAAGGTTGCCATGCCAAAATTTACCGTATTGACCCAGTCAGATGCGCCGGTTCTTAAAGACTGTGAAAAAGAAGATCAAGTTAATATTGTTAAGGCCTTGGATGTATACCGTAAAACAGTCGATTTTATCGTTTTTGATTGTCCCGGAAACGATACTTATCTTTCTCGCTTAGCGCATGCATTGGCGGACACATTAGTAACACCGCTAAATGATAGTTTTGTTGACTTGGATTTATTAGGTGAGGTGTCACCAATAGATTTCGAAGTTAAAAAACTAAGTTTTTATGCCGAAATGGTGTGGGATAGCCGTAAGTTTAGATCAGCTAGTGGCAAGCCACCTATGGACTGGGTGGTAACGCGTTCTAGGTTGGCGTCATTAAGCTCAAGAAATAATAAACGGGTACATATGGCGTTAGAGTCATTGCAAAAACGTATTATGTTTCGCCATGTACCCGGTTTGTACGAACGGGTTATCTATAAAGAGTTGTTTCCGAGTGGTTTAACCATTTTAGATCTCGAAAAAGTGAACAGCATGTCGCACGTTGCGGCAAGACAAGAAGTTAGGTCGCTTATTGAGAGCTTAAATTTGTTGTGATTTCTTGATGGGGAGTTTCGTGCTTGATGATGTTCAACAAGATCTTGTTATCCAAGAAACGAAAAAGTACATTGCGTTAGCCAGTCAGCTATATCAACAAGAGTTCGCCTATGTGCCCGTTAAGTTTGACCTTACCGGACGTACTATTGGTATGTATAAGCACATTAAAAAAGGCCGAGTTATTCGATACAATTCACACGTTTTTGCTAAATACTTCGAAGAAAATATTCGAGATACCGTGCCGCATGAAGTGGCGCATTATATTGTTGATATGCAATACGTGAAAAAAGGTACGCGCCCCCATGGGGCAGAGTGGAAGTCTGTTATGGCAGACTTCGGTGCAGATAATAACCGTACTGCAAATTTTGATCTATCCGATATACCTCAACGCCAATATTCGACCATTCCATATGGTTGTAGTTGCCAGCAACATCAATTGGGCGTTCGTCGACACAACAAAATAATAAAACGCCAAGCACAATATTTTTGCCGTGAATGTGGTGATGTTTTAAAAGCGATATGACTTGGTATGTGTATATTATTAAATCTAGCGACGATAGCCTTTATACTGGCATTACGACAAACTTAGGTCGGCGTTTCCAGCAGCATCTAACAGGTAAGGGGGCGAAATATTTTTTTGCGCGTAAGCCAGTAAAAATTGTTTTTTCAGAAAGCCATACCAACCGAAGTATGGCGAGTGTGCGTGAATACGAAATAAAACAACTGACTCGAAAACAAAAAGAGCAGCTCATCCTAAGTTGATATGTATAAACTTATCGCCATATTAATAACACCTTACAAGTAAAATAGACTATGACAGACTCATTAAAAATCGTATGCCCGCACTGTGATGCGGTCAATAAACTACCTGCTGATAAACTAAGCGCAGGTGGCAGCTGCGGTAAGTGTAAAAAGAAACTGTTTGCTGGGAAACCGGTAACGTTAGCGTCTGCTAATATACAAAGGCACCTAGAACAAAGCGATATTCCCGTGGTAGTGGATTGTTGGGCGGGTTGGTGTGGGCCGTGTAAGTCTTTTGCTCCCACGTTTAACCAGGCTGCTAAAAAGTTAGAACCTGCTTACCGTTTTGCTAAATTTGATACTGAAAAAGAACAGCGTTTAGCAACGCGTTTTAAAATTAAAAGTATTCCAACGTTATTGGTGTTTAAAAAGGGTAAAGAAGTGGCAAGACAAGCAGGTGTGATGAGTTTGTCTCAGTTTCAAGCGTGGCTAAAACCGTACAGCTAATAAAGTTAGTGCTTTAGCGCTGACCCGTTTGTATTGCCTTTATTCGCTAGTTGCTCAATGTCGATGGCATCAAATTGATAGTGTTTATTACAGAAGTCACAATCAGCCTCTATCACGCCTCTTTCTTTAATTAATGAGCGCAACTCTTTAATACCAAGGGTTAATAAACTGGCTTCAACCTTTTGTTGAGAACAGTCACATTTAAATTCTACGGGTTGCGGGTCATACATTCGGACGCTTTCTTCATGAAATAGTCGGTGAATAACTTCTTCTGAATTAAGGTTAAGTAACTCATCATCTTTGACCGTGTTAGCAAGCATTTCAACGCGCTCCCAATCCACCTGCTTACCATCATGTTCGGGTAATTCTTGTAGCATCATGCCAACGGCTCGTTCATTATTAACAGCAAACCAAAGGCGTGTTTTAAGTTGTTCAGACTGCGTAAAATAAGCCTGCAAAGCATCAGATAAAGATTCGCCCTCCAAACTAACAACCCCTTGGTAGGCTTTTCCTTTAGTGGGTTTAATGGTCATTACCAGAACGCCATCACCAAATAAGCCTGTTAAGTTGTCTTTAGGCACATCACCTTCCCAATGCGCTAAGCCACGTACAGCTTGTTGGTCGTTTGCTTGGGCGACAAGCATGCTAATGGGGCCATTGCCACGAATTTGCATAATCAGGGAGCCATCAAACTTTAAGGTGGCGGATAACAGTAATGACGCTGCTAATGCTTGGCCTAATTGATCAGCAACTACCGTTGGGTAGTTGTGCAATTCTAGCGCTGCTTGAAAGCTGGTATCTAAGGATGCTATTTCACCGCGTACGCCGAGGTCTTCAAAAAGGAAACGGAAAAGTTGGTCTGTGTTGGTTGTCAAAATAAAGGCTCTTTTTCAATTATGAATATAGTTTAAAGAAAAATAGGCATCAGTAATGAATATAAATTTCCTGTTGCTTGGTAATCAAGATTACACTGATGGTACGAGTAGTTTAATGCAAAGTAATTATGTTTAATGATAAATCTGTTTTACCAACGAAAGAAAACGCGTTGCCAGGGCGTGATGAAGCCATGCGCGTGCCGAGCTCTCATCATGTTAACCGTGGTCACCGTTTAATAGAACCTTTTCCAGAAGGTTACAAAACAGCAGTGTTTGGTTTGGGCTGTTTTTGGGGGGCGGAGCGTAAGTTTTGGCAGTTGGAAGGCGTGTATTCCACAGCTGTTGGTTACGCGGCTGGTTTTACCCCTAACCCAACGTATGAAGAGGTGTGTTCTGGGCAAACGGGGCATAATGAGGTGGTGTTGGTGGTGTATGACTCTTCGGTTATTTCGTATTCCGGTTTATTAAAAACATTTTGGGAATCACATAACCCAACGCAAGGAATGCGGCAGGGAAATGATTCAGGGACTCAGTATCGGTCGGGTATTTATTATTCGATGGATGATGAGGCTGTTTTAGCAGAGCAAACACGTGATGCGTTTCAGCAGCTATTGCATGAGTCTGGTATGGGTGATATTACGACGGAGATTTTGCCGGTGCCTACTTTTTATTATGCTGAACATTATCATCAGCAGTATTTGGCTAAGAATCCGGATGGATATTGTGGTTTGGGGGGGACAGGTTTATCACTAACTAGCTAGAGATGCTAGGCGGGTTAGACGACTCTATTTCTACCTAATTCTTTGGCTTTGTATAAGGCATGATCTGCAGCTTTAATAAGAATGCTTTCGTCAAATTGGCCAGTTTCTGGCGTGATGGTTGCTAAACCTATACTAATGGTGACTCTGTCTGCAGCGCTATTGCCGGAATGTTTCCAGTTTATATCGTATACAGCTTTTCGAACGCGCTCTGCAATGACGTATGCACCACCTTTGTCCGTTGCGGGTAAGATGATAGTGAATTCTTCCCCTCCGTAACGTGCGGCTAAGTCTGATGGGCGAAGGCATTGGCCACTGATTGTTTCGGCAACAGCTACTAAGCAATCATCACCTGCTTGGTGTCCGTAGACGTCATTAAATTGTTTAAAATGGTCGATGTCCATAAACAACAATGAAACAGGCTTTTTATTGCGCTGGGCGAGGCTCCAATCGCCTTTTAACCGTTCGTCAAAGGCACGTCTATTTGCTAAGTTTGTGAGGCCGTCATATTGAGCCATGCGTTCAAGCTTTTCTTGTGATAATTTTGACTCTGTCATGTCGCGAAGCGACTCTATGACTGCGATCATGTTGCCTGCAGGGTCATGGATAGGCGCTGCATCAATGGCTAAATAAAAATGACCGGGTACATTCGGTATTTGACACCAATTTTCCACATGCAAACTGGTTTGCTTATCGCCATTATCGTTGTTTTCTAAATAGAGCTCATTTATCTCCTCGGTTTTATTCTTAACAACAAGGTCAGCTAAGCAATCTCTTTGTTCATCATAAAAGGCTTGCCAGTGATTTTTTGTACCAATGAGTGTTTCAGCTTTTACATTGGTTAGTACTTCACAGGCTTTGTTCCAAATGATGACTTCTCCTTCGGCACCCAATACAAAAGTGGGTGTTACATGATCTTGCATTAAGCGGTTTAAATTTTCTTGTGCGCGTTTTTGTTCGGTGATGTCTCTAATGGTTTCAACAACAGCAATAACCTGACCTTCCGAATTATGGATAGGCCCTGCGTCTATAGATAAGTAAAAGTGGCCAGGTATTTTAGGAATTTCACACCAGTTTTCAGCATGAAAACCAAATTCCGTGTCATCAGAATGGGTTTTATATAATTCGTTTAGTTCTTTTGTTTTTCCTTTAACGACAAGGTCCGCGAGGCAATCTCTTTGTTCATCATAAAAGGCTTTCCAATGATTTTTAGTACCAATAATCTCGCTAGCTTTAACATTGGTTAGGCGTTCACAAGCATTATTCCAAATGATCACGCTGCCTTTTGAATCTAAGACGAAGCTAGGTATCACCAACTGACTCATCAGTGGTTCAAGAAGCTGATTGTCTTGTATCGCCAGAGCGGTTTCATTGCTCATAATTTTTCTCGTCAAAATACGTTTAACCATAAATTATAAGAGTAGCAAAATCTAAGGATGTTACTTGATCGCGTGCGATAAGCCTTAAATCAAATGGGCCCAGCTATTTTTGGTAAGGTCCAGTGAATGGGGGTTTTGTTGTGTTGTTTTAGATATGTGTTGGTTTTACTGAAGTGCTTACAGCCCAAAAAACCCCGATGTGCAGATAAGGGTGATGGGTGTGGAGCTTTAAGCACTAAGTGTTGTTGAGTATTTATTTGGGCACCTTTTTTTTGCGCATAGTTTCCCCAAAGCAGGAAAACAACGTGTTCGTTTTGCTCAGCTACTGTTTGGATTACTTTGTCGGTAAAAGTTTCCCAGCCTTTTCCTTGGTGCGCATTTGGTTTGTTGTATTCTACGGTCAGGACGCTGTTGAGAAGTAATACGCCTTGTTTCGCCCAACTTTCTAAACACCCATGTACAGCGTAAGGGATACTTAAGTCAGCCTGGAGTTCTTTGAACATGTTGCGCAATGATGGCGGGATGCCAACATCAGGTTGAACAGAGAAGCATAATCCGTGCGCTTGATGTGGTTGGTGATAGGGGTCTTGTCCAAGGATAACTACTTTTACTTCGTCTAAAGGCGTAGCTTCAAGTGCATGAAACCAGTTTGATGAATGCGGGTAAATGGTTTTTTGTTCGTTTTTTTCTAGCCTCAGAAATTCTTTAAGCGCGAGCATATACGGCTGTTCTAGTTCCTCATCTAAAAAGGGTTTCCAGCTTTTAGCATTAGACAGTGGCATGTGGCTATTGTATTTGGTTGGCCAGCTTTTCTGCGCGACCAAGTAATGCACCAGAGTCTTCTAGCCCATCAATAAAACGTTGAGGAATGCCTTGTATACCAACTTGTGCACCAACGAGTGCGCCAGTTAACATCGCACGCGCCATGTTTTGGCCACCACCATTAATGGCGTGTAATACAGCGTTTTCGAAATCATCGGAATAACGTGCGGCTAAATAATAACAAGCGGGGAATTGATGGTAAACAGCGCAAGGCATTCCATAAACCAATGACACTTTCCATGCGGGTTGAATTAAATCTTCATGTGCTGCGCGAGCAATGCTAGAGGGTGTTAAAAGGGCGTCTGGTGAAGCAAATGTGCCGGCACCTGATGGCTTGCTGCCGGGTTTTGTCATCGCATGAAATGGCAGTTGTTGGTTGCCAACCAGTTGCATTAACTTACCAGATAGTTCTTCGTCTAACGGGTGGCCTTGAACTAGCATACCTAGAATAGCGCCGTAGGCTACAGTCATTGCGTTAATGGTTTCATCACATTGGGTCAGCATGGTGTTGCTTGAAATGCTACGGGCTAATTCTTGAGGGGCATTAGCATAACGCACCGCTAGCGACAAAATACGTTCGGCAGCTTCGGTATTATCGGTAAAACCTGCTACTTCACCCCATGGTTTAAGGTGTTGTGTTCTTAGCGCCCATGATTCTCGTATTGATTGGCTAGTGAATCCACCGGGGCCAACATTGGGTGTGCCATCCAGTAGGGGGAAAAGGTCATTATCCAAAAGCTGGCAAAAGTCTTCTTCGTTGTATTCGCCATTAACCAACATAGAGTCGATTAGCATGTTTAGGATTAAACCGGATTGTGATTGTTGACCTGCTTTCATGCCGCCGTGATAGCGAGTGGGTTGAGGGTCGGTGTAATCGCTTATCCAATCTCCGTAGTGTTTGCGTTGTTCATCTAAGTCATAAAACCAATGCGGGCCTAATCCTAAGGCATCACCAATGTAGGCACCCATGATGGCGCCTATTGCACGCTCTTGTTGGCTAATGTTGGACATATTTTCTCCTGATTAGGTTTTTATTGTTATATCACTTTGTTGAGTTGTGTGCATCACCTTAGAGACGGCTTAAGTTCTCTGGTAAAATACGGCGATGACTAACATTGATAAAACAAAACTTAGGTTTAATAAACTGCAAAAGCGCTTACGGCGTGAAATGGGGCAGGCGATTGCAGACTATAATATGGTTGAAGAGGGTGACCGTATTATGGTGTGTTTGTCGGGTGGAAAAGACTCGTACACGATGTTAGATATCTTATTAAACCTGAAACATAATGCGCCGATTAACTTTGAAATATTGGCGGTTAATTTGGATCAAAAGCAACCTGGGTTTCCAGAACATATACTGCCTGAATATCTTGAATCGATTGGTGTGCCTTATCATGTAATTGAGCAGGATACTTACAGTGTGGTGAAGCGTGTTATTCCTGAAGGGAAAACAACTTGTGGTTTGTGTTCAAGAATGCGCCGTGGTGCCCTGTACGCGTATGCTGAAGAAAACGGATACAATAAAATTGCATTAGGCCACCACCGAGATGACATTGTAGAAACGTTCTTCATGAATATGTTCAATGGCGGGCAACTTAAAGCGATGCCAGCTAAATTAAAAAGCGATAACGGCAAACATATTGTGATTCGTCCTTTGGCGTATGCACGAGAAAAAGACATCGCTGAGTTTTCTGGGCTTAAAGATTACCCGATTATTCCGTGTAATTTATGTGGTAATCAGGAAAATTTACAACGGGTTCAGATGAAGAAGATGTTAAACCAATGGGATAAAGCGTTTCCCGGTCGCGTTGAAACAATATTCAATAGTTTAAAAAATATACGGCCGTCGCAGCTATTGGATAAAAACTTGTTTGATTTTGAGGCGCTGACACAAACAGATGTTGAACCCCCACGTGAAAGAGTGGTTGCTCAACCCATTATTTTTACACCAACGAAAGTGAGTCATTAAATGGTTGGGTCTTTTTTCTTACGTTGGATATTATCTTTCTGGGTAAAAGTAAAAGTTTTGCCTAGTGACGGCGAACGCCTGAATGCATTGAAGGGTAAAAAAGTCTGTTACGTGATGTACAGTGATGTGTGTTCTAAACAGGTGGTGCTTGAGCAAACATGTAGGGATTTAGGGTTACCCTTACCATCCGCTGGTGTGCAGTGGAATGGTGGTGAAGAAAAGCTGGCTGTTTTTGTTTTAAATAGAATAAAAAACTTATTTTATGATCCAGCACCAGAACGGTTAAAAAGATTGGTAGATTCAGTGGTTTCAGGCGATTGTGATGACGTGCTGATTGTTCCAGTGTCTGTTTTTTGGGGCAGATCGCCGAGAAAGTCAGATAGTTTATTAGGTAGCTTGTTTACTGATGGCGGTTTTAAATCGAATATAGTGTCTCGCTTTTTTGCCATCTTGTTCAATGGGCGACAAACCATTTTGCGTTACAGCGAACCAGTTTCACTTAAGGCGTTGGTTGAGGAAGATCAAACGGCATCATTTTTAACGCGAAAACTTTCGCGTGTTTTACGTCTGCACTTTGCAAGAACGCGTTTAGCCACGATTGGCCCTGACCAGCAAAAACCAAAAAACTTAGCCAATGAATTAGTCCAACAACCTCTAGTTCAAAAAGCCATTGAACGTGAAGTAAGGGTTAAGAAAGTGTCGGAGAAAGACGCTAACAGTCAGGCAAGAGAGTACGCTCAAGAAATAGCGGCTGTTATAAACATTCGAGCAACTATTTTGCTCGAAAGGTTGCTGAGTAAGTTGTGGAACAAGTTATACGACGGTATTGTTTTACATCACTTTGACCGGACAGAGCGTTTATCACGAGAACATCAAATTGTGTACGTGCCGAGTCATCAAAGCCATATGGATTATTTGTTATTGTCCTATGTGTTGTTTGATAAAGGCTTAGCTCCGCCTCATGTGGCAGCAGGTATCAATTTAAACCTTCCCATCGCCGGACCATGGATTAGACGTTGTGGGGCCTTTTTTATTCGCCGTACGTTTAAAGGTAATGTACTGTACGGGGCAGTATTTGAAAGTTATATGGAGTATTTGGCAAGTAATGGTACAGCCGTTGAATACTTTGTAGAGGGTGGGCGAAGCCGTACCGGTAAAAAGCTTAAAGCAAAGCCCGGCCTGCTGGCAATGAGTGTTCGTAGCTACCTGCGCAACCATAAACGGTCAGTTGTTTTTGTGCCGGTTAATTTTGCTTACGAAAAACTGGTTGAAGGGGAAACCTATATTAATGAGTTAAGCGGTAAGCCGAAAAAATCAGAATCTGTGATGGGCGTTTTACGCTCTATTAAGGGGTTAAAAGAACATTTTGGTGAAGTTCATGTGAATTTTGGTTCGCCGCTTATGTTGGATCAACTATTAGATCAACAATCGCCTGATTGGCGCCGTGATGAATTGGCAGACAAACAAGAATGGGTGCCTAATGTTGTCTCTAAGTTGGGCCAACAGATTATGGCGGGCATCAACCAAGCGACACATGTGAATTCGGTAAGCTTGTTGGCGATAACGATGTTAAGTACGCCGAAGCAGACGATCGCTGAAAGTGATTTGATTGCACACTTGAACCTTTATTTAGCGTTATTAAAAGCAGTTCCATATTCAAAAGATATCACTGTGACCGATATGAGCGGGCAAGAAATTATTGCCTATGGTGAGGAATTTGGGCTTATTCAGCGCCATTCACACCCGATGGGTGACATCATGTGTGTGGATCCGCACCAGGCAATATTGATGACGTATTTCCGAAATAATGTCGTGCATTTGTTCGCGTTGCCGTCGTTCATTGCGTGTTGTTTTATAAGCAATACCACGTTACATAAAAAACAAGTCATCCACTGGTTTAAGTTGGTATACCCCTTCTTAAAAGCGGAACTGTCTATGCACTGGAATACTCGGCAACTGACAGCGGTAACGAATAAGACGCTGAGTTGTTTAGTGGATGAAGGATTGATTGAGCAGCAAGGCGAACTGCTTACAATGGTACAAAGCGATGTGATGCGGGTAACAGCCCTTTCCAAAGGGGTGTTGTTGAGCCTAGAGCGTTATTATTTGACGGTTGTGATACTGAAAACTAAGGGTGAAGGTGTATTGTCTCGAGTGGAATTAGAAAAACTGTGTAGTCAGGTAGCGGAACGTTTATCTATGTTGTACGAGCTCAATTCGCCAGAGTTTTTTGATAAGGCCTTGTTCAAAGGGTTTATTGAAATGCTTTATGACCAGAAAATCATTTGGGCAGATAAAAAAGGTAAGTTAACGTTTGGTGATGCTCTAAATTCTATTATTGATGACGCAGGCTTGGTGTTGAGTCACCAAATTAGGCGAAGTGTTCATCAGCTCGTTAAGTAAGTTGTTCGTATATTCTAAAGCCGGCAATATATGTTCCAGCTGCGGAGCCTAAGGTACTAAAAAAGAAAACAAGTAAGGTTCTCGATACTCTGTTTTTCCACCAACCACTCAGTTTTGCCACATCGTGCTTTAGCGTTGAAAAGTCACCAACGCGGGGTTTGCGTATCCAGGCTTCAACAGCAGCAGTGACCATGCCCGCCCCAACGGTTGGGTTTAGCGAGGTTAAAGGCGCTGCTAAAAAGGCAGTGATAATTGTAATAGGGTGAGCATTTGCCAATAAAGCACCTAACGCAGACAAACCGCCATTAATAACAACCCATTCAATAACAAGTTGCCAGCCTAATTCTGGTGCACGGTTAAAGCCAATGGCAAAACCAATAAATACCAATGAGACGATTAACCATGGAATAGCTTTTGGCCAACGGCTCGCTGGGGGGATGGAGTCCAATTCAGCAATGCTTTTAGTGTCAGCCAAATCATTGTCTAAATAGTTTTTAATGCCTTTTAGGTGGCCTGCACCGATGACGACAAGCATGTTTTGGTGTTGGCTAGATGCTGCTTCTTCAGCAATGCGTTGTGCCATGTATTGGTCACGTTCATTGACCAGTGGCACGTAAATTTCTTTTGAGGACTCGGCAAATTGTGAGAATGTAGCATCTAACATATCGCCTTCTTTAAGTTTTTCTATGTCTTCTTCGCTGACCTTTTCCGAAAACATCACGCTGGCCAACAGACCAGAGAATAACTCCAAACGCTTCCACCAAGGTACGTTACGGTAAACACGTTTTAAGGTGGTGCCCACTTCACGGTCTATGAGCAATATGGGCAAGTCTTTTTCTTCAGCTAGGTTAGCTGCCATTTTCATTTCTGCGCCGGGTTCAATACCCAGCTCATCAGCCATTTTTTGTTGGAAAGAACCAAGAGCCAAACTGGCTGCTACCATGGCAGCTTTACCGTTTTTGATAACGCTAAATAAATCCATTTGAGCAAGACTGTCTGGGTCAATTAACGCGTTATAACGGCTTTGGCACAATTCGATGGCAACGCTATCAAACTGATCGCTGGATATGAGTGAATGAACGGCATCGGCGCTTGTTTTTGACACATGTGCCGTGCCTAATAACGTGATTTTACAGTCGTCAACAACGACTTCTTCAGTGGGTTGAGCAGCTAATTGGTTCAAATTATTACCGATGGTGAAAGTTGTATTGAAGGGCATTATACCCATAGGTTTGGTGTTTCACTCTAACGCTCGTATTGTTTTGTTGCTTTTAATAACGCGTAGTGAATTCATGTGCCCAATCATTTGCAACTAAGAACCCTCGGGTAGTTTCTATTGCAGAGTTAGGCTGTCGGCTATAGCCAGCAATGCATATGGGCCTTGGGTTGCTTTCGGCTAAAAATATATCTACTAATTCATCATGACAGTAAGTGTCAGTAGTAGCGCTAAATTCTTGTGGCGCAAACCATTGGTCTTTATTTAGAATCGCCCATGTCATGTTGCCGTGGCTAGTATTTGTGTTGAAATCATTTGCACGTGTCCACCACCCGGCCTGGTGATCGTTAGATATATGGAGTGGGGAATACTGATGGTCATTTGAGATGGGATGAAATAACCGCCCCTTCAATAAACAAATCCGTTGGTCAATGTGAATGCCGAGTGTGTTTAATTGATTAGTTGCGCAGGCATGACTGGATAATTGACTTTGTTTTGTTTGCATCTGTTCAAATTTAATGTCCAAACGGTCTCTAAGCATGGGGCCATGCCAGTTAGCAAGCTGAAGAGTATCGCCGATACCTAAATAAAATTTGCAAGCCACTTCCCAATGTTGGGTTTTATTTAATAGTGTATCTCGGACGATGAAGTCGAATTCTCCAATGGTTCTGTTCTCATCTTGAATTTGCAGGTTTTGAGCAAGAATCTTATATCGCTTGTTAAGCTTAAAAAAGAAACTTAACAAGGTTTCAAAACGGTGGCCCAAACGTTTGTCTTTTTGTTGCTCAAGGAGGTCATGCAGTTCAAAAGGATTAGCATCCAACTGACGTAGCAGGTCGTTTACTTCTTCGTATTGTTGCAACCAAAACGTACTGTTAGTCCAATGGGTGTGGTTAATCGTTTCTTGAATAATAGGAGGGCTGTTAATTAGCCAAGCAAGGTCTCTTACAGAAGTGTGTTTGAACGGTAGTGTTTTGAGCAAGGCTATTTTATTCCTCGGGGGCGTTAAGTAATAGATATAGGTCAATAACGCAATCGGGGATTTTTTCAGCCATGCGGTCTAATAAATCATCATCTTGGGCAATGTCTTCTAGTTCTTCATTTAATAATTCTGAACAGCTAAGTATGGGTAATGTGAGTTCAGCGATATCTTCAGGGTGGGTGGAAAACCACGCCTCCTCTTGAAAAAATATGCCTTGCATAAAGCCTGAGCTCCACAAAATCAACACGTCTTCATCTTCTATGCCGGTTTCAGGAATGTCAGGGAATTCATTATTAAGTAGGGATTGCTTAATGTTGTTTTGAAGCGCAATGATGGTTTCTTTTATAGGGGCGCTGACTGGGGTGTCGGGCAAAATTTCATCCAATACCTTTGTTTCATCAGCAGCACTTGGTTGAATGGCTAAGCTAGTCAAAAAGCCATGCATTTCAGGGTAATACATAACGTCGTCTGACAAGTCATCAGAATCAAAAAAATCTATTAATGTATCCATAATTTAGACCTTATTTATTATGGCTGCCATCGCACCAAGGCATATTGGCCGATTTTTTACAGCCACAAACATATAGCTCTCCATCTCTTTTCGCAACATGTACCAACGGTCTGATGCCATCAGTTTGCCTATGGCTGCCGTCACAAAGAGGGGCCTTAGCAGTTTTACCGCATTGGCAAATATAGACTTCTTCATTTTCTTTGGCAGGCAGGATGTGAGGTGACTGTTTGCTGTACATATTCGTTCTCCGAGTGATTGGATTGATTCGGGTAATATTGTGTAATAATGGATGGAAAATAACATAAACGTAGAGCCGCCCGATATGGAAACATTAACACAGCTTCTTTCATCAATCAGCAGTTTTGTCTGGGGGCCGGTTATATTAACTCTGTTATTGGGTACAGGTTTGTATTTAATGGTAGGGCTTGCCTTTTTACCCTTGCGACAATTAATGAATACATTCTCATTACTGTGGAGAGGGCGAGAAAGTAATGAGTTAGATGATGGCGAAATTAGCCCCTTTACTGCATTAATGACGTCCCTTGCGGCGACGATTGGCACAGGCAATATAGCGGGTGTTGCAACAGCTATATTTTTAGGCGGGCCAGGCGCTATTTTTTGGATGTGGATGACGGCATTGGTTGGAATGGCAACGAAATACGCTGAAGCGGTGTTAGCTGTTAAGTACCGCGAAGTTGATAAAAATGGCGCGTATGTAGGTGGGCCAATGTACTACATCAAAAACGGTTTGGGAGCCCAGTGGCATTGGCTGGCAGTTGCTTTCGCACTATTTGGTGCTATTGCGGCATTTGGTATTGGCAATACAATTCAAGCCAACTCGGTTGCTGATGTATTAAATAGCACATTGGATATACCACTCTGGTTAACAGGGTTCGTGATGGCTGCTATTGTCTATGTGGTATTGATTGGTGGTATTAAACGTATCGGAAATGTGGCGTCTAAGTTGGTGCCTTTTATGGGTGTTGCGTATGTATTAGGTGCAAGTATTATTATTATTCAACGACTAGATTCTGTGCCAACAGCGCTACAATTAATTGTAAATGATGCGTTTACGGGTACTGCGGCTGCAGGCGGGTTTGCTGGTGCAGGCATTATGGCGGCGATTCGTTTTGGTGTGGCACGTGGTGTTTTCTCGAATGAAGCTGGGCTGGGTACGGCACCTATTGCTCATGCAGCTGCGAAGACAAACAGCCCAGTTAGGCAAGGTAAAATTGCGATGTTGGGAACGTTTATCGATACCATCGTTATTTGTACGATGACGGCATTGGTCATTATTCTTACGGGTAGTTGGACGAGTGGTGAAACGGGTTCATCTTTATCTGCACGTGCGTTTAGTATGGGCTTACCTGGTTATGGCGAGTATGTCGTGAGTTTTGGCTTAGCTATTTTTGCGTTAACAACGTTGCTCGGATGGAGCTATTACGGTGAGCGATGCGCTGGTTTTCTATTAGGGGAAAAAATTATTCCTTGGTACAGAATTGCGTGGGTATTAGTGATACCGGTTGGCGCAATAATGGATTTGGAGTTTCTTTGGTTATTGGCAGATGTGCTAAACGGCTTGATGGCAATACCTAATTTAATAGCATTGTTACTGCTTAGCCCCATCGTTTTTAAAATCAGTAGGAATAAAAAATGATGCCTAATTTAAGATGATATAAGTACCTAGGCACTTATTGCTTGATATCGTTTTATGGGTGGGTTTAATGACTGAAGTTGGTAGTTTAACCATTTCTCTAATAAATAATTTAATGCCCATTTTTGGTTCAAAACATCGCGAGGTGAGCGCGCTTCTTTTGCAGAAGAAGGCGTGTAACCGTCGATGCTAATAACTTCTACAGACTTAGTATCTAAATAGACTCGACATGTAAAACAGCCTGACGATGACGGTTCGCTAGTTCCTCGCTGTTTTAATTCTATGATGTGTGTATAGGGCCCTTTTTCTAGAATATCTATGGCGATGAGCGGTGTCCCCAATTTTGCGTCGTGCAGAGGTGGGCTTAAGCGTTGTAGTTTTGCGTAATTTTCTTCACACAGCATTTGCAAACAAAACGACTTGTTAATCGGCCGAACTTGATTAAACATTAATCAATTGAGTAGCCTGCATTTGCGCTATCCGTTTCCCATACAGATACGTCTTTTACGGGGAAGCCACCTTGGGCGACATGGTCAAAAATTATCTTTGCAAGAAACTCTGCAGTAGGGTGTTCATCAACGACCATCACGCGTTCGCCAGCTTGTTGAAGTAACGGTAAAACAGGGTCGTCTTTATGCAACAACATATTGTGATCAAAGGTGTCATCTAACCAGGTTGCAACAAACTTTTTTATATCAGAAAAATCGTACACCATACCTTGTTCATTAAGCGTTTTAGATTCTAAAGTTATTGCTACTTGAGCAGAATGCCCGTGGAGATGTTTGCACTTACCGGGATGGTTCATCAACCGGTGTCCGTAACAGAATGTGAACTTTTTGGTTATACGATACAAATGGGAAACCTCAGTTAAGTTGCTTTAATGCCTTCAATAGTAGCGGCTACTTCATATGCGTTGCCATCTACTTCAACCACTCTAACAATTTGGATTAGTGCATTGAGCGGCGGGGTGATTTGGTTAATGGGGCTGACAGTTATATCTAAAGAAGAGCCTTCTTCAACAAAACTCTCGGTGCTGAATAATATACCCGCTGCACTTAAGTTTATACTGTACCCCGTGCTTTTTTTACTAGAACCTGGCCGCATAAACGACATTTCACAATGGGCGTCCATTCTAATAAACTTTCTGTTTTCTGATGGGTCAATCATATGTGCCTCATATGGTTAAAGGGTTGAGTGTCGAATAAATTGTAGTCTAAATTGCATCGGCTAGTGAACTTTAAAAAATTGTCATTGAATATTATCGGAATAAATTGTATTTTGACGGTATTAAGTTACAGTTGGTGAAGCAGCAAAAAGCGGATATATTGCAACGCAACATTTTTTTAGGTACAATACAATTGCTTTCTTATACAAGCATTAATTTAAATTATAATAAAAGGGAAATAAAATGTGTCAACGAGTTGCATTAGTAACAGGTGGTACGGGTGGTATTGGTGAAGCAGTATGCCAACGTTTTGTTCAGGACGGTTATAAAGTAGTTGCTGCTTATAACAACAAAGAAAAAGCAGAGGCGTGGCAAATAGCTCAAAAAGAAGCGGGTTTCGATATCGACATCGTTCATTGCCCAGTAACAGACTTCGACGCCTGTGGCGTTGCCATTAAATGGGTTGAAGACAATGTTGGCCCTATCGATATTCTAGTGAACAATGCGGGTATTACTAAAGACGGCATGTTCAAAAAAATGCCTATCGAACGTTGGGATGCGGTGATTGATACGAATTTGAACAGCGTATTTAACATGACACGTCAAGTCTTTGAAGGCATGGTTGAACGTGGTTTTGGTCGTATCATCAACGTTTCATCAGTAAATGGTCAATTAGGCCAAATGGGTCAAGTTAACTATTCTGCTGCTAAAGCTGGCATGCACGGTTTCACTAAAGCACTAGCTCGCGAAACTGCACGTAAAGGCGTTACAGTTAATACAATTTCTCCAGGCTACGTTGCGACACCCATGGTGATGGCGATTGCTGAAGACGTTCGTAAGAAGATTGAAGGTGGTATTCCAACAGGTCGGTTATGTAAGCCTGAAGAAATTGCCCACGGCATTTCATTTTTAGCCAGTGAATTGGCTGCTTACACAACAGGTTCTGATTTGAGCATGAACGGTGGTTTGTTTATGCATTAAAAATCAAAAAGGGCAGCTTTAAAAGCTGCCCTTTTTTTTGATATAAAAAATAAAAATAGTAACAAAGAAATATAATCATTAAAGGAAAGGAATATGTCAGAAGGTAAGGTTTATAAAGTTAGAGGCGACATTGCAGCTCGTGCGCATATTAACAAAGCACAATATGAAGCTGAATATAAGCGTTCAATTGAGGACAATGATGGTTTCTGGAACGAGAAAGCTAAAGAATTTTTAACGTGGTCGCAAGAATGGGATACCACGGTTGAATATGATTTCCCTAAAGGTGAGGTACAGTGGTTTAAAGGCGGCAAGTTAAACGTGAGTGTTAACTGTTTAGACCGTCACTTAGAAACACGCGGTGATCAACCGGCCATTATTTGGGAAAGTGATGACCCAGAAGTCGATAAGACTTACACATACAAAGAATTACATGCAGAAGTGTGTAAATTTGCCAATGGCCTTAAGTCATTAGGCGTTAATAAAGGCGATCGCGTTTGTATCTATATGCCGATGGTGGCAGAAGCGGCGATTGCGATGTTAGCGTGTGCCAGAATCGGTGCGGTTCATTTAATTGTTTTCGGTGGTTTCTCTGCAGATGCGCTTAAAGATCGTATTGCGGATTCTGAAACAGCGTTGGTTATTGTGACCGACGAAAGCGTTCGTGGCGGTAAAGCGGTTCCTCTAAAAACAAATGCAGATAAAGCGTTAGAAAGCTGCCCATTAGTAACAAACATGGTAGTTGTAAAACGCACAGGCGGTGATATTGCTTGGAAAGATGGCCGTGATGTTTGGTATCACGAGTTATTAGAAGCAGCATCAAGCGATTGTCCTGCTGAAGAAATGGATTCAGAAGATCCATTATTTATTCTATATACATCCGGTTCAACAGGTAAGCCAAAAGGTGTTGTGCATACAACAGGTGGTTACTTGTTACACGCAGCCATGTCGCACAAGTATATTTTTGACTATCAAGAAGGCGATATTTACTGGTGTACAGCTGACGTGGGCTGGGTAACTGGTCATTCGTATATAGTTTATGGCCCATTAGCAAATGGTGCTAGAACATTGGTGTTTGAAGGCGTCCCAACGTACCCAGATGCGTCTCGTTTCTGGAAAGTATGTGAAAAACATAAGGTTAATATTTTCTATACAGCACCAACAGCCATTCGCGCACTTATGGCAAAAGGCGATAGCTACGTAGAAGCCTGCGATTTAAGTAACTTAAGAATACTGGGTAGTGTGGGCGAGCCAATTAACCCAGAAGCATGGGAATGGTATTACCATAAGATTGGCGGCGGCCGTTGCCCAATTGTTGATACGTGGTGGCAAACAGAAACAGGTGGCATTTTGATGACGCCACTGCCAGGTGCAACTGATTTGAAGCCAGGTTCTGCAATGCAGCCTTTCTTTGGGGTTGAATTCGGTTTAGTTGATAATGACGGTAAAGAAGTAACCGGCAATCCGGCAGAAGGTATTTTGGTGATTAAAAAACCGTGGCCTGGCATGTTTAGAACCTTGTTCGGTGACCACCAGCGTTATATCGATGCATACTTCGCTAACTATCCTGGTTTGTATTTTCCTGGTGATGGTGCGCGCCGTGATGACGATGGCGACTATTGGATTACCGGCCGAGTAGATGACGTGATTAACGTATCGGGTCACCGGATGGGTACGGCTGAAGTTGAAAGTGCGCTCGTGCTTCACCCAGCAGTAGCGGAAGCGGCGGTAATTGGTTATCCGCATGATATTAAAGGCCAGGGTATTTATACGTTTGTTACGTTGATGGACGGCGTAGAGCCAACGGATGAATTACGTAAAGAGTTGGTGATGCACGTGCGTAAAGAAATTGGCCCGATTGCGTCTCCAGATGTTATTCAGTGGGCGCCAGGTTTACCTAAAACACGTTCAGGTAAAATCATGCGTCGTGTATTACGTAAAATTTCTGAAAACTTGATTGATGAATTAGGTGATACGTCAACATTAGCAGACCCATCTGTGGTGGATGATCTGATTGCTAATCGCCCTAATAAGTAAGAAACGTTAGTTCTAAAAAAGCCCGCATTATGCGGGCTTTTTTTGTCTTAAATATTTGTAGATTAGTCTTTAGTTGGTAAAGATGGGAAGTCTAAACCAGCCATCTTCTGCATCACGCGAATCACTTGGCAGCTATAACCAAATTCGTTGTCATACCATAGATAAAGCACACATGAATCACCAGAGGCAATGGTTGCCTTAGAGTCAATCGTACATGCTTTACGAGCACCCACTAAATCAGTTGATACGATTTCAGTTGAGGTCGTAAAGTCAATTTGTTCGCGCATAGATGAATGAAGTGCCGTTTCACGTAAAAAGCTATTTAAAGAACGCTTATCTGTTTTTTTCTCTAAACTAAGGTTAAGAATAGCCATTGAAACATTAGGCGTTGGTACACGAATAGCATTACCGGTTAGCTTGCCTTCAAGTTCGGGCAGGGCTTTAGAAACCGCTTTAGCAGCACCTGTTTCTGTAATCACCATATTCAATGCTGCGGCACGGCCACGGCGTTCGCCTTTATGGTAATTGTCGATTAAATTTTGGTCATTTGTATAGGAGTGAACTGTTTCAACGTGCCCTTTGATAATGCCAAACTCATCATTTATTGCCTTAAGTGTTGGCGTAATAGCATTGGTTGTGCAACTGGCGGCTGAGATGACTTTATCTTCTGGTTTAATGTCGTCTGTATTAACACCAAATACAATGTTTTTAACATTCTTGCCAGGCGCAGTTAATAGAGCTTTAGCAGCACCTTTAGATAAAAAATGCTCACTTAATTCAGCTTCATCACGACGAATACCTGTGTTATCAACAACTAACGCATTGTTAATGCCATATTTTGTGTAGTCTATTTCTTTAGGGTGGCTTGCATAAATAATTTGAATTAAGTTGCCGTTAGCAAGAATAGTATTGTCTTCTTCGTTTACTTTAATTGTTCCTTTAAATGAGCCATGAACAGAGTCACGACGTAATAAGCTTGCGCGCTTTTGGATGTCGTTATCACTGCCTTTACGAACAACAATAGCGCGAAGACGCATTTTATTACCTGAGCCAATACGTTCAATTAATAAACGAGCCAATAAGCGCCCAATACGACCGAACCCATATAAAACAACGTCTGTTGGTTCAGATTTGGATTGTTCTTGAACTTCGCGAATACTACCCGCTAATTTATCGGCTAGAAAATCTTCAATAGATAGGTTGCGTGTATCGTTGTTATATTGGACTGCCAATAAACCTAGGTCTATACGAACGGGGCCTAACTTCATTTTTTCTAAAGCGATAAGAATTTTGTAACTGTCTTGTATATCTAATTCAACTTTTTCAAATTGACGAACATATCGATGAAATTTGAGTAAGTTCACGGGCGAAGCGTTAATTAACGTTCTACCATAAATTTTTAAGACAACGCCACTGCTGCGGTACATTTTGCCAATGATAGGAATCATAGATTCAGCAATTTCTTGACGGCTTTCCCATTCACTTAAATAGCTATCGTGTTGGTCACTCATTATTTGTTATGTCCTTATTGTTTGAATAATAAAACCGCTATTATAGCAATTTTAAAAAAATTGTGCAGTGCAGCTAGGCTCTGTTGGAAACTAAAAGCTTCTTTCTATGGAAAAGAGGGCTAATTCTTTCATGGCGTCTTTGTATACGGAGTCTGGAATATCACTCAGTGAAGCAATGGCTTTTTCTGCTTCGACTTTGGCGAAGTCAGCAGTGTATTCTAATGAACCAGTTTGTACGATAATCTTGAGTATTGTAGGGTAAGCGTCACGGTCACCCTCTCTTATAGTGTCTCTGATAATGGTTGATTGTTCTTTCGAACTATTGGCCATGGCGTGAATAAGGGGCAAGGTTGGTTTGCCCTCGGCTAAATCATCGCCCAAGTTTTTTCCAAGTTCGTCAGGGTTGGCAGTGTAGTCGAGCATGTCATCCATTATTTGAAAAGCATTACCTAAATGAAGCCCATAAGCAGCGATAGCTTGTTCAGTTTGTTGGTTTTGATTGGTGAGGATGGCCCCCAGTTGCGTGGCGGCTTCAAATAATTTAGCAGTTTTACGACGAATAACTTCAATGTATTGTGCTTCGCTGGTATCGGGGTTATTAATATTAAGTAACTGCAGTACTTCACCTTCAGCAATGGCATTAGTTGTGTGAGACAAAACATCCATTACACGCATGCTGTCAACGCTGACCATCATTTCAAATGACCTGGAGTATAAAAAATCGCCTACAAGTACGCTCGCTGCATTGCCCCAAATAGCATTTGCAGTATCTTCGCCGCGTCTTAAGTCTGATTCGTCAACAACATCATCATGTAAAAGTGTCGCCGTGTGAATGAATTCAATAACCGCGGCTAATGTAACGTGCTGTTTTTCTTCGTAGCCTAATGCACAGGCCGATAACGCGACTAACATGGGGCGCAAACGCTTACCGCCACTATTTACAATATGAAAACCAATTTGGTTAATTAGGGCAACGTCTGATGATAATTCACGTAAAATTTCAGCGTCAACTTGCTTCATCGTATCTGACATTAGGTGCTGAATAGCGCTAAAGTCTACGGGGTTAGGAGAAGTTTGGACGTGGTTATGGTGACTACTCATATATCTGATTTGGTTTTTTGACTGGGTAAAGCTATATAATACAAGGTATAGGTAATAAATGCTGTTAAGAAGTTAGGTTGAATTAATGAAATTATCATTGACCAATCGGCCTCTAAGGGCTAAAATTCGCCTCTTTTTTAAAACCACCCAATTCTAGGAGTCTTACGACGATGTACGCGGTAATTCAAACAGGCGGTAAACAATATAAAGTCGCCGAGGGTGATTTCCTTAAGATCGAAAAACTTGACGTTGAAGAAGGGCAAGAATTTGTATTTGATTCTGTGCTTTTAGTAAACGGCGATTCAGGTCTTAAAGTAGGCACGCCAAATTTAGATGGCGCTAAAGTGACCGCTACAATTAAGTCACAAGGGCGTCACAAGAAAGTTAATATTATTAAATTCAAACGTAGAAAGCACCACATGAAAAAAATGGGGCACCGTCAGTACTTCACTGAAGTACTTATTACAGGTATTTCTGCTTAATAAAACAATAGGATAGATCAATGGCACATAAAAAAGCAGGCGGTAGTACTAGAAACGGTCGCGATTCCGAGTCAAAACGACTAGGTGTTAAGCGCTACGGTGGTGAAAGTGTATTAGCAGGGAACATTATTGTGCGCCAAAGAGGCACGCGTTTTAGTCCAGGCGAAAATGTAGGAATTGGTAAAGACCATACTCTTTTTGCTACTGAAGCTGGAAAAGTTGTGTTTGAAATAAAAGGCCCGAAACGTAAAAAATTCGTTCGAATAGACGCAGCCTAACATGAAGTATTAGGCGCCTCACACGGCAGGTGCTGATTAAAAAAACCTGTCTTATGACGGGTTTTTTTTTACCTATAATTTAAGGCATTAGAAGTTAACGATGAAATTTGTAGACGAAGCTTATGTTCGTGTTGAAGCAGGTAATGGTGGAAATGGCCATGTTAGCTTTCGGCGTGAAAAATATATTCCTTTTGGCGGCCCAAATGGTGGCGATGGTGGCGATGGGGGTAGTGTTTACCTAGAAGGCAGCAAAGCTTTAAATACGCTTGTTGATATGCGTTTTTTGCGCGTCTGTAGAGCGGAAAATGGACAACGAGGTATGAGTCAGAACTGTACTGGAAAAGGCGGTGATGATCTCTACGTTAAAGTACCGTTAGGTACTATCGTCTATGATCAAACCACGGATGAGTTAATTGGCGAAGTGACGACGGATAAGCAGCGCCTGTTAGTGGCTGCTGGCGGCTTCCATGGTTTGGGCAATACACGCTATAAAAGTAGTACAAATCGTGCGCCTAGGCAGTTTTCACCAGGTTCTGAAGGTGAGCACCGTGGGTTGCTTCTCGAATTAAAGGTGTTGGCCGATGTTGGCACGCTTGGGCTGCCAAATGCAGGTAAGTCTAGTTTAATTAGGTCCATTTCAGCAGCACAGCCTAAGGTTGCAGATTACCCTTTTACAACATTACACCCCAGCTTAGGTGTGGTACGAGCAGATGAGCTAAGAAGCTTTGTTATAGCCGACATTCCTGGCATTATTGAAGGCGCTGCAGAAGGTGCGGGTTTAGGTAATTTGTTTTTACGCCATTTATCACGTAACAACCTACTTTTGCATGTGGTTGATGTTGAGCCTTATGAAACAAATACAGACCCTGTGTCAGCAGCAAGAGCGGCGATATTAGAAATAGAAAAATGGGGCGGGGATTTATCTTCAAAACCACGCTGGTTAGTGTTGAATAAAATTGACCGTTTGTTAGATGAAGATGTAGACAGTTATTGCCAAATGATTGTCGATGAGTTGGCTTGGGAAGGGCCAGTATTCAAAATATCAGCCTTAAAGAAAAAAGGTACGCAAGAATTGGTTTATGCGGTTATGGATTTCCTTGAGGAACAAAATAGTCTAGACGAAGAAGGCTAACGAAAACGCTATAAGAAGGTTGTTAGATGAAATCACGAGATGACTTAAAAAAAACGACTTGCTGTATTATAAAAATTGGAAGCGCCGTACTAACTGATAACGGGCGTGGCTTAAATCACTCGGCAATTGATCACTGGGTTGAGCAAATTAGCCAGCTTAAAAAACAAGGCGTTGATGTTGTCGTTGTCTCTTCAGGGTCAGTCGCTGAAGGCATGGTTAGACTTGGCTGGTCTGAACGCCCGCATGAGCTAAACAAACTTCAAGCAGCCGCATCTGTAGGGCAAATGGGTTTAATACAAGCCTACGAACAAAGTTTTCAACGGCATGGTTCAAAAACTGCTCAGGTATTGTTAACACACGATGATCTGTCAAATCGCACTCGACATTTAAATGCTAGAAGTACAATTAAGACATTATTAGACCTTTCAGTTGTGCCGATTATTAATGAGAACGATGCGATAGCCAATGAAGAACTTAAAGTTGGTGATAACGATACGCTGGCGGCAATGATAGCGAATTTATTATCTGCTGATTTGTTAATGATTCTTACGGACCAAGATGGTTTGTTTGATAGTGACCCTCGCAGCAATGTAAGTGCCGAATTGATTTCTGAAGCGGATGTTAATGAGGATTGCTTAGATGGGGCTGCTGGCGGTAGTGCTGGCTTATTGGGCCGTGGTGGTATGTTAACGAAGCTTAGCGCTGCTCGAATTGCGGCGCGTTCAGGCGCGGCCACACTTATTGTTCCAGGATTAACGAAAAATGTTGTTTTAGATGCATTTGAAGGGAAGCAAATAGGTACGTTGTTAGTACCCAATGAAGCACCGATGTCTGCAAGAAAACGATGGTTATCAACTCATCTTAAAATAAAAGGTTGGTTAACGTTAGATGATGGTGCTGTTAAAAGCTTGTCCGGCTCGGATGTTAGCTTGTTATCTGTGGGTGTTATAGGTGTTAATGGTGAGTTTGAGCGAGGAGATTTGGTTGTTTGCGAGGATCAACAAGGTCGCGAAATCGCTCGCGGTTTGGTTAACTATTCGTCTGAACAGGCGAATAAAATAAAACAAAAAAACAGTGCTGATATTGAAGACGTATTGGGGTTCGTTGAAGAACCGGAACTGATAAACAGAGATAATTTGATTGTTCAATAATATCTTGAGCAATAAAAAAGCCGACCATTTGGTCGGCTTTTTTATGAATTCCTGTAAAGCTTAAGCTTGTTGAAGCTTAACTATTCTTGCGTTTAAACGGCTTTTTAAACGAGCAGCTTTATTTTTATGGATTAAGCCTTTTGTGACAGCTGAATCAATAAATGGTACAGCTATTTTGTAAGCATCAGCTGTGGTTTCTACATTGCCTTCATCAGCGCCGTAAACAACACGTTTGATGTGAGTACGTAATTTGCTACGAAAAGTAACATTACGTTGACGACGTTTTTCTGCCTGTTTGGCGCGTTTTAATGATTGTGCACTGTTAGCCAAGGTAAATCCTTAAGTCTGGTGTAAAAAAGATTGCGCATTTTGATGAGTTATTAGGCTTTTGTCAAGCAGATACGTCAATAACTTATAATTAAACTAAAATTTTTAAGGGAGTACGTGCTCTATATTTAAGCTCAGGTTCACCTTGAGTGGGTATCTTACGCTGCAAGTATAAAATAGTAAGGCTTGACCGATTAACTATGAGCCTGTACAAAAACAACTCCACATTCTACGAGCTGCAGTCATGACGGATTTATCAATATTTTTAGGTAAAGGGGAGAGCTCTCAATCTTTACTACTTAAACAAGCAAATCGGCATGGCTTAATAGCGGGTGCCACGGGAACAGGCAAAACGGTTTCATTGCGTATTTTGGCTGAGGGCTTTAGTCGGCAAGGTGTTCCGGTTTTTATGGCGGATGCGAAAGGTGATTTGTCTGGTATGGCCGAAGCGTGTGGTTCGGTGCCGGCATTTGAAAAAAGGGCCAAGATAGTAGATTACAGTGATTATATAACAGAAGCATTTCCCATCATCCTTTGGGACTTATATGGCGAGCAGGGGCACCCTATAAGGGCAACAGTACAGAACATGGGGCCTTTATTATTAGCCCGAATGCTGGAGTTAAATGAAGTGCAGGAAGGTATCTTAAACGTGGCTTTTTCAGTAGCTGAAGATGAAAATCTGCCGATATTAGATTTTAAAGATCTCAAGGCGTTATTAATTAACATCTCAGATAGATCAAAGGAGCTACGCGCTACGTATGGAAATGTTAGCCCGCAATCAATTGGCGCTATTCAACGGAAATTATTAACATTAGAGCGCCAAGGCGCAGAGCAGTTCTTTGGAGAGCCAGAACTCGAGCTTAAAGATATGATGCGTACGAATATTGATGGGCGTGGGTATATTAGCGTATTGGCGGCTGATAAGTTGATGAGAGAAAGCCCATCATTGTATGCAATATTTTTGATGTGGCTGCTATCTAGGCTTTTTGAAGAATTACCAGAGCAAGGCGATGCGGATAAGCCAAAAATGGTATTCTTTTTTGACGAGGCACATTTGTTGTTTGATAGAGCGCCACGTGTTTTAGTTGATCGGATTGAACAAGTAGTACGCTTGATAAGGTCAAAAGGTGTGGGTGTATTTTTTGTCACTCAGAATCCGGCGGACATTCCCGATGATGTACTGGGTCAATTGGGCAATAAAATTCAACATGCTCTGCGTGCGTTTACACCGAAAGATCAAAAGGCGATTAAGGCAGCAGCACAGAGTTTTCGTGAAAATCCCAAGTTAGATGTGCGAGAAGTAATTCAAACATTAGGTGTTGGGGAGGCATTGGTTTCTACGCTAGATACCAAGGGTGTGCCGACGATGGTTGAGCAAACGTTAATTATCCCACCATCTTCTCAATTGGACCCATTAACAAAACCGCAGCGTCAAACTGTTTTAGATAACAGTCCCGTATTGGGCAAGTATGATGAGGCGCTTGATAGAGAGTCAGCTCATGAGAAGTTATTAAAAAAATCTCAAGAAGCGGCAGAAAAAGCAAAAAAAATAGCTGAAAAAGAAGCAGAACTCAACGAGTCAAAACCGGCTAAAAAAGGGCGCCAGCGTCAAACAGTGTGGGAATCTATGGCTAAAAGTGTCGTTAGAAGTGTCGGTTCAAGTGTAGGTCGTAAAATCGCAAAGAATCTATTGAAATCATTATTTAAATAAATAACAAGGATCTAACCATGAAGATTAAAAGAGTAAAAACTCTCAGCGTGATTCTATTGGTAGGCAGCATGAGTGTTGCGCATGCAGGCTGGCAAGATATTTTAAATAGCGCTGTTAAAACGGTCACGGAAAATAAAAGTACAACGGAAGCGGCATCTTCTTTATTAGGAGAAAGCGAAGTGGTTGCGGGTTTGAAAGAGGCATTAGCCAACGGCGTTGAAACGGCGGTTAACACATTAGGAAAAACAGACGGCTTTATGGGGAATTCTCTAGTACAAATTCCTTTGCCAGATTCGCTGAAACTAGTGGAAAAAACGGCGCGTACCTTAGGCCAAGGCCAATATGCTGATGATTTTATTGGAACAATGAATCAGGCAGCAGAACAAGCAGTGCCTGAAGCGGCTGAGTTACTAGGTGAGGCGATTCGAACAATGTCTGTTGAGGACGCCACGAAAATTCTAAATGGCCCAGATGATGCTGCTACTCAATATTTTAGAAAAGTATCAGGCGAACAATTATCTCAGCGGTTTAAACCCATTGTAGAAAAAGCGACTAATCAAGCGGGTGTTACATCGGCGTATAAAGGGCTAACAGCAAATGCGGGTTCTCTTTTAGGCGGGTTCGTGAGCCAAGAATCCTTGGATGTTGATAAGTACGTAACTGATAAAGCGCTTGATGGTTTGTTTAAATACATTGCGATTGAAGAGAAACAAATTCGAGAAAACCCATTAGCAAGAAGTACCGATTTGTTAAAAAAGGTATTTGCTAACTAAATAGATAATTCAACTCGTGGAGGGGCTTTTTCGGTTGCGATGTCGATAGTTGGCGTGCAGCTGAAGAGCCTTTTTGCGTCAACTTTATATTGTTGTATAAAGTGTGATTTGACGGCTTGAGCGCGGTCTTTTGCCAGTGCGATTAATTGCTTATCGTTGAGAGTGGTTTGTTTTTCTTTTGACGGTTTTTGAGGGTCAGTAAGCTTGTTTAATGTGAGCCTGTCCAATTCTGTTGAGAATCCGCACAGTTTGATGCGTAACCCTGGACGTTTTTGTAACATTGTGCCAATCTTCTCAAAATAGGGTGCCGAGTTTGCAGGTAAAGTGGATTGTGCTGGCTCAAAACTAATGGCATCTAGTTTTATCGCTGTAGCAGCGCCGTACGCTTTTTCAGCGGCCATAAAAATTAAACCATACGGTTGCAATGCATATTTTAGATAATTCTTAACGGTACCTTGAAGTGCATTGCCAAGCGCTGTGTTAATGACGTCACTGATGTTGAAATCTGGCGATGTTATGTTGCCTTTAATGGGAATGCTCAAAGCAATGTCGTCGTTATCATCCCTGAGTAGAGATAATGCAGAATCCAACGGCATTGATAGTTGCTGAGTCATTTTAGATGCCGTTTTAGCATCTGATGTTACTAGTGCCAGTTGGTTAATTTCCAGATCAGTTTTGCCGTCTAACATATCTTGCTTAATGTTTAGGTTAGCTGAGGCGTTCAACTGCCCTGTTTGAATGTCGTAACCTATTTGGTCGCTAATGATTGGTGAGTAATCAGGTAGTTCGAACGCGTTTAGTGTGGATTTGAATTCAGCGTTAGTGGTTTTGCTAAATAATGCAATTTTGCCATCTGTTTTTATGCTTGAGTGCTTGTCTATGGTAGCTTTCAATGCAATGGGCGTGTACTGCTCGGTTTTTTGGGTATCAATTTCGCCAATATTCAGTGTGTTTATTAAAATTGTTTTTTTAACAGAACCTTTTTGTGCGGCTTTAGCGACGTTGATGCGGTTGTTACCGGTCAGTTCAATGCCTTTAATGCTGAAGTTTGTAGGGTCGCTTTCTGTCGTGGGTTCGTCGTTTTTCTTGCTGTTGGTTTTTAAGCTATCAGTCAAGCTGTCTAATAACGTTAAGTGACCTTGTTTGTTGATATTGATAGATGACGATATTGAGTCGAGCACGGTTTTGCTCATGGAAATAGTTTTAAGGTTGGCAATATGCAGAGAGTCGAAAGTAGTTTGTTTGCTCTGAAAGAGCGATTCACTCTCTTGTTTTTGTGCCAGTAATAAATCGGACAAGGTAACGGTATTCAATTTAATGCTGTCTAGTTCATTTATTTCTAGCTGGCCGACGGATAGATGTTTTAAGGCTGCGACTATCAGTTTAGTATCAATGTTTTTGCTGGTGATACCTTGAATGTCTATTAATCCAGAGGCTTTTATTGATGGCTGTTCTTCCGACGTCTTAATTTGTGTTGTGCCTTTCCAGCGGAAAGTATCGATGCTCGTATGTAAGTTGGGTGATGTTAGGTTGTTTTGATGTTGGTCTGCTGATAATTCACCGTGCAAATCAATAGTCATGGCTTCCGCAATTTGTTTGACTTTAATGCTGCCACCCCAGCCTATGTTTGCGTGCTGCAGTTTTATGTCGGGTAGGCCGACGGCTGATTCCTTAATGGAAAATTGACCATTTTGCTGATACTCAAGCGAATTGTTATTAACAGTTAATGAAAATGTTAAATCAGTATTTAAATACCCTTCTAATGTCGAAAGATGCTGTGCGACAAAAGGTTTTAGGGTGGACAGGGCAAAGTTGTTGATGACAAGCGACCCTTTAACAGTTGGCGTTTCGTCGAATGCAGTAAATTTGAGATCACCTTTTATTGAAGCGCCATTGAGCATCGTATCGAGAGTGATGTCTGATGAATGTTCTGGTTTCCAGCTGAATACGTCGTTAAGTGATAAAGCGCTGATAGAAAAGTCGTGAGCGAAATTGGGCGTGTCAATTTGAATAATGTTGTTGGTTAATACCAGCTTATCTAAGCCAATTCCCCAGTCAGAAGAAGATTCGCTTTTTTGCTCTGTGGCGTTTTGAGATAAAGGGATTTTAATGCCACCGATGAATATATGCGTTTCATCGGGTTGGTGAACGGTAATAGTTGTATCACTTAAAGATAATGACGAAATGAATAGGTTTTTTTTAAAGAGTGGCATCCAATCAAACGCTAGTTTCAAAAGATTGATGCTGATATCAGGCTGATTGAGGCGTTGAGCGTGTAGTTTTTTTATTGCTAGTTCGCCGGTGAAAAGATTAAAGTCAACATCTTCGATTGAGGCGGTTTTAATGTCCTGGCTCTTTAAACCCTCGGTGATCCCATATTGGATAGCGTAGGGCAAAAGCGTCATTAACAGTCCCAAAATAATGGAGATGACGACTAGTTTTTTTATCCATCGAGGTTGTTGTTGGGGTTTTTGTTCGCTGGCCAAATCAATTCCTTTTTGCACAATATTCTTTTGATTCTAGAGGTATGTCAACACGCTGGCAATCTTTACACGATTCTTTACTGTGTATGCTCGTTCATCGCTTTATAATGTTTACTCAATAAAGTCTGCAAAGGTGAACGGTCTGAGCAAAACGCTTATAAAATCAACAGTTGTCGTAGGTAGCATGACAATGATTTCGCGTGTCTTAGGGTTTGTGCGTGATATTGTTATTGCGCGTGTGTTTGGTGCTGATGCAGGCACGGATGCTTTCTTTGTTGCGTTTAAAATCCCTAACTTTATGCGCCGCTTGTTTGCTGAAGGGGCTTTTTCGCAAGCGTTTGTTCCGGTTTTATCTGAGTATAAAGAAACCAAGTCTCGTGAAGAATTAAAAGAATTGGTTGAAAAAACGGCAGGATCATTAGCCGCCGTATTATTTGTTATTACATTGCTTGGCGTATTGGCAGCTCCCGTATTGATATTTATTTTTGCTCCAGGATTTGATACTGAAGGGACACGTCACGATTTAGCTGTAGAAATGCTTAGGCTGACTTTTCCTTATCTGTTCTTTATTTCGCTTACCGCTATGGCGGGTGGCGTACTGAATACATTTGGTAAATTCGTGGTGCCTGCAATTACGCCGGTGTTTTTAAACTTATCATTATTAGCGGCTATGTTTTGGCTAGCGCCGCTATTGGATGAGCCAATTATAGCGTTAGCTTGGGGTGTGTTATTGGCTGGTGTAGTGCAATTGGCATTCCAATTTCCTTATCTAAGTAAGCTTGGGTTGATGCCGGCGTTACGGTTTGACCGCGATCATGCCGGTGTTCAGAAAATAATGAAATTGATGTTGCCGGCTCTGTTTGGTGTGTCTATAACGCAAATCAATTTATTGGTTGATACGTTGTTAGCATCTTTTTTAGTAACAGGCAGTGTGTCTTGGCTTTATTTTTCAGACCGATTAGTGGAATTTCCGTTAGGTATTTTTGGTATTGCATTGGCGACAGTTATTTTGCCGGCCTTATCAAAAAGCCACGCAGCTGGGAGGCTTAATGAATTCTCAGCAAACTTGGATTCTGGATTACGTTGGGTTGTTTTTTTAGGTGTGCCAGCGGCGCTAGGGTTGTTTTTTTTAGCCACACCAATGTTAGCTACCTTGTTTCAGTACGATGCCTTTTCTACAAATGATGTGGATATGGCGACGTTAAGTTTAATGGCGTACGCCGTTGGCTTGCCCGCGTTTATTTTAGTTAAAGTGTTAGTGCCAGGCTTTACAGCTAGGCAAGATATGAAAACACCAGTGAGAATAGGTATTATCGCAGTTATATCGAATATGCTGATGAGTGTCGTTCTCGTGTTTTTTCTTAATCACGCCGGTTTAGCATTGGCAACATCGATAGCAGCCTTTATTAATGCAGGTTTATTGTATCGAGCGTTGGTTAAATCAGGTGCGTATGTGCCACAGCCAGGCTGGTTGGCTTTTCTAATTAAAGTCTTTATTGCTAATGCGCTTGTTTGCGTTGTGTATTTTTACGACTCGGCCACGTTGCAATGGTACCAATGGGGCGCGTTAGATCGAAGCATCAACTTGTTCGGAGAAATTATAATTGTACTGCTAGGGTATTTTCTGTGTTCTTGGTTAGTGGGGCTTCGCCGACACCATTTAGTGTATAAACAAAAAGTAGGCAACGATGAGGCTAGTTAGACATTTAATAAATGCAGAAGAACTGAAAAATGGCTGCGTACTGACTATCGGTAATTTCGATGGTGTTCATCGTGGGCATCAAATGATGTTAGGCGAATTACTAAAGCTGGCGAGTACCTTAAACTTACCCGCAGTCGTTATGTGTTTTGAACCACAACCGGTTGAATATTTTCGAGGCGAAAATGCGCCGGCACGCATTTCTACAGCAAGAGATAAAATAGTACAGCTGTCTAAAACGGGGGTTAATGTGCTCTATTTCGTTCCGTTTGATGAGGCAATGGCAACCATGTCCGCTCAACAGTTTGTAGATAGCTTATACAAAGAACTGAATGTTAAAAGTGTGGTGATTGGTGACGACTTTTGTTTCGGAAAGAACCGGCAAGGTGATTTTAGCTTTTTGCAAAAAGCAGGTTTAGACTATGGCTTTACCGTTCAACGGTTTAACTCATTCAAGATAAGTGAACAGCGTGTAAGCAGTACGCTTATTCGCGAAGCGCTAGAAAGTGGTGCTTTGGATATAGCGGCTGACTATTTAGGTAGGCGTTTTGAGGTGTCTGGCCGAGTGATGCATGGGCAAAAGCGAGGGCGGGAGCTGGGTTACCCCACTGCAAATATACGTGTAAAAAACAGAAAAACCCCGATAAAAGGCGTTTTTGCCGTTACAATAACCGTCGAATCGGGATTGGTATATGAAGGTGTTGCTAACGTTGGAACACGGCCTTCAATAGAAGACGTGACGGCTGTTTTATTAGAAGCACACTTGTTTGATTTCTCTGGTAATTTATACGGGCAACGCGTAACGGTTACCTTCTATAAAAAAATACGGCAAGAGAAGAAATTTGACAGCTTAGAACACTTAAAAAACCAAATCTCAGAAGACGCTGAACAAGCAAAAACTTACTTTAATAAAAAACGAACACTGTAGATGTAGCATGGATTATAAACAGACCCTTAATTTACCAAAAACGAGCTTTCCAATGAAGGCTAACCTGGCTAATCGTGAGCCTGCAACGCTTAAGCGTTGGCAAGAACAAGATATTTACCAAAAGATTCGCGAAAAGTCTGCGGGTAAACCACAGTTTGTTTTGCACGATGGCCCGCCTTATGCCAATGGCCCAATTCATATTGGCCATGCGGTCAATAAGGTTTTAAAAGACATGATTATCAAGAGTAAAACCTTACTGGGTTTTGACTCGCCTTATGTTCCAGGCTGGGATTGTCATGGCTTGCCCATCGAGCTGATGGTGGAAAAAAAGATTGGTAAAGCGGGTGTAAAAGTCTCTCCTGCTGAATTTCGTCAGGCGTGTAGAACGTATGCGACCAAGCAAGTTGCCATGCAAAAAGAAGAATTTGTGCGATTAGGTGTTTTTGGCGATTGGCCAAACCCTTATTTAAGTATGGATTTCCAGTTTGAGGCGGATGTTGTTAGGTCATTAGGGCGGATTATTGATAAAGGCCATCTACATAAAGGTTCTAAACCTGTTCATTGGTGTACAGATTGTGGTTCTGCATTAGCTGAAGCTGAAGTTGAATACGAAGATAAGCGATCACCAGCCATTGATGTGCGGTTTACAGTAAAGGACGAAACAACCTTTGTGCAGCATTTTCATAGCAGTGATGGTTCGCCAGGGCACGGGCCAATTTCGATTGTTATTTGGACAACAACACCGTGGACCTTACCCGCTAACCAAGCTGTTTCACTAAATCCGGAATTTGATTACGTAATGGTTCAACACGGCGATGAACGACTGGTGCTGGCTGAGAATTTATTAAAAGACACTATGCTTCGTTATGGTGTAGATGATTACCGAGTTATTGCCTATTGCAAAGGTAAAGATTTGGAATATATGGAGTTGCATCACCCGTTTTATGACAGGGTAGTACCCGTTATATTGGGGCATCATGTGACCACTGAAGCGGGAACGGGCGCTGTGCATACCGCGCCAGGTCATGGTCAAGATGATTACATTGTAGGCCAGCAATACAATATACCTGTTGATAACCCTGTGGGTGATAACGGTGTCTTTCTTCCAAGTACTCCATTATTTGCGGGCAAGCACGTGTTTAGTGCCAATAGTGATGTGATCGACGAATTAAAAGAACAAGGGAAACTTGTTCATGAGGAAGCGTTAAATCATAGTTACCCCCACTGTTGGCGACATAAAACGCCGATTATTTTCAGGGCAACGCCTCAGTGGTTTATTTCGATGGATAAAAACAACCTACGGGCGAAGGCCTTGGAAGAAATTAAACGCGTCTCTTGGATTCCTAGCTGGGGTGAGGCACGTATTAATAGCATGGTTGAGGGCCGCCCAGATTGGTGTATTTCTCGTCAACGTAATTGGGGTGTGCCCATCGCCTTATTTGTGCATAAAGAAACTGAGGAGTTGCACCCAGATACACCTGCTCTAATTGAGAAGGTGGCGGAATTAATTGAAGGGGCTGGAATTGAAGCTTGGTTTCAACTAGATCCCGCTGAATTGTTAGGTGAAGACGCCATAAACTATACGAAGATCAATGATATTTTAGATGTATGGTTTGATTCCGGTGTAACCCATGCATGTGTGCTTGAACGTCGAGAAGGTTTGCCATTGCCAGCATCCATGTATCTTGAAGGGTCTGATCAACATAGGGGTTGGTTCCAGTCTTCGTTGTTAACATCTGTTGCAATGAATGCCGCTGCACCTTACGACTCAGTGCTGACGCATGGTTTTACGGTTGATGCAAAGGGCCGCAAAATGTCTAAGTCGTTGGGCAATGTGATTGCACCCCAAAAAGTGATTAATTCATTAGGTGCAGATGTGCTTCGCCTTTGGGTGTCTGCTAATGATTACACTGGCGAAATGACGGTGTCTGATGAGATTTTAAAAAGGGCGGCTGATGTGTATCGTCGTTTAAGAAATACGGCGCGTTATTTATTATCTAATTTAGATGATTTTGACCCTGCTCAAGACTGTGTTGCCTACGAAGATATGTTGCCACTTGACCGGTGGGCGATAGAAAAAACAAAACAGGTTCAACAAGATGTGTTGGCGTGTTACGACGAATATCAGTTCTTGCAAGTGCACCAAAAGATACACCACTTCTGTTCAGTAGAGATGGGTAGCTTTTATTTAGATGTTATTAAAGACCGTCAATATACGCTTCAACAAGATAGCGTTGCTAGACGTTCTTCGCAAACAGCCATGTTCCATATAGCTGAAGCTTTTGTGCGGTGGATAGCGCCAATCCTTAGTTTTACTGCGGATGAAATTTGGTCAGCGATGCCCGGTGAGCGTGATGAGTCGGTGTTTTTAACAACGGCGTACGATCAGTTTCCTGACGGGGAGATTGCTGAGTCACCGTTAGAATTTTGGCAAAATATCATTGATATTCGAGAATTAGTTAGCAAAGAACTTGAGCAGGTACGGGTCGATGGAAAAATAGGATCAGGCCTTGATGCTGAAGTAACTGTTTATTGTGAAGGCGACATTTATGCAAGCCTCAAGCAGTTAGACGATGAACTTCGTTTTATTTTAATTACGTCATATGCTCAGGTAAAACCATTGGCTGAAAAGGGCGATATGGCGAAAGCGACTGAGAACGAGAATGTATTTATCAGTGTAAATGCTAGTCAACACGATAAATGTATTCGTTGTTGGCATCATCGTGAAGATGTTGGCGAATCTGCAGAGCATCCTGAGATTTGTGGTCGTTGTATTGAAAACGTAGACGGTCAAGGAGAAGTTAGGTTATACGCCTAATTAGCTGCTATGTATAAATGGTTATGGTTGTCTTTATTAGTCTTTGTGTTCGATCAGGCGAGTAAACTGTGGGTGGTAAAAAATTTTGAATTGTACGAATCAATTCAGCTATTTCCATCTTTAAATTTCACTTATGTTCACAACCTTGGTGCTGCGTTTAGTTTTCTGAGCTCAGCGGGTGGGTGGCAACGTTGGTTTTTTGTTGGCGTTGCATTGATTGCCACAACGGTTTTATTAATATGGCTTAGAAAGCTGAAACCATCAGAACGTTGGATGGCAGTGACCATTTCATTGGTGTTGGGTGGGGCGATTGGGAATTTATATGACCGTATTTCATACGGTTATGTTATTGATTTTATAGATGTTTACTACAAGGCGCATCATTGGCCGGTGTTTAATATTGCCGATGCAGCTATTTCAATAGGCGTTGTAATGATGTTGATTGATGCTTTTAAGGGCGAGTCGTCAAAGGCTACTGAGTAAACGTCTAAATTTAGCCCATTCAAAACTTTCTCCGGGATCAGTTTTTCTACCAGGCGCCACGTCACAATGCCCGACGATATTCTCTTCAGAAAGTAGTGGATACGTTTCGATCAATTGTTTGCAATATTCTGCCAACTGAACATATTGTGCTTCAGTGTACGGTACGTCATCGGTACCTTCTAGCTCTATTCCAATTGAAAAATCATTACAGTTACTTTGTCCGTTGAAAGATGAAACACCTGCGTGCCATGCACGTTCATGAAATGGTACGTACTGTGTTGATGTGCCGTCACGACGGATAAGTATGTGAGAGGAAACTTCCAAGTGACAAATTTCTTGAAAGTAGGGGTGTTGATTAGGGTCTAAGGTGTTTAGGAAAAAATCATCAACCCAGTTGTGCCCAAATTCACCGGGAGGAAGGCTGATATTATGAACAATAATGAGGCGAATATCAGCGGGGTTAGGGCGCTCATTCCGGTTAGGTGAAGATAGTTGTTTAGCATTATCAATACAGCCATTTTTTATCGAACATCTAACACGTTTCATCGAAATACCTAGGTAGCCTGGGGATAGTTTTTGTTTTGTGGCCTAGCGCACACTTTATTTCAGCCGTTGACTATACTCTATACATCAACAGTTTTAAATGGATGAAGAGCCATGCAGAAAACCTCGCCAAACGTTATTTCAATGGAAAACCGTAATCAACACACAACAGCTAAGGCACCGTTAGCGGACCACAATGCTATTGGCCAAATGGTGTGCTCAACGTTGTGTGATTATATGCAAACGGCACTTAAAACGCATGTAAAAGATGCTCAAGAACAGCTGTATAAATCATCAGAAACGGATGGTTTAGAAGCAGTATCAATTGATTTGAAGGTGTTTAATAAAGCATCTGAAGGATTGGTTTCTTTATGTGTAAATGAGGTTAAGCAGAGCTTTACGCACGTGCAAGGAAAGACTGTCATTACTCAACCAACGGTCGTTCATGATGCATCAAAAGATGATACGTTTGAAAGTATGTCATTATTAGGGACGGGTGAAATTGAAAACCAGTTAGCCATTGACGGCTGTATTTACCGCAGTGAACTTGAATTTAAAGACGTGTTGTATGCGTTGAATAAAAGGTTGGCGGTCGTATTTGCTAACCCTTCTTTGAAGATGGGTACTAATCCTGTTACGCCTATGTTTTTGATGGGTCAGTATGCAGAACGTGTTAAATCCCAATTATTCTCAGAAAAAACCAAACAACTACTATACAAATCATTTGAGAAGACAGTTTTGTTAGGGATGGGTGATGTGTATGAAAATATTAATAATTTATGTATTCAAGCAGGCATTGTTCCTAAACTACCAAAACGAAAAGCAGTCAATGTTGATAACTTAGGTCAAGAGGGTGCTGAACAAAGCGTAGCAACGAATGCCCAATCCGTAAAAACAGAAGCCAGTGCGGCGCATAATATGCCAGTTTCTGAAATTCCAGCGGCGATTTATTCTCCGTTGCTTGAAATGGCGCAAGCGTACCGTGCAACAGCCGCAGCATCAGCTATTTCAGATGGCTTAATAGTGGCAGGTGAGAAGTTACATAGTGGTGAATTACTGCAGTCATTAACGGAATTGCAAAAAACCTCCGCTGCTGATGGTGTAAGCCTAGAAGATGGTTTACGCTCTCAAATTGGTATGCAGATTCAAGTAGGTGGCCAGCGTAGGCCGTATGCGGAGCATGACGATACATTAATCGATGTGGTGGCGATGTTATTTGATGCCATCTTACAAGATAGGCAGTTGCCCGATGTGGTGAGGGCGATGATTGCTCAGTTACAAATTCCTATTTTAAAAGTTGCGATGATGGACAAAGAGTTCTTTGCACGCAAAAACCACCCCGCGAGGCAGTTTTTAAACTCACTTTCTCATGCAGGCTTAGGTGTTAGTGAGCAAAATAATAAAATTCGAAATGTGGTTTTCGAAAAAATGGAAACAGTAGTATCGGAAATACTGCTTAACTTTGAACATGATGTTCAGATATTCAGCGATATGCATGAGGAATTTGAGTTATTTATGTCTCAACAACAACGTCAAATAGATGTGATTGAAGAGCGGTCAATAAAAGTGACTAAAAGCGGCGAGCAACTAGAGCTAACTAAGAGACAAGCGGCTTATGAAATTGCACTTAGATTAAAAGGAACAACGGTTCCAGCGTTTGTTAAAACCTTTTTAGATGACGTGTGGGCTGATGTAATGGTATTAGCCTTATTACGGCGTGAAAGAGAGCCAGAATCAGTTAAACAAAGCTTAAGTGTTATAGAGCGTTTGGTGTTGAGTGTTATCAAGCAAAATGATGTGGATAAAGGCCAGCAAGTTTTACAAGGCCTGCCACGTTTGTTGAAAGACATCAAAATAGGGTTAGAAAATATTTCGTATGATTTTCATGAAGCGGCTCCATTTTTTAAAGATTTAGAAGCATGGCACCGTCACGTCTTGGCATTTAAAACGGAGGACGTTGATGATATCCCTGTTGTTGAGGAAATTGTATTAGTTGATACAGCTCCAAATGCATGCAGCGTGAGTTTAGAAGACGAATTAATGAAAGAACTGGACGAACAAGTTTCTAAAATGCCAGATGATAAATACACTAAGCTTGTTAATGAAATGGCGGTAGGGGACTGGGTTGAGTATACAAACGAAGAAGGTGAGCAATTACGTGCAAAGTTATCTTGGAAAAGTGCGGTGACACTTAATTGTTTGTTTGTTGATGAGCGTGGCACTAAAGCAATGGATATAAGTTTAGATGCATGTGCTGATCAACTTCGTCAAGATAAAATGATATTAGTCGGCCAAGAAAAAGCGCCATTAGTAGAACGTGCGCTGACGGGTATGAAAAAGTTAATTGGTGCTGAAGGACAAGAATTCAGTATCGCGTAGCTATCACGATAGTTGTTTTTCTGTGAGATAATATAAGGCCTCCTACGCGGAGGCTTTTCTTATAACCACTTATTAATTTTATGATTGATCACTTATTAGTCGAGGATGATGCTAGACGTTTCCTAGCGGAAGATGTTGGTGCTGGCGATTTAACAGCATTCGTTATACCAGAAGGTAAGAAAGCAAATGCTACCCTAATAACTCGTGAGGCTGTGTTGATTTGTGGGCAAGCCTGGGTAGAGGCAATTTTTGATGCGGTGGATACATCAATACAAATAAGTTGGCACAAGAATGAAGGAGACTGGGCATCAGAAAATGATGTGCTTTGTACATTTTCTGGTTCTGCAAGAGGCATATTAACGGCAGAACGGGCGGCTTTGAATGTCATGCAAACGCTCTCAGCAACAGCAACGGTATCGGCGCGTTATGCAAAAGCGGTAGAAGGGACAGGTGCGGTCGTTTTAGACACGAGAAAGACGTTGCCGGGTTTGCGGTTAGCACAAAAATATGCGGTTCGCTGTGGTGGTTGTACGAACCATAGAGTGGGCTTGTATGACGGTATATTAATAAAAGAAAACCATATTATGGCAGCTGGCTCTATTCAACTTGCTGTGGATGCGGCTCGTCAAACTGCTTCATCTGTACCCGTTGAAGTGGAAGTGGAAACGATGGATGAAGTTAAGCAAGCGTTGCAAGCAAAAGCAGATATTTTATTGCTGGATAACTTTACGATTCAACAGTTAAAGCAAGCAGTGGCGTTAAATGAAGATCAAGCTAAACTGGAAGCATCAGGCAACGTTGACTTAACTACCATCAGGAAAATTGCTAACACAGGCGTGGATTATGTGTCTGTTGGTGCGCTAACTAAAAATGTCGATGCCATTGATTTATCGTTGCGTGTTGATATTCAATAGAACTAGATTATTTCGAATAGCTTTACTACGCGCTGAACACCGCTAATGCGTCTAACAGTATCTATTACTGCTTGAGATTCGTGTTCTCTTAATAGGCCTAATAAATAGACAACACCATTTTCAGTGATGACTTTAACCCGAGTAGGATCAAACCCCTTCATTTTTGAAATATTAAACAAAGCTATTTTTGCCTTACTGGTAATAAGTGAGTCGCTGCTTCTAGAAACTAATGAACTAGGCGCAGCAAGCGTTATATTGTTATGAACTGCTTTTACTTTTGGTATGCGGGTTAATTTGTTAGCAACCTTGCTCCGAAGTATTTCGTTTGGCGCTTCACCCGTCAGTAACATAACACCGTTGTAGCTGGTGACATTGATATGTGTATTGTTTCTAATTTGTATATCATTGAAAAGGCGATATAGTGCCTTAAACTCAATCCCTTGGTCATCAATGACGGTGCCAGCAGTTCTTCTGTCATGAACTAAAGCAGCGCCAGTCGTAGCGCTTGTAACAGCAACGGCTGCACAACCAGACAGTAATGCGATGGAAAGAGATAGAGCGATAAATAGGGTGTTACGTTGATTCATAAGCTTAGCCAAATAGTTGAAAGTCGATTAAATCACACAAGCAATGTGTGATAACCAGATGTACTTCTTGTATACGAGCAGTAGAGTTTGATGGAACCCGTAACTCAATATCATTTTCTTTTAATAACGCGTCAAGTTGACCGCCATCTTTTCCGGTTACGGCAATGACGTTTAAGCCTCTATCGTGGGCAACTTTAATTGCTGCAACGATATTCGAGGAATTGCCACTCGTTGTATAGGCTAATAAGACATCGCCCTCTTGTCCTAAAGCCCTAAGTTGTTTTGCAAAGATTTCATCGTATGAATAATCGTTGGCAATAGAGGTAATGGTCGACGTGTCCGTGCTTAAAGCAATGGCTGGTAAGCTGGGACGCTCTCGTTCAAAACGGTTTAGCATTTCGGAGGAAAAGTGTTGTGCGTCTCCTGCAGAACCGCCGTTTCCACACGTTAGAACCTTTCCGTTGTTTAGTAAACTATCGACGATACGGCTAGCGGCAGTTTCAATAGGTGCTGCTAATAACTCAAGCGCTTCATGTTTAGTTTGAATGCTGTCAGTAAAATGTTGATAAATACGATCTTGTAAGCTCATGCCTAAAATTCATCAAATGCGTTGGTAATCCATTGTATCTCATGCTGGCCTACAGAGGGTGAAATTGCAATGACATCAAAACGTGTTTCAGTTTTTGTTGGGTTTTTAAGTAAGTACTGCTGTGCGCATTTAATCAATTTAGATTGCTTTTTCTTATCAACTGAATAGAGTGCGCCACCAAATTTGTTAGAAGAACGATATCTAACTTCTACAAATATAAGGGAGTTTTCATTTTGCATAATTAAATCGATTTCACCAGCCCCTGTCTCTTATACACATCTCCGAGCCCACGAGACCTCTCTATTCGTCGGCAGCGTCAGATGTGTATAAGAGACAGGTTTTTTCCAATTGAGGAGCAAGGCCAAGTGACTGAATATGGCCATTTTTAAAGGTTGCACAGGTTAACTGTCGGCTAACCTCTCCATTTGGTTTTATAGATAACACGCCAGTACTACCGCTAAAACGAGCAAACGAACTGTTTTTTAATCGTTCAGTGTGAGAAATACTTTGGTAAGCGTCTAGTCCTAAGGCAAACAATCTCCTTGATTGACTGTTTAAGCGTCCCCATTGTTTGGTTAGAGATAAGGTATCGAGTTCGGCGTAATTAGTGGGTTCAATTAAAGAGGGCATGTCACAAAAACTTACTTGATCTAAATCGCGGTTAGCAACGGGGTTAACGGTGCCGTCATAAATTTTAGAAATACTAAACACAGGTAATTTTATGGCGTGAAAAAAGCGTAGTTGTGGCTTAATAAGGCGGCCATCTCTGGGGGATGCAATAAGAAAAATAAAGTCCACATCTTGTCTGCGCCGTTCGACAAATTCCATACTTAAATTTAGCTTATTTCTAAGTTGTTTAAACCGGCTTTCGCTGTCTTCAATATTAAGTACACTTTTAATGGAGGGTGAATAATCTGAGGTTTTTGATGGGTATGTTTGAACGTCATTAACAGTGCCGCCGAATTGTTGCCAAACATCGGCAAAATGCGTAGCAATACGCTGACCAAACTTTGTTTGAGGGGTGAGAATAAGGGCTCTTTGATGGCCTTTTAGCCAAGCTAAGCTGGCAACTTGGATAACATCGTCTTCAGGAGCAAGCGATAAGGAAACAGTTTGGCTTGGTGCTGCCCCATCAAAGTTATTTAAAGCGATAATAGGAATAGTTTGGTTATTTAATAGTTGTAAATCCGCTACGTTTCTTTTGTCTAAAGGGCCTATGATTGTTTTGACGCCTTCGCTTAACGCTTGTTGGTATAGCGTAGTTATAGGTGTAACGCTCGTGTCGTAAAAAGTAACGTCTGCCTGATTATTATCTAAGGCGTAAGCAGCTGAAATAATACCCTGACGAATACTCTGTGCCGACTTGGCATACGGGCCGTCGTTAGGTAAGAACACGCCTACTTTTCCTGCTGGTTTATTATTGTTTTGTTTGGTTTGAAGGAAGTTGGGTAAAAAGTTAGTGTTTGCTGAATGCTGAGGGTAACGCTGTTGCCAATCAATGATGTTGGGCGTTTTGTTTTTTAATGTTATGGCTAAATCAACCCAGCTGGTTACAGGGTCTGAAGGTGATGCTTTAAATACTTCTAACGCTTGGTTAGATAGTAAAAGAAGTGTTTCTATTAATTTATCTTGGTTTGATAGTTTCTCAGAAGGTTCGGTGATTAAATGATCAAGCTCAACGCGTTCACGAGCACTTTCAAAAATATTACCTGATTGAAAAAATGCAGAGCTTCTTAGTTTATGTAGCTCAATGCGTTGTTGATTGGTAAGAATAGATTCGTCGATAGTCTCTATGGCAAAAAGAGATTGTTCCGCTTTCCCCTGTTTTAATAAAATTTTTGAACGTAATAATTGAATATTAACTGAACTGTTAGCTAGTTGATTGGGTAATGAACTGATGACGCGTTCAGCGCTATCTATATCACCTGCATTTAAATAAGACTCAGCGGCAAACGTTAAAAAATGCTCATTATCCCCTGTGTTTCTTGCTAATTTTTCATATAAGGCTGCGGCCTTAAGGTATTGGCCTTGAGAGTTAGCCAGTTGAGCGTGCTCTTCTAAAGAGTTGCTGGGTGCTTGGCTACCAATGTTAGGCGTTGGAATGCTAGTACAATAGGGTAGGGTCAGTGTGATAGCAATAATAAGTAACGTTCTTTTTGCTAGCATCGTAAAATGTCTAAGTTGATTCATGGAATATTATTAATTAATGCTTAGAATAGCGAGATTAAGTGACCAGTATCTTTTTAGAGTGGAATGATGTCAAACGTAAAAGGTAGTTTATACATAGTTGCAACCCCAATAGGCCATTTGGCGGACATAAGCTTGCGCGCAATAGACGTATTGAAAAACGTTGATTTGATTGCTGCTGAAGATACCCGCAATAGTAAAAAATTACTAAACGAGTATTCAATTCAAACCAAAATGACGGCTTATCATGAGCATAATGAAGATAAAAAAAGTGCTACGCTGTTAGAAAAACTGTCGGATGGTTCTTCTATCGCATTGATTTCGGATGCGGGTACGCCTTTAATAAATGACCCGGGCTATTCGCTCGTTCAAAAAGCGCATGCGATGGATATCAAGGTTGTGCCAATCCCAGGTGCTTGCGCGCTCATAACGGCATTGAGCTCTAGCGGCTTAGCGACGGCAAGGTTTAGTTTTGAGGGTTTCCTGCCAAGGACGTCTTCTGCACGAAGAACAGCGCTTGAAGTGTATTTAAAAGACTCTAAAACGTTGGTTTTTTATGAATCAAGCCACCGTATTACAGCTACACTAGAAGATATACAGGTTGTTTTTGAACCCACTCGAAAAATGGCGATAGCGAGGGAGTTAACCAAAACATTTGAAACTATTGTCAGTGGATCAGTTGTAGATGTGGTGGGGCAGGCGCAAGCAGATAAAAATATGCAACGCGGTGAGTTTGTTGTGTTGGTTGAGGGTGTTCAAAAAAAAGGCAATAAGTCAGCAGAGCTTTCAGATGCTTCGATAAGTACGTTAAAGGTGTTGTTGCAAGAATGTTCCTTAAAGACGGCGGTTAAGCTGGCTGTGGAGCTAACTGGTGAACCAAAAAAAGCACTGTATAGCTTGGCCTTAACGTTAACGGGCAAGTAATTAAGACTTCATTGAATAAATAGTTAGCTGAATTGCGTTCAATTTTGTACACTGCACGTGGAGTTGGCCAGGCAGTCGCTCTGCGCAAGCAGGGAGGAAAGTCCGGGCTTCATAGGGCAAAGTGCCAGGTAACCCCTGGGGGGCGCGAGCCTACGGATAGTGCAGCAGAAAGGAAACCGCCTAAGTCTTCGGACCGGTAAGGTTGAAAAGGTGCGGTAAGAGCGCACCGCGTGAGCGGTAACGTTTCACGGCGATGGTAAACCCCGCTTGAAGCAAGACCAAATAGAGAAGTGGTAACGCAAGTTACACGTGTGGCCCACACGGCTTCTGGGTAGGTTGCTCGAGGTGCATAGTGATGTGCATCCCAGATGAATGACTGTCCACGACAGAACCCGGCTTATCGGCCAACTCCATTTTTTCTTACATTGAAAGGGAGCGCTTATGGTTACTTAAGCGCCTTGGTGAATAATAAAGAAACCGCGGCCTTGTTCTTTAACTTGGTAAAGGGCTACATCGGCTTGTTTAATTAAGTCTTTCAAAGTGTCGCCGCCGCCTTGGTATAAACTAACGCCAACACTACAACCCACGCTAACTTGATCACCTTTAGTCGTTACCATGGGTGCGGAAGACACTTTAATTAGTTTATTAACGACAGCTTCAAGGTTTTCAACAGAATCAATGTCCCATAACATGATTAAGAACTCGTCTCCCCCAATACGTGCGACGATGTCAGACAAACGCAACGTATCTTGAATGCGTTTGGCGATGGTAATTAATATGTCGTCGCCTACATCATGCCCGTATGTGTCGTTGATGGGCTTGAAGCGGTCGAGATCTAAAAACATAATGGCTGCATTACGTTTCTCACGCTTTGCAATTTTCATGTATTTTTCGGCTAACTTCATAAAGAAAATGCGATTTGGTAACCCCGTTAGTCCGTCTGTATTCGCGAGGGTTTCAAGTTTTTCTTGAGTACGTTTTAAGTTTTTGTTCAACGATAAAATGTAAATCACCGTTGCCGCTAATGTTGTTATTGCAAAAAAGATTAATAAAACATATTTCCAATACCGAACGATGACATCAATAAAAGAATAATTAACTAAGTTTTTATAGGCACCTAAACCCAATTGGCTATAAGCCATGTCTACTTCGCGGTAGTTTTGTGGGATAGTCCAGCCCATAATGCTGGCGGATTTAGCTGCATCAGAATTTTTATCTAAAATTAACAGTGCTGAAACAACTTTTTCTGCCACGAGGTCAGGAACGTGAGGAAGTTTTGCTAGTGGCCACTCGGGGTAAAGGCGGCTGCTGAGTAGAAGAGGGTAGCTGCTTTGGTTGCTAGATACGCTGTTAAGCGGTACTGGAATAGCTTTAAAGTCACTTAGTTTAATTTTCCCTTCTGATGCCATTGTCTCTAACGTGTCGGTTCTTACTACGCCAGCATCTGCTTTGCCATCTCTAATTGCATAAACAACTTTATCGTGGGTGCCTAAAAAATCTAATGAAGAAAAGGAGTTCACGGATAACCCGACGCTGTCAATTTCTCTATATGCGGCGACCCAACCGCCAAAAGATTGCTTAGAGACGGCAGCCAATTTATGTCCACCTAGCATCTTGTATGATGAAATATCAAGGCGGTCTTTGTGGGTAAATACAACGCTGCCAAACTGAGTAAAACTGTTCCCTAAAATACGACGTTTTAATGTGGCTACAGGTGATAATTGGTAAGAAAAGGAGAAATCGCTGAACATACCAGAATTTGTTAATAAGAAATCAATCTGATGTTCTTTAATAGCTTGTTCTATATCGGCAAAGCTAAGAGGTATGATGCTAAAGTGAAATTCAGGTACTTTTTTATCTAGATACTGTGCTAGTTTTGCCCACCGTTGATGAGTAGTGTCTGCCCCACGTTTGGCTAAAACACCAATTTCAATTGTCTCAGTGCTAGCGTGTACGGTCATGTTACCGAGAAGTGCAATTAAGCCAATAATAATTTTTTTATACAATAACTTCATTGTTGTGATTGTGTTCTCACGGTGCTTTTTATTCAAGTTGTGAAAGTGGGAATGGTTTAGCAATTACATAGCCTTGTGCATAATCCACATGTAATGTTTTGAGAATGGATAAAATGTGTTCATTTTCAACATATTCAGCGACAGTTTGTAGCCCCATTTTTTGGCTGACTTCAACAATCGCTTTTATCATGGTGACGTCTATATCGCTGCTTTCTATATGTTTAACAAAAGCGCCGTCTATTTTAACAATATCAATGGGTAGGTTTTTGAGGTATTCGAATGAGGCTAGGCCGCTACCAAAATCATCTAGAGCGATGTTAAAACCAGATTTTTTTAGAGATTTAAAGAAAGCGATGGTGTCAGAAAAGTTACGTAAAGCGGTTGTTTCTGTAATTTCGAAACAGACATTATGGGCTAATTCAAAATGCGAGAAGTGTGTGTAAAAGTTCTTTATAAACTCTGTGGAGCTCAGTGATGCGCCTGATAAGTTGATCGAAAGTTTTATGTTTTTATCCGACTGTTTAACTAACCAGTTAAATGTTTGGCTAATAATGTAATTATCCAGTTTTGGCATAATGCCATAGCGTTCGGCAGCGGATATGAATATATCGGGCGAAATAAGGTTACCTTCCTCATCTGCTAGTCGTGTGAGGACTTCATGATATTGGCGGAGCTCGCTCGTGGTATCAATTGGTGAAATGGGTTGGGCATATAAATGAATTCGTTGAGATTCAAGCGCTTTGTTAATGGTGGAAATAGTTTGCATGTCTACGTCACGCTTTAGTACCTGGTGGTCGTCTTTTTCGTACACATGTACGCAATTTCTACCTGATTCTTTTGCGTTGTAACAGGCGATATCAGCTAACGATAGAATGTTTTCATTGATGGTGTTGTGGTTAAGAATAGCGACACCAATGCTGCTGCCGATATGGAATGAGGCTTCATGCCAGACAAATTGAAAACCATCTAATTTGCTACGCATGTTTTCACTTATGGTTAGCCCATCTTTTAAACTGCAATTAGGCAGTAATACACCAAATTCATCGCCACCTAGCCTTGCTAATGTATCGGTATTTCTAACGCAGGTTTCTAATAGGTTGGCGATTTCTTTGATTAAGTCGTCACCTGCGTCGTGCCCCGCCGTATCGTTAACAATTTTGAATTGGTCTAAATCGATATACAGTAGAACGTGTTGAGTATGGTGTGATTTTGTTTGTTGTTTAAGCTGGAGGAGGGTTTCTTCGAAATAGCGCCTATTCCACAGTGAGGTGAGTAAATCGTGTGTCGCATGATGGGTCATGTCTTTTGAAATGAGTTTTTCCTTATCAAGGTTTTCCTTTAAAATTTTCGCTTCTCTTCTAGAGGCGCGGCTAATAAGGGTGAATACAGTAAAGATGCTTAATAAAAAAAATGCGAAGCTAGAATAAGCCAACCCTTGTAATGAGGATAAAAGGTTGCTATTTAACATGTTTAGGGATTTTTTTAATGCGCTGGTTTGCTGCGCAATAATATTATCCATCTCTTTTATTAGTTCTGCTTGAGCAGGTAGGGTTTTAGAAAACAACAGTTGTTTAGCGGGCGTTACTTGTTCATCAATAAGTAAGTCGGCTACTTTTCTTTGCCGTACGCCATTCGCAGAAGTGAGTGTGAAAAGGTGAGTGAGTTGAGCTTCTTCCTGAGTAGAAAGCTCAAGTTTCATGATCGCTTGCCTTGCGTTTATAAAATTTGTTGCGTGCGAGCTAAGTATTTGATCGTAATCATCGAGCTCAAAGGCATCTTCAATATCGAGCATTTCAAGTAAGGTTAATGAACGTTCTCGTGCAGCGTTATACATTGAGATTAAGTGGGTTCGTTTCTCTTGTTGAATTTGAATGTTATCAGTTAATAGCGTATGCGTTTTAGATACGGACATGTACGTTCCATACAAGCTAAAAGCCGTAGCAATAAACCCAAGTACAATAATAAAATAGAGGGTAGCCCCCTGTGTCAGACTAGTTGTCGCCTCCCCGAATTGGGATAATTAAAAAAACAGGGTGTTTTAGCGTCGTTACTTAAAATTAATTTTAAAGTCATGGTTTGTGGTTTTTTATAAAAATTAAACCGAATTGTCATTTCAAGTTGGTTTTTTTTATATTTAACAATAAGCCTCCTAGTTTTTTCTTTAACTAAGCCCCGCAAATAACTGATTTTAAATATATTTATTACCCCGTGTTTTTTTTTATATCTAAATCTCTAGGTTTCTTCGCTAAGTCATTGTTCATAAAGAAAGAATTTAGGGAAATGGATGCTTGACAGAGTGGTGTTTTCTTCCTTATAGTGCAAAAAAGTGGTGAAAAGTGGTAAATAAGGGAAAAGGGGTCAAGTTTGTTTAGAGGGGTTAATAATGTCACGTTAGATGCAAAAGGGAGATTGTCTATCCCTACGCGTTACCGTGCCCAATTATCAGCTTCTTGTGACGGGCAAATGGTCATGACTGTTGACCGTGAGCATAGCCTTCTACTTTACCCGTTACCTGTTTGGGAAGATATCGAACGCAAATTAATCAAGTTACCTACCTTGAATAAGCAAGCAAGGCGCTTGCAGCGATTGCTAATAGGTCATGCGACGGAGTGTGAGCTAGATAGCCAAGGCCGCGTGCTTGTGTCACCGCCGTTACGTGATTTTGCGGAATTAGATAAAAAAATAGTGATGATTGGTCAAGGTAATAAGTTTGAAATATGGAATGAACAAACTTGGACAGTTAAGCGTGATATGTGGTTTGAGGAAGAGAGTGAGGAAGAGGGTGATTTGTCACCCGAACTTGGCGTTTTGTCGCTGTGATTGTGGCTAACAATGAGCACAAGGCTGTTCTTCTCAATGAAGCGGTAGATGGATTAATTCAACATGCAGATGGGGTTTTTATCGATGGGACCTTTGGACGTGGTGGGCATAGTGGGAAAATATTGCAGGCATTATCTGCAAAGGGTCGATTGCTCGCGATTGATAAGGATATCGATGCAATGACGTCAGTAAACGCCAAAACGTATTTATTAGACCCAAGGTTTGAGTTTGAGCGAGGCAGTTTTGCTAGGCTCCAAGAGTTTGTAGAAAAGCGTGATTTGACTGGCAACGTTAATGGCATTCTGCTTGATTTGGGCGTGTCTTCTCCGCAACTAGACGTTGCAGAACGTGGTTTCAGCTTTATGAAAGATGGGCCGTTGGATATGCGTATGGATACAGCAAGTGGTGAGTCTGCAGCTGAATGGCTTGCTCATGTGGATGAGCTTGACCTGGTTAAGGTGTTGCGCGATTACGGCGAAGAAAAGTTCGCGCGAAAAATAGCCGCCAATATTGTTGCAGAGCGAGATAAAAATGAAATATTAACAACGGCTCAATTGGCAACTGTTATTAGTGATGTTGTTAAAAGCCGTGAGCCTGGCAAGCATCCAGCAACGCGTAGTTTTCAAGCGATAAGAATTAAAGTAAATAACGAGCTGGGTGATTTAGAGGCAGTGCTAGAACAATCACTTGAGGTGTTGGCGGAAGGTGGTCGATTGGTAGTCATTAGCTTTCACTCATTGGAAGACAGAATAGTGAAGCGTTTTATGCGAAAAGCATCGAAAGGCGATGTGGCGCCGCGTAAATTGCCGTTGCCTTTGGATGCTAAAGGGCCGACGCTAAAAACAATGGGTAAAGCGATTAAGGCATCAAGTGCTGAGTTGGCTGGCAATGTCCGTAGTAGAAGTGCTGTGTTACGAATAGCGGAGAAGTTGTGATTGATAGGTCAAAAATGGGATTGATGATTATTTTGCCATTGGTTGTTGCGTCAGCGCTGATGGTTGTTTACGTGAAATACCAGTCACGTGTTTTGTTTACTCAGTTAAAGCAAGAAACAAAAGCCCAAGATGTATTAGAGGTTGAGTGGAGCCGTTTGCAATTAGAGCAGACCACATGGTCATCAAATGCGCGAATTGAAAAGATTGCTAAAAAACAATTAGGCTTGCAGGCGCCAACAGCCGAGCAAGTTATATTTATTAAAATGAAATGATACATCAGCGACTAAAAGATAATGCAAACAAAGTGGTGGTGCCGGAGCTTTCCGGGCGTCGTCGCTTTATTTTAGCGTGCTTTATGTTAGCGATGTGTGGGTTGATTTGGCGGGCTGTTGACCTTCAGGTGCTGAATAACAGTTTCTTACAGAATCGTGGCGATGCGGTTCATCTTAGCAATATCAAAATTCCAGCGTACCGTGGGCAAATATTAGATCGGGATGGGCATGCTCTGGCTATAAGTGCGCCCGTTAGTTCTGTTTGGGTTAATCCTCAAGAATTCGATGCTAATGGCCAAGGTAAGAAGCTAGCCAGTATGCTTGAGTTGGGGCAAAAAGCGTTAACGAAAAAAACGGATAAAACATCTGGGCGAAGGTTTGTGTATCTACGCCGACATATGGATCCTCAGCTTGCAGAGCGCATTGAAGACCTGGGTGTTGTTGGAGTGTATGCGCAAAAAGAATATAGACGCTTCTATCCAGATGGTGAAGTGGCTGCACATGTGGTTGGGTTTACTAATGTGGATGGCGAAGGCCAAGAAGGTTTGGAGCTTGCATACGAGTCGCGGCTACAAGGTGTGTCGGGAGTAGAGCAAGTGTTACGTGACGGCAAGCGGCGCATGGTGAAGCATGTGGAAAGTGTTAGAGAGCCGGTGCCGGGTAAGGATGTTAAATTATCAATCGATCGCCGTTTGCAATACTTGGCTTATAGAGAATTAAAAGCAGCTGTTGCTCAGCAAAAAGCTAAATCGGGCTCATTGGTATTAATGAATCCGCTAACAGGTGAAATACTTGCTGCGGCAAATCAACCAGCATTTAACCCTAATGAGCGTTCAAAGCTGACTGCCAGCCGGGTACGAAACCGTGCGTTTGTTGACGTATTTGAGCCTGGATCAATAATGAAACCGTTTACTGTTGCGGCAGGGATGATGTCGGGTTTGTTTGATACTTCAACCATTATCGATACAACGCCGGGATACATGAAAGTCGGGCGTAGTCAGGTTCGTGATCACCGTAACTATGGAAAAGTTGATCTTGCTACATTGCTTTTAAAATCAAGCAATGTGGGGTCGAGCAAGATTGCACTAGGCATTCCGCCGGAAGGCATGTGGGGCCTATTGAATCGGTTAGGGTTTGGGGCAAAGACGGGTATAGATTTTCCTGGTGAAGCAAAAGGAAAATTAGTTGGCTTTGAGCGCTGGCGTCCTATTGAAAGGGCAACCTTGTCATTTGGTTATGGTCTGTCAAGTTCAGTTCTTCAGGTGGCTCAGGCCTATAGTGTTCTTGCAAATAATGGCGTGTTAATGCCGGCGACGTTGCTTTCTGATGGCGTTTCTGAGGCTGAGAGAGTCATACCGGTTGAGATTTCAAAAAGCATTCGTCATATGTTACAGGGCGTTGTTAGTAAGGTGGGTACGGCACCCCGAGCGAAAATCCAAGGATATACAGTAGCGGGTAAAACAGGGACGGTTAAAAAGGCAGTTGCTGGTGGATATTCGGATGATAAATACTTAGGTCTGTTTGCAGGCATGGCGCCAGCAAAAAACCCAAAACTAGTGATGGTTGTGATGATTGATGAGCCGAGTGCAGGTGATTATTACGGTGGTCTAGTCGCTGCACCTACATTTTCAAGAGTGATGGCTGGTGCGCTAAGATTGATGAATGTCGCCCCGGATAATGTAGAAGAGCCGGTGACGCTTGTTGCGTTTAATCAACGAGGCGCTCAATGATGGCCGCGCAACATATTGAATCAGGGCTTTCTTTAAGGGACTTATTGTCAGGTATTGCTGAAGTAGACGTTGATGTGGATGTTTCTATGTTAACGCTTGATGCAAGAGAAATAGCAATTGGTGGTTTGTTTTTGGCAATAAGTGGCTCACAAAATCATGGTATGCAGTATGTAAGGCAAGCAATAAAGAATGGTGCGGCTGCTATCATTTTTGACCCAAAATCTGGCGGAAACTTATTGTCTAAAAAGTTCGTTAATCGCGATGATATCGTGCTGCTTGAGTTGAGTGATTTGTCTAACTATGTCAGTGAAATAGCGTCCCGTTTTTATCAGTATCCGTCAAAAGAGACTTCTGTTGTTGGAATTACTGGGACTAATGGTAAAACATCGATTAGCCACTTTATGGCTCAAGCAATGGGTATACGTCAGCCATGTGGGGTGATTGGAACGCTTGGCTGGGGCTTTTTGGGGCGTTTGACTAAGACGGTTAATACGACGCCAGATGCGGTGTCTGTTCAGTGTGGTTTATCTCAATTGGTCAATGAGAAGGCGCAAGCAATAGCGATGGAAGTATCGTCGCATGGTTTGCAGCAACATCGGGTTGCTGCGGTAGAGTTTGATGGGGCGGTGTTTACGAATTTAACACACGACCATCTTGATTATCATGGGTCAATGGAAGCGTACGGTGAGGCCAAGTTAACATTATTTAAAAGCCCAACGTTGAAGTTTGCTGTGGTTAATTTGGATGATAGCTACAGCTCAGTCATAGTAAAAACGCTTGCTTCACCAGTAACGCTGTTGGGTTATACGCGTTTGTCGAAGGTAAATGAAAGAGTGAACGCGCTTTTGCATATTACAAATGAAGTTGTTGATAAAGATGGGTTGCGTTTTTCACTAAACTTCCAAGGTCGGCAATATGATGTCCGTACTGATTTACTGGGCCGTTTTAATATTGATAATGTTACTGCAACACTGGCTATTTTGTTTGCTCAAGGTTGGGGGGTGCAAGAGGCGATAGAGGCGGTCGAAGGTCTCGAAAGTATACCTGGGCGAATGGAGTGTATTTCGCTTGATGATTCATTGCCTTTGGTGATCGTTGATTTTGCTCATACACCTGATGCGTTGGCGTCGGTGTTAAAGAGTGTGCGTGAGCATTGTGATGGTAGGTTAATGGTGGTGTTTGGTTGTGGTGGCGATAGGGATTCGAGTAAAAGAACATTGATGGGTCAGGTAGCAGATGCTCATGCGGACTCAATTATCGTGACTAATGATAATCCTCGTCATGAGAATGCTGAGAAAATTGCTGAAGAAATAATGCTTGGCGCGGGAGCAGAAGCTGAGGTTCTTTTAGATAGAGAAAGTGCTATCAATAAAGCTGTTAACTCGGCATCGGCGGATGACGTTGTGGTTGTCGCGGGGAAAGGCCATGAGGGCTTTCAGCTTATAGCAGATAAAAAGCTACCTTTTAATGATGCTGATGTTGTGCGTTCAGCGCTTCAACGCCGTTTAAAAGGAGGCGTGTAATGATGGGCGCTATGGATTTACGGCAATTAGCACACGTTGTAAACGGGTCATTGAAAGGTGAAAACGTAAGTTTTTCCAACATTTGTACAGACACGCGGTCGTTGCAAAAAGGGGATTTGTTCTTTGTTCTAAAGGGCGACAGTTATGACGCCAATGATTTTATTGAAAATGCCAAAGCAAGTGGGGCGGTTGCTGCAGTGGTCAGTAAAGATTGCGACGTGTTGCCAACTGTGTTGGTTGATGACACAACGGCAGCGTTAGGCAAATTAGCACAAGCCGTTCGAATGAAAGCTGATGCGCCAGTTGTTGCAATCACGGGAAGCAATGGTAAGACCAGTGTCAAAGAGATGCTGTTGGCGATTCTAAAGCAATCTTTCAACGTACTGGCCACTGAAGGAAATTTGAACAACCATATTGGCGTGCCGTTAACGTTACTGCGTCTAACAAAGGAGCACCAAGTAGCCATCATAGAAATGGGTGCGAGCCATGCGGGCGAAATAGCGTATTTATGTGAGCTTGCAAAACCAAATTTCTCAGTTATCAACAATATTGGCGAAGCTCATTTAGAAGGTTTTGGGAGTGTGGAAGGTATTGCTAATGCTAAAGCGGAGATTGTAGAAGGTTTATCTGCGAACGGCGTTGCGATTTTGAATCAGGAAGATGCTTGGTATGAGACTTGTTTAGAGAAAGCTGTTGATAGGTCGGTGCTTAGTTTTGGTTGGTCAGATAATGCATCGGTTTGGTCGGAGCAATCAAACGTTCGTAGTCAACTGATTGGTGGCAGGTTCGAGATATCATTCACATTACATTACCAACAACAATTTGTAGATGTTCAGCTCAACCTATTGGGTGATCACAATGTTTTGAATGCATTAGCAGCGGCTAGTCTTGCGATAGCGCTAGGTGTTTCGTTGCCAGACATTGCAACGGGGTTAGCAAAGGTAGAGCCCGTTGCTGGGCGGATGCAGCCGCTAGTTGGAGTGAACGATTCGTTAATTGTAAACGACTGCTATAACGCGAGCCCGACCTCTTTTAAAGCGGCGTTGTCTTGTGTTGTCGGCTTAGATAAGCCTGTTTGGTTAGTGCTTGGTGATTTTGCGGAATTGGGTAAGAGCGCGGCTGATATTCATCAGCAGTTAGCTGGCTTAATAGCAAATGAAAAAGTGGAAAGAGTTTTTGCAGTCGGGGAGTATATGAAATTGACAGTGGAAGCACTTAATTCACGTGAAGAGGGGAAGCGCGTGGTTGCTGAGCACTTTACAAGTAAGGCAGCATTGTCTGGTGCAGTCAAACGTGATTTAGAGATAGATTGTGTTGTGTTAGTCAAAGGCTCTCGCTCTCAAGGGCTTGAAGACGTGGTCGGTCAGTTGGTTAAGCAGGAGGAAACGCCATGTTGTTAATGTTATCAGAGTGGCTTACACAGTATGAAAGTGGCTTTCAGGTTTTTCAGTACCTGACGCTTCGTTCCATTTTGGGTACGCTAACCGCTTTGTTTATTGCGTTTCTGGTAGGGCCGACGATGATACGTCGGTTGACTTATCATAAGGTAGGTCAAGCCATTAGAGATGATGGGCCGGAGTCACATTTCACTAAAGCGGGTACGCCGACAATGGGCGGTACATTGATTTTAGTGGCAATCGCTTTAAGTACGCTGTTATGGGCGGATTTAAGTAATCGATATGTGTGGGCGGTGCTGATAGTGACGATGTTGTTTGGCGTCATTGGGTTCATTGATGATTATAAAAAAGTTGCGTTGCAAAACCCAAAAGGCTTGTCGGCTGGTAAAAAATATTTAGGGCAATCAATTGTAGGCTTAGGTGTTGCGCTGTTTCTGTATTACACCGCGGCATCGCCCGTTGAAACGACGTTGTATGTGCCTTTCTTTAAGGATGTCAGCTTCCAACTGGGTTGGTTGTTTATTCCTTTGACTTACTTTGTAGTAGTAGGAACGAGTAATGCGGTTAATTTAACAGATGGGCTAGATGGTCTGGCTATTATGCCGACGGTTTTGGTGGCGGGTGCACTAGCCATTTTTGCGTATTTATCAGGAAATTATAAATTTGCGGAATATTTATCAATTCCTCATCTCAGAGAGGCGGGTGAGTTGGTGGTTTTCTGTGGCGCTATTGTCGGCGCAGGCATGGGGTTTTTATGGTTTAACGCTTACCCAGCAATGGTCTTTATGGGTGATGTGGGCGCGCTAGCTTTAGGCGCAGCGCTTGGGTTGCTAGCGGTGTTAGTGAGGCAAGAGCTGGTATTGGTCATTATGGGTGGGGTTTTTGTAATGGAAACGTTGTCAGTGATGATTCAAGTGGTCTCATTTAAGTTGACAGGTAAGCGAATCTTTAGAATGGCGCCTATTCACCACCACTTTGAGTTGAAAGGGTGGCCAGAGCCGCGGATTATTGTTCGTTTTTGGATTATTACCGTTATTTTGGTTTTGATCGGCTTATCAACCTTGAAGATTAGATAAAAGGTGGGCATAGCGATGAAAAATGTAGCAACTGAACAGCATCAAGGTTTAACCGAATTAGGTTTAACGGATGCGGCTGCACGTGTGTTGATCGTTGGTTTGGGTGTGACGGGACTATCAGTTGCACGTTTTCTTAATAAACACCAAATTCAGTCGGCAATTGTGGATAGTAGAAAAGCTCCGCCAGGGTTAAAAGAGCTAGAAGAGTCCGTTGAAGAAATGGCTGTGTTTACGGGTGGTTTCGATGAAGAGGCATTTGAAGCGGCAACTCACCTAGTGGTAAGTCCGGGAATTAGTCTTGAGCAAAAAGATATTGTGAAGGCAACTCAACGCGGTGCACATATTTTGGGTGATATAGATATTTTTGCAGCGTGCGCAGATGCGCCGGTTGCTTGTATAACGGGGTCGAATGGTAAAAGCACGGTAACAACCTTGTTGGGATTGATGGCTGAGGCGTCAAAGCTTGATGTACGAGTTGGCGGCAATCTTGGTACGGCAGCCTTAGATTTAATAACTGAAAAAACGCCTGATTTGTATATTTTGGAACTGTCTAGTTTTCAATTAGAAAGAACAACCCAGCTTAATGCTTCTGTCGCAACCGTATTAAACATCAGTGCGGACCATATGGATCGTTATGAAGATATGGCTGCATATGCAAAAGTGAAGGCGTCTGTGTTTCGGGGCAATGGTGCAATTGTATTGAATCGTGCAGATGACGTTGTGATGGCGATGCAAGATGAAACTAGAGCAGGTATTACATTTGGCCTAGATGCGCCTGAGGCAGAGCACTACGGCGTGATGGCTAAAGAGAATGTTGACTATTTGGTTAAGGGTGATGAATACGTAATGCCAGTGCCAGAATTAAAAATAAAGGGTTCTCATAATATTCAGAATGCACTGGCCGCTATTGCAATGGCAGATGTTTTGAAAATCCCCGTGACAGGTCAGAAACAAGCATTAAAGGAGTTCGCTGGATTGGCGCATAGAACACAATGGGTGGCAGAAAGTAACGGACGGGTTTGGATAAATGATTCAAAAGCCACCAACCCTGGTGCGACCTTAGCAGCAATAGAAGGGTTGAAAGGCTCCATTATATTGATAGCTGGAGGGGATGCAAAAGGCGCTGACTTTAGCTTACTCAAAAATGCCATTCAACATCATGTGGTACATGTCGTGTTAATGGGGCGGGATGGGCCTGTGCTCAAAGAGCAGGCAGTAAATGATGTGAGTTGTACGTTTGTTGATTCAATTGAACAAGCAGTTCAATTGGCAGATAAATTGGCGAAGCAAGGCGATACTATTTTATTGTCACCTGCTTGCGCTTCATTAGATCAATTTGCTAATTACCAAGAGCGTGGAGAACGTTTTGTGGCCGCTGTTGAGAGGTTGCACGGATGAGTGTAGCGATGGGCAACCAAGAGCATTCGGCATATTTGACTCGCCGCCAACCTTACTATGTTGATGGCTGGTTTTTGTTTTCGGCCTTAAGTTTATTAGCGCTGGGTTATGTGATGGTGGTGTCTGCATCCTTGCACTTAGGCGAAAGAGTATATACCAATATAACGCATTACCCGTTGCGCCAGTTTGTGCACATTGTATTGGGATTAGTGATGGCGTTTGTTTTGGCTAAAACGCCTTTAAGCGTATGGGAAAAAAGCGGCCCAAGTTTGATTTTGGTGGCATTAGGCTTGTTAGTGCTTGTATTCATACCGGGCCTGGGCGTAAAAGTGAATGGTAGTTACCGCTGGGTAAACCTAGGTGTTGCGCGAGTTCAGGTGTCAGAGTTAGTTAAATTTATTAGCGTTATTTATATGGCTGGTTTCTTGACTCGGCATGTAGATATGGTGCGAAAGTCAATATTAGGTGTGATGAAACCAGTATTACCGTTAGGTTTAGTGTTTGGTTTGCTGATGTTAGAACCTGATTTTGGTGCCACCTTTGTTATTGCCTTCACTGTTATTTGTATGATGTTTTTGGGTGGCGCAAAGCTTATTGAATTTTTAACCTTGGTGCTGTTTGGGATGGTGCTAGGTGTGGTAGCTATTGTTTCGTCACCTTATCGTATGGAGCGCGTAATGGCGTTTATTGACCCTTGGGCAGACCCATTAGACTCGGGTTTTCAACTGGTGCAATCATTAATTGCGATGGGCAGAGGGGAATGGCTTGGCGTGGGTTTGGGCAGCAGTATTCAGAAGTTGTTTTACTTGCCCGAAGCGCATACCGATTTTATTTTTGCCGTGTTGGGTGAAGAGCTAGGCTTATTGGGGTCATGTTTGGTCATTTTATTATTTGGTTTGTTTGTTTGGCGTGCCTTTCAAATGGGTAAAGCGGCTGAGCGGTTGAATTTAAGGTTTTATTCTTTAATGGCTTACGGATTGGGTGTTTGGGTTGGCTTACAAGCTTTTGTAAATATAGCGGTCAATATGGGGGCATTACCAACTAAAGGGTTAACGTTGCCGTTGATGAGTTATGGCGGTAGCAGCATGGTTGTTATGTGTATGGTCGTTGGGCTGTTATGCCGGATAAACCACGAAACGAAACTTGACCATGAGAACCAAATAAAAAGGAGTGGGCCATGGCAATACGCGTAATGATTATGGCTGGTGGAACAGGCGGGCATGTGTTCCCAGGATTAGCAGTAGCAGAGTATTTGCGAAAGGCTGGACACTCAGTGAGTTGGTTAGGTACTAAAAATGGCATTGAAGCTAAGCTAGTTCCTGAAGCTGGCATAGCAATTGATTGGTTAAATGTTACCGGTTTGAGAGGTAAAGGTGGTTTCAGTATTTTAATGGCCCCATTTATGTTGATGAAGGCTTGTGTGCAGGCGTCTACTATTATTCGTCAACGCCAACCAGACGTCGTGTTAGGTTTTGGTGGATTTGCATCAGGGCCTGGTGGGTTGATGAGTTGGGTGCACCGGAAACCTTTGGTTATACATGAACAAAATAGAGTGCCAGGTACGACGAACCGACTATTAAAAAGGCTCGCCACTAGAGTGTTAGAGGCATTCCCTAAGAGTTTTACGCCTGATGTGGCTGCATTATGTACAGGAAACCCACTCAGAGAAGGGTTGCAAAAAGGACCTAAGAAACAGCAATCGCCAGAACGAAATATCCTTATTTTAGGAGGAAGCTTGGGCGCCAAGGCATTAAATGAATGTGTGCCAATGTCTTTGTGTGAAGTGCAAAAAGAGGTGGATATAAACGTTATTCACCAAGCGGGGAAAAAGACGTTAGCTCTCGCTAAACAACAGTATGAAGAAGTATCGGTTAAAGCAGAGGTAACGAGCTTTATTGAGGATATGGAAAGTGCTTATTCTTGGGCAGATGTTGTTATTTGTAGAGCGGGAGCAATGACTATCAGTGAAATCGCGGTAATGGGTTTGCCTTCGGTATTAGTGCCGCTTCCAAGTGCTATTGATGACCATCAGACCAAAAATGCAGAGTACCTATCTGAATCAGGAGCCGCTATTCACCTCCCTCAAAAGAATTTAACGTCAGATGTCTTGGCACAGCAGTTACTTGAATTATTAAGAAACCCTAAGCAATTAACCAACATGAGCGACAAGGCGACTAAATTAGCTATGCCGAAAGCGACAGCAACCGTTGCAAATCAATGTTTAAAGGTGGTTTTATGATGCCAGATACACATAAGCATTACTCGGCACATTTAGGGTTTGGAAAGCTTAAAAAGGTTCATTTTGTTGGTATTGGTGGCGCAGGAATGAGTGGTATAGCTGAGGTTTTAATTAACCTTGGTTACGACGTATCGGGTTCGGATATGCGAGAAAATAAAATGACGGCCCATTTAAGCAAGCAAGGCGCCAACGTATTTATTGGTCATGATGCTGAGAATGTGAAAGGTTGCGACGTAGTGGTGACATCAACCGCTGTTAGTAAAGAAAATATTGAAGTAAATGCCGCCGCAGAACAAAAAATTCCCGTGATTCGCCGTGCAGAAATGTTAGCGGAACTTATGCGCTTCAGGTTTGGTATTGCAGTTGCAGGAACGCATGGTAAAACAACAACAACCAGTTTGCTGGCAATGTTAATGACCGAAGGTGAGTTGGACCCTACGTTTGTTATTGGCGGCTTACTTAATAGTGCGGGTACCAATGCAAAGTTGGGCGAAAGCCATTATTTGGTGGCAGAGGCAGATGAGAGTGACGCTTCATTCTTACACTTACAGCCAATGATTGCGATTGTGACCAATATTGATCAAGATCATATGGAAACGTATGGCGGAGAGTTCCAACAAGTTAAAGATGCGTTTAAGCAATTTCTTCACCAGCTACCTTTTTATGGATTAGCTGTTTTATGCACTGATGATGAGAATATACGCGAATTAGCGCCATTAATAGGCAAACCTATTATTAGCTACGGCATTGAGCATGATGCTGATTTCCAGGCGTTAGATATTCGCCAAATGGGTTTTCATACGCACTTCAAGCTTAAAAGACTGGGTAAAACTGAGCCCTTGTCAATCACCTTGAATATGCCAGGCAAGCATAACGTGTTAAATGCGTTAGCGGCTATTTCGGTAGCTAGCGAGCTGGGTGTGTCTGACGAAGCGATTAAATTGGGGCTCGAACAGTTTAAAGGCGTTGGTCGTAGGTTCCAGGTTAATGGAGAGATAGCATTAGAAAATGGGTCGGCATTACTGGTGGATGATTACGGGCATCATCCGCGAGAAGTGATGGCAACGTTGGACGCCGTTAAAGACGGTTGGCCAGATAAAAGAATTGTATTGGTTTTTCAACCCCACCGTTATTCAAGAACGCACGACCTATTTGAAGATTTCGTTCAAGTACTGAATGAGGCGGATATGTTGGTTCTGTTAGATGTATTTGCGGCAGGTGAAAAGCCAATAGCAGCATCAGATGGACCAGCGTTAAGCCAGGCTATTCGTCAACGTGGAAAATTAACACCAGTGTTCGTCAAAGAAATAGACACATTAGCTGAAACACTTGTTGGTGTTATTAAAGAAAATGACATCGTTTTGACGATGGGTGCAGGCAATATTGGCGCAGCATCAGCGGTACTGAAACGTGAAATAGATTCCTTACTCTCGACAACGAAAGGAAATGGGAGCTGATGCTAACTATGGCCAATAATTCAAACATAATGGAAGGTGTATTGTTAGATAACGAGCCGCTAGCGCGCTATACATCGTGGCGGGTAGGTGGGTTGGCAGACTATATGTATAAACCATCTGGTATTGCAGATTTGCAGAATTACCTGAGTAGTATAGCGAACAGTGACAATGTGGTTTGGCTTGGTTTGGGCAGCAATGTTTTGGTTAGAGATGGGGGTATAAGAGGGTCAGTTATATACACTCGTGGTTGTTTGTCAGAAATTAAATTCACCTCGTCAGATGAAATGTATGTGGAAGCAGGTGTGCCTTGCGCGCATGTGGCTAAACAGTCTGTAGATAAAGGCCTAGCAGGTGCGGAATTTCTTGCCGGTATTCCTGGCACCATGGGTGGTGCCTTAACCATGAATGCAGGTGCTTTCAGTGGTGAGGTTTGGGATTTGGTGAGCTCAGTTGTCGTCATAAATAAGAACGGTGACTTAATAACAAAGCGGGCAGAAGAGTTTGAAGTAGCTTACCGAACCGTTAATTTGAATGAAGGTGAGTGGTTTGTGTCGGCAACACTAAAAATTCCTAAGGGAGATGATCAGCAAGGTAAAGAAAGAATACGTCAATTATTAGCAAAGCGGTCTGAGACTCAACCGACTAATTTACCTAGTGGTGGGTCAGTTTTTAGAAACCCAGAAGGTGACCACGCAGCACGTTTGATTGAAGCGTGTGGTTTAAAGGGGTATCAAATTGGTGAGGCCGAAGTATCAGAAAAACATGCAAACTTTATTGTTAATAAAGGCGGTGCAACGGCTAGTCAAATTGAAGAGTTAATCACGTACGTGAGGGGTGTGGTGATAGACAAACAAGACGTGGAGCTTCAAACAGAAGTTCGCATTATTGGTGAGGCGCTAAGTTAATGAGTACGAGCCAAATCACACCATCAATGTTCGGCCAAGTAGCAGTTGCCATGGGCGGAGATGCAGCGGAGCGCGACATTTCATTGATAAGCGGAAAGGCAGTGCTTGATGCGTTAGTTTCAAAAGGGGTTGATGCATTTGGTTTTGACACAAAGAACGAAAGTTTAGAGCAATTAAGGGCGCACGGTGTTGATCGCGTATTCAATATTATTCATGGGCGTGGTGGTGAGGACGGTTTGTTGCAAGGTGCTTTAGACATGTTGAGCATCCCATATACCGGCAGTGGTGTTTTAGGGTCTGCGTTAGGAATGGATAAATTAAGAACTAAATTATGTTGGAGTGGCAGCCAAATTCCAACGCCTGCCTGGTACGTACTTAGAGCTAACAATGATGTGAATGGTTGCGCTAAGACATTGGGCTTTCCCGTTATTGTGAAGCCTTCGCTAGAGGGTTCTAGTATAGGAATGGCGAAGGCTAACAATATAGAGGAGTTACATGCGGCGTATGTTAATGCAGCCAGTTTTAATTGTGATGTTATTGCAGAGAAATGGGTAAACGGTAAAGAGTATACGGTTGCTATTTTAGGTGAAGTAGCGCTGCCGATGATTAAGTTACAGACGCCTCATGAGTTTTATGACTACGAAGCAAAGTATCAAGCGAATTCAACTCAATATGATTGCCCATGTGGATTATCTGATGAAAAAGAAAAGCAGTTGCAATCATTGGCGTTGAAAGCCTTTGAAGTATTGGGGGGTTCTGGCTGGGGGAGAGTTGATTTAATGCTGGATGCGGCAAACAACCCTTGGTTTCTTGAGATCAACACAGTGCCTGGAATGACAAATCACAGCTTAGTGCCAATGGCAGCAAAACAAGCCGGTTATGACTTCGAAACGTTGGTGTGCAAAATTTTAGAGACTAGTTTTACTGACGAGGTGTCAAGTCATGGGTAAGTTTATGTCAGATCCGATGCGTCGACTAGTTAAAGGAACTGCACTTTTGCTTGTGTTATTCGCCTTCTATATCAGTTTGTCTTCATGGTTGAGCAATGTTGATACGTTTCCAATTAAGTACGTACGTATTGAGGGTGATTTGAAGCATGTGTCGAAAGAGAGTGTTTCTGCCGCATCGTCAACATTATTAGAAACAGGTTTCTTTGCGCTGAATACGAATGGAATAACAGAAAAACTAGAACATATTGAATGGGTAAAGTCAGCCCGAGTAAGTAGGGTTTGGCCAGATACAGTTTCTTTGAAGATAATTGAACAACAACCCGTCGCTATCTGGAATAAGCAGTTTTTATTGAATGGAAAGGGTGAAATTTTCAAACCTAAAATGAAAGAAATACGTGGTGTATTACCCAGTTTGGCAGGTGACGATATGAAAAGTGCTCAACTATATGCATCGTTTAAACAAATTAATAATGGATTAAGTGAAATGGGTGTTTCTATCAATACATTGTCGGAAACGAATTATGGAAGTTGGTCTGCAGAAACAGTAAGTGGCGTACAAATAGAGGCTGGCAACATAGACCCTTTTAAAAAAATAGTGACAGGAATCAAACTATTAACGTTAGCGAAAATGGACGTACTTAGTCGAATTAAAAAGGTAGATATGAGGTACCCAAATGGTGTATCCGTTATATGGAAAGAAGGTGAAAGTTTGAATAACACGAGCACTAATAATGCAGCTAAGCAATTAATTAAAAGTTGAATGTATGAAAAAGAATAACGATAAAAATTTAATTGTTGGACTAGATATTGGCACATCGAAAGTAGCAGCGATTGTTGGGGAAATTACCCCAGATGGTGGAATAGATATTATTGGCATTGGTTCAAATCGTTCAAGGGGTTTGAAAAAAGGTGTCGTCGTAAATTTAGAATCTACAGTCCATTCAATTCAACGCGCCGTTGAAGAAGCAGAACTTATGGCGGGCTGCCAAATTAACTCAGTTTACGTTGGAATAGCAGGTAGCCATATCAGTAGCTTGAACTCGAATGGAGTTGTTGCGATTAGAGATAACGAAGTCATTTTGTCAGATATAGATCGTGTTATTGACTCAGCACGGGCTGTGGCCATTCCTTCGGACCAAAAAATCCTTCATATCATGCCTCAAGAATTTATTATTGATGGGCAAGAGGGAATTAAAGAACCGGTCGGCATGGCAGGTATTCGTCTTGAAGCTAAGGTGCATATAGTTACAGGTGCAGTAAGTGCCGCGCAAAACATTATCAAATGCGTACGCCGTTGTGGTCTCGAAGTAGATGACATTATTTTAGAGCAATTGGCTTCTAGCAGCTCTGTGTTAACTGACGATGAAAAAGAGTTAGGCGTTTGTTTGGTAGATATAGGTGGTGGTACTACTGATATAGCCGTTTTTTGTGATGGGTTTATTCGGCATACCGCAGTTATTCCAATTGCTGGCGATCAAGTAACAAACGATATAGCCGTTGCTTTAAGAACGCCTACTCAACATGCGGATGAAATAAAGTTGAAGTATGCCTGTGCTTTAACGCAACTGGTTCAAGAAGATGAGGTGTTGGATGTGCCAAGTATCGGAGATAGGCCGACCAGAAAAATTTCACGCAGTAATTTGGCGGAAATAATTGAACCGCGATATGAAGAATTAATGATGTTGGTACAAGCAGAATTAAGACGAAGTGGATTCGAAAATATTGTACCTGCAGGTATTGTCCTGACAGGTGGTAGCGCAAAAGTAGAAGGTTTGGTTGAGCTGGCTGAAGAAGTATTTCATATGCCAGTGCGGCTAGGGTGTCCGCAATATGTATCTGGATTAAATGAAGTGGTTAGAAATCCAATTTATGCAACAGGCGTGGGCTTATTGATTTTTGGACAACAAAATAGAGTGTCGAACAGTAGTGAAGTGAACGGTGGGTTTAAAGCAATGTGGGAAAAAATGAAGAGTTGGTTTCAGGGTAATTTTTAGGTTACAAAATTTAATTAATTGATTAACGAGAAAGGGGAAATATTATGTTTGAATTAATGGATGCACATACACAAAACGCAGTTATAAAAGTTATTGGAGTAGGTGGCGGTGGCGGCAATGCTGTCAATCATATGGTAAATAGTGCGATAGATGGTGTTGAATTTATCTGCGCAAATACAGATGCACAGGCGTTAAAGAACACGCCAGTAAGAACTGTATTACAGCTAGGTACTAACAATACAAAGGGGCTTGGCGCGGGTGCAAATCCAGAAGTGGGTCGACAATCTGCTTTAGAAGATAGAGAGCGTATCCAAGAAGTGATTGCAGGTTCAGATATGGTGTTTATAACAGCAGGTATGGGTGGTGGCACGGGCACAGGAGCAGCACCTATCGTGGCTGAAATTGCAAAGGAAATGGGTATTTTAACCGTGGCTGTTGTCACAAAACCGTTCCCATTTGAAGGCAATAAAAGAATGTTAATTGCAGATAAAGGGATTGAAGAGTTGGGTCACCACGTAGACTCATTGATAACAATACCAAATGAAAAGCTACTGCATGTTCTTGGTAAAGAAATGAGCCTTTTGAACGCATTCAAAGCTGCAAATGATGTACTCCTTGGTGCTGTGCAAGGTATTGCTGAATTAATAACTCGCCCTGGCTTAATCAATGTCGATTTCGCTGACGTTAAAACAGTGATGTCAGAGATGGGTGATGCAATGATGGGTACAGGTTCTGCAAGAGGTGAATCACGTGCTCGTGAAGCAGCAGAGTCTGCAATCCATAGTCCATTGTTAGAAGATATTAATGTGCAAGGCGCTCGAGGCATCTTGGTTAATATCACTGCTGGTTTGGATATGTCTATCGGGGAGTTTGAAGAAGTGGGTCAAGCTGTTAGAGAGTTTGCATCAGATGACGCAACAGTAGTTGTAGGAACAGTAATTGATCCTGATTTATCTGATGAAATGAGGGTGACTGTTGTAGCAACAGGGCTTGGCACAAAACAAACAGTGGTAGATGTAACACCCATTGTTCAAATTCAAAAGCCTACGGTAGAAGCAGTGAATTTAGCTGATACAAATTATGATATTCCAACGTTTGTTAGAGGTGATAAACCAGCACCAGTCGTAAAAAAAGCGAGTGGTCTAGAAGATAATTTAGATCCTGCGTATTTAGATATTCCGGCTTTTTTAAGACGCCAAGCTGACTAGTTGTTGAACAAAATAGGTGAGCAGTTCTGTCGGACTGCTCACGTTCGGCTTTGTTGAAAATACGAGAGGTGTGTTAAGATAAAAAAATAAAGAATATTTTATTCAACTATTTATTTGCTTGGAGTTGTAAATGATCAAACAACGAACACTTAAAAATGTGATTCGTGCTACTGGCGTTGGCTTGCACAGTGGTGAAAAGGTATACCTAACATTAAGGCCAGCAGCAGCAAATGCTGGCATCGTATTTCGCCGCGTTGATTTTGACGAGCCCGTTGTTATACCGGCAAAAGCTGAAAATGTTGGTGATACGCAATTATCAACCACGTTAATTCAAGATGGCGTTAAAGTTTCTACGGTAGAACACTTGTTAAGTGCAATTGCAGGGCTGGGCATAGATAATATTTTAATAGACGTTAGTGCGGCCGAAGTACCTATTATGGATGGCAGCGCTGGTCCGTTTGTATTCTTGTTGCAATCTGCCGGTATTGAAGAGCAGAATGCGCCAAAAAAATATATCAAAATTAAGGAAAAAATTAAAGTTGAAGATGGTGATAAATGGGCATCATTTGAACCGTTTGATGGCTTTAAAGTTGGCTTTAGCATTGATTTTGAACACCCAGCTTTTAGTTCAAGAAAACAGGAAGCATCGATAGATTTTTCTTCTACTTCTTTCGTTAAAGAAATCAGTAGGGCACGGACATTTGGGTTTATGAAAGATATAGAAACACTTCGTGACCGTAATCTGGCGCTTGGAGGTAGCATGGATAATGCTATTGTTGTTGATGATTACCGTGTGCTTAATGAAGACGGGCTACGTTATGAAGATGAATTTGTTAAACATAAAATTCTAGATGCGATTGGCGATCTATATTTATTAGGACACGGCTTGATTGGTGAATTTAAAGGTTATAAATCGGGGCACGAGTTAAATAATAAATTGTTAATAGCACTTTTGGACCAAAAAGATGCTTGGGAAGAAGTAACATTTGAAGAGGACGAAACATATCCAATTTCGTATAGTGACCCGTTACCGGCTTCTGTTTAATTTACGTTGATTTTGTAGTACGTTTGCTAATTTATTCAGAGCGTTGTTCAGCGCATGAGGATTGGCAGGCTTATCGGAAGGATTTAAATTACTGGTATTATCTTGAAAAGGCTTGTTTTGCCTTTTTTTGTACGCAAAAATAGAGTTGTCTACTACTCTTATAGTTAAACCTTGAACAGGGTCTCGGAAATGTGAGGCAATGGCATCTATTATTTTTACTCTACTGTAGAGTAGTTTTGATGCCCAGACGGGGGAGTCAGTAAATAACATTAATTTGTTATTGTTGAAAACGGCATGAAGGCAGTGTTCGGCTAGCTGCTTGGGTAGTTGTTTCTGAATTGCTTCTAAATGCAGTTGATTTTGTTGAAGTGTCAGCGTTATTCGCTCCATCCCTGTAGGTTTGCGGGAATTACGTAAGGGGTGTTTTAGCATTGGGCTATTTTAGGTTAAACATATCATTGTTGTAAAAAAATACTATGCAAATAATTTTAATTTCTCAGAAAAATCGAAAGACATTTCAGCTTTCTTTAACTAGAAACAAGCTTATGTTAACGCTATTGGCTAGCGGAATGTTATTGGGTTTGGTTTTCTTTACATTAGGGATGTCTAAAGGTGAGGGCTTAAAAAACATAGCGTCTACGGCAATGGTTGTCGAAGAACTGACCGAACAACGACAGGAATTAACTCGCTTACAAACCAAGTCTCGTAATACGTTAGATGGTATTGCTTTGCGCGTTGGTCAAATGCAAGCAGAAATTACACGTTTAAATGCAGTTGGTGAACATCTGGCTAAGAAAGCTAAACTAGACATATCTGAATTTGATTTTAATGTGCTACCTGCCCAAGGTAGTGCTGAAGTGAATGATTCTGTAGAGTCATTCGGAGAAGGTCAATTATTGACTGATATTACACAGCTTGAAGAGCTTATTTCTGTTCGCCAACAACAGCTTGAAATGTTGGATATTTTTTCTTCAAATAAAATACTTAGCAAAACGATTCGACCAGCAGGGCTGCCAGTTCAAAAAGGGTGGCTATCTTCACATTTTGGATATCGGGCAGATCCGTTTTCTGGTAAACGTACATTTCATCATGGCGTAGATATTGCGGGTAAGAATGGTTCAAATGTCGTAGCGGTTGCATCCGGCATAGTAACTTTTGCTGATGATAAGAACGGGTATGGATACTTGATTGAAATTGATCATGGTGAAGGCTACGTCACCCGATACGGCCATAACAAAGAAATTCTTATTAAAACCGGTGATTTGGTTAAGCAAAGTGATGTTATAGCTAAGATGGGTTCTACTGGACGATCAACGGGTCCTCATGTCCATTTTGAAGTGTTAAAAAACGGTAAAAAAATTAATCCGCGTAAATTTTTATACGCATCACGTTAATTCGCAAAATCCTCTTTATATGTCTGCCTAATGAGTCGCATTTTGCGGTATCATTCTCTTTTTAGTTTTTAAAGAAACCTTCCCTATTATGGTTGTAAACATTGTAAAAAAGCTTTTTGGTAGCAGAAACGACCGTTATGTTAAATCTAAGCAAAAAATCGTCAAACCTATTAATGCTTTTGAAGAGACCATAAAAGCATTATCTGACCTTGAACTTAAAGAAAAGACGGTTGAATTTAGACAGCGCCTAGAAAAAGGCGACACACTAGAATCACTTTTACCAGAGGCTTTTGCTGTTGTGCGCGAAGCGAGTGTACGTGCCTTAGGTATGCGCCATTTTGATGTTCAAATGATTGGCGGAATGGTGCTAAATGATGGCCGTATAGCAGAAATGAAAACGGGTGAAGGTAAAACCTTAGTTGCAACCGTTTCAGCTTACCTTAATGCATTGCCTGGGAAGGGTGTTCACTTAGTGACTGTTAATGATTATTTGGCAGAACGTGATGCTGAATGGATGGGGCAGCTGTATGAGTTTCTTGGGCTTACCACAGGCGTGATTGTTAATATCATGAGCCCTGATCAGCGCCGTGAAGCCTATGCAGCAGACATTACCTATGGAACAAATAATGAATTTGGTTTTGACTACCTGCGCGATAACATGGCGTTCGGTGTGGAAGACAAAGTGCAACGTGGCTTACATTACGCGATTATTGATGAAGTAGACTCAATCTTAATTGATGAAGCACGTACGCCACTGATTATATCTGGCCCTACAGATGATAAAAGTGACCTGTATATGCGTTTAAATACGTTAGTCAAAGATTTGTCCCCAGAAGAGGAAGTAGGTGCCGGGCATTTTACTATTGATGAAAAAGCCAAACAGGTTTATTTAACCGAAGAAGGTCATGAGACAGTTGAGCAGCTTTTAGTTAAAGCTGACCTATTGGCAGAGAATGAAAGTTTATATGATGCGTCAAATATTGGACTTATGCACCATGTTTATGCAGCTTTACGTGCAAATTCATTGTACCAAAAAGATGTAGATTACATCATTCAAGATAACCAAGTTGTTATTGTCGATGAGTTTACTGGTCGTACTATGCCGGGTCGTCGATGGGGTGAGGGGCTACACCAAGCAGTAGAAGCAAAAGAAAATGTAAAGATTCAAAGTGAAAACCAGACGATGGCGTCTATTACGTTCCAAAACTATTTCCGAATGTACGAAAAGTTATCTGGTATGACAGGTACAGCTGATACAGAAGCGTTTGAGTTTCAACAAATTTACGGGCTTGAGGTAATTGTTATACCAACGCATCGCAATATGGCGCGCATTGATGATGGCGATTTGGTTTATTTAACAGCGGAAGAAAAATTCGAAGCAGTTATTGAAGATATTGCTGATTGTCATAAACGACAGCAGCCTGTTTTAGTTGGTACAACGTCAATAGAAGTATCTGAGTTTTTGGCTAAAGGATTACAGCAGAAAAAGATCCCACATGAGGTGCTTAATGCAAAGCAACATGAAAGAGAAGCCCATATTATTGAAAACGCAGGTGTATTGGGGGCAGTAACTATTGCTACTAATATGGCTGGTCGTGGTACGGATATTGTTCTAGGCGGTAAACAGCAAGAAGCTGAAAATGACGATGAATGGAATACAAAACACGAAGCGGTAAAAAATGCTGGTGGCCTAAGGGTTGTTGGGACTGAGCGACATGAATCCAGACGTATCGATAACCAGTTACGAGGTCGGTCAGGCCGTCAAGGTGACCCAGGGTCTAGCCGTTTTTATTTATCGCTTGAAGATAGTTTAATGCGTATTTTTGCATCCGACAGAGTGGCCGGTCTAATGCAGAAGCTAGGTTTAGAGAAAGGCGAATCAATTGAACACCCATGGGTTAGTAAAGCGATTGAAAATGCTCAACGTAAGGTTGAAGGGCACAACTTTGATATCCGTAAACAATTATTGGCATACGATGATGTGGCCAATGATCAACGCCGTGTTATTTACGAACAGCGTAATGAAATAATGGAATCTGATGATATATCATCAACCGTTGCTTCAATTCGTGAAGACGTTGTTATTGGTTTGATTGATCAGTACATACCTCCGCAATCCATGGAAGAACAATGGGATATCGGTGCCTTGGAAGTGGCACTTGATGATGAGTTTTCTTGCCGTTTGGGTATCCAGAAATTACTGGATGAAGACGACAGTGTTAATGAAGATAGTTTACGTGAGCTAATTCTAAGTAATATTAATGAAGATTATAAAAAGAAGGAAGAGTTAGCTGGCGCTGATGTGCTTCGTCACTTCGAAAAATCGGTGATGATGCAAACATTAGATAGTTTATGGCGAGATCATTTAGGGGCAATGGACCACTTAAGACAAGGTATTAACTTGCGTGGGTATGCTCAGAAAGACCCTAAGCAAGAATATAAACGTGAAGCATTTGAAATGTTTACGGACCTGCTTGAAAGTTTAAAAAGTGAAGTCGTTAAAATTCTAACTAAAGTACAGGTGCGTGCTGAAGAAGACGTGGAAGCTATCGATGAGCAACGCCGTGCCCAACAAGAAGTTGAATATAAACATGCAGGTGCGAATGCTTTAGCAGATCCAACGGCCGATGAAAAACAACAGGCACAACCATTTAAACGTACAGATAAAAAAGTTGGCCGGAATGATCCTTGCCCATGTGGTTCTGGGAAAAAATTCAAACAATGCCATGGCAAGCTGTAATAATTTGAAGAAGATAAATGCCAGTAGGTAAAGAAGCACCGTTACATTTAAAACCCATTGATGGCGTTCGAATAGGTACAGCTAAAGCTGGAATACGGCAGCAGGAACGAGACGATGTCACCGTTTTTGAGATTAGTGAGAGTGCCCGTGTAGAAGCTATTTTCACTAAGAATGTGTTTTGTGCAGCGCCAGTGCTAGTGGCGAAACAACATTTATCAGAAACTGATACGGGCTATTTGCTGGTTAACTCAGGGAATGCAAACGCAGGCCTAGGTGATGAAGGGTTAATAGCAGCATTAACTTGTTGCGAATCGTTAGCTAGGGAAACCAATTGCAAAACAAATAAAGTATTGCCTTTTTCCACGGGCGTTATTGGTGAAACACTGCCTGTTGATAAGCTAGTGGGAAGCCTACCAGAGGCCATAAGCAACCTATCGGAAGATAATTGGCTCGCAGCAGCTAAAGCTATAATGACCACTGATACACGCAGTAAGGGCTGTTCAAGGTCATTTGAATTGGATGGGGAAACAATCACCATTACGGGTATTGCTAAAGGTTCTGGGATGATTCGGCCAGATATGGCGACTATGCTTGCGTATATAGCGACTGACTTGCCCATTTCTCAGAATATTTTAAAACATTGTATTAAGGCCGCCTCAGCTGTTTCGTTTAATGCAATAACAGTGGACGGGGATACATCAACGAATGATGCTGTTGTGCTAATGGCGACAGGTAAAGCGAACGTTAAAGAAATTGAAACAAAAGGTGATGAACGATGTGAGGCTTTTCTAGTTGAGTTAGTTCATGTGTTTCAACATTTATCCGAGGCAATTGTGCGAGATGGTGAGGGTGCAACAAAAGTAATCACTATTGAAGTTGAACAAGCCATTAGTACCAAAGATGCCCGAGAAGTGGCTTATACCGTTGCGCAATCACCTTTAGTTAAAACAGCATTTTTTGCTTCAGACCCTAATTGGGGGCGTATTTTAGCGGCGGTTGGGCGTGCTCCGGTGAAGTGTTTAGATGTGGGAAAAATTGATATATTCTTAGGTAACGTTTGTATCGTTAAAAAAGGGCAGCGTTCTTCAGCTTATACAGAAGAAGCTGGGACAGCTGTTATGTCATCTGAGGAAATTACTGTTCGGATAGTATTGGCACAAGGGCAATGTTCTGCCAGTGTATTGACGTGTGACTTATCATACGACTATGTAAAAATTAATGCGGAATATCGCTCATAAACAATTGAGTGCCGAGCTGCTACGATGTTGAATGTAGCGGTGGGTGTGATTCTAAATAATCAAGGAGAGGTCTTAATTAGTCAGCGCTCTAAGAATGCTGAACAAGGCGGATTATGGGAATTCCCCGGAGGTAAGGTAGACGTTGGCGAAAATACCTATCAAGCGCTTAAAAGAGAATTACTTGAAGAGCTTGGGATAAAGGTTAAGTCTACCGAGCATCTCATTAAAGTTAATCACCAGTATTCGAATATTGGTGTATCGCTGGATGTATTGACAGTTGAATCGTATGAAGGCGAAGCTATTGGCCTTGAGGGGCAACCTATAAAGTGGGTGCAAATAGAAGAGTTGAAAAATTACAGCTTCCCCGCCGCTAATAGGCCCATTATTACAGCGTTACAGTTGCCAAGCTGTTATCCAATAGTCGATAGCTCAATGGGAACACCCGAGCAAATGCTTGAGCAACTAGAAAACTTAATTGACCGAGGTTTCTCGGTTATTCAATTTCGTGCGAACGGTCTGTCTAAAATTATTTTTGAAAGATTGGCAAAAAAGGCTATTAAGTTTAGTGAAGCAAACAATATCCGTTTGTATATAAATTGCAGTGTACAAACAGCTATTGAATTAGGTGCTGCTGGTGTCCATGTCAGTTCGAAACAAGCTGAAAAATTAGATAAGCATGAGGGAAAAAGCTGTATTTCTATAGCGGCCTCATGTCATACCAAAGAAGATATTATTAATGCAAAGAGGATTGGAGCGGACTTTGCAGTTTTGTCGCCAGTGTGCAAAACAGCCACTCATCCCAGTGCAATGCCGATAGGTTGGAAACGTTTTAGAGAACTGGCTGAGGGAGTGGGTATACCTGTTTACGCGTTAGGAGGTTTGGGCGAGGCTGATATAAGCATAGCTAAAGAACATGCTGGGCAGGGCGTTTCTGGGATCAGGTGTTTTATAAGTTAATATTCAGGCTGTTCTTCTGGAAGAATGGCAGGCTCACCTGGTATGGCATGGTTTTCTGATGCCCATTCACCTAAGTCAATTAGTTTGCAACGCTCGCTACAAAATGGTTTGTAGGTTTCGGTTTTATTCCAGGTGACTTGTTTAAGACACGTGGGACATTTTACAGCGACAGTCATAATGCTAAAGGTGGCACAGGATTAGGTTGAAGTTAATATTATCCGATGTTTGAGTCGGCCTATCCGTCTCTCTTAATGACATAAAGCGTACTGTAAAACGGTGTTTTCCGCCGCTTATTTCTGAAAAATATGGGGATTGTTGGTCTAAAGAAACACGAATTAGTTGAACGGCTTGTTGGTCCCCTAAACTTTGCTGGTAAACACCGCAGGCTGCAACTTTAGGGGTTGGCATGCCGCTAGAGCGAATATATTCTAGTAATAAATTTACTGACTTTTGTATGGGTATTAAGTTCTCACTCCAATATTGAATTTCTTCACGTCTTTCTTGAAGGGGCTTGTTAAGCCAATAATGAAAACCCGGCAAGTCAAAGTCACAAGTGCCTCCAGGAATGCTGCTACGCTGATTAAGGCACTTTAATAAATCAATTTGATTCGCCTTTTGGTCAATTCTTCCAGGTGTTGCGTGGAGTGCAAGATTTAATTCATTCAGTTTTTCGATGGAAGATCGAAGTTTCTCAGAATCCACATTAGGGCTATTTGAGTAAAAAGCGAGACTTTTTGTATGATGTTCTATTTCTTTAGTTATTTCTGACTTGAGGTCTGCTCGACTAGACAGGGTGAATATGTCTAAGAGACAACCCAATTCGGCACGAGCTTGCCATTCGTTATCGTGCTGAGAGAAATGACCAACCTGTTTAAAGAGTTTTTCGAGCCTTAAAAAAGTACGAATACGTTCATTTAATGGTAGTTCGTATGTTATTGAATTCGCCACAGAATCGTTAGTGTCTTTAAATGAGGCCTATTTTGAAGGATTCAGTCCCTTTATACCAGTGCTGATGTTTAAAAACTTTTTATGAAGCGTTTGTACTTGTTTGGTAAGCGTTTCTAAAGGGCCATTATTATTAATGATTTCATCTGCATTTTTAATACGAAATGATCTCGTACATTGACTAGATATAATGGACTTTATTTCTTCTAAGGAAAGATTGTCACGATGTTTAACGCGTTCGATTTGTGTGGTTTCGTCGCAGTCAATCACCACCACTTCATCAACACGGTGATGAAAGTTTGTTTCGAACAAAAGAGGAATACTTAGAATGCCGTATGCTGAATTAAGTTTGTTAAGTTCTCGTTGCATTTCGTCAAAAACTAGCGGGTGCATAATCGATTCTAGTTTTTCTTTATCATCGGCGTGGTTATAAATATGGGACCGAAGTTTGTTTCGATTAAGTTCACCATTGGCCAGTAAAAACGTTGACCCAAATTGCTTAACTATAGTTTGTAATGCAGGTTGTCCAGGACGTACTAGTTGATGAGCAATATCGTCAGCGTCTATAACTGGGGCGCCCAGCTCAATAAAAATATTGCTGACAGTCGTTTTACCGCAACCAATACCGCCTGTTAAACCAATGGTTAGCATCTTTAGCTATAAACCTGCAAACTGTAAGTATGTTCGATTAATAGTGTCACCCCACATTAGGGCAATAAACCCAGCAATTGATAAGAACGGACCAAATGGTATTGGCGCACTTTTGTCTTTTCCTTTAATAGCTATAAATGATAACCCTATAATGGCACCAACAAAGGCTGATAACATGATGACTAAGGGGAGCATTTCCCACCCTAACCAAGCACCAATAGCGGCGAGTAGCTTGAAATCACCATATCCCATCCCTTCTTTTTTGGTTATTATTTTAAAGAGCCAATAAACAGACCATAAACTTAGGTAGCCTGCTAATGCGCCAATGATGGCCTGATGAGGCGCAACATGAATATGAAATAAACTAAAAAATAAACCGGACCATAGTAATGGAAGTGTTATCGAGTCTGGCAGCAGCTGGGTGTCAAAATCAATTAATGCCAAGCTAATAAGAGTCCATGTAAATATCAGAGAAGCCAGAGTTTGAAAGGAGACGCCGAACTCAATGGCAACTAAGAAAGATAAAATAGCTGTTGTTAGTTCAACGATTGGATAACGAATGGAGATTCGAGTTTTACAACCTTTACAACGGCCTCGTAAAAAAATATAACTGATGAGAGGAATATTCTCTAAAGCAGAGATAGAATGTCTGCATGAAGGGCAGCTGGAGCGAGGTGTGGATAAATTGAAACTTTCAGTTTCTTCAGGCGTAGGGTCTTTTTGATCCAAAAAGGTTAAACACTCATGTGTCCAACTTCGCTGTAACATAATGGGCAGTCGGTAGATGACAACATTTAAAAAACTTCCAATTAGTAGCCCTAGCGTGGCAACGGATAGCGAAAAGAACAGCAAGTTTTGCTGAAAATAAAGTACAAACGTGTCCATATTAAGGCTTCAGGTGTGTTTCGCTAACGTCCTTAGAAGACATCACCCATTTTAAAGATGGGCAAGTACATGGCAACAATCAATCCACCCACAAGCACACCTAACACAGCCATGATCATAGGTTCAATTAGACTGGCCAGAGAGTCAACGGCATTATCAACTTCCTCTTCATAGAAATCGGCGACTTTACCTAGCATGGCTTCAACAGAACCCGCTTCTTCGCCAATGGCGACCATTTGCACAACCATATGTGGGAATAGTTCAGCATTTTTCATTGCTTGCTGTAGCTGAATACCAGTTGCGACTTCTTCACGAATTTGCATCACCGCTTTTGAGTACACAATATTACCCGTAGCACCAGCAACAGAACCAAGCGCTTCTACAAGTGGAACACCAGCAGCTGACATAGTGGCTAATGTTCTAGCATAACGGGCTATAGCTGCTTTATTCATGATTTCACCTATGATTGGCATTTTTAATACCACTCGGTCAATACCGTGATTGAATGCTAATGAGCGTTTTTTGACTTCTTTTAGTATAAAAATAATAGCCATTATGGTGCCAAAAATAGCCCACCACCACTCTTGCATAAACCGAGACAATGCAACAACCATTTGTGTGAACACGGGTAAATCGGCACCGAACCCTGTAAACAAGCTTTCGAATTGCGGAACCACAAAAATTAGAAGAATAGCGGTAACAATAACTGCAATAACAAGTACAGAAATTGGGTATGTCAGCGCTTTTTTAATTTTAGCTTTTAGGATTTCAGTTTTTTCTTTGTATTCTGCGATTTTTCCTAATAACTCCTCTAGAATACCTGCGTGTTCGCCAGCTTCTACAAGGTTACAAAATAGTTCATCGAAGTGGTGAGGGAATTTACTGAGTCCCTCGTTTAAAGTTGAACCGCCTTCGATTTCAGCCTTAATTGACAACAACATGTCTTGCATGGCTGGTTTTTCATGACCTTTGCCAATGATTTCAAATGCTTGAACCATCGGAATGCCCGCAGCCATCATGGTGGCTAGTTGGCGACTAAAAACAGCAATATCCTTGGGTACAATTGGCTTCTGCCCGAAACTGCCAAATAAATCTTTAGGCTTCTTTTTAACTTTTATCGGCCTTATTCCTTGTCGCCTAAGTTCGGCTTTAACCATCGCATCATTTCGAGCTGAAATTTCGCCCTTGCTTCGGTTGCCTTTTGTGTCGGTCCCTTCCCAGATAAACGTAATTTTTTCAGGTGTTGCAGCCATAAGTATTAGTCTTTTGTAATTCGGTTAATTTCTTCGATACTGGTCACGCCAGTTCTGATTTTATCTAGACCTGACTCACGTAATGTTAGTACGCCCTCACTTGCAGATTGGTCTTCAAGGTTTTTGGTGGAGCCACCTTGGATAATAATTTTTTGCATTTCTTCAGAAACAGGCATCACTTGGAAAATACCTACGCGGCCCTTATAGCCGTTAACGCATAAGTCGCAACCAACCGCTTTAAATGTTTTGACGGTGGCCGCTTCTTCTTCAGAAAAACCTTCTTTTAGAAGTAATTCTTTTGGCAATGTTTCTTCTTCCTTACAGCTATCACACAGCTTTCTTGCCAAACGTTGAGCCATAATTAATAAAACAGCAGAAGCGATATTGTAAGGTGGAATGCCCATTTGACTTAAACGGTTTAATGTTTGTGGGGCATCATTAGTGTGTAATGTAGATAATACAAGGTGACCTGTTTGAGCCGCTTTAACTGAAATTTCAGCTGTTTCTAGATCGCGAATCTCACCAACCATTATAATATCTGGGTCTTGCCGTAAGAAAGCACGTAAACCTTCCGCAAATGTTAAACCGGTTTTTACATTAACATTAACTTGGTTAATACCTGAAACGGTTATTTCAACGGGATCTTCAGCAGTTGAAATATTAATATCGGGGTCATTTAAAATATTTAGGGCAGTGTACAAGGTCACTGTTTTACCACTACCCGTTGGGCCGGTAACCAAAATCATTCCATACGGCTTTTTAATGGCCGTCATAAATTGTTCTCTTTGCACTTCACTAAAGCCGAGTTGCTCAATGCCAACTTGTGCACTGGTTGGGTCTAATATACGTAGAACAATTTTCTCACCGTATAGTGTTGGGCAGGTGTTCACACGAAAATCGATGGCTCTTTTTTTGGAAAGAGACATTTTAATACGACCATCTTGAGGGACGCGACGTTCGGATATATTCATACGTGACATGACCTTAATACGCGAGGTCAATTTATTCGCAATACTAGATGGTGGCGACGCCACTTCTTTTAAAATTCCGTCATGTCTAACTCGAATTCTAAAGATTTTTTCATATGGCTCAAAATGGATGTCAGAAGCGCCTTTGTTAATGGCATCTAATAGAATTTTGTTAACAAAACGAACGACCGGCGCGTCATCAATATCAGCATCGTTATCTTCAGTTGGTGTATCTGAGCCTTCTTCAAAATCAATGTTATCAAGGTCTAAGTCTCCGCCCATGAGATCAGCCATGGAGCTTTCAGACGCTTCCATGCTCGCATCAATAACTTTTAAGAGCTTGTTTTCTTCGACAAGAATCGCTTCTGTGCTGGTTCTAGTGTGAAACTTAATCTCATCCAGCGCTTGTAAGTTGGTAGGGTCAGAAACGGCTACAAAAAGTTTGTTTCCTCGCTTGAAGATTGGCAATGCGTGGTGTTTTCTGATGAGCTTTTCGGTAACAAGGTCTGATGGAATAGCCTCAAGGTCCAGAGCAGAAATATCAAAAAGCGGGACCCCAAATTCTTGAGAGGCGGCGATAGCAATTGTTTGGCTATCCAAAATTTTCTTCTCAACTAGATGCGTTACAAAAGGTGTTTTATGTTTAAGGGCTTCATCAAAGTGTTGTCGAGCAGCTTCCTCGGTTAGTAATCCGTCTAAGACAAGGCGCCGCGCTAGTCCACCTAAATGCATTTTTTCTTTAGAAACTGCCATGTTAAATTATCTACTGCATCCTTAAGTTGAGTTCGGTAATAGCTTAATACTAGTATAAAAAGTTAATTTGTCCAGTATTTGAGAAAGTAGATAAGTGTATTTTGTGCTGAACGTCATGCATTACTCTTTTGTTCGACCATAAAGGTCCTCAAAACGCACAATATCATCTTCCCCAAGGTATGAGCCAGATTGCACCTCAATCATTTCAACGGGTACCTTTCCGGGGTTTTCCAATGAATGCACAGAGCCAATGGGCACGTACGTTGATTCATTTTCGGACAATAACCGTTCAACATCATCGATAGTGACTTTAGCCGTACCAGAAACGACGATCCAGTGTTCAGCTCGATGGTGGTGCATTTGTACCGACAGTTTCGCGCCAGGATTTACCGTAATGCGCTTCACCTGGTATCGCTCACCTACATCAATAGAGTCATATTTACCCCAGGGGCGATAAATTTTTCGATGACTTTCTGATTCGCTGCGGGAGTTTTCTTTAAGCTGGTCAACTAGCGATTTTACATCCTGTACGTGGTCAGGGTGTGCAACCATTACAGCATCAGCCGTTTCCACCACAATGGCTTTGTCCATGCCGAGAGTGGTCACGAGCCGGTGTTCTGAATGAATATAACAATTGGTAGAGTTTTTTTGCAGCACATCACCGCGAATAACATTATTATCAGCATCTTTTTCAGCTGTTTCCCACAGTGATGTCCAAGAACCTAGGTCACTCCAACCAGCATCTAACGGAACAACCACACCATGGTCGGTTTTTTCCATTACGGCATAGTCGATGGATTCAGAGGGGCATTGCTCGAAGGATGTGGATTCTAAACGAGTAAAGTCCATGTCGTGTGACGATTGTTCGAGCGCTTGTTCGCAAGCATTTAAAATATCAGGCCGAAATTCTCTCATTTCTTCAATCAAAGTGGAGGCTTTAAATAAAAACATGCCGCTGTTCCAGAAAAAATTTCCTGCTTCAATATATTGTTGAGCGGTGTCTGCATTGGGTTTCTCAACAAAACGTGAGATAGGATGAGAGTTATTACTCGACATATTAGCTTCAATATAACCAAAGCCTGTTTCGGCGTGGGTAGGCACAATGCCAAATGTAACAATTTTCCCAGCTTCCGCTAATGGTTGGGCAACGGATAATGCGTCATGAAAGGCTTGTTTGTTGTTAATGACATGATCAGAGGGCAGAATCAGTAACAACGCCTCAGGGTCACTGGTTAAAGCTGCAATGGTTAAAGCCGGTGCGGTGTTACGCCCTATAGGTTCTAAAATAATAGATTCTGCTGTGATGTCAAGTTCTCTCAACTGTTCAGCCACCATGAATCGGTGGTCATCACTGCAAATCACCATGGGTTGGCTAGATATTATTGGTGTATTCAAGCGCAAAAGTGTTTCTTGGAACATCGTCTGTTCAGATGTAATAGCTAGAAACTGCTTAGGGCGAGATTTACGAGACAGAGGCCAAAGGCGGGTGCCAGAGCCGCCGGAGAGGATGACGGGGGAAATCATGTTCATTTTAGAAAGTTAAAATCCGTTTAATAAAGTGAGGTAATTATAGTTGAAAACACCTAGATAATTAGGTGCGGTGTTAAAGCTGTTTTATATTTGTGAAGTAAACTCGGAGTAAGTGGGGTAAAACATGCTTTCTAGGTTGTTTTATATGATTATCGCATGCTGCTTTGAAGAAGGTTTTCCTTCATTAAGGTCTCAGCTATCAAAAGATCTAATTCGGTATCTATATCTATACTACGTTCCAATGGCATAAAAAATGGATGGCTTTTGTAAGGAATAAGATGTGTTGTGGCTGATTTAAATGCTTCGACTTTAAACCAATATATGGCTCCGTTTATGCGAAATCTTTCAGTATAATCCTGACTTCTTTTTACATTTAATGTTGCTAGGAAACTATCGAAGTTATCCTCTTTTTGATATGTCCATTCATTTGGTATTTCGCAAGATGTTACTCCTATAACTGAATTATAGTTTCCTTTTTTAAATTTACGATAAGAGGCTAAGATATCCTCTATTGATCTTAGTGGGGAGGTCGGTTGCAAGTAGCAGATATTACCGGTTGGTATATTCTCTATATGATGTTGAATAACATTTGCGGCTGTCGAATTATCACATGATAAGTGCAGAGGCCTTAATTCATTTACAAGGACGCCACAGGAATTAGAAAAATGTGCGATATCTTGAGAGTCGGTTGAAACAATTATTTTATCGAATATCTTGCTTTCTTTTGCTGCTTGTAGGGTGTAGTAAATAAGTGGCCTACCACATAAGGAAGCTAAGTTTTTATTTGGGATTCTTTTACTTCCGCCCCTAGCAGGGATAATGCAAATATTTTTCATTCAATCTTCATTGATTGCTTTATATTCCTAGTAACTTTTTTCAAATCGCTCTCACTTAAATTTGGGTGGGCTGGTAACAACAATAGTTCTTTATATAAACAAGCTGATAAATCATAATTATTTTGTTTACGACAAGCTTCGAAAGCTGGCTGAATATTCATTGGCTCGAAGCAACGCCTGTATTCGATGCTTGAAGCAGCAAAGTTTTTCTCTATACGTTCTCTGATATGGGGTGTTACCCTAATTGCAACAACCCAATTCGAAGAAAAACAATCTGGTTCTATATGTTGAAAACTAATATCATGATGTTGTAATTCTGACTGGTAGAATTGAAGTGTAATCAATCTTTTCGCCAATAAAATATCTATGATTTCATATTGCGCTACACCTACTGCGGCTTGCAAGTTGGTCATTCGGTAATTATATCCAACAACCTCATGATGGTATCGCCTTCCTGGCGCCATTCCATGATCTCTGAGAACACGTGCTTTGTCCGCTATTTTACTTGAGTTGAAAATAATCCCACCTCCTTCTCCAGTGGTAATGACCTTGTTGCCGAAGTAGCTATAAGTTACCGCATCTCCCCAGTTCCCAATATCACGATTAAATATTTTTGCGCCCACTGCTTGAGCAGCATCGACGATGCAATAAATTTTTTTTTCTTTTGCCAATTTAGTTACTGCTTCAATACCTGAAGGATTACCAAAGAGGCAGACTGTAATGATTGCCTTTGTTCGGTCGTTTAATACGGCCTTAACTTTTTCTAGATTTATGTTCCACGTTTGTTCGTCAACATCAACAATAACTGGTATTGCACCTATATATAATATAGCATTAAGTGTTGCTCCAAAAGTTATGTTAGGTACGATAACTTCGTCGTTTTTCTTTACCCCTAGAGCTAACAATGCAAGGTGCAATGCCACTGTACCATTTGATGTTGACACCGCATTCCCGAGAGTATTACGTGCCATATGTTTTTCAAATTGGGCTACAAAGCGCCCTTGAGATGAAATCCAGTTTTCGTCTAAACACTGATTTAGGTACAGGCGGGTATTACCATTTAAATTTGGCTCAAAGATCCTAATCATAAGCTGTCTTCACATATGCTAATTAGTTTTTTTAGTATATTTTTTTTGTATGAATATACTTCTATTACGGTGTATGGCATTGTTTCTATGTGACCAACAAACCATGAGTTTTTATCAAAGGGATCATTAGTGTCTTCATTGCCGTTATTATCGCTTAAATGCAGACCTCCAATTTTGTCTTTAACTTGTTTGAGGCCTGAAAGCAGATCAAAACCAAGTGCGTTTGAACTCACTTTAAAATGTGCGACATCTAAAAGCAATTCAACGGGGGCATCGATGTTTGTAAAAAAAAACTCAATTTCATCAGGGTCGCTAAGTAATAGAGGGTTTTTTTGGAAGGCATGCAGGTTACTTAGTGAGAGCACGTTGTTTTCAATCAGTAACCTTACGCCTTGATGCTCAGCATATTCAGATAATAAGATTATTTGTTTTTTAAATTCATCAAGGCTTCTTTTACGGTCTTGAATTTGGCGACCTACTATGGTGCGACCTAATTCTTTTGGCTTTGGATCAAAGAGAAAACCTGCATGGACAGCATACTGAGGGATTTCAAACCTACTACATATGTTGATTGACTTTTTTACATGTGCAATAGACTGATTGCTAACGTTTTCATCAAAGCTTGCAAGATTTAACACATAGCTATTTTTCGAATAAGGAAGGTAGTTATGGATTGAAATATTGCAATCTAAAGAAATTAAAGAGCTTAAGTTTTTTTCAAGCTGTTCGTCATACAAGCCTCCTGAAAGTTCTATGTTCTTAAAGCCTAATTGATAGAGGTATAATGCAGCTTGACAGGCTGTTTGTTTTTTGAAGCCACCTGTGGAAATATATGTATTCACGTTTTTAACCGTACTGGATTTCCAATATATGTTCCAGGCTGAGCTAGGTCTTTAGTGACCACTCCACCGCTACCAATAATAATATCTTTGCCCAATGTAATGCCATCATTGACAATCACACCTGCTCCAACGAATACTCGATCATTAATACTACATTTCCCACATATAATTGAGCCAGGTGATAAGTTTACAAAATCACCTATGACCGAGTCATGATCAATGATGCAGCCAGTGTTAATGATGCAATGATTGCCAACCACAACATTTTCTCTAACTATTGCACCTGGCATCACGACTACACCTGTACCTATGCTTGCAGTTGGGGCGATGGTGGCAGTTGGTGAAATTAATGTTATTGCAGAAATCTCTTTTAATTGTTTAAGGCTTGCTATATGTTCCCTGATGGAAATATCGCCGATAGCAATGAAATAGCCAGAGCTATCATCTGTTTCGAAGTGTTCTAATTTTAAAGGTTTTTTTTGAGATATGTTTGATATGTGTAATGTAATATTTTTAATTTTAAAATCATGTAAGGATCCGATCACTTCTTTCACGGAGCGTGCATGACCACCTGTTCCTATTAAAATGATTTTTTGATGCATAAAATATCTGAGAGTGAACAATGATCACCGCGCATTCGGGCAGTTGAAATAACGTTGCCTATAAAACCATCTATCGCCTGCCAAGGCAACCCAGTACCTGGTCTAATCATCATAAAATCAGTTTTGTGAAGTGTTTCACCGACTAGAATATCTCTAGAATATGCTAACGACTTTCTGGATATTTGTGCCATCTCCTTTTCTTCATTCTGCATTGTTTTGACTCGATTTCCTAGTTGGGCTTCCGAGCGCCTTATATTTTTAACTAAATTTGAAAACTCATTTGGCGTACTTGATGCCTTATGGTCCGGCCCCTCTAAGGCTTTATTTGAAGTAAAGTGTTTTTCAATGATTGATGCTCCTAACCCAACGGATAAAATTGCCCCAACGGAACCTATACTGTGATCTGAAAGCCCAACGGAATAGGGGAAGTTTTGTTTTAGTGTGTTTATCACGTTGAGATTCAAACTTGTATCAGAACAAGGGTAGTTGGACACGCAATGTAGTAAGGCTAAATCAGAGGGTTTGTAGGTTGAAAATTTTCTTAGAGCAAATTCGATTTCAGCTAAACTTGCCATTCCTAATGATATAATTGAAGGTTTTCTTGTTGCAGCAATTGCTTCTAGTAAGGGGATATCTACTAAATCAGCTGATGCGATTTTGTATTCTGATACCCCTAAATCTTCAAGCATTTCAACTGCATTTATACTATATGGTGTTGATATAAAGTTGATAGACTTTTGTTGGCAGTACGAAATAATTTCTTGGTGTTGACTTTTACTTAACTCCAGTTTTTTCAACATTTCATAATGAGTTTCACCAGAGCATGTATTAGTAATTTGATATTGCACTTTAGGAGTGTCAATGCGCGATAAGTCTTCGGCTCTGAAAGATTGAAATTTAACTGCATCAGCTCCCGCAGAGCTAGCTAGGTCGACAAGCTCTATTGCATGTTCAACTGAACCATTATGGTTTACACCTATTTCAGCAATTATATAGGTGTGAAGGCGATTCTTATACTTTATGCAATTCATGATTGATATCTGCCTCGACCATTTCGTATATCATTTCTTCTAAAGATATTGTAGGGGTCCAGCCGAGTTTTTCTTGGGCCTTTGTAGCATCACCTAATAAAGAGCTAACTTCGGTGGGTCTATAATAGTAGGAGTCTATGGCTATAATTTTTTTACCGATTAAATTTTTCAAATCACCTGCTTTGTATGCTGGAACTGATGGAGTGCAAATACCTGCAATACGACCAATCTCGTTAACTCCGCAGCCCTCCCACTCTATTTCTAAGCCAATTATTTTCGCTGCTGTTTCAATAAAATATCTAACACTACGTTTCTCTCCTGTTGCAATCACAAAATCCTCGGGGCTTTCTTGTTGTAACATCAGCCACTGCGCATAAACATAATCCTTTGCGTGCCCCCAGTCGCGTTCGGCATCTAAGTTACCCATATAAAGGCACTTTTGTGTGCGGGTAACTATACGAGCAAGACCACTTGTGATTTTACGAGTTACAAACGTTTCGCCTCGCCTTTCGGATTCATGATTGAAAAGTATTCCATTACAAGCGAACATATTATATGCTTCACGATAATTCACTGTTATCCAGTAAGCATATAGTTTAGCGACAGCATATGGCGAGCGAGGGTAGAAGGGGGTTGTTTCTGACTGAACTGGTTCTTGAACTAGTCCATATAACTCTGAGGTAGAGGCTTGATAAAATCTTGTAGTACTACATAAGCCCATCATTCGAATCGCCTCAAGAAGGCGGAGTGTTCCTAAAGCATCTGAGTTTGCCGTATATTCTGGGGTATCGAATGAAACATGAACGTGACTCTGTGCTGCCAAATTATATATTTCATCTGGTTGAACTTTACTAATGACACGAGATATACTGGTGGAGTCAGTTAGGTCACCATAATGTAAATGTAACTGATTTTTTAAGTCGTGTTCGTCAGCTATTAAATGTCTAAGCCGTTGTATGTTATCAGATGAACTGCGGCGTCTCAAACCGTGTACTTCGTAACCTTTTTCCAGTAGTAATTCGGCTAAATATGAGCCGTCTTGGCCAGTTATACCGGTGATAAGTGCAGTCTTCACAATATTCCTTTGTAGTTTAAATGTACTTTATTCATAATTAATGAAATTTATTTTGAGCTTTTAACCTTATGTAATGTTCAATACTTCTCTGTTTGAAAACTTCTGCTGGGTGCCCTCCTGCAACAGAATATTTGGGAATATCACGTACTACACAACTGCCTGCTTGAATGATTGCTCCCTCACCTATTTTAACACCCCCCAAAACTATTACCCGGCTTCCTAACCAAACATTGTCTCCAATTTCAATATCTTTGATTAGATAAGTATTGTCGTAGGGCAATGCTTCGCCATTAAAGTTATGATATTGAGTTATCAAAAGGCAGTCTGGCCCAGAGTGAAAATTATTTCCTATAGTGACTTTCCCTTTGCCATTAATAACTAAACCGTTAAAGTGAATATTTGTCCCTAGATATGTGTTTTTTGTTAATCGCGTCGGTCCATTTACCTTTATGAGTTCCCCATAGTCACCACACTTACTAAGAACATAAGTGGTACGAATCATCCTTTTTAGATTACGAAACATTTCCGATATCAACTTTAAAACGTACATGATATTTTACCTTAGACGCCATGGCATTTGTACAAGGCGACTTGCTGTTACCCATGTTAATATCCATTGGACAAACATTCCTAAACACATAGCCCATGCAGCACCGAGAATCCCGTATTTCTCTAACAGAATAAACAGTAAAACTAAGTTTATAGCACCACTAACTAAAGTTATTTTTGAAATCAAAAGAGTCTCCTTCTTGTAAAAAATATAGCCGCAGGACATGAAGTACATCCCATGAAAAGCTTTGGCAAGTACTAACCAACCAATGATCGAGACCGATTTTGAGTATTGTTCGCCGGCAATAAAGATTAAAACCTTGTCGCCAATTGCAAAGGTTAATGCTACGCATACGCTAAGGAAAAATGCAAAGTAATAAGTTAACTTAACGATTTTTACTTTTTCAGAATAATTGTCTTTGGCAAGTGTGTCATAAAGCCAAGGGGTATATGCTTTGTTAATACCTTCTAACAATATTCCCAGCACCATTGCTAATTGAGCTGCGACCATATAGTAACCAGCATATTCTAGTCCTAATTGATGACTGATTACTACCTTATCAATACTTAATAGTAAAAAACTGCCCAGAACATGTGGAAGAAGAGGGATACCAAACTTCAACGCTTCTATTATTAGGTCTTTTCTCCATACGAATAAAAGAAGACCGTCAAGTCGTAGTAATATTAAGGAGATTATACTGAACAAACAGGCGGTTGCCGAAATACCCATTACTCTTCCTTCTGTACCTTGGGAAAGAATAACAACTAAGAAGACAGACAAGAGCATATTTACAATACTCATCGTTACTTGAAGAGTGCCAAAGTTAATCGGCTGATTTCTTACTTGCCATTGCCCCAATCTTAGTTGTATTACAAAGCCTGCACTTGCAGTAAGCACCCCTAAAAGCAACCACTGAGAATTGATACCTATAAGGGTGTAGATTGTGCCTCCAATCAGGGAAACAATGCCAATAACAATTATGCTGCTTATGATTAGCAAAAATATACATGAAGAAATAAATTCTGCCATTTCTCCTTTTGTATCATCATAATACTTCCTTAATGCTGCCCCATGAACACTAAATCCACAAACTGAGGCAATCATTGCAATCCATACTTGATAGACAGCAACTTCTCCATATTCCGAGGGGCTGAGATATCTAGTTAATACGGGAAGTAATGCAAAAGGAATCAATGAATTGATTATGTTTGCAGCTACGTAAATTCCGGAGGCCGAAACTAAATTGGTTTTTCGGCTATTAATCTTCATTTGTTGTCCCATAGTCAAATACACTCTGTAGTGTATGTTTAGTTAAACTAATTGGCCTCGTTAGTTTTATCTTTGTAATTAAACAAACTTTTGGTAAGGTTTTAGTTGTTATTAAATCTGTTTCATAGACGTATGATGTGACGATGAATTTAGATATTTATTCATCGTTTAATTCACCTATTGAGAGTTATTCAATAGTTTTTCAGCTTGTTGACACGATTATATTTAAGTGAGAAAAAAAGATGTTAGATTTGAGTTTAGCAGGTTTTCGTAAAAAACTATGGGGACTGGAAAGAAGGGAAAATTTATTTAACTATGAGTCTAGTGGAGTCTTTCTATGGCAAGCGTTTCGTTTTGTAATTTTTATTAGGATTGCTAAAAAATTAAAAATTATTGAAACACCGCATAGAATGAAAAAAAATGAGTCAATATATTCAAAGCTTTTAACAAGCTTGAAAAGATTGAGATTTTTTTTTAGAGACCCTTTGTTTATTTCTCAACCAATTAGTCAGAAAGAGACTGCTTGCATTCTGGAACATTCTAGATCGGTACCGTATGAGGGTAAGAATGTTGATATATATTCTCACAAACTTTCTCAATCATTTTATGAAAACAATACCCCTTTTATAAGACTGGACACTGGGGAAAGTGGGTATGATGAAAAGACCAATTGCGCTAATCGGTTTTATATTGATTTGATGTCAAACCTTGTAGAAGGCTTGGCGTTACTTTTGTATTTTTGGCCTTCAAAAGACGATAAGGCTATTTTTCAAATAAGTCAGATACTGATTAATGATTTTGGTGATGCGGGAAATGTTGGCATTCTTCTAAAAAAGAATTTAATAAAGTTCAAGTTGGAAAAACGATTTTATAGAAAAATTTTTTTACGATTTAATATAAATAAACTCTATGTTGTTGTCTCCTATGGGCGCGCCTCTTCTATTGATGCAGCTAGAAGTTTAGGTATAGAGGTGGTCGAGTTACAGCACGGCATTATTTCCCCACATCACCCAGGTTATGGCGTGTCTAGTAAGGGTTTAGAGCTAACATACTTTCCAGATAAATTTTATGCATGGAGTGACTTCTGGAAGAGTGTATATGATGAGCTATGTTTACCAGTAGAGGTTGTTAACCATGGGTTTCCATTTTTATATGATGGGATAGACAAATATTTAAATATGCCAAAAGACCCAAATAAAATTGTTGTGATATCTCAGGGAACTATAGGGAAGGATCTTGCCAGTTTTATTTTTCAGAATCAGTTTGCTTTAAAAAATTATCAAATTAAGTATAAATTACATCCAGGAGAATATGCAGTCTGGAAAGAATATTCTGATTTGCTTAAATTGAACGAATTAAAAAATGTGGAAGTTATCAAAGCTTGCGATTTGTATGCTCTTCTATCTGATTCTAAGTACGTGATTGGTGTTTATTCAACTGCAATATACGAAGCTATTGAGCTAGGAGTGAAACCTATACTTGTTAACTTGTCAGGAATAGAATATATGGAAGACTTACTGACGTCAGGAAAAGCAGTAACATTTGAAGGTTTTATGTGTAATGTTGAATAAATCAATGTATATATATATTGATAAAAACCTTATTTATCGCTGGTTACTTAGTTTGATTGAAAATGCAATTGTTGGTACGTTGTTTCGGCAATTTGTAGAGGTCAAAAAGAGCAGCGAGTATATAGAGTTTTGGTTAGAATAAGGTAAGCATGTCTTTGTTACGCTTCATGGGCATTTGAGTATAGGTGGCCGTATCATTTTTTTTGAAAATTGTTAATCTATGGTTATGGATATCAAATATTATGTCTGTTATTTCTCTTGCTCACCTTAGAGCTAAAAAACATCTTTAGCATGTGCAGCTATATAGAAGTTATAGAAAAAATAATTCAAATGAGGAAGCCACTGTTATATATTGAAGCAGTCTTTAATGACTGCTGAAATTGCGGGTAACTGGATATTGTTTAAAAATAAGATAGAAACAATTCAAGAAGACGTTTATTTGAGAAACATGAATAATATTCAATTGTGGGGTGGGTTAATATCAAAAAAATGTTGGCCATTCTTAAGTGACCTTTAAGATGATGCGTAGAGTATTGTTTATTGCATATCATTTCCCGCCATGTATTGAAATCGCGGGGAGTATTAGATCCAAAAAATTTGCAGATTTTTTGGATCTATTTGGCTGGCATCCATCAATCGTTGCGTTAGGTTCAGAAATTGATAGAAAGGATGCTGAAATTGTTAGTAATATTACAAGGTTAAAATCATTTTTACCTTTTTCAAAACCATATGAACTTTACCCGTACGGTTGGGCTATAAATTTGTGGAACAAACTCAGGGTTAGAAAAGATTTTGATGTGATATATGTTTCTTGCCCGCCTTTTCCTCAAGCTATTTCAGGTGTGCTGCTGAAGAAAAATGCTGGGATTCCTTTGGTGCTTGACCTAAGAGATGCATGGTCTTTGGATCCGTATCAAGAAGGAAGTCGTTTGAAAAAGGTTGTTTATAAATACGTGTTTCCTAAAGTGGAAAGGTGGGCATTTTTGAATGCTGATAGAATTATTATGAATACGCCATCTATGTTGAATGCTTATCAAAAAATGTATCCAGAATTTGCCTCGCGTCTAGTGTTTATACCAAATGGTTATGATGAACGAGATTTCGTGGGAAAAAATGATGTTATTAGTGGCAAAAAAAAAGATTTTATGGAAATTCTTTATTGCGGAAGGTTTGGAGTAGGGGGTCGAGATCCAGAGTTGATTTTTGGAGCTATAAAGTTATTAGAAGACACCTTGAAAATAAAGTGTATCATTTATGGAGAGCAACCTGAAAGAGTTTCAAAGTGTATAAAATTAATGGGCTTAGAATCAAAAGTAATTCTTAGAAACCAGCTCGCACACTCTGAAATGATTAAAAAAATGCTTAAGGCAGATGTGCTGTTGGCTTATCAAGAGAACTCACTTAAAGAGGTTCAGGCGGTTTCTGGTAAGACGTATGAGTATCTTAGGTCTGGGAGGCCGATATTATCAATTGCACCGCAAGGGGATAATCAAGAACTAATTCAAAAATATTCTGCCCGTTATGAAATAGTTACAACGTATGAAGTAAACGTAGTAGTTGATGCTATCAAATCACTATATAAAGACTGGCTTGATGGAAAGTTACATAGTTATAGTGCTGAGACTTCAGGTTTTCATGATAAGTACGAGCGTAAAGTATTAACTAACCAGTTATCGAAAGTATTGAATAAAGTTGTAGGTGTTATATAAGGTGATAAGTAGCCCAATCGCGAGAGGTAATGGTGCATATATTGTTCATAAAAATATAGAGCAGGCGATAAAAGACTATCAAGTGAAGTCTTATCATTCTTACCGCACATTATTCCCGCCTAGTTTGTGGCCGTTAGTGGGTAAAATACAGCCCGACATTATCCATACTACGCCTGACTATGCAAGTTTTCATAATCGAAAAAACGTGCCTTTGGTTTTGACTTTTCACGGGTATGTTTTGGATGCGGCTTTCCATAAGCATTGTTCTACATTGCAAAAGATTCATTATAAAACAGATTTGAGATGGTTTACTAAAAAAGCCGTAAAGGCAGCAAATGTAGTAACTGCGGTTAGCCAATTTACTGCGAATTTAGTTCAGTCAGATTTGGGGACTAAACAGTCGATAGAGGTTATTTATAATGGCATTGACGAGCAAAAGTTCAAACCAATTAGGAAATCCAAAAAGGCTGAATTTCGTGTGTTATACAGCGGAAATTTATCAAAGTTAAAGGGGGTGAACTTGCTCCCAATGATTGCAGATAAGTTAAATAGCAATATAAAGATCTTGTATACGTCGGGCTTAAGAAGAAGAATGTCGTTAGCCTATCATCCACGAATGGAAAATATTGGCCATATAGCACATAAAGATATGGCGGAAGTGTATCAGTCAGTTGATTTGTTGGTATCCCCTACAATTAGAGAGGGCTTTGGACTTGGGATTGTAGAAGCGATGGCTTGTGGTTTGCCAATTGTCGCGACTGACAGCTCATCGATACCAGAATTAGTAAGTCACAATGAAGGTGGGTATTTATGTGATTTAGGTAAAATAGAACAATTTGCCGATAGGATAAATGAACTTGCTGAGAGCCCAGTGTTATGTGAAAGTATGGGTGAATACAATCGCAACAAGGTGGAAAAACAATTTACTTCAGATAGGATGATAAATGAATACAAAGCCCTATTTGAAAGGGTTTTGACAACTTGGAGTCGCTAATTGCTTTTGTATAAGAAGATGAAAGTAGGGTGTATAAAGGTGGCTTTTTCTAGCAAACTAATTGGTATTTTATTCAGGTATCCTTCGATCCATATGGGTGTGTTCATTAAATAGGATGATGGGTTTTTTATAATTTTCCCACTAAAACTTATTAGTCTACCGTTGTTTAATAACGTTTTTATATTGCCCAAACTTAATAAATCGATATCTTCTTTATAGCGCCCTGTTTTTTTTAGGATTTTAATAAATAATTTATGTGGAAGGTAGTGAAGAAAGTAAAGCCTATAGTGCACTTCAAAAGGCCATAAACGATTTGGAGTTGCTAAGTAGAGACCCCCCCCTTTTCTAAGGACGCGTTTAATTTCTTTGATATGTAATTCTTGATCTTGGACATGTTCGATGACATGGTTTGAAATAACAAAATCAAAGCTATTATCTTGAAAAGGTAGTGCTTCGTTACAAAGTGAGAAATTAAAATTACTTTTGGACTGCCGTGTGTCAGCAATATCGACGCTGAAAACTGTATTTGTTTCGCCAATATAAGATGATATTTCGCCGTTACCTGTTCCTATATCTAAAATAGTTTGATTCTGAACTGGTGATTCAATGTATTCTTGTAAGACGTTGAGAATTTTTTGTGCTTTGTTCTTGCGATTAGTAGTTGGTGAAAAGCCTGTGCGATGCGTTTTGTCTGGGTTCAAGTTCTTTAAGGTGTCTATATAGTGTTTTGTTATTTTTGGCCATTCGAAATTTGTTAGGCAGTATTCTTGTGTATGTTCTTTAATGTTTTTTGATGATGTTTTTAAAAGAGTCTCTTTTTCCAGTATCGTGTTTACATAGTTATTGAAATTTAAAGGTTCAATTAACCAACCATTTTTGTTTTCTTGTATTGCATCTTTGATGCCTTCTAAGTCAGAAGAGATGGAAGGCAGGCCACAGATTCCTGCTTCTAATTGGGTGATTCCAAATCCTTCAATATCGCCTTTGATTGGTATATTTGGTTGTATGAACAAGTCACTATGCATAAATAAACTGTTTTTGAATTGCTCATTAACTTCACCTAGTAATGCTACGTTTTTTTGTAAATTAAGCTCGTCGATAAGTAATTGAATTTTTTCTTTATTTGGCCCATCACCGGCAATTAAATAAACCATGTTTTTTGGTAGTTTCGTAACAACGTTTGCGACAAACCAGTAAACGCCCTTTCTGTCTATAAGCCGGCCCAAAGATAGCAAGACGAATTTGTTCTTAATGTTAATAGGTAAGATTTTTAGAAATTCTGTTTTTGATAATGGTTCTAAGCTTGATGGCTCGACACCATTTGGGATGATAGTGATTATTGATGCAGGTATTCCTGCCGCTATTGCAATTTCTTGCGTTGAGTGGCTAACCGCGATGAAATGATCAATTCGTTTAAAGAAAAAACGGACCCATAGGTTCTGGTAAACAGGGTTACCCCAAGTAATATCTAAACCGTGCAAAACACATGTAACTGGTTTGTTAGAAAATAGTTTTATGAACCAGCCAATGATTGCGGTAACTCCATCTCCAAGTAGAATTTGGTCCGAAGACTTTAATTTAAAAAGCCCTAAAATTATCGCCCAAGGGATAAACAACGGAAGTGCTTTTTTACCATGTTTGTTGATGATTTTATTGCAAGTTACCAACGTAGACAGGTGGCGCACTAATGCTTCATTCTGGTTTTCGATGCCACCAATTATTGGTGGGTGTGCTCTTGAGATAAAGAGAAGGTTCATTTGTTGGATAGAAATATTGTTACGTATTGTCGTTCTCTGAATTTCGATAATGTAACGATGAAATTTGCTCCGACAATATCCCCATTAAAAAAATGAAGATTGAAGATACGTACATTAATAAGCTGCCCTTGCTCAAACCGCCCCATGAAAAATAAGTATGTAAATGGTTTAAAAAGCCGATAAAAAAGAAGATTAAACTAACAGGTAAGAATAGGCGCATAGGAGAAAATAAAGCGCCAATTTTTAAGATAATAACAAAAAAACGCAGGCCGTCTTTGGCGAGTTTTATTTTGCTTTTTCCTTCCCGTTTACCAGCGTGTATGGGGATATAGGCAACAGGTAAAGCCGAGCGAAAAAATGCCATAGTGGAGGTGGTGGGGTATGAAAAACCGTTGGGCAATAGATAGAGGAATTTTTTAAAGTGTTTTGCTCGAACTGCTCTAAATCCTGACGTTAAGTCTTCAATTTTTTGGCCAGTCATAAATGAGGCTAGTTTGTTGAAAACGGTGTTTCCAAGAAGTCTTTTTTTAGATGCGTGAGTAGAAGGTTGCCTGGCGCCAACCACCATGTCATACCCTTCATCAAGTTTATCTAGTAATCGTTGAATATCTTCAGGCCGGTGTTGGCCATCTGCATCCATAAAAACGATGATGTCACCAGTTGCATTACGCGCACCTGTTTTAATGGCTGCTCCATTGCCTAATGGCTTTGGGTGAGATACAACATTCACCTTGAACTGATGACATATTTCTGCTGACAGATCGGTTGAGCCATCATTAACAACGAGTATTTCTGCTGTTGGTTGAGCTTCTTTGATAAAAGGGAGTAATTGAATAAGGTTGTCTTCTTCATTTAAGCAAGGCAATACGATGCTTAGAGAAGGTTTTGCAGTTGCCATAGAGTTCTTGTAACGTTTAGCTAATTAATTGTTTGATTAATTGTCTCACATTTTCGGGTTCGAAAGGTTTGTCGCATATAGCAGATACGCCAGCTTGTTGTACAGCCGCTAGTCGGCTATCGTTGTGCTCACTAGTAACCATAATGATAGGAATAGACTGTTGCGAACTTTGTTCCCGTATATAGGCAGACAATTCTCGGCCATCCATTTCTGGCATGTTGTAATCAGTAACAACAAGATCAAATAGGTTGTTACTTAGAAGCTCTACTGCTTCTAACCCATTTACGGCCTCATCAATGTTGTCTAACCCCATAGAAGCAAGGGTTCTTTTGATATGTTTTCGTGCTAGAGAGCTGTCATCAACTAATAGAATTTTGATATCATCCACATCGCTTTCATCCAGTTCCAGCTCTTCCGGGTTTAAATGATGCAGAGTTGTTCTCAATGCTAACGCTAAATCTTTTGCAGAAAATGGCTTGGGCAATATGGCCACCACACCTGCTTGGCGTACTGCATCCAGTTGCCTAATGTCTGTCACACTTGATACGAGTAGAAAGCAAATATTGTGCGTAGACTCGTTCTCTCTTATTGTGTGAAGTAATTCACTGCCAGTCATGTCGCTTAGATAGTAGGCGCTTAAAATTAAGTCTGGAGCGCCTTCATTTATATAACTCAGGGCTTCTTTACCCGTTTTGCAGGTATCAATTTTATTAATGCCCAAGCTATTAAGCTCTTTTGTTATGATTTTTTGTTGGGTCTGTGATGGCTCAACAATCAGTATATTTAAATCGTTTAAGTATAAATCCATGGTTTCTTCATAGCGATTACATTGCTAGAAGTTTAGTTGAAATCTAATTATTTATTGATAGTTGCCATGATAAAATGTGACCCAACATTTTGGGAGCTATAGCGTATGGAAGAAGAGTCGAACGACGGGAAATTATTACCCCCTACCTTTTGGCAAATGGTTGGAAGTACAATGCTGTCTTTTTTAGGTGTATCTAAAGAGTCTCGCCGGCAACGCGACTTTCAACACGGTAACCCGAGAGTGTTTATTGCCACAGGGTTTATATTGGCTTTTTTATTTATAATGATAGTTGTGGGTGTCGTGCAATTGGTATTGCCGGGCTGATTAAATAATACCGGCATCCAAGCTAGCGGCTAGGGTCATGCCTAACTCTTCACATTGCGTAATGAATTCATTTTGGAACTCACCACGACAAGTTAGTGGTTCTTGAACAATTCGCCATTTTAAGCCGGTTAAAATAGTTTTTAGGGCGCGTTTTGTCCCTGTTCCATCTTGTCCTGCACGGATAATAATTGCGCACGGTAAACCCCGTTTTTCTTCTAAACAGCGGTAATAAATGCGATCAAAGAAATCCTTCATTGCACCGCTCATATAACCTAAGTTCTCAGGTGTTAGAAGGATAATGGCATCAGCAGATAAAACATCTTCTGGCTCAGTATTTAAAGGAGCGATAACCCGTACGTTTACGGAGTCGATATCAGGGTGCCGAGCACCTTTTAATACAGCATCGGCTAACGCCTTTAAATTAGGCGATGGCGTATGTGCGACCAACAATAATGTCTTCTCATTAGGCATGCTGTTCTCCAGAGTTAAGAGAGTAATTAGCTTACCCCAAAGCGTTAGAGAGAAGCTATTTTTTCTTTTTGCTCATTTAAGTTATTTAACTTTGAAAAAATATCGTTTAGTTTCTCTCTTTCTTTATCTACCACTGCAGCAGGTGCTTTATCTACAAACGAAGCATTAGATAATTTGCCATTGATGCGAGCATTTTCTTTATTCAGCCTTTCTATTTCCTTATTAAGGCGCTCTAGTTCAGCTTTTTTATCGATTAAGCCTGCCATAGGAATAAGTACTTGCATGTCGCCAACCAAAGCAATGGCCGATTGTGGTGCTTCGTCAGCTGATGCCAACGTTGTTATGGATTCTAAGCGAGCAAGTTTTTCGAGTAATAGTTGGTTGTCACTCAACCGGCGTAGGTCTTCATCATCACAATTTTTTAACAGAACAGGTAAGGGCTTGCTCGGGGCAATATCCATTTCCCCACGGATTTTTCGAATACCCATTACAAAGTCCATAACCCACGCCATTTCATTTTCTGCGTGGTCTGATATTTTGCTTTCATCAGCTGCAGGATAGGGTTGCAACATGATGGTATCACCCGACTTGCCAGCCATTGGCGCTATTTGTTGCCAAATTTCTTCTGTTATAAATGGCATTATTGGGTGCAATAAACGCAAGACGGTTTCTAAGACACGAACCAGGGTTTGCCGTGTTCCACGCTTTTGCTCGTTAGTGCTGTGTTCGTTTAACAAAATGGGCTTTGATAATTCTAAATACCAGTCACAGTATTCATTCCATACAAACTCATATAATGATTGAGCGGCCATATCAAAACGGTATTTTTCAATCGAATCCTTCACGCTGGTTTCGGTTTTTTGAAGGCGTGAAATAATCCAGAGATCTGGCAAGCTATAGTCGCAAGCTTCGTTGTTAATGCCAGTGTCTTCGCCTTCAGTATTCATTAGTACGTAGCGTGTTGCGTTCCAAAGCTTATTACAAAAATTTCGGTTGCCTTCAATTCTGTTTAAGTCAAAGCGAATATCGCGGCCTGTTGAGGCGAGAGATGCAAAGGTAAAGCGTAAAGCGTCTGTGCCAAAAGAAGGGATGCCATCTGGAAAATGTTTACGCGTGTCCTTTTCAATCTTTGTGGCCATTTTTGGCTGCATTAGCCCTTTGGTGCGCTTGTCGATAAGTGCGTCGAGGGTAATGCCATCAATTAAATCGATAGGGTCGAGTACATTGCCTTTTGATTTAGACATCTTCTGGCCTTCTGCGTCACGCACTAAACCATGAATGTAGATTTCTTTGAACGGTACGTCATCCATGAATTTAAGCCCCATCATGATCATGCGAGCGACCCAGAAGAAGATAATGTCGAAACCGGTAACGAGTACGCTAGTGGGGTAGAAGGTATCTAATTCAGGCGTTTTATCAGGCCATCCTAGCGTTGAAAAAGGCCAGAGTGCAGAAGAGAACCATGTGTCTAATACGTCTTCATCCTGTTTGAGGGTTAGGGATTCATCGAGGTTGTTTTTTTCACGAACTTCAGCTTCATTTCTGCCAACATATATGTTGCCTTCTTCGTCATACCAAGCGGGGATTCTATGCCCCCACCAGATCTGGCGTGAAATGCACCAATCTTGGATATCATTCATCCAGTTGTAATACGTTTTGTCCCAATTTTCTGGTACAAACTTAATTTTGCCACTTTTAACAGCTTCAATAGCAGGTTCTGCCAATGGCTTGGCTTTTACAAACCATTGATCAGTGAGTAATGGTTCAATAATAACGCCAGAACGATCGCCGCGTGGCACCATTAAGGTGTGGTCGTCGACTTTTTCTAATAGACCGAGTTCATTAAGGTCTTTGACGATTTGTTTGCGCGCATCTATACGGTCCATGCCGCGATACTTTTCGGGTACGTCATCATTCATGCTGGCATCAACAGTGAAGATATTAATTAACGGCATTTGATGGCGTTGACCAACGTCGTAGTCGTTAAAGTCATGCGCGGGTGTGATTTTTACACAACCGGTGCCGAATTCAGGGTCTACGTAGTCGTCGGCAATAATGGGTATTTCACGATCACATAAGGGTAAATTAATGGTTTTTCCAATCAGGTGTTGATAGCGCTCATCGTTTGGGTGAACAGCAACACAAGCATCGCCTAGCATGGTTTCAGGGCGAGTAGTCGCCACAATCATGTTGCCACTTCCGTCGCTAAGCGGGTAGCGCATATGCCACATATGGCCTTGTTCTTCTTGGGATATAACTTCAAGATCAGAAACGGCGGTGTGAAGTTTTGGGTCCCAGTTGACGAGGCGTTTACCACGGTAAATTAAACCTTCTTCGTGTAGTTTAACGAATACTTCGTTAACAGCCTTTGATAAGCCTTCGTCCATGGTAAAACGCTCGCGAGACCAATCTAGCGATGATCCCATGCGACGTAGTTGTTTTGTGATGGTATTGCCAGATAGTTCTTTCCAGTCCCAAATACGTTCTACAAAGGCATCGCGACCTAGGTCATGGCGTGTTTTTCCTTCGGCGTTTAATTGGCGCTCTACTACCATTTGGGTGGCGATACCTGCGTGGTCACTACCGGCTTGCCAAAGCGTGTTATTACCTTGCATACGGTGATAACGCGTTAAAGAGTCCATAATGGTGTCTTGAAACGCGTGCCCCATATGTAAACTACCCGTGACATTTGGTGGGGGGATCATTATGCAATACGCTGAGTCGCCGCCTTTGGGTTCAAAGTAACCTTGATCTTCCCATTGTTGATACCAACGAGATTCTATGTCGTGCGGGGCGTATGTCTTTTCCATCGTGTTTTAAGTATTAAATTTTAAAGGCGCTATTATAGCGCTGTAAAAACTGTTGCAGATAATGCGGAGCATGATTTTTTACAGTTTATGAGTGTGTAACGGGTATCCACGGCTTTTATAGAATGTATAACGCTCACGTCCGGCTTGTTTTATGCCCTCATCTTGGTTAACCAGTTCTGCAAACCGTTCAAAACGGCTAAAGCAGTCTGGGGTATGATGTGCGAGGTTAATAAGCACATCATGGATATCCAACGGGTCACCACTGTGATTGATGTACACAGAATTGTTGGCGCACTCAGATGCATTCGCGGTGTGCGGTACGAAGCTGGTTGGGGAAAAAGACCATAACAAATCATCAAGCTGCTTTGTATGTTGCGCAGATTCGGTGTGAATGTAGACCCTATGGCCTTGCTTGTTAGCTTTTTGTGCCAAACGGCAGGCATAAACGAATTGCTTATCTAAGCTGGTATCCGGTAAAACGTAAAAATCAATGCGTGTCACGGCAAACGTCTCTTTGTTAACAACGGTCCAAAATAAACTGACTTAACATGTGGACAGGCCTGCCTGTGGCGCCTTTTTCGGCACCTGATTTCCACGCTGTTCCAGCAATATCCAAGTGAGCCCATTTGTAATCTTCAGTGAAACGAGAAAGGAAACAAGCCGCAGTGATGGTTCCAGCAGCGGGGCCGCCGATATTTGCTAGGTCTGCAAAGTTACTTTTAAGTTGAGGCCGGTATTCATCCCAGAGTGGAAGTTGCCATGCCTTATCATCGGCATTAATACCTGCGATCAGAAGTTCGTTGGCCAAGTCCTCATTATTGCCTAATAACCCAGTGGCATGTTTGCCAAGTGCAACAACGCATGCGCCTGTTAGGGTGGCAATATCAATGACCACGTCAGGCTTAAATTTTTCAACGTAGGTTAATGCGTCACATAAAATTAAACGCCCCTCAGCATCCGTATTTAAGATTTCAATGGTCAGACCTTTCATGCTGGTAACAATGTCGCCGGGTTTGTTGGCATCGCCATCAGGTAGGTTTTCTGAAGAGGGAACAACGCCCACAACATTGATGGGTAAATTGAGTTCTGCACACATTTTCATTACGCCAAAAACGCTGGCACCACCGCACATATCGTATTTCATTTCGTCCATACCTGACGATGGCTTAATGGAAATGCCACCGGCATCAAACGTTAGTCCTTTGCCAACAATAACAATGGGTTTTTGAGATTTAGGGCCGCCTTTATGTTCCATGGTAATGAGTTTTGCGGGCTGACGTGAGCCACGAGAAACGGACAATAAAGATCCCATGCCGAGTTTTTCCATTTTGGCTTCGTCTAATATGGTGACCTTTAATGATGCATGAGTTTTACCTAGTTTTTTTGCAGTATCGGCCAAGTAAGTGGGTGTGCAAATATTGCCTGGTAAGTTAGACAATGTTTTTGCCTCGTCTATGCCGTTTGCAATACTGTTTGCAGTTGAAATTTGATTGGTGATGTTCTTAGCGGATATTGTTTCTGGCGCTAGTAATTGGCACTTTTCTAATACGTTAGCGTCTGGCGCTGACGTGGTTAATGTTTCATTGTATTGGTATAAAACTTCGCGTGATGTTAGAACAAGTTGTCGTACCTTCCATGCATCATCTTTACCTGCAACATCAGCGGTTAATAATGCGGAGCAAATAGATTTAATGGGTAATGCTTTAATGGCATTAATTGTAGCGCGTGAGGCCTTTTTGAATTGTTCGGGCTGCGTTTTACCTTGTTCACCCAGTCCGACTAACAAAACGCGTTTCGTTTTATGGTCTGAAGTCATTTGTAAGAGGAGCGTATTACCGGCTTTTCCAGACGCATCGCCTTGTTTTAAAACAGCGGTTATTTGTTTACTAATGGTCTTGTCAAACTGGTTGACGATATCAAGTTGTTTACCTTTGCTGTACACCGGTAGGATAAGGCAAGGTGTTGAGAGTTTATCGATTTGACCTGTTTTTGAAACGAATTCCATGATGTGACCTCGGTGATTAGTAATGTTTTTGTTTGTTATTTCCGTTAGGATACGAGCTTATATACACAACGAATTTTAGTGTCTAACTATAAGCGAAATAGCTCCTTGATGTCTGCGTTTAAATTAAAAATTATTGATCGTTTGTTTGTTTTTGAATTATCAAAGATGCTAGCAAGCGTTATGCTTGTTTTATCCGTTATTTTGATAAGCCAACGCCTTGTCCGTTATTTGTCCAAAGTTTCCTCTGGTGAATTATCGGCCGATGCTGTGTTGTCCTTGGTTGGTTTCAATATGGTGTTGTTGCTAATTAAGCTGTTACCCGCGGCATTGCTAGTGTCTATTTTATTGGTGCTGGGAAAAATGTATCGAGATAATGAAATGGCGGCACTTTTTTCTGCAGGTGTTGGCTTGTCACGCGTTTATCGCTCAGTCTTCTTGTTTGTAACGCCCCTTTTTGTTGTTTCCATCTATTTGTCTTTGGTGACAATGCCTTGGGGTTTACAGCAGATCGAGATGATTAAATCGAATGACCAAAGTAGCCTGGATATAAGAGGTATCACTGATGGCCGTTTCAACGAATACAGTCAAGGTGACTTGGTTTTTTACGTTGAAGAAATAACAGACGACGACAAAATGTTGAATGTATTTATTCAAAACAGGCAGCATGGAAAATTAGGCATCACTGCGTCAAAATCTGGCGAGATTAAAATTGATGAAAAAACGGGTGACCGTTTCATTATTTTAAATGATGGTAACCGTTATGAAGGGGTGCCTGGACAAGCTGATTATAAGGTGACGAAATTTAAAGAATATGGCGTTGTTGTCGCTGAAAAAAGTGATGTGAAGGTGGCGTTTGACACGAAAGAGCTGTCATCGGGTGATCTTATGAAGCTTTCTAGCCCTCGTGCAGTTAGCGAGCTACAGAAACGGTTGTCCATCCCCATAGCACTTATTACGTTCGCGCTGTTGGCTGTGCCTATCAGCCGTGTTTCGCCTCGTGCGGGGATGTATGGAAACTTACTGACCACGCTGATGATTTATATTGTTTACGAAAATTTAATGAGCTTGTCACACTCATGGATTGTGAAAGGGCAAATTTCTTCTTGGGTAGGTGTTTGGTGGGTGCATTTACTTGTGCTGATAGTCGCGTTGGTTATGCTGGTGCGCATGTTGGGCGTTAAATACGTTAAATCAATGCTGGTAGCACGTTCATGAGGGTTTTAAATCGGTACATTGCTAGCGAGGTGTTAAAAAGCACATCGATCGCATTATTGTTTTTGTTGTCTTTAGTGTTGATTATTACGTTTGCGGATGAATTGGATGATTTAGGTAAGGGGCAATATGGACTTGGTGCTATTTTTAAATACCTTGCGTTAATAGCACCACGTAATATTTACGAATTATTGCCGTCTGCTGCTCTTTTAGGTGCGCTTATTACCTTAGGTAGCATGTCTAATCATTATGAATTAACAGCAATGCGTGCTGCGGGCGTTAGCCGCTGGCAAATAATTTTTTCTGTGTTGCGTGTGGGCGCAGCGTTAATGGTGCTTTCGCTGGTTGTCAGTGAATTTATTGCACCACCAGCGGAACAAGCTGCGCAAATGTTAAAGTTCACAGCTAAAAACGAACAGGTCGCATTAAAAACCAAGTATGGATTTTGGGCGCGCGATGGTAATACTTACTTTAATATCAGGGAAATAAAAAACTCGTCGGAATTAGAAGATGTGAGCATCTACGAAATGGGTGAAAACAATAGCCTTAAGCATGCAACGCATGCTGCAAAAGCCCGTTTTGAAGAAAATAAGTGGCAACTTGAAGGTATTCATCAAACGACAATATCTGATGGCAGAGTTGATGTGAAAGAGCTAAAGACAGCGAAACTTGAGTCATTATTAGACCCAGATATTTTGGATGTTATTGTCGTGAAGCCGGATAGATTGTCGATAATAGGTTTGGCACGTTACATCCAATTTTTGGAAACCAATGGCCAAGATGCAGATAAATATAAAGTGGCGATTACCAGTAAGATTATCCGCCCGTTTGTGATTCTTGTTATGTTACTGATTGCTGTGCCCTTTGTATTAGGTGTGCAAAGAGCGGGTAGTACAGGCGGCCGAATTTTGGCAGGGGTGATGATTGGTGTGGGGTTTAGTTTGATAGATAGGTTGTTCGGTAATATAGGCGTTGTGTATGGCCTAAATCCTTATGTGGCGGCGTCCATTCCTTTCTTGTTAGCGCTGACAGTATCTGTTATTGCTATTCGGAAAGTCACTTAAGTTTTTATTTTCCACACTACATGGGTTTTGGATGCTAAGTCATGCCAAGTTAAACGTTCAGTATTAAAAAGCATCCATAAAATGCCAATGCCCCCAAGCCCCCAAGAAAACATGGCGACAACAAAGCGAACGAGTGACTGCTTCCAGGTTAATGGTTGACCATTATCGCTAACCACTCGCATTTTCCAGGCCATTAAGCCTAATGTTTGGCCGCCATGTGTCCAAAACCAGCCATAAAAAACAAAACCAACAAAGAATAGATACAGTGAGAATGCAATGGAGTCTGGTTGAAATGCTTCGCCTTGGTTGAAGGGTAGTAAAGAGAGCGTGGCCAGAAAAAGCACGGCGATAACAAGTAGCAAGTCGTAGATTATGACAAGGAGCCGTTTTAAAAGCCCAGGCGGCGTATCAGTATGGATCATGTTTTGTGGGGTTTTAGAGGGTTAAAGTAGAGAAGGGGCTTTGAGCTCTTCCCGTAATATTGCAATTTTGTTTTCGATTTGGCTACTTAAATAAAAGTTATTTTCAGCGGCTTTATACGCTTGTTCCAATTGAATGATGGCGTCTTTAGTTTGCCCCAAAGAATATAAAAATTCAGCTCGGTATTGAAAGCCTCTTACAGGATTGTTCACTTGGCCGTAGGCAATGGATAATAAGTCATATAGCTGCGGGGTGGGGCTATGGTTAACTAGGTCTTTATTTAAAAACACCAGTGCTTCTTTGGGTTGCCCTGCGTGCAGCAACGCCCGAGCATTTAACAAGTTAACGGCTCGATTTTTTGGAAATAAGAGTTGTCCTTTTTTTAATAAGGCGAGTGATAGAGTTGTGTTTTTATCTAAATATTCATTGAGTGCCTGAGCAGTTAAATAATGTGACTGTTCAGGGTGTTTGTCGACTAGTTTGTTTAATATATCCCGGGCTTTATCGTGCTGATGATCATCCATTAATGTGATGGCTAATCCATAACTAGCAGCTGCTCTAAGAGGTTCAGTTCCTTGATTTGCTTCATTGGTTAAGGCGTCTATTAGCTCATTGGCAGGGACTTGTTTTGTTTTAACGCGCAACTTCATGCGAATTAGGCGGAAGTCTTGAGAGTCTTCGACCTGTTTGAACGCAAATTTATCAGCCCTGGCTTGAGTGTCAGAAATTCGTGACGTAGGCGCTGGGTGAGTGCGTAATATTTCTGGTACCTTTTGGCCATAAGACCGAGTGGCTTTTTGAAGACGGCCGAAAAAGACTGGCATGCTTCTAGGGTCAAAACCTGCATCGGCTAGGTTTTGTACGCCTACTCTGTCGGCTTCGGCTTCGTGGCTTCGCGTGAAGTTTATTTGTTTTTGTACTTGCCCAGCTTGAACAGCAAGAATAGCCGCAGGTCCAACGCCCGGCACTGTAAGCCCTAAAACAACAGCGGCTAATGTGGCGGCGGCACTGGGTAGTGACATTTGGCTGGCAGCTTCAATGGCGCGTTGTAAATGTTGCTGAGTGACATGAGCAATTTCATGGGCAACAACAGAGGCTAATTCACTTTCTGATTCGGTATTTAAAATAAGGCCAGCATTTAAACCGATATGCCCATTGGGGCCAGCAAAGGCGTTAATACGCCGATCTTGTACGACAAAAAAATTGAAATGACGATTGGGTTGCTCGCTGTATTTAGCTATTCTATTGCCAAGGTTCTGGGCATAGTCAGATACTTCTTGGTCGCTACTTATTGGGACGCTACGGCGGATACTGCGTATAAATGCTTTGCCGAGTTTTTTCTCTATTTCGCCAGATATAATAATATTTGAGGTGTTGCCTATATCTGGGAGTTTGATTCGGTTATTTGCAATGCTTACGTCAGACCATGACAATAAACTGCTGACAAAAAGGAAGCTAAATAAGGCGCTGCAAAATATTTGAAAAAGAGGTCGCATGGTATTATGACAAAAATAAATTATTTAGATTCATTAATAAAAATACGTTGGTGTCGTTAAAAGTGAAGTTTGCCATACAAGTTAACGCAAGTCCTTATCAGTATCAAGCGTCAGATAGTGCTTGGCATTTTGTGATGTCTGCTCTATCAAGCGGGCATGAAGTCTATCGCGTATTTTTTTATAACGATGGCATATACAACGCCTTTAGAGATGCTCGCCCCCCAGGCGATGAACGACATATTGTGGAACGGTGGGCAACATTGAATGCAGTTCACGATATAGATTTGGTTGTTTGTGTTTCTTCTGCGCAACGTAGAGGCTTGTTGGATGCCTCTGTTGCTGAAAAAGTAAGTGGCTACCAACACGCATTAGCAGATGGGTTTCGGATTGCTGGGTTAGGCTTGTGGATGGAAGGTGTGATTGAGTCTGATCGACATATTGTTTTTGGTGCTTAGTGATGAGTAAGCACCTTGTTTTTATTATTGATAAGCCATTACATGGGAATGTTAAAGCACAAGAGTTTTTAGATAGTATATTGATGGCTGCTGCATTTGATCAACGAGTGGACGTGGTGCTTGTAGGCGATGGGGTTTTTGCAATGCTTGATAATCAACAACCTGAGAAGCTGGATATGAAGAACATATTGCCAGTGTTTGGAACGTTGTCGTTATACGGTATTAATGGTGTCACTGTTGAAGAGGAAGCATTGAGAGAAAGAGGGCTTGTAATATCTCAGCTACATGAAATTTCAAATGTGATGCCAAGAGAGAAGGTAAAACAAACTATGTTAACTGCACACCATATCTTCAGCTTTTAGTATGCTGCATATAATTAATAAAAATGACGGAAACGGCGCTTTGCTTCATGATTGTATGCAAATTGTGAGCAAAGGCAGTTCAATTTTACTCATTGAAAATGGTGTGTATTGTGGGGTCAAAAATCAACTGATGCTAATGGAACAGCGCGTATTTGATGAGGTTAATTTGTATGTCTTAACGCCTGATCTAGAGGCAAGAGGGTTACTATTGACGTCGTGCTATGGTTTTGTAAAACCCATAGATTATGATGGTTTTGTACAGTTGGTGGCGGACAATAGCCCAATTCGTTCTTGGTTCTAATGGACAGCCTTGAGCATTTAACGTTAGATGAATTTGGGTTTATGAAAGACCGAACGCAATGGAGTGAACGTGTTGCAACAACTTTTGCCGAAAAAGACGGTTTGATATTGTCGCCCGCACATTGGGAAATTATTCTATTCATGCAATCGTATTACGATCAATACAATCACCAGCCAAATGCTCGTCTATTTGGTCAAGCAATAAAAAAACAGTTAGGAGCTGATAAAGGCTCTTCAATTTATTTGTACACGTTGTTTCCTGATGGACCTTTAAAATACGCTAATAAGTATGCGGGTTTACCGATTCCGCCTTCTTGTATTTAGCTATAATCAGCCTTTTTGAAACGGTGAATCTGGCGCCGTTGTTTTTTATTTGGGCGTTCTGCTCTAGGTGTTGATGCATAGGTGTCTTTGTTAAGTGCGACTAAGGCTTGGCGACGATTTAAGCTTTCTTCGGCCTCTTTATATAATAGGGCAGCTTCGCTAGCCGGTCGCCGTTGTGCACTTAATCCTTCAATGACAATATCCCATTGATAACCGTTTTTGTTTATTTGAAGTTCGTCATTGAGCTTAATTTCTTTGCTGGGTTTTGTTCGTTGGCCATTGATATGAACTTTGCCGCCAGATATGGCATCAGACGCTAATCGGCGCGTTTTGAAAAAGCGAGCAGCCCACAGCCATTTATCGATGCGCAGCGTTAACAAAGGTGATTTTTCTTTGCTCAAAACAGTTAAGAGAGTAATGCATCCAATGAACCTTCGCTTTCAAAAGCATATAGTTCGGTACAGTCACCAATGTGTTTTTCACCGTTAAAAATTTGCGGCACAGTACGGCGTTGGCTTTTTTGCATCATTTCTGATCTTTTTTCAGGGTCATTGTCCACCGATACTTCCGTGTAACTAACGCCTTTGCTATCTAGTAAACGTTTAGCATGAACGCAATAAGGGCAATAAGCAGTGGTGTAAATTGTGATAGATGGCATACGTAATTTATAGAGTCAAAATTGACATGTTATCAGACTGAAACTATTAAATAATAGGTATTAACGGGTTTGTACTGGCACAAATGTTATGTATTAAGTAGAATTACCCATCAATTTTTTTAGTTAATTCGAGAGATAAATAATGAAACGAATTTTTGTACTGTTATTAGTTGTTGGAATGTTAGTGTCTTTAGGTGCACAAGCCGCTGGGAATGCTGATGCAGGAATGATTAAAGGGCAAACATGCTTAGGTTGTCATGGTGTTCCGAATTACAACAATGTTTACCCTACATACCACGTGCCTAAATTAGGCGGGCAACATGCTGGCTACTTGGTGGCAGCAATGAAAGCGTATAAAGACGGCTTACGTGCACACCCTAGTATGCTTGCAAATGTGGCTGATTTATCTCAGCAAGACATGGAAGATATTGCGACGTATTTTGAACAAGATGGCAAATAATTGCTAATCACAGATTTATTGAGGAAGAAAATGAAACAGTTAATTAAATTAGTTATTGCGTTGGGTTTGTTGATATCTATCAGTGCATTTGCCGGTGGAAACATTGAAGCAGGTAAAGAAAAGTCAACAGCTTGTGCTGCGTGTCATGGGGCCGAAGGTGTCAGTGCTAGCCCAATGTTTCCGACTATAGCTGGCCAGCATGCTGATTACCTCGTTCATGCACTTAAAAGTTATAAAAACAAAACACGTAACAACCCTATTATGCAAGGTTCCGTTGCGGCATTAAGTGATGAAGATATTGCTGATTTAGCAGCTTATTTCGCTAGCCAAGCAGGCTTGAAAACGTTAAAAAAATAAACAAATGGTTTGTTAGTTATCAGTGAAATTCATGCTGATTTATTTAAAACGCGCAACTATGCGCGTTTTTTTATGGTGTTAATTAAGAGGTGAAATATGTCTGAAAACATAACCATTAAAATTAAGAAAGATGACGAAGGTAATCTTTTAGAAGAGTGTGAGTACCTTGGGGAGAACATTCACGGCACGCGGACAATTTGGCACCCAACCGGCGTAAAGATTTCTGAAACGAGTTTTGAATACGGTGTTATGCAGGGCAAACATACATCTTGGTACTTAAGTGGCCAAGCTGCGTTATATGCAGAGGTTGTTAGTGGTAATTATCATGGGTTGTTTATTGCGTATTGGCCCAACGGTAAAAAAAGGGAACAGGGCTATTTTGAAAAAGGGGAACGTATTGGCGTGTTTGAATCTTGGTCAGATGCGGGTGAATTAATGGCAGAAAGGAATTATGACGATAAGTAGGGCTATTTTAATGAAGGTAGATATATAGGGAAAAAACACCTATAATGATGCGCTGCAATAAATAAAATAATATCGAGGTAATAAAATGAACGATAAAACCCCACAAGAACTTTTTGAAAGAATGGCTAGCAAAGGCCAAGGTATGTTCAAAGATTTCTCAAAAAATGAGTCACACGAAATGATGTCTCAGCTAGGCAACTCGTGGAATACCATCATGTCACGCGCAATGGAAAGCCCTGAAGAATGGGTTAAAACCATGTCTGGGTTTTATCAAGACCAGTTTAACCTTTGGGTGAATATGTTTAACCCTGCTAGCGAATCAGCTGTAAAACCTGCACGCGGTGACCGTCGTTTTTCTGGCGACGAGTGGGAAGAAAGCCCCGTTCATAATTATTTGAAACAGTCTTACTTATTATCTAGCCGTTGGATGACTGGCATGATTAGTGACTCAACATTGGATGATGCGAGCAAAGCTAAATGTGATTTTTACACACGCCAATTTATTGATGCAATGTCTCCATCTAACTTTGCGTTAACAAATCCTGAAGTACTCAAAGAAACCGTAGAAACTAAAGGCCAAAATTTGATGAATGGCCTTGAGAATTTGATGAAAGACATGGATAAAGGCAGTATCACCATGACGGATGAATCTGCGTTTACGTTAGGTGAAAATATTGCGACAACACCGGGTTCAGTTGTATTTGAAAATAAGATGATCCAATTGGTTCATTTTAAGCCTATGACTAAAAAGGTTAATGAACGCCCTATTATTATTGTCCCTCCTTGTATTAATAAATATTATATTCTTGATTTATCAGAACATAATTCATACGTTCGTTATTGCTTAGAACAGGGTAATGATGTGTACATTATTTCTTGGAGAAACCCAGACGAAACACTAGGTGATGTGACTTGGGATGAATATATCTCTGAAGGTACAATTCCTGCGATTGAAGCAGTTCAAAACATTTCAGGTGCAAAAAAAATCAATGCAGTTGCTTGGTGTATTGGCGGCACAATGTTGGCAACAACGATGTCTGTATTGGCGTCAAAACGTAAAAAACCAATTGCTTGCGCAACGTTCTTTACAACCTTATTAGATTTCTCCGATCCAGGTGAGTTGGGTGTGTTTATTGATGAATCTCAAGTTAAACAACATGAGCATAAATTAAAAGAAGGCGGCGTGATGCCAGGCAAACAGCTAGCTTCAACGTTTGCAATGCTACGTGCGAATGATTTGATTTGGAGCTATGTTGTTAATAACTACCTTAAAGGTAAAACACCACCTCCATTCGATATCCTTTATTGGAATGGTGATTCAACAAACATGACATCTGCCATGTACACATGGTATTTGCGTAATATGTATTTAGAAAACAACCTAGCAAAACCAGGCGGCGTTGAGTTATGTGGCGTTAAAGTTGATTTAGGTAAAATTGATTGCCCTGTGTACTTCTTATCAGCGATTGAAGATCACATTGCACCGTGGAAAACCACATTTATTGGTACAGAGCTTGTTAAAGGTCCGGTTGAATTTGTTCTGGCTGCTAGTGGCCATGTTGCGGGTGTTATTAACCCTGCGAATAAAAACAAACGTCACTTCTGGGTTGAAGGCGAATTAGGCAAGGGCGATGAAAAATGGTTGGAAACTGCAACTGAGGTACCAGGTAGCTGGTGGCCACACTGGGATAAATGGTTAAAAGCACAAGGCGGAAAAATGATTGATGCGCCTAAAGAGCTTGGCAACAAAGACTATGCTGAACTTGAACCAGCGCCAGGTTCATTTGTAATGGCAAAAGCTTCTTAAAACGTTTAGTTAGTTTAAAAAGGCCTGTTTATCAGGCCTTTTTTTTGCAATAAAGAAATGACTCCGCAGCAAATAAATATTTTAAAATATGGCTATGAAATCGCCTTGTATAAGAATGTGCACCCTTAATGAAAATGATGTTTGTTTGGGGTGTGGGCGGCTGTTAAACGAAATTACGTCGTGGACATCGTATTCTGATCAGAAACGACAAGCCTTACTGTTGTTATGCAACGAAAGAAAACGTTCGTTAGGGTGCCATTCAATAGAGGTTGGCAAGAATAGTAAATAAGAAACAGGCATATTAACTGTTGCTAACGAGAGAGAGAACGGTACACTTCTACAAAAGAATTAATTCAATAAGGGGTTGGATATGAATGCCGAAAAAGTCGTCTTTAGTTTTGTTATCGTGCTGGCGTTAACGTTAAATTTTGGTTTTTTTATGGGGGAAATGGAAGACCCAACTCACCATAATGTTTATGAATTGTTTGCGACAATTTTCGTGAATTTTCTTGCAACAGCGCTTAAACTCGGCGATAGAACCCAAGTTGGTGCTGTTTTATTATCAACTAGTCTGGTCGCTAATCTACAGCTTGTAGCTGCAGCATCAGTTTGGGGCTATGTTGAGCATGTGTCTGGCACAGGACTTACGCCAGAAAACACATCTATGATGGTGTCATTAACGGGCGGAGCGTTAATCGCAAACGTTGTGTCTGTAGTGATGTTGGTATCTGATACATTAATGTCGAGAAGGTAATAGGCAGCTATAGCTATGCCTGCCCATCAACTAGATAGAGTTTCTTTTATCGTTTTACGCCATATGCGTATACCGATTATTGTGTTGGTGTGTGTTTATGCTGTCTGTATTTTAGGTATGGTCTTGGTGCAGGGATTACCCGATGCGCAAGGTAACGTAACCCATATGTCGTTTTTCCATGCGTATTATTTCTTGGCCTATACGGCTACGACGACGGGGTTCGGTGAATTACCAGGTGAATTTAGTAATGCACAAAGAATGTGGGCAGTTGTTTGCTTATATATTAGTGTTGTTACTTGGTTGTACGCAGTGGGCAAAATTATCGGCCTAATAAAAAACCCACACTTACAATCTGCTATTAGTGAGGCACGTTTTGCTCGTGCAGTAGCTAAAAAGAAACAGGATTATTATATTGTTTGTGGCTTTGGAGATACGGGCAGTCTTTTATTGCGCGGGTTGGACGATGCAGGCTTATCAACGGTTGTGCTTGAGTCAAACGATGAACGTATTAAAGCGCTGGACCTAAGAGATTATAAATCTAAAGTATTAGGGCTATGTGCTGATGCAACAAACCCCCGTTTTTTGTTAGATGCAGGCATCGAAAATGAAAAGTGTATTGGCGTTTTAATCCTTTCAAATGATGAGCACGCCAACCTTAAGGTGGCGATTTCAGCAAGGGTGTTAAGGCCGGGTCTGAAAATCATTTGCCGTTCATCGTCTTCGGAAAATGAAAGCGAAATTCTTGCCATTGGTGGTGATATCCATGTCGTAGACCCGTTTCGTGTATTCGCTAGCTATTTAAGTATGATGATTTATAACCCAACCATTCAGACTATAAATGAATGGGTGTCGGGCTCTCCGGGCGCGGTGTTAGATCATAATATTTGCCCATTAAAAGGGGGGAAGTGGATTTTGTGCGGACACGGTCGAATGGGGCGTATTGTTTATAAGAAACTAACTGAAAAAAACATTGATGTTACCGTTGTAGAACCATTGGTAGAGAACATTGAAGATATTGCGGAGCATGCAATATTAGGTAGGGGCAATCTAGAAAATTTAAAAAAAGCAGGCTTAAGAGACTGCGTAGGCTTAATCGCTGGCACAGGAGATGACACGTTCAACTTAAGCATGATTCACCAAGCGAACAGGGTGAATCCATCGCTATTCTCTTTGGTTAGGCAAAATCAACATACAAATGAAGTGTTGTTTAAAAGAGCGAATGTTGATTACACCATGCAGCCAAGTTTAGTTATTGCACGAATGGTGCTCTTTTCGTTAACAGCGCCATTGCTAAAGCCATTTTTTAGTCATTTACGTCTTTTATATGAAAACGAACCCTCGAAGTTAGCGGATATTACTAACCGACTAGCCTCAGAAGTGGGTGGTGAGTGTCCGGTTGTTAAAACATATAAAATCACACAGACAAGTGCTCGGGCTGTATACCAAAAGCTATTTCAACAAACAGCAGTGAAACTGGGGGATATTTGTCGGGATCCTGCCATACAAATAGAACATTTAAACCTTGTTGTCATAGTGCATAAAAGGGGTAAAACAATAAAAGTAATGCCGCCGCATGCTGTAGAGCTAATGGCTGAAGATGAATTGCTTGTTTGTATGCGGTCAGACCAAAAGGCCTTATTTGAAGCAAACATCAACAATCACCATGTGTTGGATTATTTGCTAACCGGCGTTGAGCCGGCTAGAGGTGCTTTTTTTAGGTGGTTAGAACAAAAGGAATGGGTACGGTGAGCACGTTTACTGGTTTTGTTGTAACCAATGTTTAACTAGTTGTATATCATTTTCATTCATTAGCGCGGGTGCGTGAGCAGTATTAGGAATGGTAATTAATTGTGCTTTAGGGCCAGTGGTTAACATTTTGGTTGCTATATCCGGCATTAGAAGGTCAGAGTTTTCTCCTTTTATAACTAAAGTGGGTTGAGTTATTACGTCCCAAACAGGCCATAAGTTGATGTCCTCTAATGGCTTATCCATAAATACTTTGGATATATCTGGGTCATAATTGAGGGTGAATTGGCCATCTTCTAACGTACGTTGCCCATATGTCAGCATATTGCTCCATTGTTGTTCAGTTAATTCGCCAAAGCCAGCATAAACAGTGCGTATGTATGCGCCGAGTTCTTCGGAGGTATCGAAAGAAGGCTGTTGCCCAACGTATTCCGCGATACGCCTTAATGCTTCTTTTGGTAAGTAGGGTCCAACATCGTTAATGATAAGTTTTTTGATGGGTGAATTTGGCATAGCGGCTAACGCCATGCCCAATAAACCGCCCATTGATGTGCCAAGCCAATCGACTTTTTCAACGCCAGCTCTAGCGATAACCATTAACGCATCAACGGTATATTGGTTGTAATCGTAGGCTATTTTATTGGCCAACCAATCACTTTCGCCACGGCCAGGTAGGTCAAAACAAATAATCCGGTAGGTGTCAGAAAGCTTTTCTGCCAGAAGATCAAAGTCATGCTTGTTGCGGGTTAAGCCATGCGAGCATATCAACACATTGGGGTTATTCTCATCACCCCATTCGAGGTACGCCAATTTATGTAACCCGCCGATAGAACAGCTTGTGATGTATTTGGTTTCCATGATGTTTCCAGTGACTTTTTGTTGCAACGCAACTATAATAATTTGGTTGTACTCAAGCATAACCTAATTTAACGGAGAGAAACATGAGTGGAGTAAGAGAAGTTGTTGCACTAAGCGCTGTTAGAACTGCTATTGGTGATTTTGGTGGAAGTTTAAAGTCTGTTGCACCTAGTGCATTGGCAGCTATTACACTAAAAGAAAGTGTTGCTAGAGCAGGCATTGAGCCAGCTGAAGTTGGCATGGTTGTTATGGGTACAGTAATACCTGAAGAAGAAAGAGCGCCTTATACATCTCGTGTGGCTCAAATTGAAGCTGGTATTCCGTGCGAAACATCAAACGTAGCGGTTAACCGTTTATGCGGTAGTGGTATGCAAGCAATTGTTGATGCGGCTCAAGGCATTATGCTAGGCGATTATGACGTGGCGATAGGTGCTGGTGTTGAATCTATGAGTAACGCACTTTATGCATTACCTGGCGCGCGTTGGGGTCAAAAAATGGGTGCAGGCCAAATGATTGATCTTATGATTTCTGCGCTAACAGATCCGTTCGGCACAGGTCATATGGGTATGACTGCTGAAAATTTAGCGGATAAATACAATGTATCTCGTGAAGACCAAGATGCATTAGCAGTAACAAGTCACCAAAATGCAGCACGTGCACAAGCAGAAGGTCGTTTTGATACGCAAATTGTTCCTGTTGAAATGAAAACACGTAAAGGCGTTGTTGTGTTTGATAAAGACGAACATGTTCGTGGCGATATCAGCGTTGAAAAACTTGGCGGTATGCGTCCAGCGTTCAAAAAAGACGGTTCCATTACGGCGGGTAACGCATCAGGTATTAACGATGCATCATCATCAGTGGTTTTGATGGCGAAAGATGTGGCTGAAGCACGCGGTTTAAAGCCAATGGCTAAATTGGTTGCTTATTCTCACGCAGGTGTTGCACCAGAAATTATGGGCATTGGTCCTGTTCCTGCTGTACATAAAATTCTTGCGGATACTGGCTTAAGCATTGCTGATATCGATGTATGGGAAGTAAACGAAGCGTTTGCTGCTCAAGCATTAAGTGTGTGTCGTGAGCTTGGCCTTCCTATGGATAAAGTAAATGTTAATGGTAGTGGTATTTCTTTAGGCCACCCTATTGGCGCTTCTGCAAACATCATCGTTGTTAAAGCATTGCACGAGTTAGAACGTGTACAAGGTAAATATGCGTTAGCTACTTTATGTATTGGTGGTGGGCAAGGTATTGCTACTTTATGGGAACGACTGTAATTTTACGTTTCAGATAGCACAAAAAACGGGCCCTTATTATTAAGGGCCCGTTTTTTTATTCGCGAAAGAAAATTATTTTTGCAGTGCTTTAGGTAAAGAGAAGGTCACTTTTTCTTGGATACCTTTGTTTTCAATGGCCGTTTTCCCACCCCATGCTTTAAGTTGATTGACGACGCTTTGAACTAACTCTTCAGGGGCTGATGCACCGGCCGTTACGCCAATATTGTTAATGCCTTTTAGCCAGGATTTATCAATATCTTCTGGGCCATCAATTAAGTAGGATGCCTTTCCCATTTTTTCAGCAATTTCACTTAGCCTGTTTGAGTTTGAGCTATTGGGTGAGCCAACCACTAAAACAAGGTCGGACTTATTAGTTAAGTCTTTAACGGCATCTTGCCTGTTTTGTGTGGCGTAACAAATGTCACTTTTTTTAGGACCTGAAATATGTGGGAATTTTTCGCGTAACGCATCAATGATAGAACTGGTGTCATCCATGGATAAGGTGGTCTGGGTGACATAAGAAAGGCCTAAATCGCTTGATATTTCTAGTTGGGATACATCGTCTGGTGATTCTACTAACTCAATGGAAACAGTAGAATTCTGTTGTTCATATCGGCCCATAGTGCCTTCTACTTCAGGGTGCCCTTTATGGCCAATAAGGACAACACAGCGTCCTTTTTTTGCGTTGCTGATCACTTCCATATGAACCTTGGTTACAAGGGGGCAGGTAGCATCAAATACATTAAGTTGTCGGCGCTTTGCTTCATCTTCAACAGCTTTGGATACGCCATGTGCGCTAAATATCACCGTAGAATCATCAGGCACTTCATGTAATTCATCAACAAACACGGCCCCTCTTTTTTTGAGGTTTTCAACGACGAATCGGTTATGTACTACTTCATGACGAACATAAATAGGCGCGCCTAATAATTCGAGCGCTCGTTCAACAATGTCAATTGCACGGTCAACACCGGCACAAAAACCTCGAGGGTTGGCTAATAAAATTTGCATTTATGGTTTATTGTCTGATGGTTGCCGACGGTTTTTATCCCAAAGAATCTCATTTTGCCCGTCTTGACGAGCCAGTACTCGGCAAAGAACAAACAATAAGTCGGATAAACGATTTAGGTATTTAATAACAGGTGGGTTAATGTTTTCTTGTCGCGATAAGCTGACTGTGTTGCGTTCAGCGCGCCGGCAGACAGTACGTGCAACGTGGCAGGTTGCCGCAGCAATATTACCACCGGGTAGGATGAACTCTTTTAAAGGTGGGAGGTCGGCATTATGTTTATCGAGTATGTTTTCTAGTAAATCAACATGGGTATTGTTAATAGCGCTATAGCCAGGAACACAAAGTTCGCTGCCTAAATCGAATAAATCATGTTGGATATCAAGCAGCTGGTTAGCGATAAGGTCGTTATTAGTGGAAGCTATCACAAGGCCAATTTGGCTGTTTAACTCATCTACAGTACCGTAGGCTTCAACGCGTAGGGAATCTTTATCAACACGGCTACCATCGCCTAGCCCGGTTGTGCCTGAGTCACCAGTGCGGGTATATATTTTAGAAAGTCTGTGTCCCATGGGGTTAGATTAAACTCTCTTTTGAAAGAACGATGCCGTCTTCATCAGCGTATAAATATTCGCCAGGGTTAAATGTTGCACCGGCGAAAGTCACGGGTATGTTTTTATCTCCCCAACCTTTCTTAATGCTTTTTAATGGGTGGGTTTGTATTGCTCGAACACCAATTGGCATGTTGTTGATGTCGACAGAGTCTCTTATGCAGCCATATACTATGACGCCAGCCCACTCATTTTTATAGCCCATTTCAGCAAGCATATCGCCGAGTAATGCACAACGTAAAGACCCACCACCGTCGACGACTAGTACGTCTCCTGAGGATTTTTGAGATAGCATTTCACGCACCAACACATTATCTTCAAAAATTTTAACAGTCTGGATAATACCGCTAAACTGTTTGTTACCCCCGAATGATTGAAACAAAGGTGACACAACTTGAAGTGTGTCAGAAAAATCATCACAAAGATCTGCTGTTTTAAACATAGTGTTTATTTTAAAGGGTGAAGTAAGCTTATTATAAACCAGTTTATTTGTATTAAAAGATAGTTTGTCTTGATTGGTTAGCCGGCTAACGGTATTGTAATTTTATTGATTAATGTGGAGTTTGTTTAATGTTTTATAAATTAAGTGTCGTGTTATTAATGGTGTTTATGTCTGGCTGTGTTTTAACTGAAAATACACGCAAGGCTGCGTTTGAATTGCCTGCCTTAGAATTGCAAGGTGAAAGTTCTGATGCCATTGTCGTAGGAATACTGGATGAGCGGCCATATGTCGTGTCCGGCGATAAACCAGCAAAATACATTGGTCAGTTTCAACTGTCTATGGGTGACCCATATGATGCATTTACACAATCAAAACAACCAATGGTTACGGAGTTTTCTAACCGGTTACCCTCGTTATTGACTAAAAAATTCCCTAACATCCAAACAGTGTTACTTGATGTGGGTTTGTCGAAGCAAGATGCAGTCAAAACACTGTTAGAAGCGGGAGCACCTAAAGTTGCGTTAATCACCTTAAAAGAATGGAAAAGCTTAACAGCGGTAGACACATCGTTATGGTTTGATGCACAACTTGAGGTGTTTAATACGGAAAAACAATTGTTGTCTTATAAGCGTACGCAAGGGCATGATACGTTTGGTGGTGCGGTGATTGCTGGCCCAATAACGAATGCAAAGAGAACGCTGCCACATGCGTTCAGGCAGAAAATGCAGGCTTTGTTTAGCGACCCTTTAGTGGCAGCATCATTAACGTCTCAAAAAGCTGAGCCGATTGCGGTCCGAGCTATAGATGATACAAGAGAACCAGAGGTGATTACTTTAGACCCTGAAAAGCCTAGAGTTTGCACAGTTGAATTGATTTTGTATTGGAAAAATGCAGGGATGCCTGATCAAGAAATTTTATCAAAATGTAGTTCTGTGAAGCAGTAAAGACTATTCGTCGTGATGTACCCATATTCCAGACCGTCGTTCTGAACCAGATCGGCGGTCATTGTCATCTTCAAAACGGATTTCATCTCGCCTATCTTGATGCTCTCTTCTTGTTTTATCTCGTTTTTCAGGCAGGCTGACATAGTGACATCGACATAACGAACGGTCACAACCTTTGAGAGGTAATGAGGGAGCTGTTTTTTTTGAAAAGTGTTTTTTCTCAAAGTTTAGAACATTCTTGCAGCAAAGTTGCTCATTGTCGTAATCAATATAAATCCCCCAGACTTTGTCCGAGTCTTGTATATCCATTAAATTATTGGCATTTTTCTCTATAAGTTCTTCTTGGCGACTTTTTGGTTTCGCTAAAGTTGCTTTTTTTCTATAGAGAATATAACCAATTATGACAACAATAATTGTTGCTAAAGCTTCTACCATTGCTTTTCCGTTATGTTTCTTGTAGGTATTATAGTCGAATTTTGATTGAAAACTAAATGCTTATGAACCCTTTATACTATGGATCTATAAGTCAAATGTTATTGATGTGTATATGTTTAAACTAATTAGAATTTTATTATTGATCATATTGTTGATAGGCGTTGCTTTTTATAGCAAATTACAAAGCCTAGAAAGCACATCGTGGACACGTCCATTACACGTCTCAATATATCCTATTAATGGAGATAGTAGTGCGGTTGTGGGTGAATACATTGCGGCATTAACGAAGGGTGACTTTGCCGAGATAGGCGTTTTTTTGCATGATGAGCACAAGCATTACGATGACATTGTGTTAAGTACAGTAGACATAGAGTTGCAGAATATTGTTACTGACTTGCCGCCAGTTCCGCCCAGTAAACAAACCACGTTAAAGGTGATGCTTTGGAGTTTGCAGATGCGTTGGTGGTCATATCAGCATGCTGTTCCTTCCGAGAAGGCTCATGTTAATATTTATGTGATATATCATCAACCGAAAGAGGGGGTTAAGTTGGCCCACTCATTAGGTTTACAAAAAGGGCTGATAGGTGTCGTTAATGGTTATTCATCGGCTGACTATATGAAGCAAAACAATATTGTGATTGCTCACGAGTTGTTGCATACGGTGGGAGCGTCCGATAAATATGATGCGTTCACTGGGCAGCCGGTATTTCCAGCAGGTTATGCAAAGCCAGATCAAAAATTTCAACAAACAAAAGCTGAAATAATGGCAGGGAAAATACCAATTGATATTTCTACGTCTGAAATGCCCTATTCTTTACGTTCTTGTGTCGTTGGTAAATTAACAGCAAGGGAGATTGGCTGGATAAAAAATTGATTTAGGTCAGGGTGTTTTTTAGCGAATCAGTTAGAATATATAAATAATTATTAACTATAAGGAGTTATGTATGTTTTTTCAGGAGTTAAATAACGAACAATGCAAAACGTATTTAATTGCAGACCTTGAATCTGGCGTAGCTGCAATCGTAGACCCTATAGAGAGCAATATTGATCGTTACCTAGCTGTGCTCGCTTATCATCAGCTTACATTGGATTTTGTAGTTGATTCGCATACACATGCCGATCACCGTTCCGCTTGTACGGCTGTCAAACGTTTAACAGGCACCAACATATTAATGCATGAAACCTCTCCACAACCTTATGTTGATCAACGTTTGGTTGATGGTGATGAATTACATGTGGGCAGTATTAAAATAAAAGTACTTGAAACACCTGGGCATACGCCCGACAGCCTCAGTTTTTATGTCAATGAAGATCGCATACTAACGGGTGATGTCATGTTGATTCAGGGAACGGGACGTGCTGATTTTGCAGGTGGCGATTCGGGTGACCAATATGATTCAATTACAAACAAATTGTTTACTCTGCCGGGTGAAACGATTGTATTCCCTGCACATGACTACAGGGGGAATACGCAGTCGACTATTGAGAAAGAAAAAAACACCAATCCGAGAATAGCGGGTAAAAGCAAGCAAGAGTATATCGAGATCATGGCTAACTTGAACTTACCTTTACCGGACCGAATTCAAGAGGTATTACAGATTAATCAAAGTGAAATCGAAGACGACCGTATTAAATTCCCTAAAGTGGCTGAATTAAATGCGGTACTTCAGCTGAACCCTGCTGATGTGAAAAATAAAGTGGGTACTGATTCTATTATTATTGATGTGCGAGAACAATCAGAATATATCGGTGAATTAGGGCATATTAAGGGAAGTCGACTTGTGCCCCTATCAACGATTACATCAGCATTAGAAGAGTTGGAAGCTGTGCGCAATAAGGAGATTGTATTTGTTTGCCGATCTGGCGCTAGAAGTACAACCGCAGCAGCAATTTTGAAGGGCTTAGGGTTTGAAAAAGTGAAAAATATGAAGGGCGGTATGTTGGCGTGGAATAAGGAAAATTTGCCAATATCAAAATAGGGATGACTATTGAATAACTTGTTAGCTAATTCGGCCTTGAATGATTTTCTATATAGTGAATACTAGATAGGGCCTCTTCTTTAAGTTTTTGTTTTATTAACCAAGGCCCAATAAAGGGTGGCACCCAAAATTTAGGTGTCATTTCACTTTTAAATGAGATTTTGCTTTGGTTGTTGAGTGTTGAAATTTGCCAACGCGCCCAGCCAGATGAGAAATCACTGTGCTCAGGTATGATCGTTCCAGTAACAGTGTATTGTGAAGTCGTCATGTTCATCATCTGTTTTTTGTTGAAGCAAATAAAAGCAAAACAGCTTCTTAACTCAAGTAATAACGCGCCATTAGCTTGTAATTCGCTTTTTTGAATAAGTTGGCTAAGTTTATAAAGTTCGTTATAGCTTGTTAGTAATTTAAAGAGCTTATCAGGAGGTGTATTTATAATTGCCGTGAGGTTAGTTTGGTATGTGTTGTTTTCATGTGAAACGGTTAAAGAAAAGGGTGTGTTAACTGCATGAACGGGTTGCGCCGTTAACAATAGAGCTAACATAAAAATGGCAGCCGTATAGTTAGGTAGGTATTGACTTAAGTTATACACATTTCTTAGGAGATAAAATAGCCGAATAGTTACGTTGGCCATTTGCTTGTGGTCTTGCTTGAAATGGCTGAACTCTATAGAAATATAGAGTGTGTGGTTTTACGCGGCTTGCACAGGAATGGCGTTTTTCGTTTCTTTTACACCGTTACTTTCATTAAGGTAAATAAGTCGAGGTTTAAAGACAGCAAGCTCGGCTTCGTTATAATTTGAATAGGCGCAAATAATCAAAATATCACCTTCAGCGGCGCGGCGTGCTGCTGCACCATTAACTGAAATAACGCCACTATTGTTTTCAGCGCGTATTGCATAGGTTGTAAAGCGTTCGCCATTGTTGACATTATAAATTTCAATTTGTTGGTATTCACGTATACCAGATAGGTCAAGTAAACTTCCATCAATAGCACATGACCCTTCATAGTGAAGTTCGCTATGGGTTACGGTTGCTCTATGTAGCTTTGTTTGTAACATGGTTGACTGCATATTGACTATCTATGATTCTTAAACAATGGCCGGCAATTATCCCTTATCTTTTAATTCGCATCAACTTTAATGTGCGTTTGCAATAACTACAATAGTATCAACGAGTTAAAGGCTTGATTGAATTAAAAAGAGACAGGTGGAGGGCGTTTGTCGAGTCCTGTTGATTCTGTCACGATACTTTTTGCAGCCTCTTTAGACTGTTGGGTTAATTCGGATATGCTCTTAATATCAAGTGTTTCAAAACCCGTGTCTTCAGGGTGGTTCCGTACATGTAATGTTTGGGTTGGGAAAGCCAGTTCGATACCCAAGGCGTTAGATAGCCTTAAAATATCTAAAAGAAAACGTTGGCGTTCTCTTAGCTCGGTGCTCCAATCAGGCGTTTCCCAAAATACATAGACTAAAACATCTAAAGAAGATGCCGATAATTCGTTTAAATAGACGTGAAAATAGTCCTTTCTCATATAGGGGTGGAGACGAATTAATTCGCGCACACCTTCGCAAAAACTTTCAATTTGATCAGGCGGTGTGTCATAGGTCAGCGATACTTGACATTTGAGACGGCGGTATCGTCTTTGTCCCATGTTATCAACATTGGCGGTGATGAAAGCTGAGTTCGGTAGAGTGATAAGCGAATCGTAGAACGTACGAATTTTTGTGCTTCTCAAACCAATTTCTTCAACACTACCTTCAACGTCACCTACCACAATCCAGTCACCAACATGGAACGTTTGATCAAGGATAACGGTGACAGAACCAAATAGGTTTTGTACGACATCTTTTGCGGCTAGAGCAAACGCCAAGCCGCCAAGACCTAAGCTTGCAAGTAAGCTTGATACATTAAGATTAAGATTCGATGCCACGAATGTGATGCCAATAACGGTGACGAAAACTTTTAGTGTTTTACTGATGAGGGGGACTAAAACGTCATCCACTTTATTATCAGTTAGTCCTGCTTTAAAGCGGAGATATTGCGTGATTAAATCGACCAAACGATAGGCAGCCCATACACCCGCAAACCCTGCTAATATTTTTACTGCAACAAGCAAAATTATCATGGCTTGATCAGGTAGAGATAACAGATTAAGTCCACCCCACCAAACGATGGCCATCACCATCATGCCAAAGGGCCTTAGTAGGTCGTCAGGTATTTCCGCGAATGCGGTTGTTTTGGCTCTGGCGCGAGATTTTTTAATGGATAGTTGTAATATAAAGGCGGTTAATTTATCTAATACCACGCCTACCGCTATGATGAGAAGAATGCCAAGCCATTTCCAGTTCTCTAGCAAAAAGGTTCGACTGCGTAATGATTCTGGAAGTTGTTGTCTAAAACTAATTTGCCAAGGCAAATAGTCAGAAGGTGGTTCTCCTTTCTTCAAGCTATTTTTAGAGGATAACTCATCAACTATATTGGGGATGGCATTCACCGTTGAAGGCGAGAACTTCCAGTTTGCCCCATCAATGAGGGTGATTTCAATGGAGCCACTGTTGTAACGCGAAAAGACGTAATCTTGCCCTGTTTTACGATCAGGAATTTTATTTAAATTAACCACTTGAGTTTTATCAATGGCCTCAAGTAATAACCAGGCTAGATCGCGACCCTTTTCCTCACGAATTAACGGATTGATTAAAGATAAATCGAGAGTTTTAACAGCGTTTCTAATACGTTCGGGTTGCCCTCTTTTAATATCATTCATGCTATGGAGGAATGTGCCAAGCGTTTTTCTTGGCGAACTTAAGTTGGCATCAGCTTCAGATACGGTGGTGCTTGAGCTATCAGTTGTTTCACCAGCGGCGAACGTGTTGATAGAGAATATAAAAAACAGGACGAGTGATAGTGAGGTACTGAGGAGCCAACATTTATGCATTGTTAATAACCAAGTTGTCTATGAGCCGGGTTGTGCCAAGGTGTGCAGCGACTAATATAACAAGTTTAGAGGCGTTATTGATGGGAGGGGCTAAGGTTTCTTGATCAACAATACTGAAATAATCGGGCTTAAATCCGTTATCAATTAGCTGTTTTTTCGCTGCTGTTTCAATAGCGTTATAGTCTGTACCACCTTCTACTATTTGTTTTTTTACTGACGTTAATATTTTATAGAGTTGGGGTGCTATGTCTCGTTCCATTGTACTGAGGTAACCATTTCTGGAACTCATGGCAAGTCCATCCTGCTCTCGTACGATAGGTTCTCCTATTATGTTGATAGGGATATTTAAATCGGTGACCATGCGGCGTATAACGGCGAGTTGTTGAAAGTCCTTTTCACCAAAAATAGCGACATCAACTTGTGTCATATTAAATAGTTTATTGACAATAGTCGTAACGCCATCAAAATGCCCTGGCCTTGCGGCTCCACATAGCAGGTTGGTTAGTTGCGGAACGTGAACATTAGTGGAATGTGAGCCACCTTGAGGGTAGATGTCTTCTACGGATGGAGTGAATAAAATATTTGTATTTATTTCATCCAGTTTATCGATGTCTTCTGCTAGTGTCCTAGGGTAATTATCTAAGTCTTCATTAGCACCAAATTGTGTAGGGTTAACAAATATAGTCACTAAGACAGCATCCGCGTGTTTTTTTGCTGTGTGTACTAATTGTAAATGACCTTCGTGTAAGTTGCCCATGGTAGGTACTAAGGCAACGGATTGATGCGCCAAACGAAACGATGCTAAGGCGTCTTGTAATTGTTTAATAGAGGTGCAAATCAGCATGATTAAAAAGAGTGTTCTTCTGCAGGAAATTGTTTGTTTTTAACAGCGCTGACATAGGCTTTAACTGCCTCTGATACGTTGCCGGTTTCTGCCATAAAGTCTTTACTAAATTTAGGACGCTTACCAAACGTTATGTCGAGCATATCGTAGCTGACTAACACTTGGCCATCGCAATCTACGCCAGCACCAATACCAATAATGGGGATGTTGACGGAGGCTGTGATGGTTTTTGCTAGCGCTGCTGGAACGCATTCGATAACAATGGCGCTTGCGCCTGCTTGTTCAAGAGATGTCGCATCGTTAAGCATAATGTCTGCCTGAGCTTGCTCCTTCCCTTGAACGCGATAACCACCTAACTGGTTGACTGACTGGGGTAATAAGCCCAAGTGCCCGCAAACGGGAATGCCTTGATTAACAATGTGATGTACGCTCTCTACTACTTTTTCGCCGCCCTCAAGTTTGACCATTTGTGCATGGCCTTCTTGCATCAAAATAGCCGCATTTTCAACGGCAATATCTGCATTTGGGTAGCTCATAAAAGGCATGTCGGTGACTAATAATGATCGCTTTAAACCACGAGATACTATTTTAGAGTGGTAAGCCATTTCATCGATAGTCACGGGTACTGTGCTGTTTTGACCCTGTACGACCATGCCTAACGAGTCACCTACCAGCACCATTTCAACACCGGCTTCATCCAAAATATGGGCAAAACTTGCATCATATGCCGTTAAGCTGACGATTTTTTCTTGCCGTTCTTTCATGTTGATTAGCTCAACATTCGTTATGTTCTTTACAGAGGCATGTTGGCTCATAATGATCTCAATTTGCAGTTAAGTTGATGGGGAGTGGGTTGACGAAATGCCGCCCAGATCGTGTGGCGCAAATATGGTGCAACAACTGTTGGTAGTCAGCATCATTATCAACAGGGTTAATATCAGCCGCATTAACTATTAATAAAGGGCTGCTGTCGTAGTGATGAAAAAACTGTGTATATGAGTCGGACAATTGTTTTAAATAATCACGAGTGATGCCTGTTTCATGATGAATACCACGTTTTTTAATGCGTTTTAGTAAGGTGTCAACCGGTGCTTGCAAATAAACGACTAAGTCTGCATTTGTTTTTTGCACAGATAATGTTTGGTACATTTGGTCGTATAACTTAAATTCTTCAGCCGTGAGTGTTAGTTGCGCAAATAACCGGTCTTTTTCCAGCATAAAGTCGGCCACAATGCCTTTTGAAAAAAGGTCGTTTTGGCTCAGCTCATTCCACTGTTTTACTCGTTCAGTAAGAAAGTGAAGCTGGACAGGCAAAGCGGATTGTTCCGGGTGCTTGTAGAAGTGTTCTAGAAAGGGGTTATCATCTGCTTTTTCTTTAACGACATCACAACCAAAGCTATTGGCAAGGCGTTCAGCAAGGCTGCTTTTACCAACGCCAATAGGGCCTTCAATCGCTATAAATTTAGGTGCTTTGAGTTGCTCGATCGCGCTGTTTTTCAAAATACGTGTCTGTCTATTTAAATTAGTAAAAGGATATTATACATCCAGTTTGTTGGGGTTAATAATTTCAGGTTGTGGCTCGTTGAGCTGCGCGATGAGGGCGTCTACTTGGCCTATCAAGGGTAAGGCTTTATGTAGGGCAATATCATGCAAAGGGTAGAGTACAAAAGCGCGTTGCTTGATGCCGGTATGTGGGATTGTTAGTTCATCCGTGTTGAGAATAGTGTCTGCGTAGAGCAATAAATCAAGATCGAGAGTTCTTGCGCCCCAGCGTTCGGTGTCTCTTGAACGATCTTGCTGGTTTTCTAATTGATGTAAAAACTGTAATAGTTGATAAGGCGACAATGCTGTTTTAAGCTCAACAACGGCATTAATATAATCGGGTTGGTCTTGTGGGCCCATCGGTGGTGTTTTATATAAATTCGATACGGCCACAACATGAACGTCGGCAGCAGATCGTAAATGCTTAATGGCAGTTAAAACTTGCTGAACGGGGTTGTCTAAGTTGCTTCCCAGCCCAATATAAATACCTCTTTTCACTGTATTAAGCAGGCTTGGTTGGTGATGTTTTTTTAGGTTTTCTTTTACCTTGAAATTGTTTGGCATGTGTTAACTTTTTTTGTTCGCCGGCGTCTAATGTTTGGATATGAGTCCACCAATCGGCTACTTTAGAGTCTATTTCGCCGTATTGAGCGCGTAATAACATAAAGTCATAGGCCGCACGAAAACGGGGATGTTCGAGAAAACGTAAGCAACGAATACCAGATCGTTTATGAAACTTTGGCTGTAAGGCCCAAACTTCTCGCATGGGGGTGGTGATTCGTCTTGGGATGGCAATACGCCCGATTTGGTGAGCTATTACCTCACCGGCCGCGGCATTAATTGCTTGTACATCACTATTGAGTGAAGGCCTATTCTTTTCAGTTAATCGACGTACGGGTTCCCACAAAATAGCCGCTAATAAAAAGTACGGTGTTACGTGCCTATTGTCTTTTAAACGTGTTTCAGTGTTTTCCATGGCTTGCCTAACTAACAATAAAGGCTGGTCGGATGTGGCGTGTTTAAGGCACTGTTCAGATTGCGGAAATAACGCTTCAAATAGGCCGTATTGACGTAGACCTTCAAAAACCTGAGTGGCTTGTGTGCTTAGAAATAACTTTAACACTTCATCGTATAAGCGAGCGCTAGGTATATCTTTTAATAAAGGGGCCAAATCGTTGATAGGTGATTCAGTACCATGCTCAAGTTGAAAGTCCAGTTTGGCTTTAAAGCGAATCGCTCGAAGCATACGGACTGGGTCTTCTTTATAACGCTGAATTGGCTCGCCCATTAAACGCAATGTTTTATTTTGGTGGTCTTCAATGCCGCCCACGTGGTCGATAACCGTGTTGTTTTGAGCATCTAAGTAAAGGGCGTTAACGGTAAAGTCACGGCGCCAGGCATCTTCTTCTAGTGTCCCGTAGACATTGTCACGAAGTAGCCGTCCGTCCTTGTGAGCATGGCTCGTGTTTTTGTCTTGTTTAACATGTGGGCCGCGAAAGGTGGCAACTTCAATAATATGTCGGCCAAAATGAATGTGCGCCAAGCGGAATCGGCGACCAATCAACCGGCAGTTCTTAAATAATGCTTGTACTTGCTCAGGCTCGGCGTTCGTGGATACGTCAAAATCTTTGGGTTGAAGGCCTAATAACAGGTCGCGCACGCAACCGCCAACCAAGTAAGCTTGAAACCCTGCTTTAACAAGCTTGTCTGTAATGGAGACGGCATGTCTGTCTAGATTTTTTGGTGAAAGCCCTAGCTCTTTTAATGAATATGTTTTGGGGTTGTTTGACACGTTAACTGCGACTTAAGTTTAATCAAGCCATATTGTAACGCATTATGCTTATACGCTTTTCTGAAAGAATTTGAGTAGACTATTACACGTCTCATCCGGTGCTTCTTCAGCAATAAAATGGCCTGAATCTATAGCGTGCCCTTCGATGTTATCTGCACGGCTTTTCCAGATAGTTAGAAGGTCAAAATGTCGCCCAATAATGCCGTGTTCTCCCCAAAGCACGAGCAAAGGACACGTAATTTTCGTATCTAAATCAGCACGGTCATGTTCTAAGTCAATACTTGCTGCAGCTCGGTAATCCTCACAGGTGGCGTGAATTGTATCAGGGTTTTTAAAGCATCGTAAATAGTCATTTATTATGCTTTTATCAAATCGTTCTGGGTAAGTGCTCCATCGGTTGAGTTTGTCTTTCAGATAAAAGCTAGAATCCTTGCCAATTAAGTGCTCGGGTAGATTATTATCTTGAATTAAAAAGAACCAGTGGTAGTAGCCCGTGGCAATAATTCGGTCAATGTCTTTAAACATCTCGTAAGTTGGGACAATGTCTAAAACAGCGGCCTTGAGGACTTTATTAGGGTGATCCAAAGCCATGCGATGGGTGACTCGCGCGCCTCTGTCATGCCCTGCAATATAGAATGCACTGTGTCCCATCTGTTCCATAACTTCAATCATGTCTTTTGCCATTTCACGCTTGCTATAGGCATAGTGAAGTTCGTCACTGGGAGGTTTTGAACTATCGCCGTAGCCGCGTAGGTCTGGACAAATAACGTGAAACTGTTTACTTAGAATAGGTGCAATTTTATGCCACATGAGGTGATGTTGAGGGTATCCGTGTAGCAGTAATAATGGTGGTCCTTCTCCTGCACTGGCGACGTTTATTTTTGCGCCTTGTGTCGTAATAAACTGATAGTTAAAGCCATTAAGTTTTAAAGGGACGCTCATGATTCAAGCAGTTGTTTGAACTCATCGGGTATTGAGGCTACTTTTTTGCGCTGATAATCAAAAAACACCAACCCCGTTTTGGCTGTAGCAACCAATGTTTTTCCGTTTTCTTTACTGACGCGATAGACCATGTCGCAACCACAACGACTGGGGTCACCTAGAGCTATTTCTATTGTTAGCATGTCTGGGTGAAATGTTTCCGCCTGATAACAAATGGCAAGATCAGACAAAATAATGCCTAAACCTGCAATATTTGCTTCTTGCATACCAAAGTATAGAAAAAACTGGGCGCGTGCTTCATGTAACATGGAAATCAGTCTGTCATGGGCTAAATGTTGACCGTAGTTAATGTCGGTAATTCGTACAGGTAACGTGCAGGTAAACAGGGTTTGATCGGGGTAAGTGATGTTAATTCTGGCCATGGTTTTTTCTTATGCTGGTTTGTTAGTTGTCATTATAGTCATGCACTTAGAGTGCTATAGTCAATTCTTTTTTTATAGCGTGTAATAGTGAAAAAGTTATTGTCATCCGCATGGGTATTGCTGGTATTGGTGGTGCTTATTTGGGGTTCCAATTGGCCTATTATGAAAATAGGCTTACGCTCTATCGATCCGCTTTGGTTTACGGCGGGTCGTTTGATGATAGCGCTTGTTGCTATTTCAATGTTGTTACTTTTTATGGGCCGTTTAAAATTGCCTCACAAGCAAGACATCCCAATTGTTTTTGGTGTTGGGCTGATGCAATTTGCGGCATTTGTAACCTTAATTAACCTCGGCTTGATGGAGGTTAACGCGGGCCGAGCTGCTTTGTTGGCTTACACAACACCGCTGTGGGTTACCCCAGGGGCTTACTTTATTCTAAAAGAAAAAGTGTCCGGGATGAAGTTAGTGGGTGTAGGTGTTGGCCTGTGTGGTTTGTTGACTTTATTTAACCCGTTCGCGTTTGACTGGAATGATGCCTCCGTAGTTAAGGGCAATGCCTTGCTATTGATTGCGGCATTAATTTGGGCATTGTCAATTGTGCACGTCAGAAAGCATCAATGGAAAGGCACGGTGCTTGAGTTAACGCCATGGCAAATACTGGTGGCGCTTTGTGTTGTTATTCCTTTTGCATGGTTTTCTGAAACGCGGCCAGTAATTTGGAGTAATGAGCTGGCCATTATTTTGTTATACAACGGTGTGATGGCAACAGCACTGGCGCAATGGGCCTCTATGCGTGTTACGCAAATGTTGCCAGCGGTGACTGTTTCCTTAGGTTTTTTAATGGTACCGTTAATGGGAATATTGGCATCAATGCTTTGGTTGGATGAGCCGTTTACTTTAACGTTAGGCTTAGGTGCGGCGTTGATTGTTGGTGGTTTGTTATTACAGTCAAACCTAAAGAAATAATTTATATAACTAATCGACGGTACGCCAAAGATGCCAGGCTGCAATTGTGCGGTAGGGTTGCCATTTTTTAGCAATAGCACTGCACTCAACAGGTGTGGGCAAGTCGTTTAATGAGTACAATGATTTGACGGCTTTTCTCAATCCTAAATCGCCGGGCGCGAAAACATCGATCCGCTTTAGACCAAACATTAAAAAGATATCAACTGTCCATGGACCAACGCCTTTAATCTGGCATAGGCGTTCTTTTATGACGTTGTCTGGGAGCGTGTTCAACTGCTCAAATTGGTTGTCTTTATTAAGCGCATAAGTGGTGAGCCTTTCAACAGTGTTTGTTTTAGCAAGAGACAGGCCTGCGTTTTTAAAATCAGTGGTTGTTATTTTGCTGAATGCATCCGCGCTCGGGTCGTTTTTTGGTAGAAGCGTATGCACGCGCTGGCGAATAGCAGAGGCTGATTTTACAGATAGTTGTTGAGCAATGATGGCGTGAACTAACGCTTCAAACGGTTGTTTTTTGAATGCTTTGCTATCAAAGGGTGGGCCGTTTCGTATAATATTCCCTAGTTTAGGGTCCCTTTTGCAGAGGGCGATTTCGGCTTGTTGGGTATGATTTTCGAAATCCGACATATTTTAAAAACTAAGCGATATATTAAAAAGGAGAAATCACTTAGTTTATCTCATTAAATAGAATTATTGAGGGCTTAATTATTTTACTGAATTGGTTAAGCGATTGGCAAAGATCTAGAGTGGGCTAAACTTAAATCGAAAGTATTAGCGGGCCGTTGCGTTTAACCAAATAATGCGTAGTTAATTGAGGGGTTCTATCTTACACAGAAGGTATTTCCTGATGTGTTGAATGAAGTGAATTCATCAAAAACGCTAAAGAAAAAAACCAATAAAGTTAGACCTTATTGGTTTTTTCTTTAGCAAATGCCTTTCATGACTGAATCACAGTTATAAAGGCAATTACTGATCTATTAAATGTTTCTTTTAAGACCTTTCGAATCAAGGTGTTTTTTTATTGCTTCGTGGCCTTGGGAAATAATAAGCTCGGCTTTCGCGGCAGCAATGCAATTAGCTGTTTCTCTAATGTCAGGCTGTTGTTGGCAAAACGTGTGCTTAGTTGCTTGATCACGAGTGTTTTGGATGTACCAATCAACGCTTCTTGTTGGCTCGGCTTCACAGGCGCTAAGAAGTATTGCTGTTAACAAAGACATCAGTAGTATTTTTTTATTGTTCATAAGACTTCCTTTGGTTTATGTTTCTTATAAGCTTTATGTATATTGCCTATTAAGCTTTAAATAGCTTTGCTTTATAGGATGCGCTCCAATAAGAAAAATAGAGTTAAGTAATTAAACTTTATAATTATGATATTTGTCTAGTGTTAATGTGCACAAAAATTCAATTGAGGATGCTTTGAAGTGGTTTGATTGTATGAAGAGAAGCTTAACGTGGTTGTATGTAGTGGGTTGCTTTTTACTTCAACAGGTCGATTTCTATTGGTGTTTCGCTGTGAGAGCATTCCAAGATTCGGCTTCAATAAAAATACGCTTAACACGAGGACAAGCTTGTTTGATTTTCAAATCCATTTCGGCGATGGTTTGTTTTAGTTCGCCTGTGCTTAGGTTGTCATTAAAGTCGACATTCATGGTGACGAGTATAAAATCAGGCCCCATATGTATGGTAAGTAACTCGTTGATTGTTTCAACGGCTTTAAACTCATCCACAATGTCATGAATTTCAGCAATAAGTTCGGGGTTTGCACTTTCACCAATGAGTAAACTTTTGGTTTCATACGCCAACCATATGGCTGTGCCGGCCAGAATTAAGCCGATTAATACAGAGGCAATACCGTCATAAATAGGGTTCCCTGTGTAATGAGCAATCGCAATGCCAATGAAAGCAATTAGTAAGCCTAGCATCGCGGCCGAGTCTTCAAATAATACAACGAACATAGATGGATCTTTTCCGCGTTTAACCGCTTCAACATAACCCCACTTTCCTTTGCTTCGGGTAAACTCTTTGAAAGCAAAAAACCATGCTGCGCCTTCAAAAACCATTGCTAGCCCAAGCACGTAAAAACTCAGCGTAGGATCACCCATTTTTGTGGGGGCAAGAATGTGGTGAATGCCTTCGTAGATTGACACGCCTGCGCCGACTGCAAAAATAAGAATTGCTACTACAAAGCTCCAAAAGTAAATTTCTTTACCATGGCCAAATGGGAATTGCTTGTCAGCTGGCTGGCTAGCTTTCTTTAATCCATACAATAATAAAACTTGGTTGCCGGTGTCTACAAGTGAATGAATGCCTTCGGACAACATGGCAGAGCTACCTGAATAGAAGGCGGCAAAAAACTTGGTGACTGAAATGAGAGCGTTACCAATTAAGGCGGCGTAAATTACTTTTTTAGATGCTGATGTTGACATGAATGCTTATTAAATAATTAAACAACCGAGTGTCCTTATTTTCTAAAGGTTTGTAAAGGGGCGCTTGCTTGTATCTACAATTATTAGGCGTAGAATCTTTAATTTAAAAATAAACAATAACTAAGTGTAAATATGGTTGGCTCAAATTTGGTGAGGTATCAAGCAGGAATTTTAACGGTTATAGTTGCACTTATAGCGATTACTCCGTTGTGTGGGCTTTTGTTTGATTGTGGTTGTACTTGGCCTTGGTCGGGTCTCGAAAGCCACTGTAATATTCATGATGGGCAGGCAGTGCACCAATGTCCATGGTGCGTATCGACTATTGCGGGTGTTCTCTCGGTTGGTTTGGCCGTACTGGTAGGCTTTTTGTTGGCCGTTAAGTCAACTAACAATGGTTCTGATATGCGTGGTTCTGCATTGGCGAATGGGCATCATGAAGCTGCATTAAGTGGAATAATAAAACGTTTTCTTGTGGGGATGTTTGGTTTTGTTAGTGTTGCGGTCGTGACGGGATGGTTGTCTGGGGTGATTCAGGGCTATCCTTATTTTGTTTTAATAAACGAATGGCCCTTTTAAATAGTATTTAGTAGAAAAAATAATGGAACAAATAAAACAATGGTTTAATCGACTTTTAGTGAATCCCGAAGCATTAGCCTTAGTGGGTACGCTGCTAGTTGGGTTTGTGGTGATTTTATGGGTGGGTGACGTATTGTCACCGGTTTTAGCGAGTATTGTTATTGCCTATTTACTTGAAGGTATGGTCACTAAACTACAGTCTGTAGGGCTGGTACGAAAATGGTCAGTAATCGTTTCGTTTGGTCTGTTTATGGCCTTGTTATCCTATATGGTGTTTGGTCTAGTTCCTTTATTAACAATTCAAACTGTTCAGTTGGCGCAACAGTTGCCTAGTATGTTGAACCAAGGGGTGGACATTTTTATGGCCTTGCCTGAGAAGTATCCAGATTTCATTACAGAAGAACAACTGACATTAATTTTTGGGCAAATCAGCTCAGAAGCGATTAAGTATGGGCAAGGTTTATTGTCTTTTTCAGCTGCCTCAGTGCTCAATATTGTGGCGTTGATCGTTTATTTATTACTTGTACCGATGTTGGTGTTCTTTTTTCTTATGGATAAGAAGGATATCGTAAATTGGTTTGCGAGCTTTTTGCCAAGTAATAGGCGTTTAACGACCGAGGTTTGGGTCACCGTAAACTTACAGATTGCAAATTACGTTAGAGGCAAAATTTGGGAAATTTTAATAGTTTGGACGGCCTGTTTTATTGCCTTTAGCTTGTTAGGTTTGAACTACGCTATGCTGCTCAGCTTTTTAGTTGGTTTGTCTGTGTTGGTGCCCTATGTGGGTGCAACGGTGGTCACTATTCCCGTTTTGCTTGTCGCGTATGTGCAATGGAAATGGGGGAATGAGTTTGTTTATTTAATGACCGTTTTTCTTATTATTCAGGCATTGGATGGCTATGTACTGGTTCCTTTGTTGTTTTCAGAAGTGGTTAACCTTCATCCAGTGGCGATTATCGTGGCTATATTATTCTTTGGCGGCGTGTGGGGTTTTTGGGGGGTGTTTTTCGCCATTCCGTTAGCAACGCTTGTACAGGCGGTGATGGTTGCTTGGCCGAGAGAAAAAGAAGCCGAAATTAGTTAACACCATTTAAATGAGAAAGAAATGAAGCAGGTTTATCTTTTTGTGTACGCGTTAATATTGGCTGTCAGTTCTGCCAATGCATTTGATTTAACAGATGTTGCAGATACTCTGTTCAAAGATAAGGCGATCGGTATAGAGGAGCAGTTAAGAGATGCTGCGTTTGAGTTTAATGTTAAATCGGTAATATTACGAAACGATAAACTTAGAAAAGATACGCATATTTTAGTATCGCGTAACCGCAGTTCGGTGCTTATTGCTGGCGAAGCTAAAACACTGGCGTTAAAAGATATGGTGTTGGCGTTAGTCCTTGATGAGGCGCGTTTGCAATGGACTCAAGGAGATGTCAATAACGTTGAGCCATCAAACGCTCAAGCCTGTGGTGAGAAGGCCTCTAAAATGGCAGCTAATGATAGGCGCCGCTTCAATCTAAAAACAGCGAAGGAATGCAGTACGGTGAATCGTTTTTACAATGAAGTTCGTGTAACAGAGCCAAGGACGGAGCTTGAGAAAAGTGATGATGATGTTCGTCGGGCACACATTATCAACCAGTTATTGCATGCGTCTATTATTCAATCTACCGACAGCATCAAAGTGGTTGTGACAGATAAACAGGTTTATTTGCTAGGCGACCAGTTAAGTAAAGAAGCCGCCGCAAAAGCGACGGCGTTTGTAAAAGACCTGCGTGGTGTTGAAAAAGTGATACCACTCTTTCGGTTTTAAACTATAAATTGTTAATGGCGGTTAGCACCTCGTCAACATGCCCTTTTACTTTAACTTTTCTCCACTCTTGAGCTAACACACCATCGCTATTGATCAAGAAAGTACTGCGTTCAATGCCCATGTATTCTTTGCCATATAGCTTTTTTTGTTTGATAACATCGAATAGTTCGCACAAGCTTTCGTCAGGGTCGCTGATTAGTTCAAACGGGAAGGCATATTTTTCTTTAAACCCTTTGTGGACACGAATTGAATCTCGGGAGACGCCAAAAATCTCCGTGTTGGCGTTTTGAAATTCACCATAAAGATCACGAAAATCTTGCCCCTCTTGCGTGCAGCCAGGTGTGTTATCTTTTGGATAAAAATAAATAATAACGTTTTTCCCTTTCAAGCTAGACAAGGTCATCGCTTCATTGTTGGTGGTGGCGCATGTGAATTCTGGCACGGCTTTGCTTAGTTCAATTGTATTCATGGGGCTGCCTTGTTGTTGGTTATAAAATTAATACTATTTTAACAGACAGGTTTTCAGAAGTTGTATCTATGCATGTATAATATGAGGCTAATTAAGATTTGGATTTAACTATGTTTCAAGGCAGTATTGTTGCGCTCGTTACGCCGATGCATGAAGATGGCTCGTTAGATGAGGCTAGTTTGCGAAAACTGATTGAGTTTCATATTAATGAAGGTACAGATGCACTTGTTGTAATGGGCACAACGGGTGAGTCCGCAACGTTAAATGAAAAAGAGCATTGCCATGTCATTCGGCAGGTTGTTGACATGGTGGCGGGACGTATTCCTGTTATTGCAGGTACTGGCGCTAACTCCACATCTGAAGCGATTGATTTAACACGCTGTGCTGAAGAGGCGGGTGCCGATGCTTGTTTGTTAGTCACACCTTATTACAATAAGCCAACGCAAGAAGGGTTGGTTCTCCATTACAAAACCATTGCTGAAGCGGTGGATATTCCACAAATTTTATATAATGTGCCTGGGCGTACAGCTTGTAATATGTTGCCGGAAACGGTGGCACAATTAAAAGATGTATCAAACATTGTGGGTGTTAAAGACGCAACGGGTGATATGGCTGTGGGCAAAGCACTGATTGACTTAAGTGATGATAATTTTGCTGTGTATTCTGGTGATGATGCAACGGCGTGTCAGTTGATTTTAATGGGCGCAAAAGGGTCTATTACGGTGACGGGTAATGTTGCGCCAGCAAAAAATCATCAAATGTGTGAAAAAGCATTGTCGGGTAATGCTGACGGCGCAAAGGCGATTGATGACTTATTGCAGCCCCTGCACCGTGATTTATTTATTGAATCAAGCCCTATTCCGGTAAAGTGGGCGGTTTGCGAATTAGGTCTAATTGAAAAAGGAATTCGGTTACCCATGACATGGTTGTCACAACAATATGAATCAACTGTGCAGCAGGCAATGTCTGTTGCAGAAACATCAAAAAGGTAACAAATGAGAACACAAGAAATAATGACCAAATGTACATTAATAGCATTGATTTCCATGGGGCTTATGGCATGTAGCATTATGCCGTCAACATCGGGTATATTTGTTGATCAAAAAGAAGCTTATAAAAATGCACACGAGTTGCCTTCTTTAGAGTTGCCGCCAGAACTTGTTAGTGAGTCGACGGCAATAAAAGCTGACAGTAAAACGGATGCTGTACGTGTAGTGCCTCCTGTTAAACAAAACGCAATTGTTAACACGACACCGTTAAACGATGAGTCTAAAACGGGCGCAGAAATTATTAACATTGGCGAAGTCACCTATTTGTTAGTGCACGATAGTTATAGAAACACATGGCGTAAAATAATTACTGCACTTGAAGAACTGGAATACGACATTGAAGATAAAAACCGTGAAGAGAACAAGGTGTATCTCAATATTCCTGAAGAAGGTAATGACCCAGGCATGCTGTCTTCACTAACGTTTTGGAAAAGCGAATCGACAATTGAATATTTAGTCGTCTTTAAAGAATATTCTGATGGAGTCGCCGTTAAGGTTCAAAACAGTGAGGGCGTATTGGTTGATAATGACGTGTCTAAACGTATTTATGCCGATCTGTTGCGCAAACTAACAACGTGAGGTTCGCCTCCCTGGGCAGCGGCAGCCGAGGGAATTCAACCCTCGTTCAACATGGCGATACCTTGTTGATGATTGACAACGGCTTTTCAATAAAAGAAACAGATAAACGTTTAGAAAGGTTAGGTGTTAATGGGCAAGAAATTAGCGCTATTCTGGTAACGCATGAACACAGCGATCACGCCACGGGCGTTGCTCGTTTTGCAAGACGTTATGACATTCCAGTTTGGGCAAGCCATGGAACGAGCGCGATGCTGAAAGATGTAGATACTGTGAAAAAATTTGATAGTAACAAAAAGCTAACCCTCAATGAAATAGACGTTGTGCCAGTCCCCGTGCCGCATGATGCACGTGAACCGACACAATTTGTTTTTAAAGCGGCCGATTTAAAGTTCGGAATAATGACAGATACAGGTTCGATTACACCGCATATGGTTGCAGCGCTGACTGACTGCGACGGACTCTTATTAGAGTGTAATTATGATTACGATATGTTGATCAATGGCGTGTACCCAGAGTCGTTGAAACGCCGAGTGTCTGGTGACTGGGGGCACCTAGAAAACCAACAGTCTATTGCGTTGTTACAAGAATTGGGAACGAAAGACTTGCAGCACTTGGTGCTAGCGCACGTCAGCGAAAAAAACAATAGTCATGAGCGTGTATTAGACAGTGTCAGCGCAGCTATTCGCTGCGACAGGGCAAGATTAAAAGTAATAGACCAAGACGAAGGTTTGCCTTGGTGTTCACTAACAACAGATATAACTAGCAAAGAGACTTTACATGCTTGAACTCATTGGCAACAACGCGCTTTCAGAATTTCGAAAACAACGATTATTAAAAAAAATATCAGGCAAGGTATCGAATATTACTGATATCAACGCTGAGTATATTCACTTTGTTGATGTGGATGGCACGTTATCTGTTAGTGATTTAGTAACGTTAGAGAAAATATTAACGTATGGCCCAGACACTGAAGCGGTCACGCATGATGGCCAAAAAATTCTAGTGGTGCCACGTGCCAGCAGTATTTCACCTTGGTCTAGTAAAGCGACTGATATTGCCCAGCATTGCGGTTTGAAGCAAATTAATAGGCTTGAACGTGGCGTCGCTTATTACATTCAAGGTGAATTGGGTGAACATGATTTAGTGGTGTTGGCTGAGATGTTGCACGACCGAATGACGGAGCGTGTTTTGCGTAATAATGAGAGCGCAAATGATATGTTTGTACAAGCAGAGCCTGGTTTGCTTGCGTCCATTGATATTATTGGTGGCGGAAAACAAGCGCTAGTTAGCGCTAATCAATCGATGGGTTTGGCATTATCAGATGATGAAATTGATTACCTAGTTGAAAACTTTTCTGCCTTAGGTAGAAACCCAAATGATATTGAGCTGATGATGTTTGCACAAGCAAACTCAGAACATTGTCGCCATAAAATCTTCAATGCGGACTGGCAAATAGACGGCGAACAACAACAAGAAACATTGTTTGGCATGATTAAGAATACGGCCAAGCACAGCCCAAAAGGCATTATCTCAAAATACAGCGATAATGCGGCAGTTGCAAAAGGCAGTGATGCCGACGTGATGATTCGTGATCCGCAAAGTCGTACATACCATTTTGTGGAAGAACATGTGCCTTATTTAATGAAGGTTGAAACACATAACCACCCAACCGCTATTTCTCCATACGCAGGTGCTGCGACAGGGTCGGGCGGTGAAATACGTGATGAAGGCGCAACAGGAAAAGGCTCGCGTACTAAAGCGGGGTTAACCGGCTTTACGGTATCGCATTTGAACATTCCTGGTTTTGAACAGCCTTGGGAACAGAGTATTGGCAAACCAGACCGTATCGCATCGGCATTAGATATTATGTTGGAAGGCCCATTGGGTGGCGCTGCGTTTAACAACGAATTTGGCCGGCCTAATTTAACGGGCTATTTCCGTACGTTTGAACAAGATGTACCGAACAGCAAAGGCACCAAAGCGCGTGGTTACCATAAACCTATTATGTTGGCGGGTGGCGTAGGGTCAGTACGGCCTATGCATGCGTTAAAAAATGGTATTACACCGGGTTCGCCAATTATTGTATTGGGCGGCCCAGCCATGTTGATTGGTTTGGGTGGTGGCGCAGCATCATCACAAACATCCAGCGAAGGCTCGGAAGATTTAGATTTTGCTTCGGTACAACGCGAAAACCCAGAAATGCAACGCCGTTGCCAAGAGGTGATTGAAGCCTGTAACGCAATGGCTGATGACACGCCAGTTATTTCAATTCACGATGTGGGCGCAGGTGGTTTATCCAACGCCGTACCAGAAATTATCCACGATTGGGATTTAGGCGGGCGTTTTGAGTTGCGCGATATTTTATGTGCAGACAGCAGCCTATCACCGATGCAAATTTGGTGTAACGAGTCTCAAGAACGCTATGTTATCGCACTAAAAGCTGACCGCTTAGAAGAATTTAAACAACTGTGTGCACGCGAGCGTTGCCTGTATGCACATATTGGTGAGGCGACCGAAGAAGAGCAATTGGTATTGAACGACTCGCTATTTGATAACCAACCGATTGATTTGCCGATGTCATTATTGTTCGGCAAACCACCGAAAATGGAACGTACTGTAGCTCGTGTAGACAGTAATGTGCCGGCATACAATGATGTTGGCATTGATTTAAAACAAGCGGCTTACCAAGTGTTGCAGTTCCCTGCGGTGGGTGATAAATCGTTCTTAATTCATATTGGCGACCGTTCAGTTACGGGCTTAGTGGCGCGTGATCAAATGGTCGGCCCTTGGCAAATCCCCGTGGCCGATGTGGCGGTGACTAGCAGTGGGTTTAATCACAATTCAGGTGAGGCAATGTCGCTAGGTGAGCGTACACCATTAGCGTTAATTGACGGCCCGGCATCAGGCCGTATGGCGATTGGGGAAGCATTAACCAATTTAGCGGCCTCAAATATTAAAGGCTTAGATGAAGTTTGCCTGTCTGCAAATTGGATGGCAGCGTGTGGTGAAGCCGGTGAAGATGCTAGCTTGTTTGATACAGTAGAAACAGTAGGTATGGAATTATGTCCGGCTTTAGGTCTAGCAATTCCTGTTGGTAAAGATTCCATGTCGATGAAAATGGCGTGGAAAGAAGAAGGGGAAGAAAAGGCAGTCAGTTCGCCGTTGTCATTAATCATCACTGCGTTTTCTCCGGTAAAAGATGTACGTAAAACCTTAACGCCAGAGCTTAAATCCGATGTGGACAACAGCCTGATATTAATTGATATGGGTGCGGGTAAAAACCGTATGGGTGGATCGGTGTTGGCTCAAACGCAACAAATGATGGGCGAGCAAGCACCAGATTTGGATGACGCCGCTTTATTTAAATCATTTTTCAACACCATTCAACAGCTCAACGAAGATGATAAGTTAATGGCTTACCATGACCGTTCAGATGGCGGCTTATGGGCAACTTTGTGCGAAATGACGTTTGCAGGCCGTTGTGGTGCAATGATTAACGTAGAAGGCGATGTGCTAAATAACCTGTTCAATGAAGAACTTGGCGCGCTTATTCAGGTAGATAAAGGCGACGAAGTGGCAGTGCTTGAAGTATTTAAGTCTGCCGGTCTGGCGCATTGTGTTTCAGTGATTGGCACAGCCCTTAGCTTTCAGCGTATTGTCGTCACAAAGGCGGGTAACACGATTTTGGAAGAAACACGTGCCGATCTACAACAGGCATGGTCAGAAACGTCGTACAAACTTCAATCGTTAAGAGATAACCCAAACTGCGCACAACAAGAATATGATCGTATTCGCAATAATGCTGATGCGGGTTTATTTGCAGAGTTAAGTTTTAACCCGGCAGAAAATACTGTTGAAGCATTAAATGCTTCAAATGTGCAACCAAAAGTCGCTATCCTGCGCGAACAAGGTGTGAACGGCCATGTCGAAATGGCAGCGGCGTTTGATAAAGCTGGGTTTGAATCAGTTGATGTGCACATGAGCGAATTGATTTCAGGCAAAAAAGACTTATCTGACTTTGTAGGGTTAGCCGCTTGCGGCGGCTTCTCGTACGGTGATGTTTTAGGTGCTGGTGAAGGCTGGGCAAAATCAATCTTGTTTAACGAACAAGCACGCACAACGTTCAGCGATTTTTTTAATAGAAAAGATACATTTGGTTTAGGCGTATGTAACGGCTGCCAAATGTTGTCGAACTTGCGTGAGTTAATTCCAGGCGCTCAAGCATGGCCGCACTTCGTTAAAAACGAATCTGAACAATTTGAAGCGCGTGTTGCAATGGTTGAAATTCAAGCCTCGCCGTCTATTTTGTTCGCGGGTATGGACGGTTCACAAATGCCGGTGGCTGTTGCGCACGGTGAAGGTCGAACAGAATTTAAAAACAACGAAGTCGATGGACATATTACCTTAAGGTACATTGATCACGACGGTGAAGTAACCGAACAATTCCCATTCAACCCAAACGGTTCTGCACAAGGCGTTACTGGTTTAACTACTGACGATGGACGTTTCACGATCATGATGCCGCACCCAGAACGGTGTTTTAAAACGGTACAGAATAGCTGGGCGCCGGATTTTTGGGGTGAAGATGGTGCGTGGTTAAGAATGTTTAGAAATGCCAGGAAGTGGGTAGGGTAAAACCAAGCTAGGATTTATAGTTTGTTGATTTTTTGTTGGTATTCTTCTTGAGTAATTTCACCATCACGCAACCGTTTATCTAATGATTTAATTATCACGTCTCGAGGGGCGGGGCTTTTTTTGCTTTTCCTATTAGCCCACTGTACAGCTAAAAAAATACCGCCAATGGCACTGCCCCAAAAGGCGAACATGGCCCAAAGGCCGAAACTATCAGAATCAAACATTAACGTTTCCTTTGTTGAATATCATCGATATTTTTCAATTTAGAATGATTTATTATGTCAGGTGACAAGTTTTGTATTTTAAACCGCTTCCACACCAACAAGGCTCATTTCTTTTTAGTTTAAAGTGAACACTATTAATAATTGGTTGGCCATCAACGTACATCCATTGGCCTTTTTCTTTTATAAATGATGATGTTTCTAGCAACTCGAAAAACTCACCCTGTTCGTTAAATGTGGCGGAGAATTGAACTTTGCCAGTATTGTTATGAGGTAGGCCGTCAATAGTATGGTGAATATCTAATTTGATCCAGGTCGTTTTGGTTTGTGAGGAATCAAGCTCATTTGATTTGTGGGGCTGTCTCTTATTTGGGTGGTGTGTATCAGCCAAATACTGGTGATCGTTAAGACAAAACGCAGTGAAACGAGATCGCATCAATTGCTCAGCTGTGTCGGGCTTTTCTGTTTTAGTTAGAAAACGTCCGCAGCACGAATCAAACGAGATGTTTGAACCACAAAGGCAAGGCGTGCTATTCATAGGAAATGATTGTAATAATAACGTGAGTATCACCCGATGGGGTTTTGACAAGAATTTCGTCGTCTAAATGCTTTTTAAAAAGCGCTTTTGCAACCGGTGAATCCATGCTGATGTTATGTGGCTGATGGTCTATTTCATCTGGGCCAACAATACGATAGGTAGCTATACCTTCGTGTTCGTCCTCAACTGTTACCGTTGCAGAGAAAAACACTTGATTAATGTTACTGGGTTTCTGGTCGACAACAATCAAATTAGGTATACGTTTTTGTAAATAATGAATGCGCCAATCGAGTCCACGAAGTTCTTTTTTTCGATATATATATTCGGCGTTTTCTGAACGGTCACCTTCAGCTGCAGCGGCCGATAATGCGGTTACTACAGCACGCCGCTTTATCCATAATTCTTTTTCTTCAGCTTGCAACACCTCAAAACCATGTTTAGTAATGTAAGGTGATTTTGGTGGGGCTGGTGGGCGGTAAAGACTCATACGGTAAATTGTGTTAAATTCCTGTGTATTCTAATTATAAAGCACGAACATGTTAAAACTACCCCGCAGAGAAGGTGAGCGCCCAGAAACAACAAATTCCAACCCTCACGAACAATTAACTCAAAACCCGAATGCTGAATGGCATGAACGGTTTAAAGCGAAACTATTTTGTTTTGATGATGTCAGTCGTCGCCCGAGTATTATTTCTGTACCCGGAGCAGAGGCGCTTTGGCTGAATGAAAATCAAGCGTGCAACTGTACCGATGGTTTTATGATTGGCCGTGAATTTGCGCATGTACACCCCGCGTACGATGGTAGTTTGCATATGGCTTTGTCGGCAGTAGACTTTCAGCACGTTATTGACCAACAATGGGGTGAAAAGCACCCATTAGCCGGTATGGGGCCAATTCCCGAAACGATTGCGTTAGTGTATGCACCACGTGATGATGAAGAAATTCAAACTGTGTTAGACATTGTGCAAGCTTCGTTAGACAATGCATTAGCTGCGAAGGCATAAGAATGAGTGATGCAACAATGGAAATGGCAGATATTATTGAGAAAAACCCATTGGGTGCTTTTCAAAAATTAGTGATGTTGTTTTGTACGTTAATTATTATTTTTGACGGTTTTGATGTGCTGGCTATTGCCTTTGCAGCGCCGGCATTGAGTGTGGCATTGGATATACCCAAAAGTGAATTGGGGTATATATTTTCAGCTGGGTTAGTCGGGATGATGATTGGCGCATTAGTGTTAGGGCCAGTGGGCGATAAATATGGCAGACGATATGCCGTTATAGGCAGTGTGTTTGTTTTTGGCTTGTGTACGTTGTTAACGGGTTTAATAGAAACATATAACGAGTTATTAGTATTACGGTTTGTAACTGGCTTAGGGCTTGGTGGTGCTATGCCGAATGCTACTGCATTGATGACCGAGTATGTGTCGAACAAACACCGTAATATTGCTATAGCTGTTATCTTTTTAGGGATTCCCATTGGTGGCATTACGGGAGGTTTATTGGCTGGTCAAATCATTCCTGTATTTGGTTGGCAGTCACTTTTTTATGTGGGTGGTTTGATGCCTTTAATATTGGTACCGCTACTGTTGCTATGGTTGCCTGAGTCACCGAGGTTTTTGGTTGAACATGACAAAGATAACGATAGGCTTTTAAGAAAAATTGCTAGAAAAATTGATACGACAGGTGTTATTGCAGAGAACACTCAGTTTGCTCACCACATTGAAGAGACAAAGGAATCCCCAGTTAATGCCCTATTCTTAGAGGATAGAAGAAGAGATACATTATTGCTCTGGATGGTGTTCTTTTTTAATTTGATGGTCGTGTATTTTCTTTATAGTTGGATTCCTAAGTTACTAGTAGATGCGGGTTATGATTTAAGTCAAGCAACCAAAACAGTGGTGGTTTTGAATATAGGTGGTGCTATCGCTCCTTTTATATTTTCTAAACTTATCAAAATGTTAGGAACGAAAATAGTCTTAACAACATGTTTTCTATTGGGCGCAATTAGTATGATTGCCGTTGGTCAGTTGGGCTCATCCTTAACGCTGGTGATGGTGTTGTCATTTTTCGCGGGCTTCTTTATCGTCGGTGGGCAAATTAGTTTAAATGCCTTGTCGAGTTATATGTATCCAACACATATTCGTTCTACTGGTGTGGGTTGGGCTAACGGCATTGGGCGAGCGGGGTCTATTTTTGGTCCTTTATTGGCAGGCGCATTAGTAGCAGCATCTTTCGGATTGAATATTAACTTTATCGTATTTGGCTGTTTGTGCTTCATTACAGCTATTGCTTGTTTTTTCATTAAGAATCATGAAAAAAGTTCTACGTAACACTTGAAAATATCTTTAGCGATCCTATTTAAGTAGTGTGAATAACTTAAACAGGAGAATTGATATGGCAATTGTAAGATATGAACCATGGAATATTTTAGGCCGTGCATTATCAGGTGATGAAGACAGTGTCTCTTCAACCTCAACATGGACACCTGCTGTGGACATTAAAGAAGAAGATGACCGTTTCGTCTTACATGCAGATGTGCCGGGTGTAAGTCCTGAAGAAATAGATGTGACGATGGAAGATGGTGTTTTGACTGTTCGTGGTGAGCGTTCCAGTGAGTCAAAAGAAGAGAAAGATGGCTACAAAAGAGTTGAACGCTTCAATGGCACGTTTTATCGACGTTTTGTATTACCTGATACAACCGATGAAGAGAAAATTAGTGCGAATTATGAAAAAGGTGTCCTTGAACTCATCATCCCTAAAAAGCCTACGGTCATGCCAAAACGTATTACGGTGAATGATAAGGGTAGTTAAAAGAAGGGTGATATAAAAAAACGGGGCATTTGCCCCGTTTTTTTATATGTGAAAGCTTTTAAGGTAGGATAAGGTCTGAGTTAGTGAACAAATCAACAAGGACAATAATGCTTATTAAAAAACCAGCGTTACTAACAGAGAGCCACACAACCCCAAAACAAGATTTTGAGAAAAGCCGACCTTTAATTTCCGCTTCTCGTCGTCAATTTATGGCGCAAAGCTCAACTGTTATGTTGGTCGGTGGATTAGCGCCTAGCACGCTTTGGGCGGGTAATAAAATTGAGAATTATAGTAAAAGTAAGTTTTCCCTTAAAGAAAAGCCGACGCCCTATGAGTATGTAACAACCTACAATAATTTTTATGAATTTGGTACGTCTAAAGGGGACCCTGCTGTACGTGCACATTTACTCAAAACCAAACCATGGAGCGTCACGGTTGAAGGTGAAGTGGGTAAGCCGGGTGTTTACGATTTGGAAGATATTCTAAAACGCCAACAACTGGAAGAGCGCATTTATCGCTTACGTTGTGTCGAAGCGTGGTCTATGGTCGTCCCGTGGATTGGCTTTTCGTTAGCTGACCTTATTAAGCAGATGGAGCCAACGTCGAAGGCTAAGTACGTTGAATTTACAACCTTGTATGACCCTGAACAAATGCCGGGACAAAATCGTCGAACGTTAAAGTGGCCCTATACAGAAGGGTTACGAATGGACGAAGCGATGAATCCTTTAACACTCATGGCGACGGGTTTATATGGCGAACAAATGCCTAATCAAAATGGTGCGCCGTTACGTTTGATTGTGCCGTGGAAGTACGGGTTTAAAAGTATTAAATCGATTGTCAAGATTAGGCTAATTGAGCAGATGCCAAAAACATCATGGAATGAGTCAGCTAAAAACGAGTATGGATTTTATGCCAATGTGAATCCACAGGTGCCTCATCCAAGGTGGAGTCAAAGTCGCGAACGTATAATCGGGGCTTCTTTATTTACGCCAAAACGTAAGACAGAGATGTTTAATGGGTACGGCGAACAAGTAGCCAGTATGTATAAAGATATGAACCTAAAAACCTTTTTTTAAAGGTTCATAACGTATGGCAAAAAAAAGGTTATCTCGCTTTCAATGGGGTGTTATTAAAACGATGGTCTTCGTTGTTTGTTTGCTGCCTTTTGCAGTAATTACATGGGATGCATTGAATGACTTACTGGGTGCTGACCCAATTCAAACGTTACATTTTAGAACGGGTGATTGGACGTTACGGTTCTTGTTGATTACGCTAACGATGACGCCTATTCAGCGGTTGCTTAAGACGCCAGTACCGATTCGTTTCCGGCGAATGTTTGGCCTGTTTACTTTCTTTTATGCAAGCCTACATCTGCTGGTGTGGTTAGTGTTGGATCAATCGTTTAGCTTAGACAATATGATAGAAGATGTGCCAGAAAGCCCATATATTATATTAGGCTTGGCAGCCTATATCATGTTGATGTTGCTTGCAGTGACCTCAACAGCCGGGATGATGAGACGCCTAGGTAGAAAGTGGGATTCGTTACATAAATTAGTTTACGTGATTGCTATAGCGGGCGTTGTTCACTTTTTTTGGCTAACAAAATTAGATTATCAAGAGCCTATTATTTACGCCATCGCGTTATCAGCGTTGTTAGCATTTAGATGGCGCAAGTTTAAAGCAATGTTTTCTTTCAGTAATGGTTAATCAGTTCATACCCGCAAAGTGGTTATCTAATCCACATGTACAAACACTATGGCCTTCTTTTTTTCGAAAATCGCTAGATTTAAATCGTGTGAGAGAACGTTTTAAAACGCCCGATGGCGATTTTTTCGACGTAGATTGGTATGGCAGTGGTGATAAAGGCATCGTTATACTACTTCACGGTTTAACGGGCTGTTCTAATTCCCATTATGTGTTGGGTTTACAGTTTAAGCTTGAACAACAAGGTTTTACGGTTGCGGCCATAAACTTTCGTGCCTGCAGTGGTGAGCCTAATCTAAAAGCGGGTAGTTATCATGCAGGGTTCACGAATGATATTCACCAATTGTATCAAACGGTTCGCGCCCGCCATCCAAAGGGTCCGATTTATACGGTGGGTTTTTCCTTAGGTGGGAATATTATGCTGAAGTGGCTAGGCGAAAAGTCGACTGAATTGGACATTGCAGCAGCAGTGACAGTGTCTGTCCCATATAAGTTAGCCAATTGTGCGGATAAAGTGGATCAAGGGTTTTCGAAAATTTACCGTGAACATCTGATTGGTGCAATGAAAAAGAAGTTAGCCAATAAACGATTATTTTTTAAAACGAACAACATGTTGAAGGAATTCGAAAAACTAGATGCATTAGGCGATATTAGTTGGGTTAAATCGTTTTGGGAGTTTGATCATCACGTAGTGGCGGTGTTACATGGGTTTGATGGTGTCGACGACTATTATGAACAGTGCGGTTCAATAAGCTACTTGAAAGATATAAAAGTACCCACGTTATTAATTCACGCAAAGGATGACCCATTTATGTCACCGGCTGTTTTGCCACAAGAAAGTGAGCTGTCAGACACTACCCAGTTATTTGTAACTGATCAGGGTGGGCATGTTGGGTTTATCAGTCGGGGTGGAGAGCCGAGTAAGCGGTATTGGTTGGAGCAAGTGATCCCCCAATTTATTAAAGACGCAGACAGTTGAATTCATGCGCCGTTGTAATGTTGAGCTTGTTTTGTAATAAACACGTGTATGTACTATGATTTGTATCAACATATGATTATTTCATTTAAAAAACCAACTCGACATTTTGCACATATAATACTATGTGGGCTGGTGTTGTTTACGTTGATATTTACAACGGTAGTGAACGCATCGGCTGATACAACAGCTGTTTGTAAAGACATGGTGATGCAAGAGTCGATGGCTGAAAGTGCTGACTGTTGCGAGTTAGATGTAATGCCAGACTGCTGCAAAACGTGTAACGCCAGTGTGCAATATTTTTCAGATTCAATTGAGTTTTCTATCGATAAACCTGAAACAGCGACTGTTGGTCGTGTGGTTTTGCAATACTCGTCTATAAACCCTTCCCCCTTGCTTAGGCCCCCCGTCATTTCATAAACGTTATTTTGTACCCGCTTACGTGGGTGTTTGTTAATAATTTTTAGGGAGATGACATGCGTCAACTCAACGTTTTTTTAAGTCAAATCAGCTGTGCCGTGTTTTTATCTTTTTCGTCGCTCGTGCTTGCGTCAAACTTATCGTTAACTGATGCGGAAAATGCTGCTCTAGTTGCTGACCCGGCTATAGAGAGAAATGATGCACTGGCAGCGTCAATATCTGAAACTGCCATTGCCGATGGTCAATTAGCTGACCCTAAACTCACATTTGGTTTATTCAATTTGCCTAGTGATGATTTTGATTTAAATAAAAATTCGGCGACTCAATTAAGACTAGGCGTAAAACAAGCCTTGCCAAAAGGCGATACGTTACGGTTTAAAAAGCTAAAGGGTGCGCAATATGCTTTAGCTAAAAAACACCAAACGGAGTGGTTGAAAAGGAAGACGTTACTTGATGTTCGACTGAGTTATTTGGAGTCCTTTTATCATCAAGGCACAGTTGAGATTTTAAATAAAAACCGCCGTTACTTTGTTGATTTATTAAAAACCACAGAAAACTTTTATGGTGTTGGAAGAGTAAACCAACAAGATGTTTTATTGGCAAAGCTTGAACTATCTCGTCTGGAAGACCGTATCAATCAGGCACAAAATTTATTCGAAATAAACAAAGCGATGTTAGGCAAATGGGTGCCTAGCGCCCAACAGCAGGATTTAGACGATAAATTACCGATGTTAAAGAGTCCTACAAGCTTAAAACAAACAGAACTGTCGTTAATTCATCACCCCATGGTGCAAATTGATGATGCATTGGTGGCAGCCGCTAAACAAGATGTACTGTTGGCTGAAGAGCAATATAAGCCGGGTTTTAACGTGGGCGTTGAATACCGTAAACGCTTTGGAGACGAGCTGAATGGACAGCATCGTGCAGATTTGGTCGCTGCGATGGTGACGATGGAGCTGCCAATTTTTCCTGAAAAACGTCAGGATAAAAGACTGTCTTCAAGTCAGTATGGGTATCAGTCGTTTAAATTAAAGCGCTCAGATACGTTGCGAAATATGCGCCAACAATTGAATCAGCATTACGGTAATTGGCTGCGCTTAACGGAACGTTCCGAACGTTATAAAACCTACTTGCAACAACAAGCAACGGAAAATACGAAAGCGGCTCTACGTGCTTACCAAAGTGGCGTGGCCGATTTCTCTACCTTGTTGCAAGCGAGAATAACTGAATTGGAAACAGGCATTCAACATAACCGAATAAATGTAGATAAAACAAAAGCGCAGGCGCGGGTATTGTTTTATAGCGTTTCAAAAGAGTAAGGAAATAGGATGGATACTTATAAATTATTACGAGTGGTTTTAACGTTAAGCGTTGTTTTCTTATGTGGCGTAACCGTGACGTTTGCGGATGAAAAGGATGAGAAAAAAGTGTTGTACTGGGTTGCGCCGATGGACCCAAACTTTAAACGGGATAAGCCAGGGAAATCACCCATGGGTATGGCGTTGGTGCCTATCTACGAGGATAACGGATCAGGCGGAGGCGTGAGCATTTCGCCAAACGTCGTACAAAACTTTGGAATTCGTGTGGCACCGGTTGAGCGTACACGCTTGTGGCGTGGCATCAATACGGTGGGTTATGTTGATTATAATGAGGCCAAAGTTAGCCATATTCATTTACGAACAGCAGGGTGGATTGAGCATTTGGCCACACATTCGGTGGGTGAGCGCTTTAAAAAGGGCGATATTATGCTGGAGCTCTATTCGCCTGAATTGGTGAATGCTCAAGAAGAGTATGTGCAAGCGCTTAGGTCGGGTAATAAACAACTGATTAAATTATCTGCACGCCGTTTGTCATCTTTAGGTTTGGTTGATAAACAAATAAAGAAACTTAGAAAGACACGACAAGTACTGCAAACTGTGCCTGTTTATGCGGACCAGAATGGTGTTGTATCGAAGTTATCAGTTCGTCACGGCATGTATGTAAAACCATCAAACAAAGTGATGAGTTTGGCAGACTTATCATCCGTTTGGTTGCTTGTTGATGTTTTTGAAAAGCAAGCAAACTGGGTAAAAGTGGGGGATCCTGCCGAAGTTCGTTTGTCGTATCAACCGGGTAAAGTTTGGAAAGGGAAAGTGAATTATATATACCCATCACTTGATATCAAGACGCGGTCTTTAAAAGTTCGTTTAGTGTTTGATAATCGGGGCGAAATGTTAAAGCCGAATATGTTTGCTAAGGTTAAAATTTTCAGTGGCGCAAAGAATAATATCCTTGTCATTCCAACAGAGGCGTTAATACGAACAGGCGTTGAAGAGCGCGTAATTATATCGAAAGGTGACGGGAAGTTTGAGCCAAGAACAGTGACTTCAGGCCTCGAAAGCGGCGATTATATTGAGTTATTAACGGGTGTTATTGAAGGTGATCAAGTGGTTGTTTCAGGTCAATTTTTAATTGATTCCGAGGCCAGTTTACGCGGGAGCATGAGTAGACTATCCACAGATAGTGGTGAAAGCATGCAGGAGATGAAATGATCTCGCATGTGATTCATTGGTCGATTAAAAACCGGGTGTTGATACTGCTCCTCACCGGTTTAATTACAGGCTGGGGGGTATTGTCGGTAAAGAATATACCGTTGGATGCCATTCCAGATTTATCCGATGTGCAGGTAATTATTAAGACCAATTACCCAGGGCAAGCACCACAAGTAGTAGAAGACCAGGTGACCTACCCATTAACAACAGCCATGTTATCGGTGCCAAAAGCGGTTAATGTTCGTGGTTATTCATTTTTTGGCGATTCGTATGTATACGTTATTTTTGAAGATGGAACAGACTTGTATTGGGCGCGTGCACGTGTGCTTGAATACCTAAGCCAAGCAGCAGCAAACTTGCCAGAACAAGCCAAGCCAAAATTAGGCCCAGATGCGACAGGTGTTGGTTGGGTGTATGAATATGCTTTGGTCGACCGCAGCGGGAAAAATGATTTAGCGCAGTTAAGAAGTTTACAAGACTGGTTCTTGAAATTTGAATTACAAACAGTTCATGGCGTGTCTGAAGTAGCGACGATTGGCGGCATGGTGAAGCAATACCAAGTGATTGTTAATCCAGATAGTTTGCGGGCTTATAACTTACCGATAGATGCGGTTAGAAAGGCCATTCAACAAGGTAATCAGGAAACTGGCGGTTCGGTTATTGAAATGGCAGAAGCCGAATATATGATTCGTGCGACGGGCTATATCGACAGTTTGGATGATTTAAGAAACATACCAGTGATGGTGAGTAAAGAAGGGACGCCTTTACTGTTATCAGATGTCGCAGAAATTCGTTTAGGGCCACAAATGCGACGAGGTGTAGCCGAGTTGGACGGTGAAGGTGAAGTGGTTGGTGGCGTTATTGTGATGCGTTCGGGTGAAAACGCACTAACGACCATTGATGCGGTCAAGGCTAAATTAGAGACGTTAAAGGCTAGCTTGCCTGAAGGTGTGGAGATCGTGACGACTTATGATCGTTCCTCATTGATATTACGAGCAGTCGATACGCTTAATTCCAAACTCATTGAAGAGTTTCTTGTGGTCGCTTTAATTTGCGCCATTTTCTTATTTCATTTTCGCTCATCATTGGTAGTGATTTTATCGTTACCAGTCGGTATTCTCATGGCTTTTATTGTGATGCGCCACTTAGGTATTAATGCCAATATCATGTCGTTGGGTGGCATTGCGATTGCGATTGGCGCGATGGTGGATGCGGCGGTGGTAATGATTGAAAACGCGCACAAACAAATGGAAGGAAAAACAATTAACGATGAGAACCGCTGGCAAATTATCGCCAAAGCAGCGTCTGAAGTGGGGCCGGCGTTATTTTTCTCGTTAGTTATTATTACCCTGAGCTTTCTCCCTGTGTTTACTTTAGAAGCACAAGAGGGGCGTTTATTTTCACCATTAGCCTATACCAAAACATTTGCTATGGCGGGCGCTGCGTTGTTATCCATTACGCTAGTGCCTGTGTTAATGGGGTACTTTATTCGTGGCAATATTAGGCCGGAAAGTGAAAACCCAATAAATCGTGGATTAATAACAATATACCGCCCTGCGATTAATTGGTTATTGGCATCACCTAAGCAGGTTATTTTGGTTGGGGTTTTATTATTAATGGTGGGATTTTATCCGGCGAACAAGTTGGGCTCAGAATTTATGCCTGATTTAGACGAGGGTGATTTGCTGTACATGCCAAGTACATTCCCCTCTATTTCGGTTGGTAAGGCTAAGCAGTTTTTACAGCAAACTGATAAGATTATTAAAACCACACCTGAAGTAAAAAGCGTCTTTGGTAAAATTGGTCGGGCTGATAGCGCAACGGATCCTGCGCCGTTAACGATGGTTGAAACCACGATTCAATTCAAGCCTAAATCAGAATGGCGTGAGGGCATGACCATTGAAAAAATTCGCGATGAGTTAGACAGTAAACTGAAAATCCCAGGTATCTCAAATATATGGGTAATGCCGATTAAAAACCGTATTGATATGTTGGCAACCGGTATAAAAACGCCCGTTGGCCTTAAAGTGGCTGGCTCGGATTTAAATGTTATTCAAAAAATAGGCGAACAAATAGAAACGGAGCTTAACCAGTTAGAGGGCACAGCCTCGGTTTATTCTGAAAGAGTGGCATCTGGCCGTTACGTAACGATTGATATTGATCGCTTAGCAACGGCGCGTTTTGGTCTAAACATCAGTGATGTTCAAATGGTGGTTAAAACCGCGTTGGGCGGTATGGAAGTGGCTCAATCGGTCGAAGGTTTAGAGCGTTACCCAATTAACATTCGCTACCCACGAGATTATCGGAATACGTTAGAAAAAATCAAGCAGTTGCCGGTTGTTACGCCTAATAACGCGCATATTCCACTGTCAGAACTAGCGAATATTCGCATAGAGCAAGGCCCAGGCATGATTAAAACGGAGAATGCTCGCCTTAATGGCTGGATTTATGTGGATGTGTCAGATGATGATATTGGTACGTATGTTCAACGGGCAAAAAAACGCATTAATGACACCATACAATTACCGGCGGGGTATTCAATTAGCTGGTCAGGCCAATATGAGTATTTACAACGTGCAGCCGATAAAATGAAAACGGTTGTGCCCGCCACGTTGGCCGTCATCATACTGTTGCTGTATTTAAACTTTAGAAACCTAACAGAAGTAGTGATTATTATAGGCACTTTACCCATGGCTTTAACGGGTGGAATTTGGCTGCTATATTTATTGGGCTACAACTTATCTGTTGCTGTTGCTGTTGGTTTTATTGCCTTAGCTGGGGTATCCATAGAAATAGGCGTCATTATGTTGGTGTATTTGAATCAGGCGTTACAAGAACAAATTAAAGCAGCAGAAGAGCGAGGCGAAGAACTAACAATCGTTGATATACAACAAGCGGTTAAATCGGGCGCATTAAAAAGAATACGACCGATTGTGATGACGGTGATGGCGATTATTGCGGGTTTATTACCTATTATGTTGGGCTCTGGAACAGGCTCAGAAGTGATGCGTCGAATCGCTGCGCCCATGGTTGGCGGCATGCTGAGTACGTTAATTTTTTCATTATTTTTGTTACCAGCTATATTTTTGTTATGGAAAACAGCAAAAATAAAATAGCCGAATTGACAGTGATGGTAGGTGGCCTGTTTTCTGCGACCTTATTAACATTAGTCGTTATTCCTGCGTTATATTCGTTCTTTTCAAAACAGCACCTTACTCAATAGGAAAAACATGTCTGGATGTGATAGTTGCTCGACGGATAACATAGCAAAGGCTAGCAAACAGCAAAAACGGGTATTAATCATCGTGTTATTGATTAATGCCAGCATGTTTGTAGTTGAATTTGCAGCGGGCCTAATGAGCCACTCTACTGCTTTGATGGCAGACTCGTTAGATATGCTGGCCGATGCACTGATATATGCGATGGGACTGTTTGCTCTTGAGCGTGCAGAACATTGGAAAAACCGGGCAGCACTGATGAGCGGTATTTTTCAGATGGTATTAGGTGTGGGAATCTTAGTGCAACCTATCTATCTAATCAGCACAAGTAATATGCCAGATGCATTCAATATGGGGGTGTTTGGTGTGTTGGCGCTGATTGCTAATTCAATCTCTTTTTTCTTGTTAATGGCGTATCGCGATGGTGACATTAATATGCGAGCCACATGGGTGTGTACACGAAACGATATGATAAACAACATAGGTGTATTGATAGCGGCAGGGTTAGTCTATTGGCTTTCTTCACCGCTACCAGATATTATTATTGGCGTGGTCATTGCTTTTATCGTCATGCGTTCTGCTTGGGGTGTGATTCGCGAAGCACGAGAAGAGTTGTGAGCTTTTGATTTAGGTTGCTATCAAATTATGGCTTAACAAAGAAACAGCTATTTGTGAATGGTTCTGAAGCCCCCTCTAAAAACGTCAATAAAAATGCTTTGTTTTCCCTCTTCTCAAAGGTAGCACCGTGGCTGCCTTGGGTGATGATTTTCAGTTTGTATTTTGATACTCGCTCAAACAGCTGGCTCGAATGCTGTAGAGGTATAACGTTATCCTCTTCGCTGTGTATCAATAATATGGGGGTAGGTGAAATGGAGCCAATATAGTCAATAGGATCATAGCCTGAAATAACGGCCCATGAAGCAGGGTATTGTAATAACCATGTTATCCAAGACTGACTCGCGACATGCTGAGTGATGTCGCTGTAACGAGTAAATGCAGCGTCACTGATAACACCAGACAAGCAACTCTTCGCGCGTTTGTTCGTAGCCGCAAAGTAAATTGACATGCTTGCACCTAAACTTTGCCCCATTAAAAACAGAGGTTTATGCGCTACGCCTTCATGTTCAAGCAACCAGTTGAACCCTGTTTCAATATCAATTAAAGCATCCGGTACGTTGGGGGCGCCTTCAGATAAACCAAAACCGCGGTAATCAATTAAAAAAACTTGATAGCCATTTTTGGGTAGCCAATATACCGCTCGAAGGTGCGTGCTAATGTTCTCTGCATTGCCATGAAGAAAGTAAACCGTTCCTTTAGCTTCGTTGGGCGTTGGCAAAAACCAACCATGAACTTTAACGCCGTCTTTCGTTAACAAGGTCACATCTTCGTAATCAAGACCAACATGATTAGGTGTTCGTACATGTTCCGTCATTGGAAAGAAAAAAACGGATGAGCAACCGGATAATTGCAAGCAAAGCATTAATAATAACGACCGTATCATTAGCTTGTTAGAAATGCAGTTGATAACTGATACCGATTTCTGATATTTGCTTATTGGGCAACCATTCGCGTTGGGCACTTAGCTTTATCGCTGTATTTTTAGATAAAACAATATTTTGCACATACTTTAACTCTATCGTATTCTCGCCACCGGAGAACTTTTCACCCGCTAGCTCGAGCCTGCCGGTGCCTAAAGCAGTGTGAATTAACATACCTGTGGTCACACCAAGTGCAGGCTCTACAAAAGTTTTAAAGCTACTTCCGCCTTCCACTCTAGCGGTTAGAAGAGAGTAGGTTAGGTTGTTTGGTGTGGCATTCCACGCATATCCAACCCCCCCGGAAACATGCGAAACCAAGCGGTCTTGACCATCACGATAGACCCTTTCTAAACCACCTTTAACACGCCAAGAAAGGGGCGTAAAAAACGTTGTTCTAGGCGTTAATGAGAAAATATTGACAATATCTAGCTGCTGTAAGAATAAAGTATTTTCTTCACTGCGCCTTAAACGAATTTGGCCAATGTTAATTTGCGCGCCACGCAAAAAGCCTTCTTCATTGTCTTCTAAACTATGAAAAGCCATTCTAAAACCTAATTCGGTATAGCGCTTGTTATCGCGTTCGCCGACTTTAAAAAGCCATTGGCCAGATAGGTGTCCTTTTTCTGGTTGTTTAGGGGCTGTCACAGTTTGCTTGGTTCCAACAGGGTATTTATTAATTAAGGATAGAAGCTGATAACTCTTTTTGGCTTTGTCCTTGTCGCGTTCACGCTTGTTTTGCCTAAAGCGAATCAGTTTGTAGGCAGTCTCGGCTATAAAGAGCTGTCTATTTTCTGGTAAGTGAGCGAGTAAATCGGTTACTGCTGGGTTTGAGCTTTCCATAACCTCGGAAAGGGTGTTTTCTTCGTCAGCATTCAACAGTTGTATCCTCGACTGTAATACAGCGCCGCGAGATGGGCGATACGTCGCTGTTGTTAACATGCCTTCTCGCTCAATGGCTCTTACGGTGTCCACTGGAATGGCGGTCACAGCAAACTCATCGGTTAACTCAGCAGAAGGGCGCGCTACCTCTAACAGTTCTAATAAACGGTACGAACAATTTTCAGTAAAGAAGAAGTAGTCAAACGTTACATTTTTCAATTCCCATAAATGTTCAACTAGCTTGTTCACTTCTTCAGGGGTTAAATTCAGACTGTATTCCCAAATATCTCGCCTCTCAATCCGTGAGTATTCAAGAATTTTTTTGTAATAGGGCATCACCGCAAAATTACCGGGATAGCCGCCCATTAAACCTTTATAGGCATATATTAATGAGTTATCTGTGTTATCTACCGTTGCACCAAAGTTAACAGCATACGATAACCAATTTGACCAGTTTTCGCCGTCTTCAGGGTCCAGCCGAAGTAAGGTATGCCCAAACATAGAAGAGGGACTATTTAAATAGTAAGCAGGGAAGACTAGGGTGACTTTTGCTGAAGGTACGTTCTTACGCCATTCAATATAGTCATTGCATGTAACAGTGGGTAGGCGATTTTCTTCAATATTCAGCTGTTCTGTTAACCAGCGTCGTCTTGCAACGAAACGACAAAGAGGGTGTTCACTTCCGCTAATCTCACCTGCGAAGAAAGCATTTAAAGTGGCTAATAATTCAGCTTTAGGGTTTGTTCGTCCAACGTTTGAAAGAAAGAAATCTTCTTGTGTAATGGCGCTATCGTTCTTACGGTAATGTAAAAGACTTAGCCAGACCTTTTCTTTAGATAGTTGTTGGGCTTTAGCGTTGTGTATTAAATTTGCGAGATAGTTATCATTGTTAGCAGCAACCGTTGTGGAAAAAGCAACGAGAATAATAAAGAGGAAAGGTGATATTTTTTTCATGCTATAAAAAAGGCCCTGCCTCAATTAGAGACAGGGCCAAATTTTTGACAAATCTAAACGTTAAGCTGCGTATTTAGCTAACTGACTATTTGACTTCATAATTTCATTAACTGAAAGCATGGCATCTTGAGCAGTTACGTTTTCGCTTGGAAAAATAGACGCAAAGTTTTCATGCATAACTTTAGAAAAAGCCGCATGATCTTCTTGCTCAATACCAATCATTACAGCAACAGTATCTAATGCTTCGCCGTGTCCTCTTGCTACGTCTTCAGAAAATTCATCCATGATGGCTGAAACTTGCACCATGTCACGTCCGCCGTAAGAAAGTTTTCCACTGGCATCACAACCATTCGTTCCGCTTGTAATACCAAAGGTATTATTGCCAGAAGTTCCGTTTGTTGTTACTGCGACAACATGGCTTGGTATACCTTTTGAACCTTGAAATAATAAGTTCCCCCAGCCACAATTTGCTCCACCTGGAGCTACTGCAAATGCTGTAGATGAAACAGCCATTAATAAAGCTCCGCCTATAATTTTCTTCATTTTATTTCCTTTTCCGTGTGAAAATTGAGTGTTAATAGTAACTTGATTTAGGAAACGTTTACAAGCGCTATTGACCACTATTATTCATACGCCATTGGTACTGTTAAGGTAATCACAGTTCAAGCTTTATAAAGGGGGTTGTTATGCTAATAGACGCAGTAATTGTAAAAATAAAGCGATCTATTATTCAGTGGTGATTGAAGTTTGGAGCCAATGAGCCGATTCGAACCGCTGACCTACTCATTACGAATGAGCCGCTCTACCACCTGAGCTACATCGGTTTAAATAAATAGGGGTTATTTATTGCTGACTTTGATAATAACGTCAACGCTTTCTACGTCCGTACCGTCTGGTAACGTGGGGATATTGCTAATTGCAATGTCGTTACTATCAATATCAATCAAGCTGCTATCGCTTGTATTGTAAAAGTGGTGATGGTGTTCGGTATTGGTGTCGTAAAAAACCTTGTTAGGGTCAATAATAACTTCGCGCAGCAAACCTTTGTAGGCAAATAATCCTAAGGTGTTATATACAGTGGCTTTAGACACTGGGCTTCCTTCAAGTTTGATCGTAGAAAGAATTTGGTCCGCACTCACGTGTTGTTGCTTACTGAATAAAAAATTCGCAATTTCTAAGCGTTGTTGAGTCGGCGTAATGCCTCGCTCCTGCAATAATTGCTGGATACTTTTAGGTGTTTGTTTGTTCATAGAATTTTTCATAATCACTGCCAATAATTATAGCATAGCGTTATTTGCACGCTATGAGCGAGTCAGTTGATAGGGCGTTGGGTTAATACGATACGTTCTATTAAGGACGATATCAGCCATTAATTGTGCACTGGCAGGTGCAGTAACAATGCCGTTTCTATAGTGGCCGGCATTCAGGCTAAGGTTTGTAAAGGGGACTACTCGGCAGATATAAGGGATACTGTTTGGTGAAGAAGGCCGTAACCCAGCCCAGTGCGCATCGGGTTCAATATTCTGTAGAGCGGGGTAGAGTGCTTGTGCAAAGTCTCGCAATTCTTTAAAAGCTTGTGGTGTAGTAGATGCATCAAACCCTGTATTTTCGCGAGTGCTACCCACCACAATTCGTCCATCTTTACGCGGAATAATGTACCGGTTCCCATCCATCACCATGCAATGGTTTGGTAGCTCTATGGGGGGGAAACAAATCATTTGCCCTTTTACTGGCTGAATATCCACGGTTATGTTTTCGCGCAGTAGTTGTGGGGTCCATGCACCAGCACAAAGAATATATTCGCCACCTTTAACGATGTCAGATTCCAGTTGGACGCCATTAATCTGCTGGTTTGGCGTAACAAGGTGCTTCGCTTCTTGTTCAATAAACGTTACGCCATGCTTTACTAAAAAGGCACGAAGCGCCGCAAGCAATTTATGTGGCCGAATGGTGGCCACAGCTGGCCGTAATAAAGCGGCCTCATTTATGGGTTTTAAATGGTTAAACGTGTTTGAAAGTTGCTCAACAGATAAAAGTTCGTAAGAGTCATTCTGTTGTTTGCACCATGTTAGTGCATCGGGGGTTTCTTCATCATGTAAAACCAACATGCCTGCCAATAGCCATTCTGGGTCAATGCCGGTCTCGTTAAATAACTCGTTTGAAAGCTCTTGGTAAACCGTTTGGCTAATAGAACTAATGGCGTTAACGGCATCAGAATAATGCCAAGGTCGCATGGGCGATAAAATACCGCCCGCTGCCCAGCTTGCTTGTTGTCCGGGGCTGTTTTTTTCAATAACGGCAACAGATGCGCCAGATTCTTGTAGCTCTTTAGCGGTGAGTAGGCCAATAATGCCGCCGCCAATAATGACAAAATCAAACATAGTGAGAAAAGAGTAAACGGGTTACGATAACAGTCAACATTCAGTCGTCATTATAAAAGGAAGCAATGGCATTATCTTACTCCGAGATTAAAAATCGCGCCCATCAATTCGTTATCAATTATAACGACGCAACCAAAGAAAATGCTGAGTCGCAAAGTTTTCTAAACGACTTTTTTCATGTGTTTGGCGTAGAGCGCCGCCGCGTGGCCAGTTTTGAAAACCCCGTCAAAACAAAAGAAAAAGGCAGCACCAAACGCATTGATTTATTTTGGCGTGGCACCTTGCTCGTTGAAATGAAATCCACAGGGCAAAACCTCGACAAAGCCTACCAACAAGGCATGGGGTATTTTAAAGGGCTAAAAGACGCCGACTTACCGCGTTACGTGATGGTATGTGATCTAAACGACTTTCGCCTGTACGACTTAGACGACGGCAAAGACTACGCGTTTACACTCAGCGAACTATCCGACAACCTGCACCTATTCGATTTCATGCAAGGCAATGAAATTGACAATATAGACGAATACGACCTCAACGAACAAGCCGCCCAATTACTCGGCGAACTGCACGATGCGCTAGAAGACAGCGGCTACCAAGGCCACCACTTACAAGTGTTTATGGTGCGAGTATTGTTTATTCTGTTTGCAGAAGACACCGGCGTCTTTAATCGCCACCAGTTTACCCAGTACCTCATGCGCTACACCGACGAAACAGGACTGGACACAGAAATGCACCTGCATAAACTGTTTCAAACATTAGACAAGCCGCTAAACGAACGCAACAGCAACCTAAGCGCCGAACTAAACGCCTTTCCTTACGTTAATGGGCATTTATTCAAAGAGCGTATAGACCTGCCTAGCTTTAGCCAAGCCATGCGAGAGCAACTGATTCAATGCTGCCTGTTTAATTGGAAAGACATCAGCCCCGCCATATTTGGCAGCTTGTTCCAATCCATCATGAACAAGCAACAGCGGCGCAACTTAGGCGCGCACTACACCTCCGAAGCGAATATTCTAAAAGTGATTGAACCGCTGTTTCTCAATCAATTACACAGCGAATTTAACGACGCCAACGCGCTCAAACAAACCAAGTTACGCAATACGCGCTTAATGGCGTTGATGGAAAAAATACAACGCCTGTCCTTTTTAGACCCGGCGTGCGGTTGCGGCAATTTTTTAATTATTACCTATCGAGAAATACGGCGCTTAGAACTGCAAATAATGCAGGCGCAACAGCACGATCAAAAACAAAGCGCCGTTAGCATAGAAATAGACCCACAAATAAGCCTAAATAACTTTTACGGCATAGAAATAGACGAATGGCCCGCGCGTATCGCCGAAGTGGCCATGTGGCTCACCCAGCACCAAATGAACCTAGAGTTTGCTAAATCCTTTGGGCGCGAACCTGACTTACTGCCGCTAAAAGAACACGCCAATATTCACCACGCCAATGCCTTAACAATAGATTGGGGCGAGGTGGTAGACGCTGCACAATTAAATTACATTATTGGTAACCCGCCATTTGTGGGTCATCAATGGCGTAGTGCTGAACAAAAAGTAGATATGGCAAGCGTATTTCCAATGTCCGGTAAATTTGGCAAGCTAGATTTTGTAGCTGCTTGGTTTTATAAAGCCGCGTTATTTTGCCAAAATACAAGCGTTGATATTGCCTTGGTCTCAACCAATTCAATCACAATGGGCGAACAAACAGCCATTTTATGGCAACCTATTTTGGATATGGGTTACCAACTTCATTTTGCTCACCGTACTTTTCAATGGCATAACGATGCGAAAGGAAAAGCCGCAGTACATTGTGTAATTATTGGCTTTGGTCAACGAGAACAAGCCGAAAAATGGTTGTTTGATTACCCTGACATTCAAGGTGAAGCGACCGTAATTAAAGCAGGTAACATCAACCCTTACTTAGTTGATGCGCCTGATATTATTTTGCCATCTCGAAGTAAGCCAAGAAAGGGGATGCCCGCGATGACGAAAGGCAGTCAACCTACCGACGGAGGTTATTTAACTTTATCTAATGAAGAACGATTGAAGTTAATTGGCGTGCATCCTCAATTAGAACAATGGATTAAGCCTTTTATTGGCGGGCGAGAATTAATTAATGGTTTAGAGCGTTACTGCTTATGGTTTGCGGATACCTCAGTGAAAACATTACGTGATTTAGCCCAAATTCCTGCTCTTAAAGAGCGACTTGAAGGGGTTAAAGCGGCAAGATTAAAAAGCCCAACAAGTAGTGTTCAAGCGGCAGCAGAAACACCGTACTTATTTACTCAAAATAGGCAACCGAGAAAAAGTTTTCTAGCGGTGCCTGAAGTAAGTTCGGAGCGCAGAGAATATATTCCAATGGTGCTAATGTCGGCTGATAATGTGCCAAGTAATAAGATTTATATGATCCCTGAGGTGGGTTTGTATGAATTGGGTGTATTAATCAGCCAAATGCATATGGATTGGATGAGAACAGTAGCAGGTCGGTTAAAAAGTGATTACAGCTATTCTCCAAATGTGTATCAATTATTCCCGTGGCCTTCGGTTAACGATGCCCAACGTCAACACATTGAAACCCTTGCCCAAGCGGTGTTGGATGCGCGGCAGCAAGAAGTGGATAAAGATGCGAGCACCACATTGGCCGATTTGTACGACCCTGATTTAATGCCGCCCAGCTTACGCAAAGCGCATAAAAAATTGGACAAAGCGGTGGACGGTTTATATCAGAAAGCCGCCTTTAACAGCCCGTTAGAACGGGTAAAACATTTATTTACATTATACGAGCAAGCAACACATGAACAATAAAACCTTATACCCAGCAATAGCCCCTTTTGCCAGTGAATGGCTGCCAACAGACGACGGACACGAGGTGTATGTAGAGCAGGTGGGTAACCCTGATGGCGAACCAGTTATCTTCTTACACGGCGGGCCCGGATCTAGCTGTAAAGACCATCACCGGTGTTTTTTTAACCCTGAAAAATACCACGTTATTTTAATGGATCAACGCGGTGCAGGTAAGTCGCGCCCATTAGGCCGTTTAAAACATAATTCAACGAACCATTTAATGTTGGACATGGAGATGGTTCGTGAAAAGCTTGGCATAGAAAAATGGTTGTTGTTTGGTGGTTCGTGGGGCGCAACACTGGCATTATTGTATGCACAAAAACACGTGCAGCGGGTGTCGGGTTTGATACTTCGCGGGACGTTTTTAGCGCGTGAAAAAGATGCAGATTGGTTCTTTAAAGACGGTGCGAATCGTTTGTTTCCCAAAGCGTGGCAGCGGTTTAGCCAGCATGTGTCGCCGAATGAGCGTAAGAACATGTTGGCGGCGTATTATCACCGTTTAGCGATTAATGATGATGAAGTACGGCAAGAAACGACGCGGGAATGGGATGCGTGGGGCGGTGCCGTTGTATTGGGCGATGATTTTAATGCGGATGAGTTAGACGGTGATGTGCCTGAAACGGCGATTGCCCAAGCACGCATAGAAACGCATTACGCTATGAACCGTTATTTCATTGAAGAAAACAAAATCTTGGACAAAGCCTATCTTTTATCGGCCATTCCCTGCGCGATTATTCATGGGCGTAAGGATTTCATGTGCCCAATAGAAGCATCATTTGCTTTAGCGCAAGTACTGCCAGATGCAGCGTTTATTTCTTTACCCAATTCAACGCACTTGGCGCACGGTGAAGAGATGATTGACGCATTGGTTAGTGCGACAGATTCATTTGTTTCTAACTAACAGCTTGTATTAAGCGAGCTGTTTTGCGTGGTGGCGTAAGTGGTCTTCCATAAACGTCGCAATAAAGTAATAGCTGTGGTCATAACCCGTTTGTAGGCGGTAATGCATAGGGTAGTCAATGTCGTTTGCGGCGTTGACTAAATGGTCTGGTAGTAGCTGGCTTTGTAGAAAAGGGTCTTCACTGCCTTGGTCAATAAGCAAAGGAAGGCGCGCAGCGGTTTTTTTAATGAGTAGATGCGCATCGTGTTCTGCCCATATGTTTTTATCGCTGCCTAAATACCCCGCGAAGGCTTTTTTGCCCCATAAGCATAAGGTGGGTGCGCATATCGGCGCGAAGGCAGAAAGGGATTTGTACTTTTCAGGGTATTTAAAGGCGAGGGTGATAGCGCCGTGTCCACCCATTGAATGCCCAAAAATACCGGCTTTGTTCATGTCAGCTGGAAATTGCTCGCCAACCAAATCAAACAACTCACTAACCACATAGTCTTCCATTTGGTAATGGCTATTCCAAGGCGATTTGCTGGCATTGATATAAAACCCTGCGCCGCTGCCGAAGTCCCAACTTTCATTTTCTTTAGGTAAATTTAAGTCGCGTGGGCTGGTGTCTGGCGCAATAAGTATTAAACCGAGCTCGGCGGCATATTGTTGAGCGCCAGCTTTTGCCATCATGTTTTCTTCGGTACACGTTAGGCCAGAAAGCCAAAATAATACGGGCAATTTTTTATTAGGTTCTGCCAGTGCTTGGGGCGGTAAATAAACCGAAAAGTTCATGTCGGTTTTACATGCACGGGATGCGTGTTTGTAAAAAGTGACCGTGCCGCCGAAGCTATGGTTTTGGTTAATGAGTTCGAGTGTATTCATGGTTTATTTAGTAAATGATGACGGAGCGAATGCTTTTGCCTTGGTGCATTAAATCGAACGCTCGATTAATGTCGTTCAGCCCCATGGTGTAGGTGACCATTTCATCTATTTTAATTTCCCCGCGCAGGTATTTTTCGACGTATTCTGGTAATTCACTACGGCCTTTTACGCCACCAAACGCGGTGCCGCGCCAGACGCGACCGGTTACTAATTGAAAGGGGCGGGTGGCTATTTCTTGCCCAGCACCGGCCACACCAACGATCACTGACTCGCCCCAGCCTTTATGGCAACATTCCAACGCAGAACGCATGGTGTTAACGTTGCCGATGCATTCAAAGGAATAGTCAACACCGCCATCAGTCATGTCGACTAATACGTCTTGAATTTCACCAACGAAATCCTTTGGATTAATGCAATCGGTAGCACCGAGTTGTTTGGCAAATTCAAACTTATCTTCATTGATATCAACCGCGATAATACGTTCTGCTTTTGCAATAACAGCGCCTTGAATAGCACTAAGGCCAATGCCGCCTAAACCAAAAATAGCCACGGTACTGCCAGCTTCAACTTTGGCGGTGTTAAGTACTGCGCCAATACCGGTTGTTACCCCGCAGCCCAATAAGCAGACTTTATCTAACGGCGCTGCTTTGTTGATTTTTGCGAGGGAAATTTCGGGCAATACGGTGTATTCGGCAAAAGAAGAGGTGCCCATATAGTGATATATAGGTTTGCCATTTTTGGAAAAACGTGACGTTCCATCCGGCATAACACCTTTGCCTTGGGTTGCGCGAATGGCTTGGCATAAATTAGTTTTTCCTGATAAACAAAATTTGCATTGCCCACACTCTGGTGTGTATAGCGGAATAACATGGTCGCCGACATTTACTGAGGTAACGCCGGGGCCTATTTCTTCCACAACTGCACCGGCTTCATGCCCTAAAATGGCGGGGAAAATACCTTCAGGATCATCGCCTGATAAGGTAAATGCATCGGTATGGCAAACGCCGGTAGCGACGTTACGAATTAATACTTCACCTTGTTTTGGGCCATCTAAATCAATCGTTTCGATTGAAAGAGGCGCACCTGCTTCCCATGCAACGGCTGCAATAGTTTTCATTTGTTTTCCTTGGTATTATTGTTGAGTATCGCCAACAGGTGCGGCAAAACCATCAGAGATGAGTTCGTCGACATTGGAGCCTGTTAGGCTGTTTAAAAAGGCGAGTAAATCACTTTGCTCATTATAAGTAAGATTAAGCGGTTTGATAAGCGGGTCTAAGTCTTCATTTGGAACGCCGCCTTGGTTGTAAAACTCGATGACTTCTTTTAACGTTTTAAATGCACCATCGTGCATATAAGGCGCCGTTAAGCTAATGTTCCTAAGCGTCGGGGTTTTATATTTCCAGCGGTCAGCTGGGTTTTCGGTTATTTCGTACAAGCCAACGTCGTTCGGTTTCTTTTCTGAGACTGAATCAAATAAATCTGATTCAATTTCAATCGTTTGACCAGGGGCAATGGTGATCATTTGTTTAGCAGGGCGAGGTTGCGTGGAAACACGAAATCCATGCCCCGTGTTGTGTAACAGATTATTGGTAAACAGGGCGTGGTCTTTTTTGACGGTGTGGCAAGCAATGCAATTCGCTTTACCTGAAAATAATTTAAAGCCATTTTTAACGTTAGCGCTAACCGCTTGTTCGTTCTGGCCGAAATACCATTGGTCAAACGGGCTATTGGCTGAATTTAAACTGCGTTGGTATGTCGCTAAGGCCATGCCAATGGTTTCCATATTAAGGGGCTTGCCGAAAACACGTTCAAATAAACCGTTGTAATCCTCTAACGCACGTATTTTTCGTAAAACAATGCCGGGTGATGGGTTACCCATTTCATTATGGGCTAATAACGGCCCCCATACTTGCTGCTCAAGGTTGTCTTCTCGCCCGTCATGGAATAATTTTTCCGCATAAGCGATGTTGTATAACGTTGGGTTGTTACGACGCCCAGATCGGCCCTCAAGCCCTACGGATGTAGCTAGTTCGTTATGTGTAAAGCCTTGCTCTGGCACATGGCACATGGCGCAAGAAAATGTGTTGTTTAATGAGAGTCTGCGGTCATAGAAAAGTTTTCGGCCGAGGTCAATTTTTTCAACTGTAATAGGATTATGGGTAGGGATGGGGACAGCAGGCAAGCCAAGTGGTGGCTGTTTTATTAATGCCATCAAGTCGGCTTTTTTGCCAACACGAGTGGCTAACGCTTTGCTGTTGGTTATATAGTTTTTAGTGTCATACCCCGTTTTATCATCGCCAGCGCCGTGTAGCTGAGGTGCAGCAGGAATATTGCCTTTCTCGGCATAACTAACCGAGCTTAATAACGCGATAAATAGGAAATAAAAGAGTTTGTTTTTCATAACAAATTATACCAAAGCCTACATTGGGCGAGTTTTGTTAATGAATATTATTCCAACGTAAGTGTTTTAACGTCATTAATTAAAATGTCGGGGTGTAAGAATCCAACGCTGTATATCTTTCTAATTTTTTTGTTGGTATCGATTAAATAAACGCGCAAGGTATGTGAAAAGGTCCCCGTTGACAGGCCGTTGTCATCATATTCTTGCTGAATGCTTTGGTTGTAACCTGCAAGAATGGGTTGTAATTCTTTTTGTGATTGAGTCGTTAAAAAGCGCCAATCCGTTTGTTTTGTTTCTAATGATTTGGCATAGTCTGCCATAACGTCAGGTGTGTCGTGTTTTGGGTTAAAGCTCAGAGTGATAAGGCGTAAATCATCTTTAAGGCCCGCTTTAGACAAGCGCCGTTTTATTTTGTGAAATACAGCGGTTGATAAAGGGCAGCCATTAACATCATTACATGTTGCATAGATAAAGCTCAACAGAACTACTTTATCGCCCATTAGGTCATATAAGTTTTGCGTTACTCCAGTGCTGTTAATAACCTTTCCATCTGTTGCTTCGCCATAAACTGGTTGGCTATAGGTACCTGCTTCGGGTGCTTCAAATGTTAGAGGCCCATATCCAGGCGCCAGTACAACAGGTTGTTTGCTTTGCGAATTATCAGCCTGTATTAACGTTGTAAAAAAACAGAGCATTAGAATAATTAATTTCAACATAATGGTACCAAAGTTTAATAAAAAAATGGGGCCGCCGAGGCGGCCCCAAATGAATAGACTCAAACCATGAGCTTATTCAGGGGAGAGGTATTTTGAAAGAGATGCAATTATTTTTTCAGCACTTTGTGTTGGTGCTTTACCATAAAGAGCATTAGATCCAAAACGCATTTGGTGTGGGAAACCTAAGCCAAGTTTGATAAAGTCAAGCTGGAAAGTTGGTGTTAATTTTTTACCATCCCAATCAAATGCACGAATGTACTGGTCTTGGCTTTCACCTTTCTTATCCCAGTTCGCTAGTAACGATGAAGAATAGTAAAGACGTTTTCCATCCCAGCTTGAAGAAATCATGTTGATTTGCTCACCAATTTTTTGTTCAAACACTTGTTTCGCAGCATGTGGGTTTGAAATATCAAACTGACGTGTTTTGCCATCCATAAAGGTATTAACCCATAATGTTTGGTCATCACTTGAGATTGAAATATCAACAGGTAAAGGGATTTTTGATGCATCACCAATGTCACCTACAATCTTTGCTTGCCATTCGTTTTGGTCGTCTTCATAAATTAACCATAGCTTAGAAGTAAGCGCTGTTGTAGTGAAGCAATAGTTGTTGGAAGCACCCCACGCACAACGAATTTCAAGTGGCGCACCTGGTACGTCTAGAATTTTCTTAGGTTGTCTTGTATGCAAGTCCCAAATCACAACAGTGTTACCAAAACGTTTCATGGCTTCTGCGTCACCGACAAGTTTACCAAAGTCCATCATGTAGTTATTCCAGCCAGTAAATGATGAAGTAACCATCATGTTGCGGCGTGGTAATACACGAACGTCATAGCCATAACCATCAGCAAATTTACCAGATTTTTTTGCACCATTTAGATCGCCATCGGTTGGCATCCAGTGTGTAGCAACGAAATCACCAGCATTTGTGTATTCAACTAGTGCTGTACGGCCGCCGTTATCTTTATTGTTGGATAAACCACTCACCATCATGGTGCCAGGCATTGCGTAGGTTGTGTGTGGCCCAACAACGCCGCCACTGTCTGCTACAAAGTTATTAATTGTTTTGTGTAACGTTGGTTTTGATGGGTTTGTGTGGACATCAAAAATGAAGATTTTATTTGTGTCTAAACCGCCAGCCCAAAGGTATTTACGGTCATCTGTAAAGCCTGAGTGATGCGCTTCGTTTCTTCCGCCAACAGAAATGCTGTTGATGACTTTACCGTATTGCTTGTCTTTAGGATTGGCAGCTACGGTGACTAATTTGTCTTGTTCGTCACCAACGCCAACAGCGCCGAGCGTCCAAACGTAGACGTAATCTTCTTGACCGACAATTTTTGCCATGTAAGGAGACATGCAAGTTTCATCAGCAATCGCTTGTTGTGGCAGTGCTACTAAACCAAGGGCCATTATTGCTGTTGAACCAAGTATGGCGCCTTTGGCACTCTTTTTTAAAGCTTGGAAAAAGGATTTGTTCGACATGTTCTCAACCTCATTATTATTGGAGCTGATAGTTTGCCAGAGTCAGTTTTGAGTGGTAAGGTCTAAAAAAGACAAAAGCGTGCTATTTATGCCAAAAATAACGATTTCTATTCTCGCCATTGAAGAAACGATGATTTACACCTTAGCGGGGCCGTACGATATTTTTTCAGCGGCCGCATCGTGTAGTCAACAGGCTGTGCCGACCGCGCCACCGTTCCTAACGTTTACATCTATTGTTGGAGTTAATAAAGGGCCATTGCGTTGTTACAATGGGTTTACGATTGATTGTCAGCAAGATTTAACTGAAACGGGTGATGTCGATTTGGTTGTTATACCGTCGGTTGATTTTGCAGATGAGCCATTTTTACAAAAATACCCCGAATTAAAGACTTGGTTGATCAATCAGCATAAAAATGGCGCGGTACTAGCAAGTGTTTGTGCGGGTTCTTTTATATTGGCGGAAACAGGTTTATTGGATGGAAAAGTAACGACGACCCATTGGGCTTTTGCCGAATTAATGCAATCAAAATTTCCAAACGTGCAGGTTCATAGCGATATGATTATCACCGAACAAGACAATATAATTTGTGCCGGTGGGGCGACATCGTGGCAAGACTTGGTAACGTACTTGGTGGAAAAGTATTCAACGGTAGAAACGGCGAAATATATTGAGCAGTTTTTTTTATTAAATTCTCACCAAGGTGGGCAACGGCCATACAAGCAACATAAAAGCACGATTTCGCATGGTGATTTAACCATTGAAAAGTCGCAGGCTTGGATTGAGCAACATTTAGAGGCGGATGATTTACTTATGTTGGCGATTAAGCAGTCGGGTTTAGCCGAGCGAACGTTTAAACGCCGGTTTAAAAAAGCGACAACGCAATCGCCTAACGAATATATTCAAAACTTGAGGATTGATACGGCTAAGAGTCTACTACTAACATCATCAGCGACAGTACAAGATATTTCAGAACAAGTGGGGCTGATGGATGGCAGTTACTTTAGGCGCCTATTTAAGCGAAAAACCAGCATGACAGCGCACGACTTTAGGCGACAATTTTCTACTTATCATCACGAAAATAAGGTGATGCGTGTTGAGTGAGGCCGGTAAAAAATTCTAAAACGTTTTAGAATTTTTAGAGTTTCTAAATAATAGCGGTTGCTCCACCGTTTGGCTTGGCTTAGCGGCTTGTTCTATTGCATCCGTTACGGTGTGATGTAATGGCGATAAGTCACAAACAGGGTCAGCATTTGTTGCATCGCCCGTTAATAAAAACGCTTGGCAATGGCAGCCACCAAAGTCTTTATCTTTTTCGGGGCAACTTCTGCACGGTTCTTTCATCCAGTCATTACCACGGAAGTAGTTAAACGCTTTGGATTCATTCCATATTTCGCTAATGGAGTGATCTTTTACACTGGGGCAATCAAAGTTAGGTAGTTGGCGGGCTGAATGGCACGGTAAGGCTAAACCATCTGGAGCAATGGTTAAGAAGGTTGTTCCCCAACCGTTCATGCAGGCTTTTGGTCGGCCTTCAAAGAAATCAGGCACGATGTAGTAAATTTTCATTTTGCCTTTTTGAGATTCTTGGTACTCATTGGCAATCGCTTCTGCGGTTTGTAGCTGTTCTTGCGTTGGCATTAGTTGGTCACGGTTATGGTGTGCCCAACCGTAATATTGTGTGTTGGCGAGTTCTACAAAATCTGCGCCCAACTCAATGGCCATTTCTAAAATATCTTTCATCTGATGAATGTTTTGGCGGTGTAATACGACGCAAAGCACCATCGGGTAGCCGTGTTTTTTTATCAGTTTGGCGACAACTTTTTTGTGCTCAAAACTTTCAGTGCCGGCGATAAAATCATTCAATTCTTTTGAACTGGCTTGCAAGCTGATTTGAATATGATCGAGCCCGGCTTCTTTAAGCGCAATAATTTTGGCCTCATCCATGTTGTAGCCGGATGTAATGAGGTTGGTGTAATAACCGAGTTTGTGTGAGTAATCGACGAGCTCAACAAGATCTTTTCTAACCAGTGGTTCGCCACCCGAAAAGCCGAGCTGTACTGCGCCCATTTCACGCGACTGTTTTAGTACACGCTTCCAATCTTCAGTTGATATCTCTTCTGAAACATTGGCGTAGTCAACAGGGTTTGAACAGTACGGACACTGCAAAGGGCACGCGTAAGTCAGCTCCGCTAACAGCCAACGTGGTGGGCTAGGCGTTTTGATTGAGCCAGCCATTATCTAACGCAATGTTTAAGAAGTTAACGATGTCGTTTTCCAATCCAGTTGTTTCAAATTTTGTTTCTAGCGTCTGAACAATGTCGGCTAGTTTATTGGCGCCATCACACACCTGTAATATTTCCGCAGAGCTTGGGTTTAACTCAACCAACCCTTCTGGGTAAAGCAGTACGAACATCTGTTGTGCTTCTTCCCATTGCAAACGGTAGCCAGGGGCTAACTGTAACGCTTGGTCGGGTAATAAACTCATGATTCAACCGTAAAATAAGGCGGCATTTCGTGTACATAGGCCATGTGCATAGCATCGGCCATTGTCCAAAGAATGTCGAGTTTGAATTTTAAAATGCCCAGCATTCTTTCTTGTTCTGCGCGTGTTTTGTAATATTCAAGTGTAATGCGTAAGCCGTGTTCAACGTCACGCCTTGCTTCGCTTAAACGTTTTTGGAAATAGGTGAGGCCAGTAAGATCAATCCATGGGTAATGTTCAGGCCAATTGTCCAAACGTTGTTTATGGATTTTTGGTGCGAAAAGTTCAGTTAACGATGAACTTGCCGCTTCGTGCCAATCGGCTCGGCGTGCAAAATTAACATACGCATCAACAGCAAAACGAACGCCGGGTAGTACGTGTTCTTCAGACAGCACTTCTTCACGCGTTAAACCAACGGCTTCACCCAGTTGTAACCAGGCTTCAATGCCACCAATTTCACCGGGTGCGCCATCGTGATCAATAATGCGTTGTACCCATTGTGCGCGCGTGCCTTTATCAGGGCAATTCGCCATAATCGCCGCATCTTTCAACGGGATGTTCACTTGGTAATAAAAACGGTTTGCGACCCAGCCACGAATTTGTTCTTTGCTTAGCGTGCCTTCGTGCATCATCACGTGATACGGATGATTGATATGGTAAAAACGCTCCATATCACGGATGCGTTTTTCAAATTCTTGTAAAGACCAGGGTGCTTGCTCTGTCATGTTTATAATTCAATATTCATGTTGTCGTACGACACCTCAATGCCGTGTTGCGTCAGTATATCGCGTTCCGCAGATTCTTCGTTGAGAATTGGATTGGTATTGTTGATATGAATCAGAATTTTACGTGGTTTATCGAGTGTATCTAAAAACTCAATCATGCCGCCTTCACCCGATTGCGGTAAATGGCCGATTTTTCTGGCGAGTAATGGTCTGCCGACTGACGCTAGTTCGTCATCTGTCCAAAAGGTGCCATCCACTAATACGCAGTCGGCATTGGTCATGGCTTTTTCCACATGTGGTTCAATCATGCCTAAACCGGGTGCGTAGAACGTTGTTTTGTCGGTAGACACTTGGCGAATAATCATGCCGATGTTGTCTCCTTCGTGCGGGTCATTTCGGTGGGGAGAATAAGGTGGCGCTTTGCTTTTTAAAGGTAAGGCGGTAAATTCTAAGTCATCAATATTTGGGATGGTAAATGATTCACCATTCAGTGGAATAGGGTGGTCTTCCACACCGCAGAAATGCTCCAAAATATTGAAGATGGGAAAGCCTGATGTTAAATCTTGTTTCACCATATCAGTGCAGTAAATCGTTAGCGGATCACCTTCACGCAAAATCAACAAGCCGGTGGCGTGGTCGATTTGCGAATCAAACATCACAATCGCTTCAATCCCCGTGCCACGTACTTTGTTCTTTGGGTGAATTTCAGGAAAGCCTTCTAATTGCGCACGAACATCGGGTGATGCATTAAATAACGCCCAATGTTCACCATCAGATGACACCGCAATAGATGATTGATTGCGTGTAGACGCTTTGATAGTACCAGCGCGTACCGCTTTACAGTTAGGGCAGCTACAATTCCATTGAGGAAAGCCGCCTCCAGCGCCAGAACCTAGAACTCGAATTTGCATAAATTTTACTTTGTGTTTGATATAAAAAAAGGGCTCCTAACGGAACCCTTTTTTAGGAAAATTTTTTATCTATCGGTTGTAGATGTACATTGTTACTTCAAAACCGAAACGTAACTCTTTGTATGTTGGTGTTTCCCATTTCATGATATATCTCCTGTTCGATTGATATTGTGTTGCTTTTTTATAGACAGTTAAAATTTAACTAGGTTCAAGTATAAGTTTTTTACTGGTGAATGCAAGTATTTATGTTGTTCTCGATTTTAGGTTTTACTTTGTGCTAACAACATATTTTAAAACGTCAATCACTTGCTCAGGCGTTGTAGCCCATGCGAGTGCGGCGGCATCTACCTCTTTAAGTGGGTGAATAATGTCTTCGGCATGTAACGTAATATAGGGCGTGCCTAACGCGGCACAATAACCGGCATCAAACGCAGTATTCCATTGTTTGTACTTATCGCCAAAGCGAATAATAGCCACATCGCAGTTTTCTATTAATGTTTTAGTGCGTATCGCGTTAACCTTGGCCGATTTATGGTCGCGCCAGAAACCGCTATCTTTAGCGCCTAATACATCACCCGCAGCATCGCTGGCATCGTGGTTTGTTACTGCGGACGAAAAGGAAATGGCCAGGTTATTTTTGTTACAGCCCGCAATTATTTTTTCTCGCCAATCGGTGTGTATTTCTCCAGAAAGGTATACGTTTAATTCCATTGTTTATGGCCTCTAGTTAAGATGGTTTTTTATGGGTTTGAGAGCCTATCGCCCGAATTAATTGTTATGCATTAGTCAAATAAGTCGACTAGTTCTTTTGCAGTTAAAAGTTTTTTAAAGCTGGTATATCTAGGACTCTGCAACATACCGGCCTTTGCGCTGCCATATACAATAGGTTCTATTTTTGTTGCGGGAGCAGAAAAATTTAGTTTGTATTTTTCCCCATCCCCATATGGCTCTATTGATTGAACCTCAGCGTAATGAGTAATTGATGAGATTGGTGACGTTTGGTAAGCGGCAATATATTTAATGTCTTTTAATTTACCGCCGCCAATTCTTATTGAGTACCAACAGTTTTCACCGAGAAATACATTTTTAAATCCATCTTCCTGTGCTGGAATAACAATCGTATCATTTATTGTTTTTTTAGTAGCAGGCGGTTGGTCACTAACATTGATTTTTTTTGCTTCTTCAAAAACTCTTATTTCTACAAGCGGCAAAATACTTAATATCTCATGTAGAAATTCTTTAGTATCGGCTTTTTCAGATTCAGTTAATATTGGTTCATTTGGTGTCACAGTATTATCTAGCAAGCATCGTCCAATTTTTGATGCTTGTTGAATAAGAGCCCATTCAAGCCAAGTAATATGTGCGCGATTTAACCCACCATTGCTTGATACAAAAACGAAGGCTTTATCCCAAAACGCTTTGTTTTTCTCATGCGAATCAATTCGTTTTTTTATGCCGTCACCTTGACCAACATAGATTGTCGGTAATTCACTTTGTTCTTGATACCCAAATAAAATATAAATGCCAGCTTCATTAAGTTCCTTTCTGTTTTTATGCTGTTGCCATGCGTCTCTTGATATTTCCAAGCCGGTACCTGTCCAATTCATTTTATCAATGATTTTTAAGGAACTAGGGTCACCCTCAGGAATAAATAATCTTATTGTGTATGGCTTGGGCATATTTTTAATCTTTGAATTTATTATTTGAACAAGTTGGGCATTTTGGGTTGCGAGGCAGTTGCATGCTTTGCCATTCCATTGATAGGCCGTCGAGTAATAAAACACGGCCTTGTAGTGATTCGCCTGCACCAGTGAGTACTTTGATGGTTTCTAGTGCTTGCATGCTACCGATGATGCCAGTTATGGGTGCTATTACGCCATTTTCTGAGCAGCTTTGTGTAACTGCACCATCGCGTGGGTATAGGCAGTTGTAGCATGGGCATTTTTCATCGCGTGAATCAAACACGGAAATTTGGCCTTCAAACCGAATAGCAGCGCCGGAGACTAAGGGGGTTTTAGCTTCAACGCAGGCATCGTTAATGGCGAAACGAGTTTCGAAATTGTCGCAACAATCGACAACCAGATTGGCTTGTTTTACTTGATCTAATAATTCGTCGCCTTCTAGTTTTTTGTTGATGGCGGTTATTTTAATCAGTGGATTTATTGCGTGGAATGTTTGTTTGGCCGACTCAACTTTAGATAGACCAATGCTATCAGTTGTGTGGACAATTTGGCGTTGCAAATTGGATAGGTCGACTTCATCGAAGTCGCTAATGACCATATGACCAATGCCGGCTGCGGCAAGGTAAAGCCCAACGGGACTACCTAAGCCGCCCATACCTATTATCAATACGCGTGAGTCTAAAAGTGCTTGTTGTCCTTCAATATCGATGGAAGGCAGCATGATTTGGCGACTGTATCTTAAGAGTTGTTCGTCGTTCATGGTTGTTGATTTGATAATGGATGTTGTGATTATGTTAACCGAGTTTTGTGCTGGATGCTTGACAGCTAGTTATCTATGGCTATCATTAGCACTCTTCTGAGTAGAGTGCTAATTTATTTAGAAAAAAATTAAAAATATTTGATAAGAAGGGGTTGATTTAGGCTCGTACCGCCCCATATCTGAAGAGCAATTTAATTAAACTGTAAAACAATAGGAGATTTACACATGAGTTTACGTCCACTAGGTGATCGCGTCATTATTAAACGCGTTGAAGAAGAAGCTGTAAGCGCAGGCGGCATTGTGCTTCCAGATTCAGCAAAAGAAAAGCCAAGCGAAGGCAAAATCGTTGCTGTTGGCAACGGTTCTACAAATGATAAAGGCGATACACGCCCGATGTCTGTAAAAGTTGGCGATAACGTTTTATTCGGCAAATACTCTGGGACTGAAGTTGAAGTTGAAGGCGAAGAATTATTAGTGATGAGCGAAGGCGACATCATTGCGGTTGTTGAGTAATTTTAAAATTTAAATAAGGAAAAGAAACATGGCAAAGCAAATTAAGTTTGGTGATGACGCACGCAGCCTAATGGTTGCCGGCGTAAACACGCTAGCAAAAGCAGTTAAAGTTACGTTAGGTCCTAAAGGCCGTAACGTTGTATTAGATAAGGGCTTTGGTGGCCCAACCATTACTAAAGATGGTGTATCTGTTGCAAAAGAAATTGAGTTGGCTGATAAGTTCGAAAACATGGGCGCTCAAATGGTTAAAGAAGTGGCCGCTAAAACATCTGATGTGGCGGGTGATGGAACAACAACAGCGACTGTTTTGGCTCAAGCTATTTTAAACGAAGGCATGAAGTCAGTTGCTGCGGGTATGAATCCAATGGATTTAAAGCGCGGTATTGATAAAGCGGTTATCGCGGCTGTAAAAGGTCTTGAAAAGCTATCTGTTCCTTGTGTGGACACAAAAGCAATTGCTCAAGTGGGCACTATTTCAGCAAACTCTGACGAGTCTGTTGGTGAAATTATTGCTGAAGCAATGGATAAAGTAGGCAAAGCAGGTGTTATTACTGTTGAAGAAGGCTCTGGTTTAGAAAATGAATTAGACGTGGTTGAAGGTATGGAGTTTGACCGTGGTTACTTATCACCTTATTTCATCACTAGCCAAGAAAGCATGAGTGTTGAAATGGATGATCCGTTGATCTTATTGCACGACAAAAAAATCTCAAACATTCGTGATTTATTGCCAATTTTAGAAGGCGTTGCGAAAGCAGGTCGTCCTTTATTAATTATTGCTGAAGACATCGAAGGCGAAGCGTTAGCAACATTGGTTGTTAACAACATGCGCGGTATTGTTAAAGTAGCGGCTGTTAAAGCACCTGGTTTTGGTGATCGTCGTAAAGCGATGTTAGAAGACATTGCTATTTTAACTGGCGGCACAGTGATTGCTGAAGAAGTGGGTTTAACACTTGAAAAAGCAACTATTGAAGATTTAGGGTCTGCAAAGCACGTTAATATTTCTAAAGAAACAACGGTTGTTGTTGATGGCGCAGGTGCTGCGGCTGATATTGAAGCGCGCGTTGCACAAATTAGCGCGCAAGCTGAAGAAGCAAGCTCTGATTACGACAAAGAAAAAATGCAAGAGCGTGTTGCTAAACTAGCAGGTGGTGTTGCGGTTATTAAAGTAGGCGCGATGACTGAAGTAGAAATGAAAGAGAAGAAAGCACGCGTTGAAGATGCGTTGCATTCAACTCGCGCTGCTGTTGAAGAGGGCGTGGTACCTGGTGGTGGTACAGCACTTGTTCGCGTATTAGACGCAGCAAGCAAAGCTAAAGCAGCCAATCATGACCAAGAAATTGGTATTAAAATTGCGTTACGTGCGATGGAAGCACCGCTTCGTCAAATCGTAACAAACGCAGGTGATGAAGCGTCAGTTGTTCTTCAAGCGGTTAAGCAAGCCAAAGGTAACGAAGGTTACAATGCGGCAACGGGTGAATACGGCGATATGATTGCGATGGGTATTCTTGATCCAGCTAAAGTAACAAGAACAGCGTTGCAAAATGCTGCTTCAATTGCTGGTTTAATGATTACGACAGAAGCGATGATTACAGATGAGCCTGTGGAAGCTGGTGCTGGTGGTGGTATGCCAGACATGGGTGGCATGGGCGGCGGTATGGGTGGAATGGGCGGTATGATGTAAATCGACTTCCACGTCGCTATAGTATTAAGGGCCCCGCTTTATGCGGGGCTTTTTTATGGCTGTTTGTTGCGCAGAAATTCTTGATATATCAGCTACACTTTGTATTGGATATAAAAACAAAAGGTTCAGACCATGCTTGAAGAAAAAGACAATGAAATGTACGAATATTTGCAAAACGATAATGTTGAAGAGTTTAATAAAAAGCGTGATGAAGGTGTTTCAGTCGATTTGTCAAGTGCAAGGTTTCGATCTTTTGATTTGCGAGGCGCAAACTTAGGAGGCTTGGATTTGTCTGGCGCGTATTTTAAAAACTCTGATATACGAGGCATAGATTTAAGTAAAACAAAATTAGCTGGTGCTAGTATTTACAATGCGAAAATTAGTGGTGTGCTTTTTCCATCACACTTTAGTCCAGAGGAAATTACGATGTCGCTAGTTTATGGTACGCGTTTACGAGTAAAAAGTAGTTCATAAAGCGTTTTCTCATTAAAATAATAGGGTGGAGTACAGTTAGTAAGAAAGTTTTCGATGTGTTTGTTGATAACGAGTCGTTAGATTTGTTATACTCTTCGCGTAGTTAAGGTTGTAGGGTTATTAGTTAGAGCTTATTAAGTTGATAACACTCCTTTAATTCACACGTTTTAATGTTGCCCCGTTTGGGGTATTTTTATTTCGGCACACTATTAGCCTTTGAGGTAGATAAGATTAATAGTTAACAATCGAAGTTGATTATTAGGGCCGTTGGCCCTTTTTTTGTACGTGAGTTTATTAATGAATTTAGCACCAGTAAAACTATTAGATCTTATTCAACCTGCTGTAGAAGGCTTGGGTTATGAGTTTGTGGGCGCTGAACTTGTTGGTCAGGGTAAAGAGTCCATATTAAGGGTTTATATCGATACTGACGCAGGTGTATTGGTGGGTGATTGCACAAAAGTAAGTCACCAAATCAGCGGCGTGTTAGATGTGGAAGACCCTATTAGTGGTCAGTACAACTTGGAAGTATCATCGCCAGGTATTGAAAGGCCGCTATTTACGTTAGAGCATTTTGAACGTTTTAAAGGCAAGGTTGTTAAGTTAGAGCTGCGTCAAGCGACGTTGGAAGGTCAGCGTAAGTTTACGGGTGATGTTCTTGAAGTGAATGGCGATGTCATTCATTTACATGTTGATGAAGAAGAGGTGGAAATACCTTTTTCATTGATTAAAAAAGCACGAATTATTGTTAATGTATAACTATTTATTGCGGGATTAGGCATGAAGAATAAAGAAATTTTGATGGTTGTGGATGTTATTTCTAATGAAAAAGAAATAGATCGAGGCGTTTTGTTTGAAGCAATTGAAGCGGCGTTAGCGATGGCTACTAAAAAACAGTTTAAAGAAGACGTGGATGTACGCGTTTCTATCGATCAAGAAACGGGCGATTTTGATTCTTTCCGCCGCTGGGAAGCTGTTGAAGCTGATCCCGAGGTTGAAGGTGGCATTGAAAGGCCCGATGCACAGCTATTATTGGAAGATGCAAAAGAAAAGAGCCCTGATATTGAGTTAGGTGGCTTTATTGAAGAGCAAATAGAATCAGCCGGCTTTGGACGTATTGGCGCTCAAGCAGCTAAGCAAGTGATTGTTCAAAAGGTTCGCGAAGCCGAACGAAAAAAAGTGTACGAGCTTTATAAAGACAAAGTGGGCGAGCTGGTTACGGGTGTTATTAAGCGCATAGAACGAGGCAATGTATTTATGGACCTAGAAGGTACAGCCGATGCAATCATTCCTCGTGAAGAAATGATTCCGCGTGAACCAGTTCGTGTAGGTGATCGAATTCGAGGCTATTTAAAAGAAGTTGAAGAAGCTATTCGTGGCCCTCAGTTAACAGTCAGCAGAAGCTCGTCTGAATTATTGATTGCATTGTTCAATCTTGAAGTGCCAGAAGTGGGTGATGGATTGATTGAGATTTTAGGTGCAGCTCGAGACCCAGGTTCAAGAGCTAAAATTGCTGTTAGAAGTAGAGATCAACGGTTAGACCCTGTTGGCGCGTGTGTTGGTATGCGAGGGTCTCGAGTGCAAGCCGTGTCGAACGAATTGGCGGGTGAACGTGTGGACATTATTGTATGGGATGAGAGCGATGCTCAATTCGTCATTAATGCCATGTCGCCTGCAGATGTTGTGTCAATCATGGTTGATGAAGACACGCACAGTATGGATGTATCTGTTAGAGATGACAGTTTGTCACAAGCGATTGGCCGCGGTGGCCAAAACGTACGTTTAGCCAGTGAATTAACCGGTTGGACGTTAAATGTGATGGGCGAAACGCAAGCGGAAGAGCAATCAGCATCTGAGGCAGAGGTTTATGTAAAACAGCTAATGGAAGATTTAGATGTTGATGAAGATGTGGGTATGATTTTATACCAAGAAGGCTTCACAAGTATCGAAGATATTTCGCTAGTTGAAGCGGCTGACTTGGCTGTTATTGAAGAATTTGATGAAGAAATTGCGGAAGAATTACACCAGCGAGCAAAAGATGCCTGGTTGATTAAAGCGATTGCATCAGAAGAAGTGCTTGAAGAACATGAGCCAGCTCAAGATTTGCTTGAAATGGAAGGCATGGACAAAGAGCTGGCATATGAATTAGCCAGTAAAGAAATTGTCTGTATGGAAGATTTGGCTGAGCTCGCGACGGATGAGCTGACAGATTTAGTGGCAATGGATGACGAAAGGGCTAGTGCGCTTATTATGAAAGCACGTGAACCTTGGTTTGCTGAGTAAGCAGTAGATAATCCTGGAGATAAGGTATGGCAGATACAACAGTTCAACAATTAGCGAAGGTTGTCGGTACAACCGCAGAAAAGTTGGTAGAGCAACTTAAAGATGCGGGTGTAAAAGGAAAAGACACATCTTCAGCATTAAGTGAAAAAGATAAGATGGCGCTATTGGCGCATCTTAGGCAAACTCACGGCAAAGCTAAAACTGAAATCAAAGCAACTAAGAGAGTAACGCTAAAACGTAAAGTGGTTACTGAGCTTAAGCAAGCTCGAAGTCAAGGTAAGACATCTGGCACAGTCAGTGTTGAAGTACGTAGAAAGAATACAGCCGGTCGTTCCGCGGAAGAAATAAAGACAGGTTTGTCTGCTGAAGAAATTGCGGAAGCAAAAAATGCTGCGGAGTCACATGAAGCGCTGGTTAAAGAAAAAGATGCTGCTAGGGAAAAAGAGCAAAGCCGTTTAAGTAGAAAACAGCAAGAAAAAGATGCTGCGCTTGCAGCAGAAAAAACAAAGGCTGACGCAGCAGAGAAAGAGCAGCCAGAAGAAACAGCTCAAGTAGGTGCTGAAAAAGCGACTAAAGAAGCGCCTGTGGAACCAGTTGAAGCGGCTCCTGAAGCGCCTAAGACTGCAAAAGCTCCTAAGACTGCAAAAGCTCCAGTTAAAGAAACTAAAGACCATCGCAAACCGGACAAGGTTAAAAGTAAAGGTAAAGGGCGTACGTTGCATGTTCAAGGTGCTAACCCGCGTCGTAAAAAGAAAAATCAACGACGAGATGTCAGGCTTCAGTCAGATGACAAACATGGCTTTGAATTGCCTACAAAAACAATTGTACATAACGTAGAGATTCCAGAAAGTATTGTTGTGTCAGATTTGGCCCAGCGCATGAGCGTTAAAGCTGGAGAAGTGATCAAGGTTTTGATGGGCTTGGGTACTATGGCAACCATTAACCAAGCGCTTGATCAAGATACAGCCGTTATTGTTGTTGAAGAAATGGGTCATACGCCTGTGTTACGAAGCGATGATGATATTCAAGCTGAGATGCTTGCGGAAGTTATTGAAAATGATGGCGATGAAGTAACGCGTGGCCCAGTGGTCACCATTATGGGTCATGTTGATCATGGTAAAACGTCGTTACTTGATTACATACGTTCAAGCCGTGTGGCTGCAGGCGAATCGGGTGGTATTACTCAACATATTGGTGCTTATCGTGTAAAGCAAGGTGACAGTATGGTTACCTTTATTGATACGCCAGGGCACGCCGCGTTTACTGCGATGCGTGCAAGAGGCGCTAAAGTAACTGATTTAGTTATTGTCGTTGTAGCGGCCGATGACGGCGTGATGCCGCAAACAAAAGAAGCGGTTGAGCATACTCGGGCAGCCGGTGTGCCAATGATTATAGCGGTTAATAAAATGGACAAAGAAGGTGCTCAACCTGATCGTGTTCGTAATGAATTAGCGCAATTGGACGTGACGCCTGAAGATTGGGGCGGTGATACGCAGTTTATTAACGTATCTGCTTTAACGGGTGATGGTGTCGATGAGCTTCTAGAATCCATTGCGTTACAAGCTGAACTGTTAGAGTTAAAAGCACCGGTTGATATTCTTGCACAAGGTGTGGTTATTGAGTCTAGATTAGACAAAGGCCGTGGTGCGGTTGCTACAGTTTTAGTGCAAAAAGGCACGTTAAAAATGGGTGACTACATTGTTGCTGGCGAATCTCATGGGCGTGTAAAAGCGATGTTTGATGAGCACGGTAAGCCGATGAAATCTGCAAAGCCTTCCGTTCCTGTGGAAGTGTTAGGTTTGTCAGGTACAACAGGTTCTGGTTCGGAAGTATTTGCTGCACCTAATGAACGTAAAGCTCGTGAGATTGCAGAGTTCCGTATCACGAAAGACCGTCAAACAAGGCAAGCGAAACAGCAAGCGGCAAAAATGGAGCAGGCGTTTTCTCAAATGGAATCTGCGGATAAGTCCATTATGAATGTACTGATTAAGACGGATGTTCACGGTAGTTTAGAAGCGATTAATGACTCATTGAATGATCTTTCAACAGATGAAGTTGCAGTGAATATCGTTGCTAGCGGTGTAGGTGGAATTAACGAAAGTGATGTAAACCTTGCTTCTGCTTCAGATGCGTTAATAATTGGTTTTAATGTACGTACCGATGCCAGTGCGCGACGCATGGTAGAAAACCGCGGTGTGTCAGTTCGTTACTACAGCATTATTTATGATGTGATTGATGATGTAAGAGATGCGCTTTCTGGCATGTTGGCACCGGATGTTAAAGAGCAAATTGTTGGTATTGCGAACGTGCGTGATGTATTCCATTCACCTAAATTAGGTGCTATTGCAGGTTGTATGGTGACAGAAGGAACGGTTAAAAAAGACCTTCCTATCAGGGTGTTACGCGATAACGTCGTTATTTATGAAGGGCAATTAGAATCATTAAGGCGCTTTAAAGACGATGTTAAAGATGTTAAATCTGGCGTTGAGTGTGGTATCGGCGTTAAAAACTACAATGATGTTGTTGCAGGTGACCAAATTGAAGTGTTTGACCGTATTGAAACTAAAAGAAAACTATAGTTTAGTACGATATGCCTAGAGAGTTTTTAAGATTTCAGCGTGTAGAGCGCCAATTGCAGCGTGAGTTGGCTGAGGTGTTGCAACGTGAGATTAAAGATCCGGAGATTGGTTTTGTTACCGTTAGTGATGTAGAGGTCACAAAGGATTTGGCGGTAGCGAAAGTTTTTATCAGTGTTTTAACAACAAGTAATGGTGATGAAGACAAGCAACTAAGTATTACAGCGCTAAACCGAGCGGCAAACTATATACACGGCATGGTGTCAAAACGGATGCGCATGAGAATGGTGCCGGAGTTGCGTTTTTTCTTAGACGAATCTATCGAACAGGGAATTAAAATGGATGCGTTGCTAAAAGCAACAAATCCAGATAACGAGCAATAATCCGTGGCAGATAGAAAAAAGAAAGGCCGTGATATTAGCGGTATTCTCATTTTAGATAAACCGCTTCACATTTCCTCAAATAGAGCAGTTCAAGTTATTAAGCGCTTGTATGGTGCGAAAAAAGTTGGCCATACAGGTAGTTTGGATCCGCTTGCATCAGGCGTGTTGCCTATCTGCTTAGGTCATGCAACAAAAATATCTCAATATTTGTTGGCATCGGATAAAACGTACCAATTTACGATGAAGCTAGGCCAGGTGACGAGTACTGGCGATGTTGAAGGTGAGGTGGTGTGCGAAAAACCTGTTCCAAATATTGAAAAAGCTACACTAGATCAAGTAATCAAAGGTTTTGTCGGAGATATTCAGCAAGTCCCTCCCATGTATTCGGCGTTAAAACATGAAGGGCAACGGTTGTATAAGATTGCCAGAGCGGGTGGCGTGGTAGAAAGGCCAGCTCGAGAGGTGACTATTAAAACGTTAACCCTATTATCTCAAACTGCTGAAAGTTTAAGTTTTGAAGTATGTTGCACGAAAGGTACCTATGTTAGGACGTTGGCTGAAGACATAGGTGAAGCATTAGGCACGGGTGCACACGTTACCTTTCTACGACGAATCAAAACGGGGCCATTTGAATTAAGTCAATCCATCACTATTGAGCAGTTAGAATCTATAGAAGGTGGAATTACATCATTTGATTTATTATTGCATGACTTGGGTTGGGCGTTGTTAAATTACCCTGTTGTTGTATGCACTGATGAAGAGAAAAAAAACTTATGTTTTGGGCGGCCAATTCATAAGGAAGGTTTGCAGAAACACGATTTGATCAGGATAAATGATGCCGAAGGTAAAATATTTGGGCTAGGCAAATGGGAAGAAGGTAGTAATTTAATCCCGGTTAGAATTTTTGAGTGACGATAAATAGTGAGTGTATTGATTAATGGTCTTGTTAGCTATTGCGGTCAAGAGTACAATACACTGTTTTTTCAAGATAAATAGAAATTGGAGTAAGTAATATGTCGTTCGGCACAGAACAAAAGCAAGAGATAGTTAAAGAATATGCGTTATCAGAAGGTGATACAGGGTCTCCAGAGGTCCAAGTTGCTTTGTTAACGGGGAGAATCAATCATTTGACACCGCATTTTTCTGAGAACACAAAAGACCACCATTCACGTCAAGGTTTATTAAGAATTATTAACCGTCGTCGTAAATTGTTGGATTACTTAAAAGGTAAAGACGTTGAACGTTACCGTGCACTAATTGCACGTTTAGGTTTAAGAAAATAGATAATCAATAAGCAGGCATAAATAGTGAATCCAGTAAAAAAAGAGTTTCAGTTAGGTAACCAAACAGTAACATTAGAAACAGGCGAAATTGCTCGTCAAGCAGATGGTACGGTTTTAGTAGATATAGACGGAACCATTGTTATGGTAACCGCTGTTGGTAAACGTGAAGGTGGTGAAAATAATTCATTTTTCCCATTAACAGTTAATTACCAAGAAAAAACATATGCTGCGGGTAAAATCCCAGGCGGGTTTTTTAAGCGTGAAGGCCGTCCAAGCGAAAAAGAGACATTAACATCACGTCTTATTGATCGCCCGATTCGTCCATTGTTTCCAAAAGGTTACAAAAACGAAACTCAAGTTATTGCTACTGTTGTTTCACTAAATCCAGAAGTTGACCCGGATATTCCTGCCTTAATTGGAGCATCTGCTGCATTAGCCATTTCAGGCTTACCGTTTGACGGCCCAATTGGTGCTGCTCGCGTAGGTTATATTGATGGTGAATATGCATTAAACCCATTGAAGTCTGAAATGGAAGGTTCTCAATTAGATTTAGTGGTTGCAGGTACGGCAGATGCTGTATTAATGGTTGAATCTGAAGCAGATTGTTTACCAGAAGATGTGATGCTGGGTGCTGTGACCTTTGGTCATGAACAAATGCAATCAGCTATTACAGCGATTAATGAGTTAGCTGCTGAAGTGGGTAAACCACGTATGCAATGGTCTGCTCCAGAGCAAGATCAAGCATTGGTTGAAAAAGTAGCTGGACTTGCAACGGCTGGTATTGCTGATGCATACACTGTATTAGTAAAGCTTGATCGCCAAGTGAAGTTAAAAGAAGTGCGTAATGAAGTGATTGCGCAATTAGAAGATGAAGATGGCTTTGACCGTGATGAAGTGAAGAATATCTTCTCATCACTAGAAAAGAAACACGTTCGTAACTTAGTGCTTTCAACAAAGCACCGTATTGATGGGCGTGATTTATCAACAGTTCGTGAAATACATGTGCGTACTGGCGTATTGCCGCGTACACACGGTTCAGCTCTGTTCACTCGTGGTGAAACACAAGCATTGGTTGTGGCTACATTAGGTACAGACCGCGATGCTCAATTGATTGATGCAGTAGAAGGCCAGTACCGTGATAACTTTATGTTGCACTATAACTTCCCTCCTTATTGCGTTGGTGAAACGGGTTTTGTTGGTTCTCCAAAAAGACGCGAAATTGGTCACGGTAGATTAGCAAAACGCGGCATACAAGCTGTATTGCCTAGCCAAGAAGATTTCTCTTACGTACTACGTGTTGTATCAGAAGTGACAGAATCTAATGGTTCAAGCTCAATGGCCAGTACCTGTGGTACTAGCTTGGCATTAATGGATGCTGGTGTACCGATGAAAGCACCTGTTGCTGGTATTGCGATGGGTCTTATTAAAGAAGGCGATGATTACGCTGTATTGTCCGATATTTTAGGTGATGAAGATCATTTAGGTGATATGGATTTTAAAGTATCGGGTACTGATTCTGGTGTTACTGCGCTTCAAATGGATATTAAAATCCAAGGCATCACTGCAGAAATTATGTCTACAGCACTTGATCAAGCGAAAGATGGCCGTTTACACATTTTAGAAAAAATGAATGCGGTGCTATCGTCAGGCCGTGATGAAATGTCTGATTTTGCGCCTCGTATTTTGACACTTAAAATTGACCCAGCAAAAATTCGCGATGTAATCGGTAAAGGCGGCGTAACAATTCGTGCGATTACTGAAGAAACTGGCGCATCAATTGATATTACTGATGAAGGGCTTGTGAAAGTGGCATCAGTTGATCGTGAAGCGGGTGAAAAAGCGCTTAAACGTATTGAAGATATTACTGCAGAAATAGAAGTGGGCAGAATTTACGAAGGCAAAGTTGTACGCCTAATGGACTTCGGTGCATTTGTGTCTATACTTCCAGGTAAAGATGGCTTGGTTCATATCTCACAAATTTCAGAAGAACGTGTTGAAAAAGTAAGCGATAAATTGGCTGAAGGTGATGTGGTTAAAGTTAAAGTGCTTGAAGTTGACCGTCAAGGCCGTGTTCGTTTGAGCATGAAAGAAGTTACTGAAGAGTAACTTCTTTCTTAATAAAATTAATTCACTGTTGAAATGACTGAAAAACGCATTATAAAGAAATACCCTAATCGCCGATTGTACGATACGTCGATTAGTAAGTATGTCACGTTGAATGATGTTAAGCAGTTGGTGATTGATAAAGAGCCTGTTCAGGTAGTGGATGCTAAAACTAAAGCTGATTTGACGCGCAGCGTCTTGCTTCAGGTCATATTAGAGCAAGAGGAAGAAGGCAAGCCGATCATGAGTGCGCAGATGTTAGAGCAGTTAATTCGGTTCTATGGCGACCCTTTTCAAAATAACTTTGCGAGCTATTTAGAAAGTTCGATTAAATTGATTGCTGAGCAGCGTTCGAAAGTTAGAAGCAGTTTAGAACATGCTACAGATCCGCTAGGAATAATGACGTCATTGGCAAACCGTAATATGGAAGTCTTTAAAGACATGCAAGATGGCTTGTTTTCCAAAATACTTGACCCAACAGGGGTTAATAAAGATAAAGATAAGAAATAACTTTATTCATTTATAGAACTAAAAAAAGCCTCTTTATAGAGGCTTTTTTTAGTTCTGATATTTTTTAATAAAGCGTGTAGCGGTACACTACGTTAATGAGTGTTAATGAAAGTTCGGAAAAATTTGACAGTAAACGTTTTCTTAGGAGCCTAACGCAAAAGCCGGGCGTCTATCAAATGATTGATCGTCATGAGCATTGTATTTATGTAGGCAAGGCTAAAAATATAAAAAAACGTGTATCCAGTTATTTTAATAAAGATGATAAAGATATAAAGAAAAAGGTCATGGTGTCTCATGTGCAACGCATTGACACGATTGTTACGCATACCGAAGGCGAAGCGCTTCTTTTAGAAAATCAGCTTATTAAGCGGCTTAAGCCTCGTTACAACATTTGTTTACGAGATGATAAAAGCTACCCGCATATTTTTTTATCATCTAATCAACAGTACCCAAGGTTAGCTTTACAGCGTGGTGCCAAAAAGGCTAAAGGCCAATACTTCGGGCCTTATCCTAGTGTTGGGGCGGTACGTGAAAGTTTGCAAATTTTACAAAAAATATTTCCTGTTCGACAATGCGATGATAATTTCTATAAAAACAGATCAAGGCCTTGTTTGCAGCATCAAATTAAGCGTTGTTCTGCACCTTGTGTAGGACTTGTAACTGAACAAGACTACAACGAAGATGTTAATCACACGGTGTTATTTTTGCAGGGTAAAAGCACGTCGCTAATTAATGGTCTAGTTTCAAAGATGGAAAATGCCGCCACTGCATTGAGTTTTGAAAAAGCAGCGCAATATCGCGATCAAATTTCACATCTTCGTAAACTTGTTGAGCGTCAATACGTTAGTGGTCAAGAAGGTGATATTGATGTAATAGGTTGCGCGTTAAAAGGTGGAAAATCTTGTGTCCAGGTGTTTTTTATTCGACATGGGCAACACATTGGTAACCGTATCTTTTATCCTAAAATACCCTCAGGTAAAAATGAGAAAGATGTTTTAGGGGCTTTTATATTGCAATTTTATTTGGATAAAGAATTGCCAAAATCAATCTTAATTAGCCATGCTTTGAATGAACATGAGCTAGTTCAGGACGTGTTGTCTGAAAAGGCAGAAAGAAAAATAAAGATCATCTCCAAGCCACGAGGTGAAAGAGCGCGCTGGTTGACTATGGCTATCAATAATGCGGATATTTCTTTAAAACAGTCAATAGTTAGGCAAGAAAACACCCAGTCTAGATTGGATAAATTGGCTGTATTATTAGACTTAGATAATGAAATACAACGAATGGAGTGTTTTGATATTAGTCATACGCAAGGAGATCAAACAGTCGCTTCTTGTGTGGTGTTTGATCGCGAGGGGACTGTTAAAGATGCTTATCGACGGTTTAATATTAAAGATGTTATTGCAGGGGATGATTACGCAGCGCTAGCACAAGCCACAACACGCCGATTTCTTCGATCACTTAAAGGTGAACAACCGATTCCAGATTTGCTGGTCATTGACGGTGGTAAAGGACAGGTTAATGCAGTGTCTCATGCTTTAAATGAGATTGGTTGTAGCTCGGTTTTTATCATTGGTATTTCTAAAGGAAGTGACAGAAAAGTCGGGATGGAAAAGATATACAAGGATATAGATGGCAGTACGCTCATCATTGATTCTGATGATTCAGGGTTATTGGTATTGCAACAAATTAGGGACGAGGCGCACCGTTTTGCAATTCAAGGACACCGGCAACAAAGAGGTAAGGTAAAAAAACAATCTACGTTAGAAAAAATTCAAGGCTTAGGCCCAAAGAAAAGGCAAACATTGTTGAAGCAGTTTGGTGGTTTACGAGAAATAAAGTCAGCTGGGATTGAAGATTTGTGTTCGGTAGAAGGCATTAATGAAGCGCTAGCCCAGCGCATATACGATCGTTTTCATGACGGGCATGATGGGTTGGCGTCGTAAAAATGTTAACATGTGAAAAAAGCTAAGACATATATACCGCTGCATGATTCTTAATATCCCAACAATATTAACGCTACTACGTATCGCATCGATACCGGTCATTATGGTGATCTTTTATTTACCTATAGAAGATTCAAGGCTGTGGTGCACATTGATTTTAATTGTTGCGTCTTTAACTGATTGGTTTGATGGCTACTTAGCTAGAAAAATGGGATTGCAAACCGCGTTTGGAGAATTTCTTGATCCTGTCGCAGATAAACTAATGGTTGTGATAATGTTAGTGTTGATCGTTCAAGCTGATTCGGCGGTTTATATTGCAATTCCGGCGGCTATAATAATTGCACGCGAAGTTACAGTTGCATCGTTACGTGAATGGATGGCTGGTATTGGGCAGCGTTCTACAATGCAAGTGTCTTGGGTCGCTAAGTGTAAAACGGGTTTCCAAATGTTAGCGATTGTCTGTTTACTTTATAACGCAGACTTCCATGGAGTGCCTGTGCGCATGGTTGGTTTAGGCGCAATATATATAGCGGCTATTCTGACACTTTGGTCGATGTGGCAATATATTCAATTAGCACTCCCTCATTTTAAAAAATAGTAAGCATTCTACCTTGACACATTTGCTGTTAAAGATAGAATACACGGCCTCAAAGCGGGAATAGCTCAGTGGTAGAGCACAACCTTGCCAAGGTTGGGGTCGCGAGTTCGAATCTCGTTTCCCGCTCCAAATTTCAAGCCGTGTTCCACCGCGGCTTTTTTTATAAAGTCCTCTCTGGCTGAGTGGCAGAGTGGTTATGCAGCGGCCTGCAAAGCCGTGTACAGCGGTTCGATTCCGCTCTCAGCCTCCACATTTCATATTCTTTCTAGCACTACTTAAACTGGTTTTAATGTACAATTTGGTTATATGGGTTTAGGCTGCATATGTGCCTTTTTTACTGGGTTGATGTGTGCCTTCACGATTTACAGAAAATAGAAGGATAAATTGGAATGAATTCAAAGATAATTTACACATTAACAGATGAAGCACCATTATTAGCAACGTGTTCGTTATTGCCGGTGATAAAAACGTTTGCAGCAGCTGCAAATATTGATGTTGAATTAAAAGATATCTCATTAGCAACGCGAATCTTAGCAGCCTTTTCTGATGTGTTACCTGAGAGCCAGCGTGTTGAAGACGCGTTAACTGAATTGGGTAAATTAACCCAAAAACCTGATACTAATATAATTAAATTACCGAATATCAGTGCCTCTATTCCTCAATTAAAAGATGCTATAGAAGAGTTACAAGGAAAAGGTTATGCCATTCCTGATTTTTCTGATGATCCCCAAACTGCTCAAGAAAAAGAAACAGCCGCTCGCTATTCAAAGACGTTAGGGAGTGCCGTCAATCCAGTATTGAGGGAAGGAAATTCAGACCGTAGAGCACCACCCGCTGTTAAAGAGTATGCTCGAAACAACCCTCACTCAATGGGAAAGTGGAGCCAAGCATCTCGTACTCATGTATCACATATGCACGGCGGTGATTTTTATGCGGGAGAGAAGAGCCTTACGCTTGATAAAGCATGCAAGGTAAAGATTGAGTTTGTCGCTGAAGATGGTGCTGTCACCGTGCTTAAAGAGAACATACCTTTGCAAGAAGGTGAAATCATAGACAGTATGTTTATGAGTAAGAAAGCGTTATGTGAGTTTTTAGAGGCAGAAATGACGGATGCCAAAGAAACAGGTGTCATGTTCTCATTCCATGTAAAAGCAACAATGATGAAAGTTTCTCACCCCATTGTTTTTGGGCACGCTGTAAAAATTTATTACAAGGACATGTTTGAAAAGCACGGCGAATTGTTCGATAAACTTGGCGTTAACGTTAACGATGGTTTAAGCAGTGTTTATGATCATATTGAGACGCTTCCAGAGTCTATTAGAGAAGAGATTTTAGCGGATATGCACGCCTGTTACGAAAGTCGACCAGAATTGGCAATGGTTGATTCAGCTAAAGGCATCTCAAATTTACATACGCCGAATGAGGTTATCGTTGACGCATCAATGCCGGCGATGATTAGAGCTGGCGGCAAAATGTGGGGGCCAGATGGTAAGTTAAAAGATACTAAAGCGGTTATGCCAGAAAGTACGTTTGCACGTATCTATCAAGAAATAATTAACTTTTGTAAAACACACGGTGCGTTTGACCCAACGACAATGGGCAGTGTGCCAAATGTCGGATTGATGGCGCAAAAAGCAGAAGAGTACGGCTCTCATGATAAAACCTTTGAAGTTCAGGGTGACGGGAATATCCGCATTGTTGATGAGGAAGGTACAACATTGTTAGAAATGGATGTTGAAGAAGGCGATATTTGGCGTATGTGCCTAGTTAAGGATGCGCCAATTCAAGATTGGGTAAAATTAGCTGTGAATCGAGCACGTTTGTCTGGTGTACCAGCCGTATTTTGGTTAGACGATTACCGGCCTCATGAAAAGGAACTTATTAAAAAGGTTGAGCATTATCTTAAAGACCATGATTTGACAGGGCTAGATATTCAAATTATGTCGCAAACTAGAGCAATGCGATATACGTTGGAAAGGATTTTGCGTGGTAGTGATACGATTTCTGTAACAGGTAATATTTTACGAGACTATTTAACGGATTTATTTCCAATATTAGAGTTAGGAACCAGCGCTAAAATGCTATCCATTGTGCCACTAATGGCAGGCGGTGGTTTATTTGAAACGGGTGCCGGTGGTTCAGCGCCTAAGCACGTTAAACAGTTGATAGAGGAAAATCATTTACGTTGGGATTCTTTAGGTGAATTTCTTGCGTTAGGCGCGTCACTTGAGCATTTAGGTATTAATCAGAATAACTCAAAAGCTTTGGTATTATCTAAAACATTAGATAAAGCCACGGGTGACTTGTTGAATAATGGCAAATCGCCTTCTCGTAAAACAGGCGAGTTAGATAACCGTGGTAGTCATTTTTATTTGGCCTTGTATTGGGCCAATGCATTGGCTGAGCAAACTGACGATATGGAGCTTCAAGCATACTTTTTACCGTTAGCAAAGGCATTGTCTGATAATGAGGCTGCCATTGTTGATGATTTGACAACAGACCAGTGGCATGGCGTTGATATTGGTGGTTACTATAAAGCTGATAAAGACAAGACTGTTGATGTTATGCGGCCTTCGAAGGCGTTCAACGAGGCACTTAAAACCAAGTTAGGTTAGCATTTTTTAGAATACAAAAAGCCCTCAGATGAATAGATTGGTCTGAGGGCTTTTTTTAATGGGTGTTGCTTATTTCCCTTTTGATCGTAACGATTGAATAGTAAAGTCTTTTCTCTTTACTTGTGGTGAGTTAATGACTGTTTTCATTCTTAGGGTTGTGCAGTGATTTGCTTGTACATCAACCATGGATATTAGTGTGGGTATGGCAACGCCAGAGTCTTTGTTCTGGACTAGGTGAAAGTCGGGATGTGAAAATGCACCTATCGCTATTCGCCAAATCTTGTCATTCCTATCGTAGTAGCGCCCTGCTATGGGGATAAACGTTTCGGCATCTATATAGTAAATCCGTTTTGATAAAGGATGAGAGTCAGAAGTAGGTTTAGCTTCAACCATGTACGTTGTACGCATTTGCCAAGGAACACTGGGGAAACAATTTCCTTGACCTTCAAAGTCACCAAATTGATACTCATCGTTGCCTTGTTGAGGGTAGATTGCATTATGTTTGTAAAAAGGTGTTAATAGTTCTTTAGTACCTAAATAGCGCCATGCCATGTCATTAATTCGCCCGTTATAGCCGAGGAAATCTTCAATCATTATGTCGCTTCCAAGAAAGGCATCGGTGGTTTGTCCTGCTGGTAAACGGCGAACACGCCGTTGTACAGATAGGTAAAGCCATGTTTTTTCACGGGCGCTATCATCTTCAAGGCGATGAACTAATAATTGTGTGTTTTTTAAATCAAAGGGTTCTTTGGCGTACAGATAGATCCCATTAAAAATGCCGGCTGGGTTCTTAGGTAAATCAGGCGTTGGCTGAATAGTGGTTCTATATTTGTAACGGAGCGTTTTACCAACAAATGAGATGCTGCGTTCGATTTTACCGTCAACCATGCTTTTATAATCCCAAATAAAGGGGTCTACGATGGACGTATCGCCTCCATAGGCATAGCGCATGTTCCAAGCTATTTTTAGCCCCGCATTTTGATCATTAGAATCGGGTGGCTCAGTAAAAGGAGTGCCGCCGTGGTAGTTTTTGAGTTGCTTGTTGTCAGGGTTTATTTGTGTTGTGCCACGGTGTTTGTCAGTCTGTTGAGCGAATACTGAGTTTTGAGGGATATCAAACTGAGGACCAACAGTGACGGAAAGAGCGCCTTGTTTAATTAGGGCCTGTATTGGTTCATCTAAAACGTGCGAAAATTGATTTACGTTGTTAGCGCTGATAATAGTGTCAGTTGCTGGGGCTTCATTGGCAATAACATTAGAGGTTGCTAAAATGAAACCGAGAGCAGTTAAATAAGCTTTCATGGAAGAGCTGTCTCTACTTTAAAAAGCTTATAATACTGTAGCTTGGTAGTCGTGTATAGCGGTTAAGCGTGTATAGGTTGTTTTGGATTATGTCAGTGCAGCTGTTTTTGCAAACATTAATAGTTGCCGGTAGTCTTTTCCATTATCTGGAAATTTAGCAATACCAATTTTGGCATTGAGTTTAATAAGAGCACCATCTGCTAGTTGGATTGGTTTGGCTAATTCATCTTTAAGCTTTTCAACTAAAAATTTAATGTGTTCATGGCTTGTCTCGATTGAAAGGTTGGCAAACTCCATGTTTTCAATGTGAGCGTAAATATCCGATTCTCGGGCTTTAGATAATAAACGTGCACTGATGGCATTAAGTGCTAAATCATTTTGTTTATCATTAATATGGCTGACGAGCTTATCAAATGAAATGTAGAGCAAAGCGGCTGTCGCACCAGCTCGTGAACTAAACGCTAACAGGTGTTCTGTTTGCTCCTCAAACTCAGCGGCATTGGGTAAGCTAGAAACATTAATAGTGGCTTTCTCGTCAGGAATCATAGGCGTGAATAAACAGTGATGAATTTGTATACTTAAATATGGCACAAAAATATTTTTTTGCTTTGCTATTAGCACTATTTATTAAGTTTAATGTGTGACTAGACTGCGACATATTGTCGCAAGGTATCGTTGTTCTTTGCGGTTACTGTTAAAGTACTATTTTTTTATTAAACGTTATTGATGAGCCGATTCATACCAAGAACATCTAAATCTGCACCTCAAGAAAATTTCAAAAGCTTGCTCCTTTTACGGGTATTTGGAATGCTAGGGCAGTTGGTGGCGATTTTGTTAGCGGTTCATCACATCCAGTTGTCTCTTCCAATAGAACCATTGTTGGCCTTATTACTCGTCAATGCTATATGGTCAGCTGCGTCTTACGTTTTGTTTCAGCGTCAAGAAAAGGTGTCAGAAAATGGCTTTTTTATTCAATTGGTCTTTGATGTATTGATGTTAACTGCCTTGCTGTATTTTACTGGTGGGGCAACGAACCCTTTCGCTTGGCTTCTTTTAGTACCACACACAATAGCATCAACCATTTTATCTAAACGTTATGCGTGGTTGATGGCCGTTATTGCATCATTGGCTTATACAGTTATTGTCTATTTTTATGTGCCCTTGATGCATATGGATCACCCGATGGAAATGGGCATGGGAGGGCACTTTGAAGAGCATATTATTGGGATGTGGTTAGGGTTTGTTTTGTCTGCTTTTTTGATGGCGTATTTTGTGGCGGGAATGGCTGATGCACTTCGTAAACGAAATCAAGTATTGAATGAATTGAAAGAAAAAATGTACCGCGATGAGCGACTGGTGGCGCTTGGCACCTTAGCGACAGGCGCAGCACACGAATTAGGCACACCATTAGGGACAATGGATATCATTGCGCATGAGCTAGAGTTGCAATTTAAAACAGCAGAGCAAAAACCAATTAAAGATAAACTGGTGCTGATTCAAAAGCAGATTAAACGCTGCAAAGAGTCACTCGCAAATATCACAGAAACAGCCACGCATGAGCGCCTAGATGCAGGTCAAATTATTGATGTCGATGACTATATAAAAGAGCTGGTGATGCAGTGGCAAGTTTCGCATGCTTCTGAGGGCTTTCAGCAACAATGGAACGGGAAAGGTGTCGTACCCAAAATAGTGTCTGACGTGTCATTATCGCATGCAATTATCAATATTTTGGATAACGCTGCGCAAGCATCTAACGAGCAGATAATGCTTATGGTCAATTGGGATAATCAATATCTTCATATGATTGTAAGAGATGATGGCCCGGGCATGAGCGGTGAGTTGCTTGAAAAATTAGGTGTGAGCGTGCAACTATCAACCCAAGCAGGGTTAGGGTTAGGAGCTTATATTGCTAAGGCTTCTATTGAGAGATTAGGTGGCGATATCGAGTGGAAAAATAATAAAGAACAAGGTTTAGATGTGTTGATAAGAGTACCAATTTATGAGGAACATATTTAATGGCTGAGCCTTTTGATAAAGTAAGGTTATTAATTGTTGATGATGATGAAACGTATAGTGATGTTCTGAAAGGTGCATTTATACAAAGAGGGTTTGATGTAGAGGCTGCCCACGATATTGAACAAGCTACATCGTTGATAATTTCATTCCAGCCAGAAATGGCCGTAGTGGATTTGAGGTTAGAGCAAGAGTCAGGGCTACATATTATCAAGCAGTTAAAAGAGAGTGATGAAAACACTAAAGTTGTGATGTTAACTGGGTATGCTAGCATTGCTACGGCGGTGGAAGCGGTGAAGTTGGGTGCTATTCAATATATAACTAAACCCGCTAACGTTGATGAGATATTAACTGCTTTTACTCAACACGACCCTAATGTTGATTTGCAGCCGGCCGAGCATCCTTTATCAGTTAAAAGAATACAGTGGGAACATATGCAAAAGGTCTTGTTAGAATGTGATGGCAATATATCGGAAACAGCAAGGCAACTAAAAATGCACCGCCGTACCTTACAGCGGATGTTGGCGAAAAGGCCGGTTAGGGAATAAGGAACTTAATGCCAACGCTTGTAGGTGTTTAAAGCCCTCTTAACCAATTAGGTGTCATTTTACTGTTGTCCTTAGAGGCCTATCGAGCTGTTTTAATAGCATCGTACGGTCTTTAGGCAATACGCCCTTTAACGGCAATGCGTTAGATGCATGGTTGGACCTAAAAATAACAGGTTTCACAGGTTCAATGAGTGAAATTAACAGTTTTTGTTCTTCCAATACTTCAAGGTCAGATTGTGGTTGGAAGTCTCTTCTTCGGCGATTAAATTTGTCAATATATTCATCGTGAATTTCTTCATCTAATGTTAATTGCAAGGTCGATAAATAATTTAAATTCAACTGAAGCAGATAAAAATAGTGAAAACTTTATTGTGCCTGCTTGATTGATAGAACACAATCATGGACAATCCACATCCTGAATGACACCAACGAATTATGGTGACTCATGTCGGTCCCCTCGCAACGTGAAGCTGTGAACTCCGCCAGGCCCGGAAGGGAGCAACGGCAGCAGCGGAATCGTGTGCCGGGGTGTGGCTGGCGTGAGTTACCACCCATTTCTAAGCCTAGCGAAAGGCGTTAAAAAATTCGTACAAATCCATGTTGCTTTGATACCCTACCCATTGATATGAGCTACAAAGTATTCGCAAGAAAATGGCGCCCTTTAAATTTTGCCCAAGTTGTTGGGCAAGAGCATGTGGTACGTGCGCTGGTTAATGGTTTAGAACACGATCGTTTACATCACGCGTATCTTTTTACGGGCACACGCGGGGTGGGTAAAACCACTATAGCAAGGGTGTTGGCAAAGGCTTTTAATTGCCCTGATAAAATAGGCGCTGAACCTTGTTGCAAATGTAATACGTGTTTAGAAATTGATCAGGGTCATTACCCTGATTTAATTGAAGTTGATGCGGCATCTAAAACAGGCGTTGATGACACACGTGATTTGCTTGAAAACGTTCAATACTCACCGGTTAGCGGCAAGTACAAAGTTTATCTAATTGACGAAGTTCACATGTTTTCAAAAAGCAGTTTTAATGCGTTATTGAAAACATTGGAAGAACCGCCTGAGCACGTTAAATTTTTATTGGCAACGACAGACCCTCAAAAACTCCCAGTCACTGTTTTATCACGTTGTTTACAGTTCAATTTAAAGCGCTTATACCCTGAGCAAATTGAAGGCCAATTTAAGCTGATCCTTGACAGTGAGGGTATCGAGTATGAATCGCAGGCGACAGAGCGTTTAGCGCACGTTGCAGACGGCAGTATGAGGGATGGGTTAAGTCTTTTGGATCAAGCCATTGTGCACGGTAATGGCTCGCTACAAGAAGCGGATGTATTAGACATGCTGGGCAGTGTGGCGCGCGAGCCCGTTATCGATTTGATGCGATCGTTAACGACTAAGCAAGGTGCTGACGTAATGCAGGCTATTGCTGTGTTAGATGAGTTTGCGCCTGATTATTCAGATGTATTACAGGCACTGTTAACACTGTTACATAAGGTTGCAGTTCATCAAATTGTTGCAACCGAGGAATTGGATCCAGCGTTGCAAGATATATCTCGTGAGATCACAAAAGAAGATATTCAGCTTTTTTATCAAATAGGCTTGCTTGGACAAAAAGACCTTTCATTGGCACCTAACCCTAAAATGGGCTTTGAAATGGTGATGTTAAGAATGATAACGTTTTCACCAGTACAAGCAGATCAATCAAGTGACGTGATTAAATCACCTGTCCACCTTGCCCCAGTGAAGCCTAACGTTGAAAAAAAAATCAGCGCGCAACCGCCAAAAAGGCCAACACCTACGCTAACAATCCCTGAAAAAAAAACACTTAAAAACCTGACAGCAACGGAACAAGTTGAAGAAATAAAGACGGTAGATAAAGATGTTAAATGGCATGAATTGGTGCCAATATTAAATTTAGACCCAATGACGTTACAATTAGCGAACAATGCGACGCTAACGCAACTTGGTGATCATGATTGTGAATTATTGTTGGCTGATGGGCATGTGTCATTGAGTAAGAAGTCTGAAGAGGTATTACAAGATGCGCTATCAGACTATTACGGGCGAAAACTTAGACTGGTGTTAAGACAAGATGAAAGCAACGTTGTGACACCAAATGCGATTGTTAGTAATGAAAAAGCAGAACGTCAGCGCCAAGCTGAGGAAGAGATTAAAAATAATAAAACGGTCAACAAAATACTTGAGTTATTTGATGGAAAAATAATTGAAGGGTCAATTAAACCGATCGATTAAAACGGTTAACAAAGCACAATAAAGTACGGAGTAAAGAGATGAAAAATCAACTAGGCGATTTAATGCAACAAGCGCAAAAAATGCAAGAGAAGATGCAAGAAGCGCAACAAAAGTTAGCGGATATAGAAGTACAAGGTGAGTCGGGTGGCGGTTTGGTTAAAATAACGTTAACGGGTAAACATCAAGCAAGAAGAATATCGATTGATGCTAGTTTATATGAAGAAAACGATAAGGAAATGTTGGAAGATCTTGTTGTTGCGGCGATAAATGATGCGGTTCAAAAAGTTGAAAGTAAAAACAAGGATAGTATGGCTGATATGACGGCTGGCATACCTCTCCCCCCAGGATTTAAGATGCCGTTCTAAGTACGAAAATGCAAGAGCCCGTACTGCAAAAACTAATGGATGCACTTCGCTGTTTGCCCGGCGTTGGCCCAAAGTCGTCACAACGGATGGCGTTTCATTTATTGGAACGTGATCGACAGGGCGCTTTTCATTTGGCTGAAAGTTTAGCTGAAGCGGTAGATAAAATTGGTCATTGCCTGATTTGCCAAACACTCAGTTCAAGTGATGAATGTGGGCTTTGTGCGGACGACAGGCGAGATAAACAGTTGTTGTGTGTTGTGGAAACCCCAGCGGATGTGATGGCGATTGAAGGCGCAACGTCATTTAAAGGTGTGTATTTTGTACTGAATGGCCGATTATCACCCCTTGATGGGCTGGGCCCAGCAGATATCGGGTTAGATAAATTGGCTAGTCGAGTGGAGCAAGGGTTGTTGAAGGAAATTATCTTAGCAACTAACCCAACGGTTGAGGGTGAAGCCACCGCACACTACATCGCCGAAATGGCCAAAAAACATAATGTTCGTGCCACTAGGATTGCCCATGGCGTTCCCTTAGGCGGTGAATTGGAATATATCGATGGTGGTACGTTATCGCATGCGTTTAGCGGCCGTAGTGATGTTTAACTATAGGGAGTTAATATGAGTGATTGTTTGTTTTGTAAAATGGTGGCGGGGGATATAGCGCCTGATATTGTTTATGAAACAGAGAACATATTGGCATTTAGAGATATTAGCCCACGCGCACCTACCCATGTGTTGATTATCCCTAAAAAACACATTGCCACATTGGCTGATGTTGGTGAAGAAGATACGGTGCTGATGGGTGAAATTATGCAAGCTGCTAAAAAAGTAGCGGAGATGGAAGGCTTGGCTGATTCAGGGTATCGAACGGTTTTTAACTGCAAAAAAGATGCGGGTCAAGAGGTGTATCACATTCACCTGCATTTACTCGGTGGGCGAAGTTTAACCTGGCCTCCAGGTTAGGTTTTTTTATTACGTTAAAACTGTTTTTAACAGCTAAGTTTTTCGCGTAACTTTAGATACCTGCGGTATCTGTTTTCAGAAATATTACCTTTTTCTAGTTGCTTTTTAACTTCGCACTTAGGTTCTTTAATATGGATGCAATTTGAATACTTGCACTGACTTGCATGCTGTTTTATTTCACGATATCCATCCGCTAGGGCGAACTCGGAAATATTGGCAAGCCCAAAGATATTAACGCCAGGGCTATCTAAAATATCACCGCCGTCAGGTAGTTTGTAGAGTGTAGTTGCAGTGGTGGTGTGTTTGCCTAAACCAGATGCATTAGACAATGTTTTAGTTTGTAAACTTAAGTCCGGTAACAGGGCATTAATGATGCTCGATTTCCCCACACCTGATTGACCAACCAATAAACTCACTTTGTTGTGTAGCTGTTCTTTCAACGCCGTTAAATCGCTCTTTTCTTTTGCGCTGGTTTTAAGTACGTCATAACCAAGTCGTTGGTAATCATTAATAATTGATTGGGTTGTTAGTGTTGACTCTTCATCCAACAAATCACATTTATTCAGAACAATCAGCGGCGTTAGGTCTTGGTTTTCGCAAACCACTAAATACTGATCTAGAAGTAAGGCATCAATAGTCGGTTTAACGGCAAGAATGACAACAATTTGGTCTAAGTTAGCGGCCACTGGTCGTGTGCCGCCCCGTTTTGCTGGGCGAGATAGTAGTGAGTGGCGTGGTAGTACTTGCTCTACTCTCCCAGCATCTTCCTCAGTTTTTAACCAAAGAACGTTGTCGCCTACTGCAGGCTGTTCTAATTGAGTCCGTTTATGGCATCTGGAGACGTTACCATCAGTCCCCTCAATGATGAGTGCTTTTCCTAGATGAGCAATAACGCGACCCTTAAGCAACTCGCTCATTGGTTGCTTGGTGTCAGACAAGGTTATAAATATTCAAAGTGAATAATGCTTAATCAAGTCTTCATCAATAAAATTAATTGTTCGGCTTTGCAAGTGAGTTTAAATGGTCGATACGCACACTGGCTGGCGGGTGACTATGATGATAGCTTGAATACAAAGGGTCGGGAGTTAGTGTGCTCGCATTATCTCTGTACAGCTTAACCAACGCTTGAACTAATGCTGTTGGTTTAGCGACAGTGCTGGCAAATGCATCAGCTTCAAATTCAAATTTACGTTGAAACTTACTACTTAGCGGGTGCAAAAAAGTCATAAAGACAGGGCTAACTAAAATAAATAATAATAGAGCAATGGCGTCGTTAACTTGGGCCATATAAAGACCATCAAAAAACCAGTTTTGCTGTTTTAACCACCCGAGTAAAGCAAATCCTACTAATGTCATGCAGGTAGATAAAATCATTTGTTTGGTGATATGTTTACACTTGAAGTGCCCAAGTTCGTGGGCGAGTACCGCCTCAACTTCATCCGGGTCGAGCGACTCGAGGAGTGTGTCATAAAACACAATTCGTTTATTATTTCCTATCCCCGTGAAGTAAGCATTGCCGTGCCCAGAACGGCGCGAACCATCCATCACAAAAATGCCTTTACTATTAAAGCCGCAACGTTCTAACAGCTGTTGAATACGTGATTTTAATTGGTCGTCTTCAAGTGGAGTGAATGTGTTAAATAACGGCGCAATAACGGTTGGTACGAGCCAGGTCATAAAAAAGGTGAAAGCGATGGTAAATAACCAGGCAAAAGCCCACCAGTATTCGCCCATTTGAGACATTACCCACAACAGACCATAAATGACGGGTATGCCAATGATTAGCATTAGAGCGATCTGTAAACATTGGTCTTTAAAAAATTGACGGATGGTTGTGTTGTTAAAGCCAAATTTTTGCTCAATTTTAAACGTTTGATAAATATCCAAAGGCAGCTCGATAAGGTGCGATAGAAGGAAAACGCCAATGATTAGAGCCGTTCCAGCCCATAAGTCGTGTTGAATATATTGTTGAGAGATGCTAACGAGAATATTTAAAACACCCCCCAGTGTTAAAAAAACTAATAACCCACTACTGATTAATATATTAAGGGTCGATATTTGCGTTTTGGCAATCGTGTAATCAGCGGCTTTTTGATGAGCGTCTAGTTCTATCTTACCCTTAAAGTCTTTTGGAACATTGTTTCTATGTAAATACACATAGGTCATTTGGCGTTTGTTCAGCCATAGCTTCAATAAGAGTGATGAGACTAAAAATAATAAAAATATATAGCTAAATTCGTTCATGTATTTATATGTGTGTTAGTGTTAATTTTTTGATAAAAATGTAGGTACGTTTTAATGTCACAGCAAGCACAAAATTTAATCTGGATAGATCTTGAAATGACGGGTTTAGAACCTGAAACGGATTCTATCATTGAAATAGCGACGATTGTCACCGATAAAGAGCTAAATATATTAGCAGAAGGGCCTGTGTTAGCCGTAAGGCAATCAAAAAGCATTATGGATGGAATGGATGCTTGGAATCAAAAACACCATGGCCAATCGGGGCTTATCGAGCGTGTTTTAAATAGCGATTTGAATGAAAAGGCGGTCGAGGACCAAACGATAGCATTTTTAGAGCAATGGGTGCCGAAAGGTGCTTCGCCTATGTGCGGAAACAGTATTTGCCAAGACAGGCGCTTCATGGCGAAAACAATGCCAAGGCTCGAGGCGTTTTTTCATTATAGAAACTTAGATGTTAGTACGTTAAAGGAGTTGGCCAGTCGCTGGGCGCCGGATGTGCTTAAAGGATTCACTAAACAAGGCACGCATCAGGCTTTAGACGATGTTAGGGAGTCGATTGAAGAGCTAAAGTATTATCGGCAAACGTGTTTAAAGATGTAATAAGCCAATTACTATTTTAGACATTTTAACAATTTGTTGAAAGGTGGTGGTTTTGTTGTTGGTTAATGGCCCATTGGACGTGTTCTCGAATAATGTCTAAAGAATGATATTCTTTTTGTTTTAAAGCCTTTATCGTATTAATGCTGTAGGGGGCATTCCCTAGTGCGACGGCGATATTCCTAATCCAACTTGCATAGCCGATGCGTCGTATGGCAGAGCCTTCTGTTCGTGTTAGAAATTCAGGTTCTGTCCAGCTAAATAAATCCAATAGTGTGGCGGTATCGAGTTGTTGACGAGCAATAAAATCACCTTCGTCAGTGAGTTGGGCAAATCGGTTCCATGGGCAAACTTGCTGGCAGTCATCACAGCCAAATATGTGGTTACCCATTAAGGGTCTTAATTCTTCTGGAATAGACCCTTTTAATTCAATGGTTAAGTAGGAAATGCAGCGTCGTGCATCGACAGTAAACGGCGCAACAATAGCTTGAGTAGGGCAAATATCAATACATTCGGTACAGGTTCCGCAATGTTCTTTTGCAGGTTGGTCAGTGGGTAGAGGCAAATCAGTATAGAGTTCACCAAGGAAAAACCATGAGCCGGCTTGTTTATTAAGTACGTTGCTGTGTTTGCCTATCCAGCCAAGCCCCGCCTTTTCCGCCAGTGCCTTTTCCATCACAGGGGCGCTATCAACGAAAGCACGGTAACCAAAATGACCAACGTGTTGTTCAATATAGTCCGCCAATTTTTGTAGTTTTTTACGAATAACTTTATGATAGTCTCGGCCTAAAGCATAACGAGAAACATAAGCTTGAGCGGGATTGCTCATTAGTTGGTTGGTGTTCTCCATCGGTTCCGGTAAATAGTCCATTCGACAAGAAATTACACGTACCGTGCCTGGTATCAATTCGGCGGGCCTGGTTCTTTTGGTGCCGTGTTTGAGCATGTACGACATATCACCTTGGTAGCCTAAATCAAGCCATCGGTTTAATTGTTGTTCAGCATCTGATAGCTCGGTGTCTGTAATGCCAACTTGTTGAAAGCCCAATGATTGCCCATAGGCTTTTATGTCTTGTGCAAGTTGTTGGAAGTCGGTGCTGTTTTTGTTCATCTGTTGTAGGATACCTGAAAATTAACAGTATCTTTAGTAATCAATTGTTATGAAAAGTGTGCAAATTACAGACGTTGAAATTTTATCCTTTGATGTGATGAAGAAAACGCTGTCTCCTAGAATGATTGACTCGCATAAAGGCGATTATGGACACGTTCTTTTGGTCGGAGGTTCGCTTGGGTTTGCTGGTGCAATTTGTTTGGCGGGCAAGTCCGCATTAAAGACGGGTGCTGGGCTTGTTAGTATTGCGACAAGGGCTGAACATGCCTCAATAATTACCATGAGCCGCCCAGAATTAATGTGCCACGGTGTTGAGAGCCAGACAGAGTTAAAAAGACTAGCTAAACATTGTACTGTGGTGGCTATTGGGCCGGGGCTTGGGCAAGCGATATGGTCACAGCATATGCTTGAAGGAGCGTTAGAATTGAAGTTACCCATTGTCATCGATGCTGACGGGCTCAATATATTGTCAATAGAGCAACGAAAATGTAATCAATGGGTTTTGACGCCTCACCCGGGCGAAGCCGCACGGCTTTTAAATTGTAAAATACGTGATGTTCAAGGCGACCGGAAGTTGGCTATTAAAGAGATTCAGCAGACATATGGCGGCGTTGTTGTTTTAAAAGGCGCAGGAAGTTTGATTTATGATGGTTCTGAAACAATATATCAATGCCAAGCGGGCAACCCAGGCATGGCATCTGGTGGAATGGGTGATGTGTTAACCGGTGTTATCGCTGGTTTGATAGCTCAGGGGCACGGATTGTTAGAAGCGGCTAAATTAGGTGTGTTGATTCATGCAATAGCAGGTGATCGGGCCGCAAAAGATGGCCAAAAAGGTATGTTAGCAAGTGATTTAATACGACATATACGTGAGTTGGTGAATGAGAATTAAGAATGAAGAGCAAATGCTCGAAGCGGGTACAGCGTTTGCTAAAAAATTGGGCACAGGGGCGCTAATTTATTTAATAGGCGATTTAGGTGCGGGCAAAACGACATTTGTTCGTGGTGTGCTAAGGGGCTTAGGGCATATGAGTTCGGTTAAAAGCCCAACCTATAATATAGTTGAGCATTACGAGCTGTCTGGCCAGCAGCTGTATCATTTTGATTTATACCGTGTGAACGATGCGGAAGAATTGGAATACATGGGCATAAGAGATTATTTGAATAGTGAAAGTATTGCCTTTGTTGAATGGCCAAATAAAGGTGAAGGTGTGTTGCCAAAGGCAGATATAGTGATTCAGTTCGATATTCAAGGTTCAGAAAGGTTATTAATGATTAAAGAGGCGTAAGCTGTGAACGAACTTCATTACGATATAGAGGTTTTGCCAAAATACATTGAGCTGTTATAGGGTTTTGTTAAATATGGGTATATTTATAGGCTACAAAAAAATTAAACAGCGTTACTTAATTGGCATATTAGTATTAATAACGAGCCAGACGGTTTTTGCAAAAACGGTGTCGGTTGAGTCGCTTCGTCTTTGGACGGCACCAGATCATACGCGTTTAGTGTTCGGGGTCTCGGCACCGGTCGACCATAAGATTTTTACGTTAGAAAGCCCATCGCGAATCGTTCTGGACCTTAAAAGTACAAAATTTAGTACAACCTTGCCAACGTTTGAAAAACACCCGCTTGTTAGCCTAATCAGAGAGGGTGTTCGTGATAAAAAAGATTTACGAGTTGTCTTAGATTTAAAGCAATCAGTTAAACCTAAAAGCTTTTTGTTAAAACCTAATAAAAGTTATGGGCATCGTTTGGTCGTTGATTTGTACCCAAGCTCTTCGGGCACATCAAAAAAACCTAAAGTCGTAAAAAAGGCGAATTCATCAACAAGTAAGAAGTGGGTGGTTGCCATTGATGCAGGGCATGGCGGGGAAGATCCGGGTGCAAGAGGAAAAAGGGGAACGCGCGAAAAAGATGTCGTCTTAGCCATTGCTAAAAAGTTAGCCAAAAAAATTAATCAGCAAGCGAATATGAAAGCCTATATGGTCAGGTCGGGGGACTATTACATAGGGCTGCGACAACGTATGGAAAAAGCACGGCAAGCGCGTGCGGATTTATTTATATCTATTCATGCGGATGCTTTTAAAGACCAGCGAGCGCGTGGTTCTTCAGTTTATGTATTGTCAAACCGAGGGGCCAGTAGTGAGGCTGCTCGATGGTTGGCAAAAAGTGAAAACGCGGCGGATTTAGTTGGTGGTGTGAGTTTGGATGATAAGGACGATATGTTGGCATCTGTCTTGTTTGATATGTCCCAAAAAGCAACTAAAGATGCGAGTGCCACGGTTGCTGGGGAAATATTAACTAACCTTAAAGGTGTTGGGCATGTGCACAAAAAAAGCGTTCAGCACGCAGGGTTTATGGTGCTTAAATCACCTGATATCCCATCCATACTAATAGAGACAGCGTTTATCTCCAATAAGCATGAAGAAGCTAAATTACGCAGCTCTTCGCATCAATCAAAAATTGCGTCTGCGGTGTTAAAAGGTGTTAAAGCTTATTTTGCTCAACAGGCGCCATTATCGAACCGCCAAGCCACTAATCGTTATAAAATTCAAAAAGGTGATACGTTATCGGATATTGCACAGCGTTACCAAGTGCCTTTGAGCAAACTTAAACGTGCTAATGCGTTAAAAAACAATTTGATTCGTGTTGGCCAAGTCATCAAAATTCCTGGTTAATGGCGCATTCCTCTTTTCTGATAAATTCATCTGTTTAATCCGATACAATAATCGTTGTATTCAGGGGCGCCATGTCGATAAAACCTTTACCACCACAACTTATTAATCAAATCGCTGCAGGTGAGGTAATTGAGCGCCCGGCATCTGCTGTTAAAGAGCTAGTTGAGAACTCATTAGATGCTGGAGCGAATTTTGTCACCATTGATATTGAGGAAGGTGGGGCGCGTTTGATCAGGGTTAGTGATGATGGCGGCGGCATTGTAAAGGCGGAACTGGCGTTAGCATTGTCACGTCATGCAACCAGTAAAATTGCATCGCTGAATGATTTAGAAGCGGTGATGAGTTTTGGTTTTAGAGGTGAAGCCCTACCTAGCATGAGCTCAGTATCAAGGTTTACGATAACGTCACGCGTCGAAGAAAGTTCGACTGCTTGGTGTATGAAAACAGACGGAACTGAGGTAGATATGCAGGTGGCACCTGCTGCACACCCAGTTGGAACAACAGTGGAATTGCGTGAAATTTTTTACAATACACCAGCGCGTCGAAAATTTCTTAAAACCGATAAAACCGAATTTGGACACATAGAAACTGTTATAAAACGTATGGCGTTGAGCCGTTTTGATGTGGGTTTTTGTTTGAAGCATAACCAGCGCGTTGTTATTAATGCTAAGCCTGCGATTGAGTTTGACGATAAAGCGCAACGGGTTGGCATGTTGTGCGGAAAGGATTTTGTTGAAAATTCGATTAGTTTGGATGTGGAAAATGGTGAATTAGCGTTGCAAGGTTGGGTGGGGTTGCCTACTTATTCACGATCCCAAACAGATATGCAGTTTTTTTATGTTAACGGCCGTTTAATCCGAGATAAGTTGATTAATCATGCAGTTAGAATGGCATATCAAGATGTGTTATTTCATGGTCGTCACCCTGTTTATGTATTGTATTTGTCGATTAACCCAAGATTAGTGGATGTGAATGCCCACCCCGCCAAGCTTGAGGTTAGGTTTAGAGAAAGCCGCGCGGTTCATGACTTTGTTTACCGACGCATTAAGCAAATATTGACGGATGCTCGGCCCGATGATTATATTCCGCAAGTCGCGTATCAAGCGCTAAGTGGTGTGGCTTCGCCTAATTATCAAGACATGCAGCAATCATCGATGCCATTATCAGTTGCGGAACCTACACAGCAATATTTCGCTCATGCACATGCGCATGGCAGTACAGCGGAACGTGCATATTCATCAGATAACGATGCCGAGCAAAACGGCGCGCCCACAATGGGCTTCGCAATAGCGCATTTACATAACACGTATATTTTGGCGGAATCACAAAAGGGTTTGGTGCTAGTTGATACACACGCAGCACATGAACGTATTGTTTACGAAAAACTAAAAAAGCAATATGACACTGGCCAGTTAGCGGCGCAGCCATTATTGATTCCACAAAAAATTCATGTGTCGATTGATGAAATGGCGATATATGAACAGAACGAGGCGTTATTTTCTGAATTAGGGGTTGATGTAAGCGCCTCGGGCCCAGATTCGTTACTGATACGGTCTATCCCCGTTCTTTTGTCTACAGATAACGCTGAAAAATTAGTGCGAGATTTGTTTCAAGACATTATTGCCACGGGCGAAAGTGCAAGCGTTAAAGAGGCCTGTTACACAGTGTTAGGCAATATGGCTTGTCATAATTCTATTAGAGCAAATAGACGTTTAACCGAAATGGAAATGAATGCCTTATTGCGTGATATGGAAAAAACAGATAACAGTGGTCAGTGTAATCACGGTCGTCCAACATGGGTGTTGTTAGACGCTAAACAATTGGACTCGCTCTTTTTGCGGGGTCAATAAGCCGTTATTGTGTGAATATGGATAAACACCCAGTTATTTTTATTATGGGGCCTACCGCATCGGGTAAAACAGCGCTGGGTATTGAGGCTGCAAAAAACCTAAATGGCGAAATCATCAGCGTGGATTCCGCATTGGTGTATCGAGGGATGGATATCGGTACGGCGAAACCAGATATGGCTGAGCGTGATGGGGTTGTTCATCATTTGATTGATATTCTCAATCCTTCAGAAAAATTTTCTGCGGGTCAATTTCGTGATCAGGCGTTATCGTTAATCAAGAAGATACATCAACAAGGTAAAACAGTCATTTTGGTTGGCGGAACGATGTTGTATTTTCATGTTTTACTCGAAGGCATGGCTAAACTGCCGTCGGCAAATGAAAAGGTTAGGGAAGAAATTGATGAACAAGCAAAATTGAACGGTTGGGCTTCAGTCCATCATCGTTTAAAACAAGTTGATCCAGTTGCAGCTGAGCGAATTCATGTTAATGACCCACAACGCATACAGCGTGCATTAGAGGTTTATTTGGTATCTGGCCGTACTCAAACGGACTGGTTGAAAGAGCAAAAACAAATAGAGTTACCATTTAGGCCATTAAAATTCTCTATTTCGCCTTCGGATAGGAAAGCGCTGCATAAAAAAATTGAACAACGTTTTGATCAGATGTTGGAGCAAGGGTTTGAGCAAGAGGTTCAACGCTTATTTGAGCAGCCATGTTTGCATGAAAATCTTCCAGCAATACGAGCTGTTGGTTATAGACAAATGTGGGCTTATTTAAAGGGGACCTATGATTATCGTCAAATGCGTGAAAAGGCCATCATAGCGACGCGTCAGTTAGCAAAACGTCAATTTACTTGGTTGCGTTCTCAACAAGGTGTGCATGAGTTTGAAGCGGGAGATGGCAGCGCTTTAAAAGAAATATTGAATAACTACGATAAAATAAAAGGTTAAGCCTTGAAATATTTTAAAAAGTCATTATATATAAGTCTAGCAATATAATTAATCATATGTTTTTTAGAGAAAGTGTCTGTGTTTAAGGAAAAACATAGCGTCTAAGTAAGATTTTGTTATCTTAGTCGTTCTTTATATATTGATGAACGTATCTATTCTGGATAGCCCAGTATTATCAACAATAAAAACAGGAGCAAGGCATGGCAAAGGCAAATAATTTACAAGACACATTTTTAAATACATTAAGAAAAGAGCACGTGCCTGTTGCAATTTTCTTGGTTAATGGCATCAAGTTACAAGGGCAAATTGAATCGTTTGATCAATACGTTGTTATTCTTAAGAATGCAATTAACCAAATGGTTTATAAGCATGCTATCTCAACTGTTGTACCTGCTCGTGCGGTGGAAATGCCTCGCTCAGATGAGCAGCAACCAGGCTAACGTTTTATTGCGCCAAAAATATAATCGCTAATGGAGTTATTTGACCGCCCAAAGTTTGGCGAAAGGGCTGTTATTGTCTACTTGTCTATTAATGGTGATTTTACTGGAGATGATTTAGACGAGTTCAAGCAACTTGTTATTTCGGCGGATGTAGAACCGTTGGTGTCTATTTCGGGTTCAAGGCGATCTCCAGATTCACGGTATTTTGTGGGTAAAGGTAAGCTCGACGAACTTAAGCATGTGTTGATAGAAAGCTGTGCAGATGTGGTGTTATTTAATCACATGCTTAGCCCTAGCCAGCAACGAAATCTTGAAGAGGCGCTGCAAGTACGAGTGATTGACCGTACGGGCCTAATTTTGGATATTTTTGCCCAACGAGCGCAATCATTTGAGGGAAAATTGCAGGTTGAATTAGCTCAACTGCAACACTTATCCACTCGTTTGGTGAGAGGCTGGACTCACTTAGAGCGACAAAAGGGCGGAATTGGTTTGCGTGGACCTGGTGAAACGCAGCTTGAAACAGATAGGCAGCTCATCGGGAAGCGCTTGCGCCAGATTAAGTCTAGGTTAAAAAGGGTCAGCAAGCAACGTGACCAAGGGCGTCGTAGCCGCCAACGGGCCGACGTTCCAACGGTATCTTTAGTGGGCTATACGAATGCTGGAAAATCAACGCTATTTAACCAATTAACAAACGCAAATATTTACGCAGCAGACCAGTTGTTTGCCACGCTAGATCCAACGTTACGACAAATAAAATTGCCTGATTATGGTGAATTAGTGGTTGCCGATACAGTAGGCTTTATTCAAGATTTGCCACATGAGTTGGTGGTAGCCTTCCGATCAACGTTACAAGAAACAATTGAAGCCGACTTATTGCTTCACGTGGTTGATGCAAGTAGTCCGAATAGGTACGAGCAAGCTCGAGAAGTGAATAGTGTGCTTAAAGAAATTGGTGCAGACAAAACGCCGCAGTTGATGATTTATAATAAAATTGACTGCATGCCTGCAGTTGAGTCACATATTGAATATACGGATGACGGAGAAATCAAAGCGGTTTGGTTATCTGCTTTAAAGCAGGATGGGTTGAATCTTTTGTTGGATAGCTTGTCTACTCTTTGTCATAAGGATGATATGCACGTGGACGTTGTTATTAAACCGAGTCAGGCGAAATTACGAGCAAAGTTATTTGAAGTGGCGCAGGTAATAAAAGAAAAAAATAGAGAAGATGGTTGTTGGGAAATGGAATTAAATTTACCCAATAAGTATGGGCACCTTTTGGCAGAGCTTGAATGTGGTTAGTTCGGTTTTGATGATTAATTAATAGGATAACTCCTTGCTTGCGATTCAATACCGCCCTAAAATTGCTAGCTGGAACAAATAAAAACGATTTAATAGAGGTTTACTATGTCTTGGGACGAATCAGATAAAGATAAAGAAAATAAGAAAGACCCGTGGAGTGGTCGCAAAAAAGAGCAATCCCCGCCAGATCTTGATGAGGTGATACGTTCTATGCAAAAGAAATTAAGCATGTTATTCGGTGGCGGTGCTAAAAACCCCAAAAGACCGAATGGTAACGGCGCTAAAACTTCTGGTCCAGCGCCAACAGGATTTAATTTCACAGTGATTATTGTTGTCGCTGCGCTGGTTTGGTTAGCTTCAGGCATCTATATCATTGATGAAGGTAATAGAGGTGTGGTTTTAAGATTCGGAAAATACTTAGAAACTACAATGCCAGGGCCTCATTGGCGTTTTCCTAGGCCAATAGATAGCACATTGATCGTCAATGTAGATCAGCAGAGATTTATTGAGGTAGGTTACCGTTCTGGTACTAATCAACAGTCTTCAAGCGGTGTAAGAAAAGAAGCATTAATGCTGACAGAAGATGAAAATATTATCGATGTGCGTTTGGCCGTTCAGTACAAAGTAAAAAATGCGCAAGATTACTTGTTTAATGTGCGTGGGCCAGATGTAACGTTAAAACAAGCGACTGAAAGTGCTTTAAGGTCGGTTATTGGTAAAAGTAAAATGGATTTCGTATTGACTGAAGGACGAAGTGATGTTGTTGCTAACGTTGAAACTGAATTACAAAAAATGTTAGATGATTATGGAACAGGTTTGCAAGTATCTTCAGTTAACTTGGTAGAAGCGCAGCCACCTGAAGAGGTGCAAGGTGCATTTTCTGATGCTATTAAAGCGCGAGAAGATGAACAGAGGTTCATAAATGAATCTCAAGCGTATTCGAATGAGGTAATACCAAAAGCTCGTGGTGCCGGCTCTAGAATAGTTCAAGAAGCCGAAGCGTATGAGCAGCGAGTGGTATCTGAAGCATCAGGTGATGCTTCTCGTTTTGACCAATTGCTTGTTGAGTATGAGTTGGCACCGGAAGTTACACGAAAAAGGCTATATCTGGAAACAATGGAAGATGTTTTAGGGAGCTCGAAAAAAGTAATAATGGACGTGAAGGGGGGGAATAACCTCATGTATTTGCCGATTGATAAATTAATGCAATCAAGCAACGAAAAGTCGTCAACAAACCGGTTTATCACACCACCAGAAAAAACCGCGCCAGAAACATCGGGTAGAGATACTAGTTATAGAGATAGAGCAGGAAGGGGTAGATAAATGAAAATTAGTCCAGTAATTATTTTTGGAATATTAGGTGTCTTATTTGTAGGTGCTAATAGTGTATTTACCGTCGATCAGCGTGAAAAAGCAATGGTCTTTCGTTTGGGTGAAATTGTTCGTTCAGACATAACGCCGGGTCTTCACTTTAAAACGCCTTTTATCAATAATGTTAGAAAGTTTGATGGCAGAATTCAGACATTAGACTCACAACCAGAGCGATTTTTGACATCTGAGAAAAAGAACGTGATTGTAGATACGTTTGTAAAGTGGAAAATTGCAAGTGTTGATGATTTCTACCGTGCTGTTGGTGGTGATCCGCGTCAGGTTGATACGCGATTGAATCAATATGTAAAAGAAGGTATGAGAGCAGCGTTTAGTAAGCAAACTATATCGGAGGTTATTTCTGTTGGTAGAGATATCATTCGTGTCGGGCTTGTTAAAGATATGGATGTCTTAGGAAAAGCGTTGGGCGTAGATATTGTTGATGTGAGAATCAAGCGAATTGATTTGCCAGACGAAGTCAGTTCCTCCGTGTTTAAAAGGATGGAATCAGAGCGTGAACGTGTTGCTCGTGACTTTAGATCTCGAGGTAAGGAAGCGGCTGAAAGAATTAAGGCGGATGCGGACAAACAAGGTGAGATTATTTTGGCCAATGCATATAAAGAATCACAAGAGCTACGTGGTAAAGGTGATGCATTAGCGGCAAAAACGTATGCCAGTGCCTATAATAAAAATACAGAATTCTTTGCTTTTTATCGTAGTTTAGACGCGTATCGTAAAAGCATGGGATCAGGTAATGATTTGATTGTTCTTGAACCTACGTCTGACTTTTTTAAATACTTTAAAAAACAGTAACGTTTGATTCAGTATTATTGAGTCTTTATTATGGCGTGGCAGGATCTATTTACCGCAGTTGCGTTGGTGTTAGTGCTGGAAGGCGTTATTCCTTTTATGAGTCCGGACACCTTACGTAAAACATATCAACGCCTTGTGGAAATGGAAGATCAAACAATTCGGATGTCTGGCTTGGTCAGTATGATAGCGGGTGTATTGTTGCTAACATTAATTCGTTAGAGTGAAGTAGGTCGATGAAAAACAAAAATAATTGGATGTTGCCAGAAGGAATTGAAGAATTGCTTCCTGAAGATGCTGCGCGGCTGGAAACTATGCGGCGTGAATTGTTAGATGTGTTTAACAAGTGGGGCTATCAATACGTTATTACGCCAATGGTGGAATTCTTAGATTCCTTGCTAACAGGTACTGGCCCAGAAATTGATTTACAAACGTTTAAAGTAATAGACCAAATCAGTGGAAAAACGTTAGGTATTCGTGCAGATATGACACCTCAAGTTGCACGTATGGCGATGAATCAGATTAAATCTAATGCGCCTACACGTTTATGTTATTTGGGTTCAGTGTTACAAGCTCGTGGTGCAAAAATTGAAAAATCTCGGAGTCCTATTCAAGTAGGAGCTGAGCTATACGGCAGTCGCCATATAAAAAGCGATGTTGAAATTATTCAACTAATGTTAGAAGTACTGGCTACAGCCGGGTTAATGAATGTTCACCTTGATTTGGGGCACGTGGGTATCTTTAGAGGCCTAACGAAACAAGCTGGGTTGAGCGAGCAACAAGAAGCTGACTTATTTGATGTGCTGCAGCGCAAGTCTACAGATGAGGTTGAGGAGCTGTTACAAACCTTTGATTGCGATAAAAAATGGGTTGATGTGTTTCAAAGCCTGTTATCGCTTAATGGTGATATAGATGTGTTATCAACAGCTAAAGATGTTTTATCAATTGCTGATGAGAGTGTGCAAAAAGCGATTGGTGAGCTACAAGACATTGCGATATTAATGCAAGCCAACTTCCCCTCGCTTCCTTTGTATTTTGATTTGGCAGAATTACGTTGTTACCGCTATCAAACAGGGGTGGTGTTTGCTGCGTTTGTTCCAGGTTTTGGTTCTGAAGTGGCCAGAGGCGGACGTTATGATGCGATGGCAGAAGAACTTGGTGGCGAACAGCCGGCAACGGGCTTTAGTGCAGACATAAAGGTGTTGTCGCGATTGAGTACAGTAAATTCAGTTGAAATTGCGCCTGTTATTTTAGCGCCAGTAGATTCAGACCCTGACTTGTACGAAACAATTCGTGACTTAAGAGCAGCGGGTAAGATAGTTGTTCAGCAGCTACCAGACTCTAGTGATGAGCCTGCGCATACCAGTACGTTGTATAAACAAGATGGACGTTGGTTGGTCAGTGAATAACAAACGTTTTATTTAAAAATAATTTAATAGAGAAAGAAATGACAAAGAATGTAGTCGTCATTGGCACCCAATGGGGTGACGAGGGCAAAGGGAAATTGGTGGATTTATTGACTGATAATGTAGCGGCTGTTGTGCGCTTTCAGGGCGGACATAATGCAGGGCATACATTAGTTATTGGTGATAAAAAAACTGTATTACATCTCATTCCATCAGGTATTTTGCGTGATAATGTTCAATGCTTAATTGGTAATGGTGTCGTCCTTTCACCAGAAGCATTATTAGAAGAAATGGCCGTGTTAGAAGGCGCTGGTGTCAATTTACAAGGGCGTTTGAAAATTAGTGAAGCATGCCCTTTGATTTTACCGGTGCATATTGGTTTAGACCAGGCGCGTGAAATAGCCAGAGGCAATAAGGCGATTGGAACAACAGGTCGTGGTATTGGCCCAGCTTACGAAGATAAGGTGGCTAGACGAGGTTTACGTGCTGGCGATCTATTAACGCCAGATATATTTGCGACCAAGTTACGAGAGTTGCTTGATTACCATAACTTCGTGCTCAAAAACTATTTCAATGCCGATACATTTGATTTTGATACTGTTTATGCTGATGTGATGAAGCAGGCTGAGGTTATTAAACCGATGTTAATTGATGTGGCCGACACATTGCACCAATACGATGCGGATGGAAAAAATATTTTATTTGAAGGCGCTCAAGGCGCGTTACTAGATATTGATCACGGTACTTACCCATATGTCACATCGTCTAATACCACAGCGGGTAGCGCGGCCAGTGGAAGCGGTATGGGGCCTTGTGATATGGATTATGTGCTGGGCATTACCAAGGCGTATACAACGCGGGTGGGAAGTGGCCCATTTCCAACAGAATTAGATGACGAAGTAGGGCAATATTTAGGCAAACAAGGCCACGAGTTTGGTGCTACAACAGGACGTGAAAGGCGTTGCGGCTGGTTTGATGCGGTTTCATTGCGTCGTTCTGCTAGATTAAATAGCTTAACGGGTATTTGTCTTACCAAGTTGGATGTTATGGATGGACTTAACGAAGTAAAAATTTGTACGGGTTATGAACTTGATGGCAGGGTCATTGATGTGCCACCAATCGGCGCTGAGCAATATGCTAAATGTAAGCCGGTGTACGAAAGCATGCCAGGGTGGGCAGGGCAAACAGAAGGTTGTAAGTCATTAGACAATTTTCCAGCCGGTGCGCTGGCGTACGTTAAACGATTAGAAGAACTTGTTGGCGTGCCTATTGATATTATTTCTACGGGGCCAGAACGCACAGAAACCATTATTATTAGGGCGCCATTTGATTCATAAACAACATAGTAATTCAGCGTCTTGTGGTGAACAGGGTGCGATAAATGTGCCTATACTGCTAGCGGTGCGCTACCAATATATTGTTTCAACTAACGTGCGGTTAACATAAGGTGTCTAAAAAACGGCCAATAATTACAACCCGTAAATCTAAGGTTGACGCACCAGATCAAGAAAGCATCATCAGTAAAAAACAGTTACTGAGCTACTTAAAAGAACAACAAACACCGCAAGACTGGCTCGCTATTTCACGTGGGCTTGGCGTTGCTTCTAAGCGTTCAAAAAAAGCATTATCTAGCCAGCTGGCCGAGTTGTTGCGTACAGGGGAATTACTGTTTAATAGAAAAGAACAGTATTGCTTAGTGCAGCAAAGTGACTTAGAGGCGGGTACGGTCATTGGGCACGCAGATGGGTTTGGCTTTTTAAAATGTGAGGCCGGTGGTGATGATTTGTTTATTCCACCACGAGAAATGCGTGCACTCTTTAATGGTGACAAGGTACTGGCAAGTCGCGGAAAAATTAATAGGCAAGGAAAGGTCGAAGCGCGGATTGTGGAAGTGCTAGATAGGCACGTTAAAACTATTGTGGGGCGGTTTTTTGATGTGATGGGTGTTTACCATATTGAGGCCGAGAATAAGCGTATTTTCCAACATATCTTCATTCCTAGTGATGCAATATTAAATGCTAAGGATGGGCAAATCGTCATGGTTGAGGTAACTCGTTACCCTTCTGCGCGTACTCAAGCGATTGGCAAAGTGGTTGAAGTAATGGGCGACCATATGGCGCCAGGCATGGAAATAGATATGGCTATACGTTCCTACGACTTACCGTATGAATGGTCTCAGCAAGTGTTAGACGAGGCGCAACAATTTTCAATTGATACCAATGATGTAGATATAAGTGACAGGACAGACGTGCGGTCGCTACCGTTTGTCACCATAGACGGTGCAGATGCACGTGATTTTGATGATGCTGTTTATTGTAAAAAAACAGCAGATGGTTGGGTGTTAAGCGTAGCAATTGCCGACGTGTCACACTATGTAAAGCCTGGCTCAGCGATTGACAAAGAGGCTTATGAACGCGGTAACTCGGTTTATTTTCCAGAAAAAGTAATTCCAATGTTGCCTGAAGTGCTGTCTAACGGTTTGTGTAGTTTAAACCCACTTGTCGACCGTTTATGCATGGTGTGTGAAATGCAGATAGATGAAGATGGCCGGATAACAGATTCAACTTTCCATCAGGCAATCATGCACTCACATGCACGGTTAACGTATGATCAAGTGGGTGAAATGCTCGAAGGGAGCAATGCGCCGCTGATAGAAAAAAACAAGGCGGTGATGCCGCATTTGTTAGAGCTTCATCGTTTGTATCAAGTGCTAAAAAATGCAGCAAATAATCGCGGTGCGCTTGAGTTCGACACGTTTGAAACGTGTTTCATTTTTGACGATGATAGAAAAATAAAAGCAATTGAGCCGTTAGTTCGACATGACGCACATCGACTTATTGAAATGTGTATGGTGGCAGCTAATGCAGCCACAGCCCAGTTCTTAGTAAAACACAACATGCCTAACTTGCTGCGTGTCCACGATGGCCCCAGTGTGGATAAGTTGCTGAAGTTAAGAAGTTTCTTGTCGGAAATAGGCCTGACCCTAGGTGGTGGGGATACGCCAACGCCGCGCGAATATAAAGAGCTTATTACAAAAGTGAAAGACCGCCCTGATGCGCATTTAATTGAAACAGTCGCATTAAGGTCAATGTCTCAGGCGCAGTACAGTCCTGAGCAAAAGGGGCATTTTGGATTGGCATTAGAGTTGTATGTGCATTTTACATCGCCGATTCGCCGTTACCCTGATTTGCTAACACACCGCGCTATTAAACATATTATTAAGGGTAAAAAGCCAAGTCGTTTTGATTATTCTGAGGCAGATATGGTTGGCTTCGGAGAGCATTGTTCTTTTTGTAATAGGCGAGCAGACGAAGCAACGAGAGATGTCGAAAGTTGGTTAAAGTGTGAATTCATGTCTGATAAGGTCGGAGACGAGTTTACGGGTGTTGTTTCTTCAGTTACGTCATTTGGTCTTTTTGTTGAGCTGGATAATATTCACATTGACGGCCTAATTCATGTAACCGCATTAGGTGACGATTATTACCATTTTGATGCTGGCAAACATAGGTTGTTAGGTGAACGTACTAATAGGTCTTTTCGCTTAGGTGATGCCTTAAATGTAAAGTTAGTAAGAGTGAGCTTAGACGATAAAAAAATTGATTTGGCATTAGTGGGCGCTGAATCAAGTAAAAAAGCAGCGCCAAAACGTAAAAAAAGAAAAAAACGTTAATGGCTGAATTGCAAACAATTTATGGCATACATGCAGCTGAAGCCCTTATTGCTAAAAGAGCCGATCGTATTGTTAATGTATGGTTTGACCAACAGCGGGGAGATGAAAAGCTTACTGGGTTAAAAGAACAATTGGCTGGAATAGGCCTTGCCTTTACGTTGGTAGATAAAAAGACCTTAGATAAACTGTCCAAACACGGTAATCATCAAGGTGTGTTGCTAACAGCAAGGTTACCCCAAGAGTTGAGTGAAGATGCGCTGAAGAATGCGCTCGCGTTGAAAGAAGGAAATGCGTTCTTTTTGGTGCTGGATCAAGTAACCGACCCTCATAACCTAGGTGCCTGCTTAAGAACGGCATTGGCTGCGGGTGTGGATGGCGTTATTGTGCCAAAAGATAATGCATGCAGAATAACGGCGACAGTGTGTAAGGTGTCTAGTGGGGCGGCAGAGGTTGTGCCTGTCTATCGGGTAACCAATCTAACTAGAACGCTGAAATGGCTTAAAACACAGGCTGTTTGGCTGAGTGGTGCGGCAGGTGAGGCAGATAAGAGTTTGTTTGACGCTGAGTTGTCGGGTTCAGTCGCTATAGTAATGGGTGCGGAAGGGAAGGGCTTAAGAAAATTAACACTAGAACAGTGCGATCAGTTGATAAAAATTCCGATGGTCCATGACATGGAAAGTTTGAATGTATCCGTCGCGGCAAGCATTATTATGTATGAAGTAGTCCGACAGAACTCGCTAGCATCTATATAATAGATTCGTTTAACTTACACCATATTTAATTATGCAATCCATTACCTATACGTTACGTACGTCAGACATCGTCGATTTTAATGAATACCATGCCCGTAGAAATGGGGTTTACGGTAAGGGCATTACAAGGCATCAAATGATCTGGCCAGGTGTGGTGGCTTTGGTGGCTTTATTCGTTGTTATGTCAACTAAGCAAGCTCAAATGGGTGTGTACTTTTTGGTAGGCGCATTTGTATGGTCGCTAGTTGTCCCCGCATGGATGAAGAAAAGGTTCCAAGAACAAGTGTTAGAAGGGTTGTCAGAAGAGGTGATTAACGAAACAGCAGGTTTGTATACATTAATCACTCAGCCTAAGGGCATAAAAGAAATAACACCTTCGGGGGAAACGCTGATCACTTGGCGAGAAATACGCCGACTCGAAAAAACAAAGCGCCACTTGTTTTTATACATAAGCGATGATGCTGCATTGATTATCCCGAAAGATACCATGACAGATGAAAGTAATTTAAAAGATTTTAATAATGACGTGGTTGATTACATACAAAAAACAAGGAAATAGACGGCTAGCTTGATTTAATTTGGTCTAGGCTGTAGAATCGCGCGTTCGAATTTGTAGCTATTTAAAACGCTACAACCCTTGCTTCACCTTCATTGTAAAAGGGAAGCTGATAATCCATAAGGACATAGTATGAGACATTATGAAATAGTATTTCTGGTTCATCCGGACCAAAGTGCGCAGGTTCCTGCGATGATAGAACGTTATACCGCTACGATTGAAGAAGGCAATGGTAAACTTCATCGTGTAGAAGATTGGGGCAGAAGACAACTTGCTTACCCAATTAATAAAATTCATAAAGCACATTACACATTAATGAATATTGAATGTGGCCAAAGCGTGGTTGATGAACTTGAAAAATCTTTTCGTTTTAACGATGCAGTGATCAGAAACCTTATTATGCGTTGTGACGATGCAGAATCAGGCACAACACCGCTTGCTAAATCTAATGAAAAAGATTCTACTGATACTAAGCCAAAACGTGAATATAAAGAGCCAGCAGCTGCTCCTGTGGAAGCAAAAGCTAAAACAGAAGAAGCGGCAACAGAAGAGTAATTTCTTCACCTCGCTCGTTATACACAAAATAATTAAGGAATAAAAATGACATTTGATAAAGGTTTTAGACGTCCACGTCACTGTAAATTTACAGCTGAAAACGTAAAGCAAATCGATTATAAAGATATCGATACATTAAAAGAATATATGACTGAGACAGGTAAAATTATGCCTGCTCGTGTTACTGGTGTTAAAGCTAAGTATCAACGTCAATTAACAGCCGCTATTAAGCGAGCACGTTTTTTATCGTTGATTCCATATTGCGACGCACACGAAAGATAAAATAGACTCATTCGTGGTCTTTGGCTGCGAATAAGCTTTTTGTATGAAAGCACTAGCAACATTTATCATGCAAGGTGGGCGCCAAGCGACTGTAGTCGTAGCGGTGTTAGCGGTTTTATCGCTATTGTTCCCCCCTTTAGTTATCTTTAGTGTGGCGGCACTTTGTTTGGTTGCATTGAGAAATGGAGCAGCAGAGGCAGCCAGAGTCATCATAGGTGCTACAGTAGCAACAGCCCTGATGGGTTTGGTCTTACTTGGGACACCAGTCATTTCACTGACGTATTTGTTTGTACTGTGGATGCCCGCGTACCTTGTTTCGCTAGTGTTGCGAGAGACGGGTCAATTCAGCAAAGCATTAGAAGTCTTGGTGTTGTTGGGTATGATAGCGGTGTTGGGCGTGTACATGATGGTTGATAATCCATCAGAACAATGGGCTTTGGGTATTCAAAGCGCTATTGGAAAAATTAGTCAGCAACAAGAGCTACCTGTTACGCAAGAAGAGTTAAATGCGGGGATTGAATTTTGGTCCCATTACATCACAGGTATTGTAGTGGCGGGGTCGTTAGCTACACTTGTTGTGAGTTTGATATTAGCCAGATGGTGGCAAGGGTTGTTATATAACCCGGGTGGTTTTAGCGAGGAGTTTGCTGGTATTCGCTTATTACCTAGAGACGCAGTTGTTTTTGTTACGTTAATGTTTGCGGCATCAATATTAAGTAACGATCTGGCTGAAGTGTTATGGAATGTTGATATACCTGTATTGTTATTGTTTTTAATGGTGGGTATGTCAGTTGTACAAGGCATTGTAAAAAAGAAAAGTAAGGGGCGAGCAATTTTAATTGTCTTTTATTTGGCTGTATTTTTTGTACCGCATTTGATCTTTCCAATTGTTTTAATTGGCTTGTCAGATGTTTGGATGGATTGGCGTCAACGGTTGTAAAGCGTGGCGAAAATAAAATTTTAATATTAATAGGATATGTGCGATGGACGTTATTCTTCTTGAAAAAGTAGCAAATTTAGGTGACTTAGGTGACAGAGTTTCTGTGAAGCCAGGTTTTGGTCGTAATTTTTTAGTTCCCAATGGAAAAGCAGTACTAGCGACTGCGGATCGTATTGAAGAATTCGAAAAACGTAGAGCCGAGCTTGAAAAAGCAGCCGCTGAACGTTTATCTGATGCAGAAAAACGAGCTGAAGCAATTAATAAACTAACGTTAGAGATTGCTCATCAAGCAGGCGAAGAAGGTAAGCTGTTTGGTTCTGTGGGTATGACGGATATTATTAAATTAGCAGCAGATGCTGGGGTTGAGTTATCTAAAAACGAAATCAAGCTACCTGATGGTCCGATTAGGCAAACAGGTGAGTTCGATATACTTGCTCACTTACATACAGATGTTGTTGCAACGTTTAAATTAACTGTAGTAGCAGAAAGCTAAGTTAAGCTATTTAAATAAAAAGCCGGTGCAATTTGCGCCGGCTTTTTTTTGCACGATATTTTTGTACTAATTCTTCATGTACAATTAACTTTAATCATTTTTATATTGCCGATGTATGCCTGAAAGCCAACTTAACTACGATATGCCAGACGAGACCGAGTTTCTCAGAGTGCCGCCACATTCATTACAAGCTGAGCAATCTGTGATTGGTGGTTTAATGTTGGACAATCATTGTTGGGATGTTGTCGCTGAATTAGTATCAGAAGAGGATTTTTATCGTAAAGATCATCGGCTAATCTTTGGTGCTATTGCTAATTTAGCTAAACAAGATGAACCATTTGATGTAGTAACAATTTCAGAAGTTTTGGAAAAAACAGCTGATTTGGACACAGTAGGCGGGTTGGCTTATTTAGGGACACTGGCAAAAGATACGCCCAGCGCGGCAAATATTAAGAGTTATGCTGATATCGTTCGTCAACGTTCTGTTCGCCGTCAATTAATACACATTGGTAACGAGATAGCCGACTCGGGTTTTGATACAGCGGGTGGCGAAATTTCCGAATTGTTAGATGTTGCGGAAACAAAGGTTTTTCAGATTGCTGAACAAGGGGCTAAGGGAAAAAATGGTTTTGAGCCGATTAAAGATATATTGGCAAAGGCTGTCACACGCATAACTGAATTACATGAAACTGGAGACTCCATAACAGGTGTCAGTACAGGCTTTAAAGATTTAGATGAGATGACATCGGGTCTACAACCGGCCGATTTAATTATCGTGGCAGGACGACCTTCAATGGGGAAAACCAGTTTTGCGATGAACTTAGCCGAGAATGTTGGCATACAAAGTGGTTTGCCTGTGGCTGTGTTTAGTATGGAGATGCCAGCTGATTCTTTAGCAATGAGAATGATGTCTTCACTCGGGCGTATTGATTCGCATAAAGTTCGTACTGGGCAATTAGAAGAGGATGAATGGCCACGTATGCAGTCCTCCATTAATTTATTAGCAGAGGCTAAGCTATTTATTGATGATACCGCGGCGCTTAGCCCGGTTGAAGTTCGTGCGAGATCGCGTCGTTTAATGAAAGAACATGGGCAGTTAGGGTTGATTGTATTAGATTATTTACAACTGATGCAGTCGCCTTCGAGTAGTGAAAGTAGGGTGGCTGAAATCTCTGATATTTCACGATCATTAAAAGCGTTGGCAAAAGAATTGAACGTACCAGTCATCGCACTCTCGCAATTGAACCGTAATCTTGAACAACGCCCTAATAAACGCCCTGTTATGTCTGATTTAAGGGAGTCTGGAAGTATCGAACAGGATGCAGATGTTATTGTGTTTATTTATAGAGATGAAGTCTACAACGAGGATTCGCCCGAAAAAGGCATTGCTGAAATCATTATTGGCAAACAGCGGAATGGCCCCATTGGTACGTGTCGATTAACATTTTTGGGGCAATACACCCGTTTCGAAAATTATGCACATGATTCTTACTCGGATGATGATTATTAATGCGAGCGCTTATTCTTGACGTCCTAAAGCCATTTTATTTGTTGGTTGAAAAAAAGAATGATTAACCAGGCTGTTGCAGAAATAGATTTAAGTGCTCTTAAGCATAATTTGGCTATTGTAAAAAAAACAGCATACCAATCTAAAGTAATGGCGGTTATTAAGGCGAACGCTTATGGCCATGGTATGTACCAAGTTGCACAAGCACTCATTGATGCAGATGCTTTTGCTGTAGCACGCGTTGCAGAAGCAGTAGAGCTTCGAGATGCCAATATCAAAGGCCCCATTGTCGTATTAGCTGGTTTTAATACCGCGTCAGAGTTAACAATATGTAACGCACTCGAGTTAGATGTTGTTATTCATTGTGAGCAGCAAATTGAGTTATTGAACAGAGCCAATTTTGATAAGCCTCTAACCGTGTGGATGAAAATAAACACAGGAATGAATCGTTTAGGGTTTGATCCAGCTGATGTTACGTCAGTTATTCATCGCCTTGAGCTTAATCAAAATATAAGACAACCATTTAAGTTAATGACGCACTTGGCGTGCGCTGATGATATGTGCTCGGATGCAACAGCAAATCAAGTAACATTGTTTGATGAACTGGTAAGCAACACAATAGGTGAACAAAGCATTACAAACTCAGCTGGGTTGTTGGCTTGGTCGTATGCTCAACGCCATTGGGTAAGGCCGGGTATTATGTTGTACGGCGGCAACCCGTTTTCTAACAAAGCAGCTGAAGATAATGGGCTGAAGCCCGTTATGACGTTTAAAAGTAATATATTGGCTATTCACCGCGTAAAGAAAGGGCAATCTGTTGGTTATGGTGGTGCTTGGATAGCATCGAAAACAAGTTTGATTGCTACGGTAGGCATAGGGTATGGAGATGGCTACCCTCGGCATGCCTCAATGGGAACGCCCGTGTTAATTAACAAGCAACATGCCTATTTAGTGGGGCGAGTATCTATGGATTCAATTTCAGTTGATATCACGGAGTGTGAGAACATTTGTATTGGTGACGACGTTATTTTATGGGGAAATGGATTGCCAATTGAGGATGTGGCTAAAGCGAGTGACACTATATCGTACGACTTGATGTGTGGTGTGACAGAGAGAGTGCCACGACGTTATATAGAGGTAAATTAGGTGGTCGTTAAGAGTAAGGTTTTATACCATTGTAGAGAGTGTGGTGCTAGTGCTACCAAGTGGGCTGGGCAATGTCAGGACTGCCATGCTTGGAATACGCTTGATGAATCAGTTAAATCGGGCTCTTCAAATAATAATCGGTTTAGTGGGTATGCTGATCAAGCACAATCAGCTCAGGTCGTGAGCTTATCTGATGTGGAAGCAACGAGTGTTGATCGAATATTAACGGGGCTTAGCGAATTAGACCGCGTGCTGGGTGGGGGTATTGTGCCGGGCTCGGCTATTTTATTGGGGGGGGACCCCGGTATAGGAAAATCAACATTGTTACTACAAACAATGGCGACATTAAGTCAACGCGCTAATACGTTATATGTCAGTGGTGAAGAATCAGCACAGCAAGTTAGCATGCGCGCTACGCGGCTGCAATTGGTCGTAGACAACGTTAAAATACTTTGTGAAATATCTCTTGAAACAATTTTAGCGACAGCAGAAAAGTTATCGTCAGATGTATTGGTGATTGATTCTATTCAAACGGTATTTACTGATGAATTACAATCAGCGCCCGGCTCAGTGGGGCAAGTACGAGAATGTGCTGCACGCCTCGTACGATTTGCTAAACGTACTAATACAACGATATTTCTAATCGGCCATGTGACGAAAGAAGGCACTATAGCTGGCCCGCGAGTACTAGAACATATGGTGGATTCAGTGCTCTACTTTGAAGGTGACTCGGGTAGTCGTTTCCGAGTTATTCGGGCAATAAAAAATCGTTTTGGTGCTGTCAACGAGTTGGGTGTTTTTGCGATGACGGAAAAAGGGTTGCGTGAAGTAAGTAATCCATCTGCTATTTTTCTTTCGCGCCATGAACAAGAAGTGCCGGGCAGCGTGGTAATGGTTACGCGTGAGGGTTCAAGGCCTTTATTAGTTGAAGTACAAGCGTTAGTTGATGAAAGCCAATTCGGCAATCCAAGAAGAGTTACTGTGGGGATGGATCAAAATCGGCTGGCTATGTTGTTAGCTATATTGCACCGTCATGGACAGTGTTCGTTATTGGATCAAGATGTGTTCGTGAATATTGTCGGTGGCTTGAGAGTGATGGAAACCGGTGGAGATTTAGCAGTAGTTGCTGCGTTGATGTCTAGTTTTAAATCTAAAAATATTCCTAAAGATTGGATTGTTTTTGGTGAATTAGGTTTGTCTGGTGAGGTTAGGCCCGTACCTAATGGGGAAGAGCGTTTAAGGGAAGCTGCCAAGCATGGCTTTAAAGTTGCTATCGCACCAAAAGGTAATGTGCCTAAAGGTGGGGTGGAAGGGTTGGATATAAAAACGGTGAGTGTATTGCGCGATGCACTGGAATTTATTTAACGCTCACTAGCGCTCAGCGCATCTAAGTTGCGCTCCATCAATTCTGTGTCGCCTAAGTTAAGTTCAACTAAGCGTCGCAAGTGTGTGATGCTATCTAAGTCAATATCGGTTATGTGGAACCCGACGTGTGATTGTTTGTTAATAAAAGTAGCTTCGACAAACATTGTAATTAAAAAGCCATCTTCGAGCGTGATGGTTAATTTGGCAATGTTCATGTCATTAAAATTGATATCACTTTTTGACATATCTATCAGACAGCCGTTTAATGAAATATCCAGCAATTGACTTGTATGATTTTGGCCATTCGGTAGTTTAAGTTGAATGGCTGCATCATGAAAAATTCGTACAAATTGTCTTCGTTTATCCATTTTCATATTAAAAATCGATGTTGTTGTTTTGGGTTATTCCGTAAAAAAAACATATTTGCTTTTATCAATACGAAACTTAGCGTTGTGTTCTAGCTTGGCTTCATTTTCTATGATTCTTCCATCAATAAATATGTCGATATTATCAATTAATTTTGAAATATAGTAACCGCTTTGCCTTTTTGCAATGATGGCGGGTATTTTTTCATCTTGTGTTATTTCAGTTAATGCGGAGTGCAGCGTGATCACACGACCAATGTCGGAACCACTCATGATTTGTAAGTTGGCTATTTCAGCGCTTTTTGTAATGGGTGTTTTTTTTTGGATTTCTTCGGAGGGAGCTTGTTCGTTTTGAGATAATTGAACATAGTCCACAACATTGTCAGTAAATAAAAGCTCATGTTTAGCCATTTGAACTCTATCGCCTTGTTGTAAGGGTTGTTTTTTAATGGGCTTACCATTAATGAACGATGCGAATTGTTCAGTGGTGCTTTCAATATAATATTGGTTGCCTTCAAAACTAACGGCTAGGTGTGTTGGAGCAACAGCAAGGCTATCGATAGAGAATGTGTTACTTGTATCTCTGCCAATAGTTACCGAGCCATCTTCTATCAAGTGGAAAACTTCAACAATTTTGTCTTTAAAAAATAGGGTGAGCTTAGCCATACATATATAAGTGTGATAATTGAAATAAGTATAGTAAAGAAAAGAAGAAAATGTATTTCAGAGGGCTAATTCTTTATTTTTATTAACTTAATGGCATTACTCTCCATTTGAATAATTTCTATTGGATGGTCGTAGAGCTTCAAACTGGTACCGGGCTCAGGAATGGCCTCTAGGTATTCCATTATTAAACCATTCAACGTTTTGGGCCCAGATGTAGGTAAGGTCCAATTTAATGAACGATTGAGTTCTCGAATAGTTATATTGGCACTGATTAGCAGTGATCCATCTTCTTTTTGCTGAATATCTGGAGAACTATCAGACGGGTCGGTAGTGAATTCGCCAATGACTTCTTCTAAAACATCTTGAAGTGTAATGATACCTAAAATAACACCATATTCATTAACAACAACTGCAAAACGGCGTTTGTTTTTTTGAAAATTAATGAGTTGTGTATACAGTGATGTGTTATTTGGAATGAAATAGGGTTCTGAGGCGAGTTCTTGTATTGTTGTAATGGTTAATTCATTATTTGTAAGAGCAGCAGACGTATTTTTTATTCTAATGACACCTTGGATCTTTTCTATATTTTCATCGAAAACGGGTAGGTTTGAATACGATGAATTTAGCAGTTGTTTTTTTATTTCTTCGATATCATCGCTTAAATCAATGCCTGCTGTTTCGTTAGCAGGAATCATGATGTCTTCAACGGTAGAATGTTCAAGGTCGAGAATGCCCAATAACATGTCTTTATGCTGGCGTGGTATCAACGCACCGGCTTCTGTGACCACAGTCCGCAGCTCGTCAGTTTCCATGGCGTCGGTTTTTTGTTCATTAATATCAATACCAAATAATTTCAATAAGATACTTGATAAGCTATTAACAACCCAAACAATCGGGTAAAGAACTTTTAATAGAGGTGTGTAGATAAGAGCCGCAGGAAAAGCCAACTTTTCTGGATGAAGAGCAGCCCATGTTTTTGGTGCGACTTCAGAAAATATTAGAATAATGAATGTTAATAAACCGGCAGCAATGGCTATCCCTGCTTCCCCATACAGCCTTAATGCAATAATGCTGGCAATGGACGAGGCAAAAATATTTATGAAATTATTACCCAATAAAATCAGGCCTATCAGACGGTCAGGCCTTTGTAATAGCTTGTAGGCTAGTTCGGCACCTAGTTTGTTATTTTTAATATGGTGTAACAGGCGGTAGCGATTAAGGCGCATTAGTGCCGTTTCAGACCCTGAAAAAAATGCAGATAAAATAACCAACAAGGCGAGAATGCCGAATAAAGCACCTAGGGATAAATCAGTCAAAATATAAGCTCAATTGTGAAGGTCGGTTTTATCGATGGGTTAGTTATATATACGGCCAATTATAGTAGCGAATGGTAACAATAATTCGTTATTTTTGAATTTTTCAAAGATAATGTTCACTAAGTGTCAGTTTTTTGACATACTATAATTTAAATAATAATAAACTCACTTTAGCACTTATGTCCGTAAAAGATGTTTTGATAATCGATGAAGATGACATTCGACGAGCGGATGTTTCTGCAGTCATGCAGTTTATTGATTTTAATGTGACACATACATCGATTCCTAAGTTAATCAAACTAGACGTGAATGCCCAGCCTTCATTAATTGTGTTATGTGAGGGCGTTACATATACAGAAACGGCAATAAATAAACTATTCGAAAAAAATATTATTCAGCAACCTTTTTTGTACCTGTTTAACAAGGGTAAAAGCCCGTCCATCCCTAAGTCGTTAAAGAGGTATATGGTGCCGTTGGAATGGCCAACCAATTATCAGAAGTTAATTGAGGGGTTACGTAACATTCAAATTGCGACGGGCGAAATTAATGATGAAGTGTCTCAGCGTGCATCAGAATTGTTTAGAAGTTTAGTGGGTAATAGCCAAGAAGTTCAACGTGTTAGGCAACTTATTCAACAGGTTTGCGTGACGGATGCGACGGTGCTGATACTCGGCGAGTCTGGTACTGGCAAAGAAGTGATTGCACGGAATATTCATTACCACTCAAGTAGAAGAAATAAAGCGTTTGTACCAATAAACTGTGGCGCAATTCCTGGGGAGTTGCTTGAAAGCGAATTGTTTGGTCATGAAAAAGGTGCTTTTACCGGTGCGTTAACGGCACGCCAAGGTCGGTTTTCCTTAGCAGAGGGCGGCACGTTGTTCTTAGATGAAATTGGTGATATGCCCTTGCAAATGCAAGTAAAGCTGCTGAGGGTCTTGCAAGAAAGGGTGTATGAAAAGGTTGGTAGTGATAAACCCATTAAGTGCGATGTGCGTATTGTTGCTGCTACACACCGTGATTTAAAAAAAGAAATTGAAAAAGGTGAATTTCGGGAAGACTTGTTTTATCGGTTAGATGTTTTTCCCATAGAAATCGGGCCATTACGTTCACGGGTGGATGATATACCTGTATTAATAAATGAATTAGTTCAACGTATTGAACATGACAACAAAGGTTCGGTTCGATTTACGTCGGGGGCAATGATGGCGCTATGCCAACATGATTGGCCGGGAAATGTACGAGAGTTGGCGAATATGGTTGAGCGGTTAGCCATGTTACATGCTTACGGCGTGGTTGATGTGAAAGACTTGCCTGAGAAGTTTCATCAATATTCGACGGACGTTGTACAAGCTCAAGAAGGCATTGTTTTACAAGAAGATTTTTTATCTCCAGCCGTCATGCCTGAATCTAGTGCTACCCCGCTATTTTCTCCAAGTTCGCAAAACATTATCCCTGAACAGGGGTTGGATCTTAAAGAGCATATGAATAACCTTGAGTGCTCACTCATTCAGCAGGCTCTAGATGAAACCAATGGCGTGGTTGCGCACGCAGCGAAGCGGCTTAATATGCGACGAACCACATTGGTTGAAAAAATGCGCAAGCACGACATACAGCGTCCAGACTTATAGCTGTCCGATAATTGACGTATTTTTCATTGATGTTGGTAAACTATTGAATTAAAACATAAATAAAATTGGAATGATTTTTGCAGTATTGCTTTCACAGTAAATATTTAACTGCAAATTATGAGACAAATAGCTAGCACAGAACTAATACAAAATAATATTCCTTTAGAAAATGCGTTTCACGCATTTAATGAAGTTTCGGAGCGCTTAACTGAGTCATATCAACTGTTGGAACAACAAGTGATTTGCTTAACGGCGGAACTATCTGAAGCAAATACTGAAAAACTTAAGTTTTTATCTGAAAAAGAACAGTTAGCTGACCAGTTGGAGTGTATGTTGGAATCCTTGCCAGGGGCAGTGATCGTTTTAAATGACGAAAATATAGTTATTAAGGCGAATGCTTGTGCTCGAGGTTGGTTAACAGCGAGTTTGATTGGTAAAAGCTGGGGTTCTATAGAGCAATCTTTTTTGGTTGGTTCGGAACAATTAGACAGCGAATATCTATTACAAGATAACCGAGTCATCGCGCTGTCGAGAACAACGTTGCAGTCTGGTCAAGGTTTCGTCATCTTATTAAGTGATATTACACAGCAGCGTGAGCTTCATCATAAGCTAGAGCACAAAGAAAAGTTAGCCGCTATGGGTAAATTTTCAGCTGGTTTAGCACATCAAATTAGAACACCTTTAAGCTCAGCTCTACTGTATGCATCTCAACTAAATTCCGGGTTACCTGATGTCGAATTAGGGAAAAAGTATTCGACGAAGCTGCTTGAACGCTTGAGGCATATCAACAATCAAGTGTCGGATATGCTTGGTTATGCCCATAAAGGACACTTTAGAAAAGCCGTATACAACTTGCAGAACATAGCATTTCAGCTAACAAGTTCATATCAAGCTAAGCCAGCCAATATTACGTTCGAAACACAGAGTATCCGCAATAATATATCTGTTCAAATTAGTAAGGATGCGTTAATCGGCGCTATAGATAACTTAATTAACAATGCGTTAGAGGCTGGTAATGCTGATGATGAAGTACGTTGCCTTATTGAAACAGTAAATGAAAGCATTCTGAGTATATCCGTTAGTGACCAAGGCGTTGGTTTACCCTCTTCAAAAGTTGCGCAGGTATTTGAACCGTTTTATACAAATAAGGCTGAAGGAACAGGGTTGGGTCTAGCCGTGGTTAAAGAGATAGTGAATGCCCACGGTGGACATATTACATGTGATTCAACAGAGGGTGTTGGTACGACATTCACGATGTTATTGCCGGTAGTAATGGCAGGAAGTGTCATGGAAATGGAGGAAACGGCATGAAGGAAATAGATATATTGATTGTTGAAGATGACCCGTCGCTTCAAGAGGCGATACAAGATGCGTTGGCTATGTATAAAACAGTTTGCGCAAGTGATGGAGAGGAAGCGCTGCAAGTGCTTGAATCGAATCGAGCACGGCTGGTGATTAGTGATGTGCAAATGAAACCTATGGATGGGTTTAAATTATTAGAGACGTTAAAAACGCGTTTCCCGAATCTTCCTGTTTTATTAATGACAGCATTTGCAACGGTTGATAAAGCCGTTAAAGCGATGCAATTAGGTGCATCTGACTATTTAACGAAACCGTTTGAGTTCGACCTATTACTTAATAAAGTTGAACAAACCATTGCGCCAAAGCAGGTATCTTTTGGAGAAATGCCCAGCAAGGATAGAAGTATGCAAGATATCGTTGCACTGGCTGGCCGTGTGGCAAAAAGTGACGCAACGGTATTAATTCAGGGTGAAAGTGGCACCGGTAAAGAGGTGTTGGCACGGTTTATTCACAAAAACTCGTTAAGAGATAAGAAGCCTTTTGTGGCCATAAACTGCGCAGCTATTCCTGAAAACATGCTTGAAGCGATGTTGTTTGGTTATGAAAAAGGTGCTTTTACAGGTGCGCACCAAATGACCCAAGGCAAATTTGAGCAAGCTCAAGGCGGAACCTTGTTGCTTGATGAGGTATCGGAAATGAATATTTCATTACAAGCGAAGCTATTGCGTGTTCTGCAAGAAAAAGAAATTGAACGCTTGGGTGGTAAGAAAACTATTTCACTGGACGTGCGTGTTTTGGCAACCACCAATAGAAACTTGCGTGAATACGTAAACGAAGCAAAGTTTAGAGAAGATTTGTTGTACAGAATAAATGTATTTCCGATAACAATTCCACCGCTTAGGGAAAGAAAGTCTGACGTACTAGCACTCGCAAAAACATTGTTAGCAAGGCATCAAGGGCAGCTAGGGTCTATCCCCGTGTTATCAAAGGCAGCCATTAAATCACTCGAAAATTATTCTTGGAAGGGCAATGTAAGAGAACTGGAAAATGTCATACAACGCGCATTAATTATGACATCTGGTTCCGTTATCGAAGACTGTGATTTGGTATTTGAGACCGAGCAACCTGATGTGATGAACTCAACCAGAAATGAAGAGCCAGTTACTAAAGGCCTAAGCCAAGGCGTTAAAGCGGCTGAAGATGAGCTGATTTTAGAAACGTTAAAAGATGTAAATGGAAGCCGAAAAAACACCGCGGAACGGTTGGGAATAAGCGCTAGAACCTTACGTTATAAAATTGCCAGAATGAAAGACTCTGGCATAACAATACCGGCATAAAAACCTTAAAAAAGGAAAATACTGATGAGTAATATAGAAATTAATAATGTATTAGCGCAGATGCGTGCAATGTCATCGCAAGTGCAGGGCATTGAAACTGCTCCCATGGCTACAAATAAGACAAAAGACTTTTCTAGTATGTTGAGCGAGTCAATTGAGGCGGTTAATAAAACGCAAATGGATGCAGGTGCGTTGTCTACGGCGTTTACTAAAGGTGAAACCGATGCCAGTTTGGCGGAAGTGATGGTGTCTTTGCAAAAAGCGAGTATGTCCTTCCAAACGGTCATGCAAACACGAAACAAACTGGTTGATGCATATAAAGATGTTATGCGGATGTCGATGTAATATTACTTTTATCAAACTAGCTAATAATTAAGGAACACAGCATGTCAATTCCAGCAGAGCAAGCAGCAATGCAATTACAAGCCTCGCCAAACCATATGATTCGTCAGTTGGGCGTTATGGTGGCGCTTGCGGTGAGTGTCGCATTGGGTGTTGCGGTTGTGTTGTGGTCACAAACACCTAATTACGGATTGTTGTATAGCAATGTAGGGGAGCGCGAACTCAGTGCGGTTGTCTCAGGACTTCAACAATCTGGTGTGGATTACAAAATAGATGCGGCATCAGGTACTGTGATGGTGCCAGCATCGATGGTCGATGAGTTGCGGATAAAATTAGCAGGTCTTGGCCTACCTCGTGGCGGCGGTGGAAGCGGTTTTGAATTGCTAGAAAAAGATATGGGATTTGGAACGAGTCAATCGATTGAAAAAGTACGGATTCAACGGGCCCTTCAAGGCGAAATTGCGCGTTCAATCGTAACGATACAAAGCGTACGTTCAGCGCGCGTGTTACTAGCTATTCCGAAACAGTCAGTATTTTTAAGGGATAGAAAAAAGCCAAGTGCTTCGGTTGTTGTTGATTTGTATCAAGGCCGGTTGTTGAAAAAAAGTGAAGTGGCTGCAATTTTACATTTGGTTTCTTCAGCTGTGCCGCAGCTTGATCCGACACAGGTAACGGTTGTTGACCAAAAAGGAACAATGCTTAGCTCAAAGTCGTCTGACGATACCATGTCGATGACCAGTAATCAGTTCGAATTTATACAAGGTGTTGAAGAGCATTTGATTGGCAGAGTTGAGTCAATACTTCAGCCTATCGTGGGTGCTGGTGCAATTAGAGCATCTGTCTCTGCGGATGTTGACTTTACTGTAACAGAGCAAACACAAGAGCAATATAACCCGGATTTGCCAGCGCTTAGGAGTGAGCAAATAACGGAAGAACAAAACAGTTTACCTAGTGCACAAGGGATCCCCGGTGCATTGTCTAACCAACCTCCTCAAGCCGGTGAAGCGCCTGAGGTGGTTGAAGGGCTTGCCGCAGTTGAAGGTATAGAGCCTGCGCCAGCAGCGAGTGCATCAAATTCGAATAAGCGCTCAATTAAAAATTACGAATTAAATAAGAAGATTAGTCATACTCAATTATCAACGGGGCGATTAAAAAGGGTTTCTGTGGCAGCGGTAATCGATAACAAACGTATTGTGGGGGAAGATGGTCAAGCAACATCAGAACCTTATACGGCTGAAGAATTGACAAAATTTAGTAACTTAGTCAAAGAAGCAATAGGTTATAACGAATTGCGAGGTGACAGCGTGACAGTATCTAACTTGGCATTTATGCAGCCAGCCACACCTGAGGCGCTACCAGAAATACCTATGATGGAGCAGCCATGGTTTTGGGATGTTGTAAAACAAGCAATCGGTGGTGTCTTTGCGTTGTTATTGGTCTTTTTGGTCTTAAAACCTACGATTAAAAGCTTGTTGGCTAAGCCAGAAATGACCATGGTGCCTGCGGGGCCTCAAGGGATGATGGTTGGCCCGGATGGTGTGCCAATGCCAATGGGGCAGGAAGAAGGTGGCAATTTAGGATTAGACAGTGATGAGGAATTAATGCGGTTAGAGGCACCGAAAAGTTATGAGCAACGTTTAGAAATGGCTCAAAAAATAGCCGGAGAAGACCCTAAACGAGTTGCACAAGTAATGAAAACCTGGATACAAGACTAATGGAAGACGAAACAAAAATAGAAAGTTCAATGAGTGGCATTGAAAAAGCCGCAGTATTGTTATTGTCGTTGGGTGAAGATCATGCTGCTGGTGTGATGAAGCACATGGGGCCCAAAGAAGTACAACAAGTTGGGTCAGCCATGGCCACATTAGAAAACATTACAACTGAAACGTTAGACTCAGTTGTTGGTCTTTTTATCACGACTATCGGTGGGCAAACAGCCTTAGGCATTGATTCAGATAAGTACATTAAGAACGTTTTAACGAATGCTTTAGGTGCGGATAAAGCCGGCGGCGTTATTGACCGTATTTTATTGGGTAGAAACTCGAAAGGGTTGGAACAATTAAAGTGGATGGACCCAAGATCAATCGCTGATTTAATTCGCCTAGAACACCCGCAAATTATTGCCATTGTATTGTCCTATTTGGATAGTGACCAAGCAGCTGAAACACTCAGTTACCTTCCCGTCAGAGCAAGAGCAGATATTTTATTGCGAGTAGCTGTTATGGAAGGCGTTCAGCCTGCGGCACTGCAAGAACTAGATGCGATTATGGAAAAGCAACTCTCTGGTGGTTCAGGTGTTCAGACAGCATCTATGGGAGGGATTCAATCTGCTGCCAACATGCTTAACTTTATGGAAGGTTCAATGAGCGCAGAGCTAATTGATTCAGTCGTTGAATCGGATGAAGAAATTGGTCAACTTATTCAGGATAAAATGTTTGTGTTTGATGACCTTATCGATGTAGATGATAGGGGTATACAAGGTTTGCTGAAAGAAGTTTCTACGGATATTTTGACGCTAGCACTAAGAGCTGCTGAAGAAGGTTTAAAAGAAAAAGTGTTTGCAAACATGTCTAAACGTGCCGCTGAAATGTTGCGTGACGATATGGAGGCTGCACCACCCGTAAAAGTAAGCGATGTAGAAGCGGCGCAAAAAGAAGTATTAATTATTGCTAGGCGCTTATCTGATTCGGGTGAAATTTCGTTAGGTGGCGGTGGAGCAGATGAGCTTGTCTAGTTCTTCAGATGATAAAACGGTTTCATCTTGGCAATTTCCATCTTTTGCTAATTCTGGCTCATCGGATGTTGCCATTGAAGATTTAAAAGCATTAACCGCGTCAGATGTAGAAAAAATTCAGCTTCAGGCACAACAAGAAGCTGCCGAACAAGGTTATCAAGAAGGGCTGAAAAAAGGGCTGCAAGCGGGCGAAGCTCAAATGCAAGCAAGTGCTCAACGGTTAGAAGAGTTAATTAAGTCGCTTGCAGCGCCATTGGATGAGTTTGATGAGCGTGTAGAACATGAGTTGGTTACGTTGGCGATTCAAATTGCTAAACAGCTGATTCGGCGGGAGCTAAAAGCGGATTCTGGGCAAGTTGTTGCCGTCGCTAAAGAGGCAATAGCGGCATTGCCATCGAGTTCGCAAAATATTGAACTGCATCTACACCCAGAAGACGCTGCATTGGTGAAGTCTGCGTTATCTATAGATGATACGAGCGAAGATAGGTGGCGACTTATTGAAGACCCCGTTATTACGCGCGGAGGCTGTCGTGTAAAAACAAATGCGTCAACTATTGATGCAACTATTGAAAACAGATTAGCCACAATTATTGCGGAAGCACTTGGTGACCAAAGAGAACCTAAGTGATAGATGGCATTACAAAACAGCGTTCGGAGAAATGGCTTGCGCGGTTAGCGTCATATAAAAGTCGCATTCTTGAAACCAAACCGATGTTAGTTGAAGGAAAACTGACGAGAATGGTGGGGCTTACACTGGAAGCTGTCGGGTGCCGTTCAACCATTGGTGGCCGATGCTTGATTGAAACCATTGATGGGGCACGAACTGAAGCTGAAGTAGTCGGCTTTTCAGGGGAGCGTTTATACCTCATGCCAACCGGAGATATTCGAGGTCTTGAGCAAGATTGTCGTGTGATTCCATTGGGGTTAACGAGCATGGCGCATGTGGGTCCGAATTTATTGGGTCGAGTTGTAGATGGCTCTGGAAAGCCCATTGATGGTAAGGGGGCAATACATACGACGGACACGGTTCCTTTACATGGGCGACCAATAAACCCATTAGGGCGAACACCTATTTCTGAACCATTAGACGTTGGTGTTAGAGCCATTAACTCGTTATTAACAGTAGGTCGTGGGCAAAGAATCGGTCTGTTTGCTGGCAGTGGCGTTGGTAAAAGTGTATTGCTAGGCATGATGACTCGCTATACCACCGCGGATATTATTGTTGTGGGGTTGATTGGAGAACGTGGCCGTGAGGTTAATGAGTTTGTCCGAAAGAATCTTGGAGATGAAGGGCTAGCTAGAGCAGTCGTTGTTGCAACGCCGGCAGACCATCCGCCATTAATGCGTATGCACGGCGCTATGTTAGCGACCAGTATCGCCGAGTATTTTCGTGATCAAGGTAAAAGTGTTTTGTTATTGATGGATTCTTTAACAAGGTATGCGCAAGCTCAAAGAGAAATAGCATTAGCGATTAATGAACCGCCTGCTACAAAGGGCTATCCGCCATCTGTATTTAGTAAATTACCTAGCTTGGTTGAGCGCGCAGGTAACTCTGATAATGGCAGCGGGTCTATTACAGCATTTTATACTGTGTTAACCGAAGGAGATGACACAAATGACCCCATCGCAGATGCGAGCAGAGCTATTTTGGATGGTCACGTGCACTTGTCTAGGTCGTTGGCTGAAGCTGGCCATTTCCCAGCCATTGATATGGAAGCTTCAGTCAGTAGGTTGATGGTTGAGGTGGTGCCAGAAACGCATCAAGATATGGCCCGTGAATTTAGAAGGATTAATTCAACGTACCAACAAAATTTAGATTTAATCAATGTGGGCGCCTATCAACCAGGGAGTAACCCCGCAGTCGACTTATCTATTGATATGCGAGAGTCGATGTTGGAGTTTTTGCAACAAGGCCTGCATGAATCTGTGGACTTCGAAACAAGTACGTTAGCGTTAAATAATGTGTTAAAACAAGGTGGGGTGGAATTTTGATAGTTATTCAATCAATAGGTAGAGGTGTTTCTTGAAAAGATCAAAACGTTTAGAGCCCGTTCATAAGATTGCTAAGAATAAAGAGGCTGTTGCAGCACAGAAAGTCAATGAATCTGTTCAACAGAAAGCTTCGAGTCTCGATCAGCTAGATAAACTGAAAAAGTACCGTGAAGACTATATTGCTGAATTCAAAACGAAGGGCGAAAGTGGCATTAGTGCTTCTAGATTGCAAGAGTACCAAGCATTTGTGCATAAAATTGACCATGCCATTGATGAGCAATTGAAAACAATTCAGTCGGCCCAGCAACAGGTTGATGATCGACAAAAGGATTTTCAGAAAACAAATAGTCGTAAAAAAGTTGTTGAAAAATTAATAGATAAATCAACCATTCAAGAAACGAAAAGCGAGCAACGTTCAGAGCAGAATGAAGCGGACGATAGGACGTCCGGCGGTAGCACCAGAGATGATGTTCTTATGTGGCGATTTACATAGTTTACTGCTGTAAATATTAAAATTTAGCTGGGAAGGTTTATCGTTTTCAACTAAATGCTCTATAATGCCCATCATGAATATTTCTTACTTGCTTTCACAAGGTGTTGAACTAATGGTTCTTGGGATGGGAATGGTATTTTTCATCCTAGGTCTGTTGATAGTAGTTATCAAAGGTGTAACAGTATTAACTACGCGTTATGACCCAGTTCCAGTTTCTATTGAAACTACACATGCCCGTCTAAACTCAATTGATGAAGATGTTGTTGCAGCAATAACAATTGCTGTAGAACGTTTTCGTTCGAAATAAAAAACTATGACAAATCCATTAAAAATTACTGATGTTGTCCTGCGTGACGCCCACCAATCTCTTTTTGCGACACGTCTTCGTATTGAAGACATGCTGCCTATTGCCGAGAAGCTAGATAAAATAGGCTATTGGTCTTTAGAAACATGGGGTGGCGCAACGTTTGATGCCTGTATACGGTACTTAGGAGAAGACCCTTGGGAACGTTTAAGGTTGTTAAAAGCTGCAATGCCAAATACGCAGCAACAAATGCTATTGCGTGGCCAAAATTTATTGGGTTATAGGCATTATGCAGACGATGTCGTACATAAATTTGTAGAACGTGCAGCGTACAACGGAATGGATGTGTTCCGTATTTTCGATGCGATGAACGATGTTCGAAATCTTGAAACAGCTATTAAAGCAACCGTGGCTGTGGGTAAACACGCGCAAGGAACAATTTCTTTCACTGAAAGCCCTGTTCACACCTTAGAGGGGTGGGTTGATATGGGTAAAAAACTGGAAGATGCCGGTTGTCATTCTGTTGTTATTAAAGATATGGCCGGATTATTAAAGCCTTACGACGCTGAAATTTTAGTTAAATCACTAAAAAGTGCTTGCGATGTTCCTATTGCATTACATAGCCATGCAACAACAGGCATGAGTGTTGCCACGTGTTTGAAAGCGGTTGAATCTGGATTGGATATGTTGGATACGGCTATTTCGTCTATGAGTATGACGTATGGCCACTCGCCGACAGAAACCTTCATAGCAATGCTGGAAGGGACAGAGCGTGCCACGGGTCTTGATATTAATGCCGTTGAAGAGATTGCGGCCTACTTCAGAGAAGTGCGTCCAAAATATGCCGAATTTGAAGGGTCACTTAAAGGTATTGATTCTCGAATCCTTATCGCACAAGTACCGGGTGGCATGTTGACTAATCTTGAAAGCCAACTAAAACAACAAAATGCTGGCGATAAAATTGATGACGTATTAGCTGAGATACCTGCTGTCAGGAAGGACCTTGGTTATTTGCCATTAGTCACACCCACGTCACAAATTGTTGGTACACAAGCAGTCATGAATGTGCTGATGGGTGAGCGTTACAAATCCATTAGTAAGGAAACGGCCGGCGTATTAAAAGGTGAATATGGCGCAACACCTGCTGAGGTCAATAAAGAATTACAAGAGCGTGTATTAGAAGGTGCTGAAGCAATTACCTGCCGCCCCGCCGACTTAATTGATGATGAGTTAGATGTTTTAGTGGCTGATTTGGATGCTAAGTCAAAAGAAGATGGTCTAACGTTGGCTGAAGACACAATTGATGACGTATTGACCTACGCGTTATTTCCACAAGTGGGTTTAGACTTCATTAAAAATAGAAACAACCCAGATGCGTTTGAACCAGTGCCAACGGGGTTGGTAACGGTATCTGCAGAACCAAAAGGTAACGAAACATATGATGTTTCTGTTAATGGGAAGCTGTATCAGGTTGAGGTAGGAGCGAGTGGTAGTATTGAGAGTCTAGTGCCGGCAAAGGCGGCTAGTCAATCAGCTCCCCCTGTATCGGCTGTTAGCATGCCTGAGCCATCAGGTGAGTTCTGCCAAAATGATCCACTGACGTCACCGATGGCGGGTAATATCATCAGAATTGGTGTCGCAGCGGGCGATGATGTGCATGAAGGTGATGTGGTTATTATTCTTGAAGCGATGAAAATGGAAACGGAAATTAGAGCGCACATTGAAGGTCAGATTTCAGATGTCTTTGTTAAAGAAGGTGAGTCCATTCCGGCGGGCGCACCACTTATTTTAATTTGTTAGGATTAATATAATGGACGGCGTGTTACAGATATGGCAATCAACAGGCATTGCTAACTTTGAGATAGGGAATGTCGTCATGATAGGTATTGGCCTGTTGTTGATTTACTTGGCTATTTCAAAGAACTTTGAGCCATTGCTATTGCTACCGATTGGTTTTGGCGGCATTTTGGCCAATATTCCTATTGCGGGTATCAGTGGGCCAGATGGCCTATTAGGTATCTTGTATCACATGGGTGTTGATACAGGCCTGTTCCCATTGTTGATTTTTATGGGCGTGGGAGCCTTGACTGACTTTGGTGCCTTGATTGCTATGCCAAGTTTGCTCGTGCTTGGTGCGGCCGCACAATTTGGTATTTTTGCTACCCTAATTGGCGCATTGGCGATGAATTTTATACCGGGTATGGAGTTTAGTTTAGCGGATGCGTCTGCTATTGCGATTATTGGTGGTGCAGATGGCCCAACGGCTATTTTTCTAGCTTCAAAATTAGCGCCAGATTTGTTGGGTGCTATTGCCGTATCTGCCTATTCTTACATGGCGCTAGTGCCCCTTATTCAGCCGCCTATCATGCGTGCGTTAACAACAGAAGCTGAACGCAAAGTGGAAATGAAGCACTTGAGGCACGTTACCAAGAAAGAACGTATTATCTTTCCGCTACTTATTTTAACCGTTGTTATTTTGTTTTTACCGGCATCGGCACCTTTGGTTGGTATGTTGGCTTTTGGTAACTTGATGAGAGAAAGTGGTGTTGTGGATAGGTTAAGCTCTACAGCACAAAATGAATTGATCAACATTGTTACTATTTTCTTAGGGTTAGCTGTGGGTTCTAAATTATCTGCCGATAAATTCCTGACTGCTGAAACGTTAGGGATTTTGGTATTAGGAATGGTGGCCTTTTCTATTGGTACGGCGGGTGGTTTGTTGATGGGTAAACTCATGCACAAGCTAACGGGTGGCAAAGTAAATCCACTCATTGGTGCGGCTGGTGTCTCCGCAGTACCTATGGCGGCTCGTGTGGTTAATAAAGTCGGTCAAGAGGCCAACCCTCATAATTTCTTATTAATGCATGCAATGGGGCCTAACGTAGCCGGTGTTATTGGCTCGGCCGTGGCTGCGGGTGTTTTACTGGCCATTGTTGGCTAGCAAACCTGCATATTGAGTTAGGTGAGGACCTATTATCAGGTTTCACTTACAATTTTTATTGTGTTAGTACCCTAATATATGTCTGATATCAATCGGTCTTTTTCTGTTGCCCCCATGATGGACTGGACAGATCGTCATTGCCGTTACTTCCACAGGCTTTTGTCCCCCAATGCTTTGTTGTATACCGAAATGGTGACGACTGGTGCGTTAATTCATGGTGATAAACAACGCTTCTTAGCTTTTGATGATGAAGAGCAGCCCGTTGCGTTGCAGCTAGGTGGAAGTGTGCCAAGTGATATGGCCGCTTGCGCTGAATTGGCCCAACAAGCAGGGTATATGGAAGTGAATATCAACGTAGGTTGCCCAAGTGACCGCGTTCAAAATGGGCGTATTGGAGCTTGTTTAATGTCTGAGCCTGCGCTGGTTGCCGAGTGCGTATCTGAAATGAAGGCAAGCGTTGATATTCCAGTGACGGTTAAAACCCGTATTGGTATTGATGATTTTGATTCACCAGAATTTTTGTTTAAGTTTGTTGAAGAAGTTTCAAATGCTGGGTGTGAGACAGTCATTATTCACGCCCGTAAAGCCATCTTAAATGGCTTGTCACCAAAGGAAAACAGGACAATTCCACCGCTGAACTACGGTAGGGCTTATCAAGTAAAAAAAGAATTCCAAAATTTGAACGTTATTGTTAATGGGGGTATTAAAACAACCAAAGAAATTGAAAACCACTGGCAACACTTAGACGGTGTGATGGTTGGGCGAGAAGCGTACCACAACCCCTTTTTTTTGGCTGAAATAGAACATCAGTTATTTCAGCGGCCATTACAAGAAAGGGAAGAGGTTTTACAATCTTTTTTACCGTATGTTGAACAACAGTTAACAAAAGGTGTTGCTTTGCAAAGCATGTCTCGACATATATTAGGGTTGTTTGCTGGCCAAGTAGGCGGGAAGCATTGGCGGCGATATTTAAGCGAAAATGCGCGCTTAAATAATGCAGGCACAGATGTGCTGATTGCTGCGTTTGAAGAGATGAAGCAATACCAATAATCTTTTTTAGTAATTTAAATAAAAACGGTATACTTTCTAACTCCCTACTTAATTGATAAATAGCATGGAACATTTATATAAACAGATTATTTCTAGTATTGGCGAAGATGTTAACCGCCAAGGGTTGGTTGATACCCCTAAACGTGCAGCTAAAGCGATGTCTTTTTTAACGAGCGGGTATCAAAAAGAGGTTGAAGAAGTAGTGAATGGAGCGATATTTGATTCTGATGCCGACGATATGGTAATAGTTAAGAATATTGAGCTCTATTCAATGTGCGAACATCATTTGCTGCCTTTTATTGGGAAATGCCATGTTGCTTATTTGCCTTCGGGTAAGGTGCTTGGCCTATCAAAAGTCGCGCGAATCGTGGATATGTTTGCTAGGCGTTTACAGATCCAAGAACAATTAACAACGCAAATAGCTGACTCGATACTGAAAGTAACTGGCGCTAAAGGTGTGGCTGTTGTTGTTGAAGCAAAGCATTTATGCATGATGATGCGTGGTGTGGAAAAACAGAATTCACAAATGACAACGTCAAGTATGTTGGGACAATTCCGTAAGAACGCTGAAACCAGGGCGGAGTTTTTAAGTTTACTTAAAGTGAAATAGCGGTTTCGTATGAAAAAAACAGCCGTTTTGTTAATCAATTTAGGTACACCAGAGGCACCGACAGAAGAAGCTGTCAGGGCTTATTTAAAAGAATTCTTATGGGACCCTCGGGTCGTTCAAATCCCACGTTTTATCTGGTGGTTTATTTTGAACTGGGGTGTGCTGAGAAAGCGGCCTGCAATATCTGCTAAAGCGTACCAAAAAGTTTGGACGGATGAGGGTTCACCTTTAATGGTTCACAGTGAACAGATTGCAACATCTCTTCAAACGTTAGCAGATGCTAATTGTCCAGGGCAATACAGATTTTTTTTAAGCATGAGGTATGGTGAGCCATCTATTCGGTCAGTTTTTCAAGCTATACAAGAGGGTGAGCCGGACAATATTATTGTATTGCCACTTTATCCGCAGTTTGCCACATCGAGTACAGGTACTGCTTGGCATGCTTACCAGAGCTTATATCATCAATGGGAAGATGCGCCGCACAGTAAAACGGTCATTGATTACCATGATAACGATGCTTATATTGAAGCGCTTGCTGATAGTGTCCGACAGCATTGGAAAAAAAACGGTAGAGGTGATTGTTTGTTACTTTCATTTCATGGTGTGCCAGAAAGAACAATTCGCCAAGGTGACCCTTATTTATCGCATTGCACTAAAACAACCGAGTTGCTTGTTGAGAAGCTCGAATTAAAGGATTTAGAATGGCGATTAGTGTTCCAGTCTCGGTTTGGCAAAGCTAAATGGATTCAACCGTATTGTGTGGATGTTCTAAAGACGTTACCGGAGGAAGACATTAAAACGTTGGATGTAATTTGCCCTGGGTTTGCAGCGGATTGTCTAGAGACGTTAGAAGAAATTGCTATGGAAAATAAAGAGGTTTTCATAGAGGCGGGTGGTGAAAATTACCGATATATCCCTGCTCTAAATGACAATGAACTACATACAAAAGCCTTATTTTCTTTGGTAGAGCTTAACAACAAACCGGCTGTGGTAGAGCAAAAAGAGGTGAACTGATGGCGAAATTTTTTGGACCAAATTCTGACTGCCCTATTTGTAAAATGATGCGGAGCCTTGCGTTTAGCGGTATTGGTGCTGCGATGGGTATTGGAATAGGTAACTTGTTGGAATTAAAAAAATCAGATGTTTGGTTATGTGCCGTTGCAGGTGCTTTTATCATGGTATTTATAGTAATGAAGAAACTGGAAAAGTAATGAAACATATATTCTTAATAGGGCTTTTATTAATGCTGAGCGCGTGTTCTGAAGAGCAGCAAAACAGAATTTCACGACTGGGTGTGAGTTGGTTAGAAGGTGACTATAAAGTGACTTTTTACGAAGGGAATCACAAAAAGGAATGGATGATTAAAGACAGTAAGGTCACATCAGAAGCGCAAAAAGGTTATTACTATTTTTGGGTATTAGATAACGGTAAGAAAAAATATGTTCAAACACCTATTGATCGTACTGTTATTGAGGAAATTTAATTAATTATGTGTGAGTTACTTGGCATGAGCGCCAATGTTCCTACGGATATACGCTTTAGTTTCAGTGGGTTAATCAAGCGCGGTGGTGAAACGGCTGATCATAAAGACGGTTGGGGAATCGCTTTTTATGAGGGAAAAGGCTATCGTTCTTTTCACGACCCTATTGCCAGTGCGGATTCAGCAGTGGCGAAATTCATACAAGGTTACCCGATAAAAAGCACTGCTGTTATTTGTCATATTCGCAAGGCTAATCGTGGTCGTGTGTGCCTAGAAAATACGCATCCTTTTTCAAGGGAGCTTTGGGGTATTACCTGGTCTTTTGCCCATAATGGCCAGTTAAAAGGAATCAAAAATAAACAACTTAATCACTATCAACCAGTAGGAACAACGGACAGTGAATACGCTTTTTGTTGGATGCTTGGGCAGCTTAAAAAAACATTTCCAGAAAAACCTAAACAAAAAAAAGAGATACGGTTGGTGATAGATAGGTTATGTCGAGAAATAGCTACGCTTGGTGTATTTAATATGCTCTTGAGTGATGCGGCTAACCTCTATGTGTATTGTTCTACTAAATTATCCTGGATTACACGACAGGCACCTTTTCAAGAAGCACAACTTAAAGATGCGGACGTGAGTGTTGATTTTAAAAATGAAACGTCAATAGATGATGTGGTGACAGTGATTGCTACTGAGCCTTTAACCACGAATGAGGAGTGGGTTCAAATGGGAAGAAATGAATTCATGGTGGTTAGCTTAGGCAAACAAGTGCCACATCGCTAACGGTTAAAAAAAAGTCGATACGTTTCTTTAAATTGATCATTGACTAATTCTGTCACCGAGGGGATTAGTCTACTAGAAAGGTTTACTTTGTCCCATATTGGATCGATAGAAAACGCTTCGGTAGCGGAAGGTGCATCAGTGGCAACATTGATGTGAGCTAACTGGTTGGCAAGGTAAATAAGAGAACATTCAAGCTGATGATCTTTGGATTGTTCGGGTTGGTGATGGTGTTCGGCAGCTTGTTGAATGGCTTCAGGTATTTTCCACATACTTAATAGGCCACCTCCAACATCCGAGTGGTTGAAACCAAAAACAGCACATTCTGCATCTGCATCGTTAAGGTTATTTGATTTCCTCAGCAGGGCAGCTGAGCGAGATAAATCTGGTGCTTTTTTATACAGAACTAATTTGCCAATGTCGTGAAGTAATCCACTAATGAAAATAGAAGATAGTTGTTTGTTTTTAGGGTGATGCTCAGCGAGCACTTTGGCGAACAAGGCGGTTTGAAGGCTATGTGACCAAAACGCTTTCATACTGACGATTGTATTTGGAAAGCTAGAGAACTTTTCTACAACGCTGGTAGCCATGACCAGTAGCCGTATTTCACGGTCCCCTAATATTGTTATTGCTTTGCTAATGGTTTGTACCGTGGCAGGGAAACCAAAAAATGCAGAGTTAACTACTTTTAACATTCTGATTGTTAAAGCGGGATCTTGTTCGATGATTTGAGCGATATCTGCAGCAGTTGTTGTCGGGTTGTCTAACACTTCCGAGATACGCATAAAAATTTCTGGAGGCGAGCATAAATCTATCTCGCCCGTTAAGAAATCATTTACAGAGGCTATATTTTGAACTGTTTGTACCATCTCTTAACTTTAGCAGAATTATTTTTTATTTTAATGGTGAGATAAATAAAAAAAGTTGTGGGCGGCTTGTTAATCAGTGGTTTTCAACTATTATTCAAAAACGCGTTCTTAGAATACAAACAATAAAAAAATATTAAAGAATAATGTGTTTGTTTTATATAAAATTCAAAGTGATACATAATTAATGTTGACATGACATTAGCTTTGCGCTTAAAGTTGTTGATAAGAAATGGTTGGTGATGCATATTCACGATATGGATTGTCAAAAATAAGAATAAGAAAGGGTTGCTCATGAGTCAATTAGACCAGTTAAGAGACAAAAAAATTCTGATCGTTGAAAACAATCAAGATAGATTGATTCAATTGCAGGACTTACTCTCTATGGCGGGTTTTAGAAATCTCTTAGCTGTTTCTAATCACCAAGATGTATTTGAGGCGATTCAACCTTTCCAAAACAAAGTTGATGAATTGGGCGTCATACTGCTATCTCATGATTTACCTAACAGTAATACTTATGAATTAAGTAAGTTGCTGACCACGTTAGACGGGCATGATGCTATTCCACTAATTTTTTTAGTCGACAAGGCGGTTAGTATAGATGAAGAGTTACAGACTCAATGTCATCAGGCAAATGCAGCTACGATTGTCCATTATCCAGAAGACTCATTCTCGTTTAGGTCAATAATATCACTAGCGTTAGCACTCAAAAGTGAACGTGATGAGAGAATTAATAAAGAAGCTAAGCTGGTGGTAGAGCTATCTGAAAGACGGATTATGGAAGCTAGGTTGCAGTACCTAGTGTCACATGATGAACTGACTGGTTTATCCAATAGAAGCGGTTTAGAAAAGGCATTAAATTTTGCATTACTTCGTTGCAAAAATTTTAAGCAAGAGGGTGCTCTGTTAGATGTTGACCTTGACCAATTTAAAATAATTAATGATATTGAAGGTCACGAAGTGGGTGATCGATTATTAATTGAGATGTCGACTCTAATTAGGTCAGAGCTAGATACGGATACTTTTATCGCTCGGGTGGGTTCAAATTCATACCAAGTTTTATTGAGCAAAGTGTCAAAGAAAGAAGTGATAGAGATAGCCGATCGTTTACGTTTGGTTGTAGATGATTTTGAGTTTGTGGCGGGTAGTGATGTCTACAACATTTCTGCCAGTATAGGCATCGCAATTCTAAAACCTAGTCAAAAAGTAAGCCGCGCCAGTGAGCTAATGTCTAGAGCGCACCATGCTTGCTGTAATGCAAAAAAATTAGGTAGAAATAAGGTTTATGTATACGAGGCGAATGACGCTCAATTATCTACGTTAAGAAATGATGCTAAGTGGGTGCCGAAAATTAAGGAAGCCTTACGTAAAGATCAGTTTAGGCTAGTTTTTCAGCCGGTTGTTAAAGTGGCAAATGGGCATGTGTCGCATTACGAAACGTTATTACGCTTAGAAAATGAACAAGGTGAATTACTATCGCCAGAAGACTTTATTCCTGTTGCAGAACGGATGGGACTCATACAACAAATTGATTTGTGGGTCGTAACGACCATTATTGATTTTATTGCCGAACTACCCGAAAAAAACAAAGATGTTTCCTTTACAGTCAATTTATCTAGCCACGCTTTACAATGTGATTACATATTGCCGGTATTAAAGCAAAAGTTAGAGAGCACTTGGGTATCTCCATCCCGTTTGACGTTTGAAATTACAGAAACAGCTGCTGTTACAAATTTTGAAAAAACGCGACAAATGGTATCAAAAATCAGGGCTTTAGGTTGTCGATTCGCCCTAGATGATTTTGGTGCAGGCTTCAGCTCATTTAATTATATTAAAAACTTTCCTGTCGATTATCTGAAGATTGATGGGCAATTTATTAATAACTTAGCGTGTGATGCGGCAGACCAAGTACTTGTTAAATCGATGATTGATGTGGCGCATAGTTTAGGTAAAGAAGCGATCGCGGAATACGTATCCAACGCCGAAATTTTAAGGTTATTAAAAGAGTTTGGCGTAGATTATGTTCAAGGTTATTTATTAGGCAAGCCTGAAACAGAGTTGTTAAACACGAAGCATATATCCTTTTCAGAATTATTAAATAAGCCGTTAGATATTAATAAACTCATTACCCAATAGTTATGTATTTGTGACATGATAAGCATTTACGCTACATGGCGCTAATGCTCGCTAGTTGTCTACCTATATGGCCAAGCCAAAACCTCGTACGAAACAATCAAAAAAGAAACAAGTAAAACGAAAAACTCGACAAAAAAAACAGAGTTTCTTACGTTCTATTTTTTTTAAAATATTATTATTCCTCCTTGTTGTTACGTGCAGTTATGTGGCTTATCTGGATTTCACAGTGCGCTCTCAATTTGAAGGCAAACGTTGGGAATTGCCTGCGCATGTTTATGCTAACCCTGTTGAGCTTTTTCAAGGGCTGCATTTATCAGCGTCAGAGTTCGATGAATTACTTCAGGACTTAAAGTACGAACGTCGTCAGACACTTAATGGGTCAGGCGTGTATAAACGTTCTGGCTCTGAGTTTTTGTTGTCTACGCGGAAGTTTGAGTTTTGGGATGGCGTTGAAAAGGCTAAGACAGTCAAAGTTGATTTTCAAGGGCAGCAGGTTTCGCGAATAGTGGAACTTGAATCTGGCCGCTCAATACCTTTGTTACGTTTAGACCCTGTGCAAGTTGGTAGTTTTTATCCCAGTCATAAAGAAGACCGGGTGTTAGTTAAGCTTGACGAAGTGCCACAAACACTCATTGATGGGCTTCTTGCGGTGGAAGACAGGGACTTTTATCAGCATTTTGGTGTGTCGGCAAAAGGCATTTTGCGTGCGATGTGGGTAAATTTACAAGCGGGTTCAATTGTTCAAGGTGGAAGCACGCTAACGCAACAACTCGTTAAGAATTTCTATTTAAGCCCTAAGCGAAGTCTCTGGCGCAAAGCCAAAGAGGCAGTTATGGCGATTATTTTAGAGTTAAGGTATGAAAAAGACGATATTTTAGAGGCTTATTTAAACGAGGTTTTTTTGGGTCAAGATGGAGAGCGCTCCATTAATGGTTTTGGAATGGCTAGTGTGTTTTATTTTAATCAACCGATTATAGAGCTTAAGCCGCATCAAACTGCGATGTTAGTTGGTTTGGTTAAAGGCCCCTCATATTTTGATCCTAGACGGCACCCAACTAGAGCGTTAAAACGCAGAAACTTGGTGTTAAATGAAATGGCTAAACAAGGCCTGTTACCTGATCAGCAAAAAAAAATCGCAACGGGGTTTGGTTTAGGTATTTCGAGATTCAAACAAATTAAAAGCTCTAGATTTCCAGCATTTCTTGATTTGGTGAAGCGTCAATTAAGCCGTGACTATAATAATGAAGATTTAACATCTGAAGGCTTAAATATTTTTTCAACGCTGGACTATACCGTTCAAACAAAAGCAGAAAAGGTATTTACTCGTCAGCTGGACCAGTTAAGTAAAGTAAGTTCAGATGAGGGATTATTGCAAGGCGCCATGGTTATAAGCCGGCGAGAGAGTGGCGAAGTAGTGGCGGTGATAGGCGATAAAAACCCACAATATAATGGGTTTAACCGTGCGCTTGATGCAGTAAGACCGATTGGCTCACTGGTAAAGCCAGCGGTTTATTTAACCGCCTTGCTTGACCCCACTCGATATACACTAGCAACGCGTATTAAGGATGAATCTATAAGTCTGAAACAACAAAGTGGTGAGCTTTGGACGCCGAAAAATTACGATAAAGTTGAGCATGGCGACGTGACGTTACAGTCTGCGCTTGTACATTCTTATAACCTTGCCACTGTTCGGTTAGGTATGGCGTTAAAGGTTTCTAATGTTAAAAGAACATTGGAAAAGTTAGGCGTTAACCGGCCAATAAAACCTTATCCATCATTATTGTTGGGTGCTTTGCCCATGTCACCGGTTGAAGTGACGCAAATGTATCAAACGCTTGCAGCTGACGGGTTTTTAACGCCATTAAGGTCCATACAATCTATTATGGCTAATGATAAAACACCGTTGGAACGTTATCCTTTGGCGATTAGAGAAACGGTTGATTCATCAGCGACTTATTTAGTTAACACCGCGATGCAAGAGGTGATGCGAACAGGGACAGGGGCGTCCGTTTATCGTTATATGTCAGGGGAATATAACTTTGCTGGTAAAACGGGGACCACGGATGAACTGCGAGATAGTTGGTTTGCTGGTTATAGTGGAGACTATGTGGCTGCAGTGTGGTTGGGTAGGGATGATAATAAACCGGCTAACTTAACGGGCTCTCAAGGAGCATTGAGAGTGTGGGCATCTGTTATGAAGGTGATAACTAAACAAGGCGTTGATTTGCTACCGCCCGATGATATTGTTTTTGTGTGGGTAGATCAACTAGGGCTTAGGGCCAGTGAATCTTGTGTTGATGCTGTACAATACCCGTTTATTAAGGGTTCTGAGCCATTAGCACTATCACCTTGTATGGGTGTTATTGATAGAGGGCTTGAGAATGCAGGGCGTTGGTTTGACGGTTTGATGAATGAATAAGATTAAAAGACACATGTTGAAAATTAAAAATCCCCCGTTGGCTTTATTGATGGTTTTAGGGCTAACAGCGTGTGCAGATATGTCTATGTATAATCAGGTGCCTGCGCCAATTGAAGGCACTAGGCAGCGTCAATCAGAGGTCAACACGTACCCAATTGAGACGCCGCGCTATGAGCCTATTGAACAGCAGCAACCTGTTAAGCAGCCTATAGTAGCAAGTACAGTTAGAAACCCAGCCGTGATTGCATTGCTTGATGATGCCCAGACAAATCGCCAACAAGGTGAGTTAAGTATTGCTGCTTCAAAGTTGGAACGTGCCGTTAGAATAGCGCCACAAGACGGCAACGTGTGGCATGAGCTAGCGTCGATCCGTTTTCAACAAAACAGATTTCAATCAGCTGAAGGTCTCGCAAAAAAATCAATCGTGTATTCGAGTAATGATAGAGCGCTATTAAAGAAGAACTGGTTGTTAATAGCTGACAGCCGCGAACAGCAAGGTCAAACCACATCGGCTGCGCAAGCAAGAGTTGAAGCCGGTAAGTATTGATAACGATGAGTCAAACCAATATATATTCCGTTGAAAAATTAATAGAGCAAGCAAGACTGCTTGCCGCGGATTATAAAAAAATGATGGGTAAACCGTTGCCGGGTGTCAGTAATGAAATTGCAGAGCACGATGCTGCAAGGTACTTGAATTTAACTTTATGCGAAGACCGAACGGCGGGTTATGACGCTCAACGAAAAAAAGGTGTTGGGCCCAAACGTGTTCAAATAAAAGCACGCGCTATCTTCAATGATAATTTTCGTGGTCAGCGGTTAGGGCAGCTCAAGCTTGATAAAGAGTGGGACTCCGTTATATTAGTTTTAATGAACGCTGAATATCAGACAGAAGAGATTTTTGAAGCAACAAGAGAGGACGTTTTCAATCATATGGATGATAATACTAACCGTATGAAAAGAGGTGCTATGTCAGTGGCTAAGTTCAGGATCATTGCAACGTTGATTTGGACTAAAGAAGACGGCTTAGACGCATCCGCATGGCAACATTTATAACGCCACCCTTAACTAAGATAAGTAGACCTAACTGTTTTGTTACACGAACTCGATACAATTTTTGGTTCCTCAGGAAAGCTAGCTGAACACATTCAAGGGTTTCAACCTAGAGAAAGCCAGCAAGCAATGGCAGACGCTGTTGAGAAAGCCATTAACCAACAATCACACTTAGTGGCTGAAGCTGGCACCGGTACAGGTAAAACGTTCGCGTATTTAATTCCGGCAATTTTGTCAGGTAAAAAAACCATTATTTCAACGGGTACTAAAAACCTTCAAGATCAAATATTCGAAAAAGATTTCCCGTTAATTCGTGATGCCTTAAATGTACCCGTCCAAGCGGCGGTGTTAAAAGGCCGTTCAAATTATTTATGTTTGTACCGAATGGAACAAGCACTTGAACAGCACGTTGGTTTTGATAAGCAATTAGAAGCTGAATTGTCGAGTATTAAACGATGGTCTAATCAAACGACTATCGGTGATGTTGTCGAAATGACAAGCATTGCTGAAGACTCAAACGTTTGGGGATATGTCACGACGAACGCAGATAATTGTTTGGGCCAAGATTGCCCCTTTGTTGCGGATTGTTACCCATTAAAGGCTAGACGCGATGCACAAGAAGTAGATGTGCTAATCGTTAATCACCATTTGTTATGTGCGGATTGGTCATTGAAAGACGATGGGTTCGGGCAATTGCTTCCAGAGGTGGATGTGGTGATTGTTGATGAAGCGCATCAGCTGGTCGATACCGCATCACGCTTTTTGGGCGTTACTGTCAGTGCACGGCAAATATTGTCATTACTCAGTGATATCAGTGCGGAACAAATAAAACTGTCTTCCGATATGCCGGCATTAATTGATTTAACGCATGTCGTTAGCGAGGACTTAAAAGAATTACGTAAACTGATGCCGGACCAGTCTTCAAAAGGGTCTTGGGATGAATTGCTTACCTTAAAAGACTTTCAGCACGGGCTAAGCTGTTTATTGGAACGTATACAACAGCTATTTGCCATGCTGCAAGAAGCGTCAGTACGATCTAAAGGCCTTGAGGCGTGTTGGAAACGGTGTGATGACATTCTCGTTCGATTAAAACTGTTTGCCCAACAGAACCCCAGTGATTGGATTCAATGGTATGAAACATTCCGTCAAACATTTGTTTTTTATAGAACACCGCTAGATATTTCTAAAGCGTTCTCCAGCTTTGCTTTTGCTTCAGAAGCAACTTGGATATTTACCTCTGCGACATTATCCGTTAATGGCAAATTTGACTTTTTTAGTAAACGGTTAGGTTTAGATGATGCAGATATGATCATGTTGGATAGCCCGTTCGACTACGTTCAACAATCACTAATGTATGTGCCGACAGGATTACCTGAACCAAGAGATTACGATTACACGCGCGTTATGTTGGATAAAGTATTGCCGGTACTTGAAGCCAGTAATGGTAGGGCTTTTTTGTTATTTACCAGCCACCGTGCGTTGCAAGAAGCGGCAGAGCTATTGCTTCAAAAAGGTGGGTTTAATTTATTGGTGCAAGGAGACTTACCTAAGCAGCAGATGCTAGAACAGTTTCGTGAAATGGATCGAGCTGTTTTGCTTGGCACAGCGAGTTTTTGGGAAGGTGTTGATGTGCGAGGCGAGGCGCTGTCTTGTGTTATTATTGATAAATTACCGTTTTCTTCACCCGGTGACCCCGTCACTAAAGCACGTTTAGAACATATGACGTCCAACGGCCAATCTCCCTTTGGCGAATTTCAGCTACCATCAGCTGCGCTAATGTTAAAGCAGGGTGCGGGCCGATTAATTCGCGATATGGAAGATAAAGGCGTATTGATGTTATGTGATCCTCGACTATCATCAAAAGGTTATGGCCGAGTATTTGTTAAATCGCTACCGTCTATGCCAATTACACAAGATATTGAAGATGTAGAGCGTTTTTATAAACGTATAGAAAATGCCTCTGCTCGTTCTGCCAACAAGATACAACAGTCAGCATGAAAATATTAGCAATTGAAACGGCAACAGAAGCTTGTTCAGCAGCGTTGTTGATTGATGGCGAAATCACCGAACGGTTTAAAGTAGCACCACGTGAACACGGTAATTTGATTCTGCCGATGGTAGACGAATTGTTGGTTGATTCAGGTGTACAGCTAGCACAACTGGATGCACTTGCGTTTGGGCGAGGGCCTGGGTCATTTACAGGTGTACGTATGGCCACTGGTGTTGTGCAAGGGTTGGCTTTTGCTGCGGATTTGCCCGTGGCGGCCATTTCTACACTTCATGCATTGGCTAACCAAGTAGAGCTTAATTCACAAATAGAACATGTGTTTGTGGCACTCGATGCCCGCATGGGTGAAATCTATTGTTGTGAATATGAGGCAAAAAACGGCGTGTTTGAAAAAACGTCTGAAGAACAAGTAATAGCGCCTGAGAAACTTAACCGGCTATCGGCTAAAAATACGGTCGGTATTGGTCACGGTTGGCGTACATATTTGGACATTATACAAACGTCAATCGGCTGCCCAACATTAGTAGTATATCCTGATGCCCTTCCTAGGGCTGTTGATGTTGCGCAACTCGCTATACCTGTTGTTGAAAAGGGTGAAACAGTCGCAGCAGAGCATGCAATGCCTGTTTATTTGCGAGATAATGTTGCGAAGAAAAAAGCTCAACAATTAACATGACTCAATATATATCGATTCACCCAGATAACCCGCAACAACGGTTGATTAAGCAAGTGGTGGATATTGTGCGCCGTGGTGGTGTTATTGCTTACCCAACGGACTCTTCTTATGCACTCGCTTGTCATTTAGGGGATAAGCAAGCGTTAGACCGTATCCGCCAAATCAGACGTATCGATGATAAACATAACTTTACCTTAGTGTGCCGCGATCTGACAGATATCTCCAATTATGCTCAAGTTAATAACGATACGTATCGTTTACTAAAGTCATTAACCCCTGGCGCTTTTACGTTTGTTTTAAAAGCAACAAAAGAAGTGCCAAAACGCTTACAACACCCTAAACGAAAGACGGTTGGTATTCGTGTGCCAGATCAGCATATTGCACAATTAATACTTGAAGAGCTGGGTGAGCCAATGTTGACGAGCACATTAATATTACCTGATGACTCTGAAGCGATAGCCGATCCGTACGACATAAGCGAGGCAATTGGTAATCAAATAGATGCCATCGTAGACGCAGGGATTATTCCTTACCAACCGACGACGATGATTGTTTGGGATAATGATTTTCCCGAAATTGTTCGAGAGGGCAAAGGTGAGGCGGACTTTATTACAAAACAGGACAAAACGTAATGCCAATGGACGAATTAACCCTTGTTGGTAAAATTGCTGTTTGGGCTCTGCCTGTAATATTTGCGATTACGGTACATGAAGTGGCGCACGGTTGGGTGGCGAATAAATTAGGCGACCCTACGGCTAAAAATCTTGGCCGTTTGACGTTAAACCCAGTGAGCCATGTTGACCCCGTTGGTACACTATTGGTCCCAGGCATATTGCTCGCATTAGGGGGGTTCATGTTTGGTTGGGCTAAGCCGGTTCCAGTCAACTGGCGGAATTTAAAGCACCCTAAAAAAGATATGGTGTATGTCGCATTGGCTGGCCCGTTGGCAAACTTAGTGATGGCACTATGTTGGGCAGGCGCTATTAAAGTCGGGTTTGTTTTAATGGCTGGCGGTGAAGCTGAAACCATAGGGCAGCCTTTAATATATATGGGTTTTGCGGGTGTTATGATTAATGTTGTTTTGATGACATTGAACTTGCTCCCCATATTGCCTTTGGATGGCGGTCGTGTACTAGCAGGTTTGTTACCAAGTGCTTTAAGCATTCAGTACTCAAAGTTAGAACGGTTTGGTTTTCCAATTTTGGTTATCATTATTATGATGGGTTGGCTGTCTAGTATATTAGGGCCGCCGGTCATGTATATTCAACATGAAATTTTTAGTTTAATTGGAATATTAGGGGAAAAATAGTGAGTTCTGAAGTACCACAACAATATCGCCGTGTTTTATCAGGGATGCGACCTACAGGTCAGTTACATCTTGGTCATTATCATGGTGTATTGAAAAACTGGGTAGAGTTACAACAAGAATATAAATGCTATTTCTTTGTTGCAGACTGGCATGCATTAACAACGCATTATGAAGACCCATCCATCGTATCAACGAGCACATGGGAAATGGTCATCGATTGGTTAGCTGCGGGTGTTGATCATGGCTTATCAGACTTATTTATTCAATCTAGTGTTCCAGAGCATGCGGAATTACACCTGTTGTTATCTATGATGACACCACTAGGCTGGTTAGAGCGCGTGCCCAGTTATAAAGACCAACAAGAAAAACTAAAAGAAAAAGATTTAGCAACCTACGGTTTCTTGGGCTACCCGCTATTACAAAGCGCCGATATTTTGATGTATAAAGCCGGGTTAGTGCCCGTGGGTGCAGATCAAGTGGCTCATGTTGAATTAACGAGAGAGGTTGCTCGCCGGTTTAACTATCTATATGGGCGTGAGCCAGATTTTGAGGAAAAGGCAGAGGCAGCAATTAAACAAATGGGCAAAAAGAATGCCAAAATGTTTAAAAAGCTTCGCAGTGCGTACCAAGAAAATGGTGATCAAGAAGCGTTAGGTGTTGCGCAAGCCTTGCTAGAATCCTCACAAAATATAACCGTTGGCGACAAAGAGCGTTTATTTGGTTACTTGGAAGGCAGTGGCCGTGTGATATTGCCTGAGCCTAAAGCATTGTTAACAAAAGCATCAAAAATGCCAGGCCTTGATGGACAAAAAATGTCCAAGTCATATCAAAATACCATTGCGTTAAGAGATGATCCCGCGGATATTGAAAAGAAAATTCGTACGATGCCGACAGATCCTGCGCGTGTCCGTTTAACAGACCCAGGTGATCCCACTAAATGCCCTGTATGGCAGTTTCATGAAATCTATTCAGACGAAGGCGTCTGTGAATGGGTGCAAGAAGGTTGTAAGTCAGCTGGCATTGGTTGTTTAGAGTGCAAGCAGCCGGTTATAGAAGCGGTGTTGCGAGAATTAAAACCAATGCAAGAGCGCGCCAAAGAATATACAGAACAGCCGGAGTTAGTACGTTCTATCATCATAGAAGGGAACGAAAAAGCCAGAGACGTTGCTAAAGAAACGATAGAAGAAGTTAGAGCTGCGATGTGTATGAATATTATTTAGGAGTTCAAAGGGAACAATATGTCAGAGTTTAAGAATGCAACAATCATCAAAAAAGCCAACGTTTACTTTGATGGTGATGTGGTTAGTAGAACAGTTAAGTTTGAAGATGGGTCAATTAAAACACTGGGTTTTATGATGCCTGGTGAATACGACTTCAATACGGAAGCACCAGAATTAATGGAGATATTGGCTGGTAAATTAGATGTGCTGCTGCCAGGCGAAGGCACATGGCAATCAATAACGGGCGGTGAGTCGTTTAATGTTAAAGGGAATTCCAATTTCCAATTAAAAATTCATGAAGCCACGGATTACTGTTGTTCATTTCTACCGGCTTAATAAAGCCGTAGCGTAATTCGTTAATAGTCACATGACCGTTTTGTAACCTTTTAGTAATGCCGGTTGTATTAATATAAACAACTATACTTGAATGCAGACAAAGCAAGGTTATGACATGACTACATATACAGCACCAAGAAGAACAAAAATCGTCGCCACATTAGGGCCGGCTACTGATGATCCAGCTGTACTAGAGGGCTTAATAAAAGCGGGCGCAGATGTTGTGCGTTTAAACTTTTCGCACGGTACTGCCGAAGAACAAATCAAACGTGCCACCCAAGTTAAAGAAATTGCAGATTCTTTAGGTCGCCACGTAGGTATTTTGGCTGATTTACAAGGGCCGAAAATCCGTATTTCTCGATTCAAAAATGACAAAGTAAACCTTCAAGAAGGCGCGGCATTTACGATAGATGTGAACATGCCAGAAACAGATGGTGATCAAACTCAAGTGGGTTGTGTTTATAAGGCTTTAGCAGAAGATGTTAAAGCGGGCAACCGCTTGATGTTGGATGATGGCCGTGTTGTTTTGGACGTTGAGTCAGTCTCTGGAAGTAAGATTCATTGTACGGTTAACGTAGGTGGCGATTTATCAAATAATAAAGGTATCAATCTACAAGGTGGCGGCTTATCTGCTGACGCATTAACTGAAAAAGATAAGGAAGATATTGTTACTGCAGCGGACATTGGCGTCGACTTTATTGCGGTGTCTTTTCCAAGAAGTGCGGATGATATGAATCGCGCAAGAGCATTAGCCGTGGCAGCGGGTAGCCATGCCCATATGGTAGCGAAGATTGAACGTGCAGAAGCGCTTGATGTGCTTGAAGAGATTATTGATGCCTCTGACGTTGTAATGGTGGCACGTGGCGATTTGGGCGTAGAAATAGGTGATGCTAATTTGCCACCTGTTCAAAAGAAAATGATTCGATTGGCACGTAGTCGTAATACAGTTGTTATTACGGCGACGCAAATGATGGAATCTATGATTGAAAACCCTATTCCTACTCGAGCTGAGGTGTTTGACGTTGCAAATGCTGTAGCTGATGGTACGGATGCTGTGATGTTATCGGCTGAAACATCGGTTGGAAAACACCCCGTTTTAACAGTTGAGGCGATGGGTAGAATTTGCATGGAAACAGAACGTCAACCCAGTTCTATTCGTTCTGATCATAGAGTTGGCAGAGGCTTTTCTCGAATTGATGAAGCGATTGCTATGTCGACAATGTACGTTGCTAATCATGCTGATATTAAAGCAATCGCTGCATTTACTGAAACGGGTTCTACAACGATTAGAATGTCTAGAATTAGTTCAGGAATCCCCATTTTCGCTATGGTGCCGAATGCTAAAATCTGTCGTCGTGTGACATTGTCTAGAGGTGTTATTCCTATTCTTCTTAAGCTTCACCAAGTAAGCGGTACGGATATCAACATGGCTGGCACACGCAAGCTTAAAGAGCTTGGTATCGTCAAAAAAGGTAACTTAGTTATCATCACGTGTGGTGAGTTAACAGGAACGCACGGTGGAACTAACTCAATGAAAATCATGCAAATTGAGTAGATAGTTGGCAGTCGCTTAGCTTATGTTAAACTTTCGTCATGAGCGAGCTTCCTGACAATGTAATACCTCTTCAACAGCCACTTGCGCTGATAGATGGAAAGCCTTTTAGGGAGTTACCAGACGATTTATACATACCACCTGATGCATTAGAAGTGTTTCTCGAAACGTTCGAGGGCCCTTTGGATTTGTTGCTGTATCTCATTAAGCATCAAAATTTAGATATACTCGATATTCCCGTTCTAACAATTACGCAGCAATATATTGAATATATTGAGCTTATGCAAAATTTACGCATGGAGTTGGCGGCCGAATATCTTGTTATGGCTGCGATGTTGGCTGAGATAAAATCGAGAATGTTGTTACCGAGACAAACGATTGATGAGGAAGAAGAGGGCGATCCACGTTCGGAATTAATTAGGCGTTTACAAGAATACGAGCGATTTAAAAAAGCAGCTGAAGGCATTGATGAGTTACCCCGTTTATATAGAGATAATTTCAGAGCAACGGCTGAATTGGTGATGGATAAAGTATCTAAGCCTTTACCGGATGTTGAGTTAGACGCGGTTTTGTTGGCATTTCAAGACGTGTTAAAACGCGCAGAAAAACTTAAAAATCATCATATTGAACGAGAACCATTGTCTGTTCGTGAGAGAATGTCGAGAATATTAGGTAAATTAAATGAAGGCGATGGAAATTTTTTTGCTTTTCATCAGTTTTTTACCCTTGAAGAAGGAAAAGCGGGCGCTGTTGTAACATTTCTAGCACTGTTAGAACTTTGTAAAGAAGGGTTGTTGGAAATCGTGCAAGGTGAACCATTGTCGGAAGTGTGGGTTAAACCCATAATAGAAGAATGAGTGATCAAGTAAAAAATATTTTAGAAGCATCTTTATTTGCAGCAACTGAGCCGTTATCAATTGTTGAATTGCAAAATTTATTTATGCTCGAAGATCGCCCAGATAAGCACCGAGTCCGTGACTGTTTGTTGGCGTTACAAGAAGAGTATGAAGAAAAACCTATTGAGTTAATTGAAGTGGCCAGTGGGTATCGTTTTCAAGTAAAAACAAAATATGCATCATGGGTGTCCCGTTTATGGGAAGAAAAACCTGTAAAATATGGACGCGCATTGTTAGAAACATTGGCAATAATTGCTTACCAGCAGCCTGCAACACGTGGTGATATCGAAGAAATTCGGGGTGTGGCGGTCAGTACAAACACAATCCGAACGTTGATGGAGCGTGATTGGGTTCGTGTCGTAGGACATAAAGAAGTACCCGGAAGGCCTGCATTATATGCAACCACTGTTGGGTTCTTGGATTATTTTAATTTACAAACACTGGCCGACCTTCCGCCACTAGCAAATCTTATGGATTTGGATATGCGTGAGGTGGGTGAAATTCAATTAGAACTGGGTGAACAGACCCCAATAGAGAATCAACATCATGAAGAATCAAGTACCGCCAGAACGTCCAACTAAAGCCGCTAAACCAGGCCATGAGCCTGAACGAATTCAGAAACTATTAGCACAAGCTGGCGTGGCATCCCGTCGCAAAGTTGAGCAGTGGATTAGTGAAGGCACAATCAGTGTTAATGGTGCAGTGGCTAAATTAGGTGACAAAATTACTGTATACGATGAAGTTAAGCTACGAGGCCGGCCTGTAAAATTAGCCGGAAAACTACGCGTTGACACGCAAGTGCTTATTTATCATAAGCCAGCTGGAGAAATAGTCAGTAAAAATGACCCAGAAGGTCGAGTGAGTGTATTTAAAAAACTACCAAAACTCAAAGCCGGACGTTGGGTTTCTGTCGGCCGTCTTGATTTAAACACACAAGGTTTACTTATTTTTACAAATGATGGTGATCTTGCCAATAAGTTAATGCACCCATCTCAACAAATTGACAGAGAATATGCGGTCAGAGTTATGGGCCAAGTAACAGACGATATGGTGCAGGCGTTAGTTAATGGTGTGGAACTTGAAGACGGTAAAGCGCGATTTGAAGATGTACAAGAATCCGGAGGTGAGGGGATTAACCGCTGGTTCCATGTGGTAGTGGCAGAAGGACGTAACCGTGTAGTACGGCGTTTATGGGAATCTCAAGGGTGCAAAGTAAGTCGTTTGATTAGAGTACGTTACGGAAATGTATTTCTTCCGCCAGGCTTACCTATGGGGCGAAGCCAAATGCTGGATAAAAAAGAAATAGAATCACTCAAATTGTTAGTATCTGATTAGAAGTAAATCAGCTCGTCACGACTTTGTTTCTACCTGACTCTTTCGCTGAATAAAGTGCATTATCAGCACGTTGCATAATACAATCGAGTGCTTCATTTTCTTTGAGTTCAGTTAAGCCAATGGAAACGGTCATATTAAACTGTTGTTTTTCGTGAGTGATGGAGCTGGTTTCAACCGCATGGCGTAACCTTTCTGCCAACAGTTTGGCGCCATCAATATCAGTATCATTTAATAAAATTGCGAATTCTTCGCCACCTAATCGAAAGATAGGGTCACTTTCTCGAACTGTTTCGTGCATGCAATTAGTGAGTGTTTTTAGAGCTTCATCACCGGCCGCATGCCCATAAGAATCATTTACTTTTTTGAAAAAATCGATATCTAGCATCAGTAGCGATAATGAAGAGTGGTGGCGCTTTGTTAGCGCTGTTTCTTTTTGGAATACATTTAACAGTGTTGAGCGATTTAGTACGCCTGTTAATGGGTCTGTGTGTGCTGATTGAATGGCTTGTCTATATAGTAGTGCATTTCTTAGGGGATATAACAATGCGCCAATTCGGCTTTCTATAACGGTTAGTTCACTTTCAGTAAAGCGTGACTTACGCATGAATGTTATTTTACCAAGCTCAATTTTATCGATTGACAAACTATATTCGCAAGAATGGCTTTTACTGACCCCGCCGCTTACATAAAGACTCATTTCATTCTGTTCAAACAAAAAACCGTTATGTTTTACTTCCTTATTAAGTTCCTTTGAAAACACGGCCAACAAATCTTCTAAAACAAGTGTTTTTTGAAGCTTACTAATTAACCCAGTAAGAATTTGGGCGCTAGTGATTGTTTTATTGGAATTCCTGTCCATTGGTTTTTTTCTCTTTAGCGTTGTTACAATTTGTTCCGTTGAGATAGCCATAGTTTACCTGTATTTGGGCGGTGTGGTAAATAGATAGCCATAAACGTGCCAAAAAATAAAAACGCTTTAAAAACAGAAATTTAGAAATTATTTATTTTAAAATAAATTAACCTTTCATCTGAGTGTCGAAATTTTGACGCACAAAGGTCTCGATAGAGAAAGAATTACGTTTGTATTTGGTTAAAGCATGCCTAATTGCAGTTTGGCTGCCTCAGACATCATGTTTTGGTTCCATGGTGGGTCTAATACAACTTCAACATCAACTGTTTCTACGCCTTCCATGCTCTTAACGCCGGACTCAATATCAGCTTGTATAACAGGACCCATGCCACAGCCGGGTGCAGTTAGAGTCATGGTGACGTGTACATGGTTAAGTCCATCAGTTAACGCACGAACAGTGCAGTCATAGATTAATCCTAAATCCACGACATTAACGGGAATTTCAGGGTCATAAACAGTTTTCATGAAAGTCCATGCTGCTTCTCTGATAGATTCTGGATCAGTTCCGGTGTCATAGGCGTGGATAACTTCAACTTCTTTACCCAGTGAATCCGCATCAATGGCAGAAATACGGGCCATGATGCCTGTTTCGCTAGAAACGGTATAAGAACCACCGAGTGATTGCATGATGGTTACAACATCGTCTTTTTTAAGAATGACGTGTACGCCGGCTGGGATAACAATAGCGTTAACATCTCTATTTAATACGATGGCTTCTTGATCAGGCATGGGGTTTTGGTGTGTTTAAGTTGAAGAGTGTAAATAATACCTTTGTTGTTTAAAAAAAGCCAAACCTGTAGGATGTTTATGCGCATGTTTTATCGTTGTTTTACGTTAATTTGGGAGTTAGGTTGGCTGATAATAGATTGAATATTTTGTCGAAAGTTGAGGCTTTTTTATGGCCAGATAAAACATCGTCAATTTCTAGTAATAAAATTGGACTTCAGACGTTACGTATTATCTATGTGTTGTTAATGGACATGTTGAACGGGCAGCTTAACTTGCGAGCCATGAGCCTTGTTTATACAACGTTACTGTCGATTGTGCCTTTGTTAGCGCTAAGTTTTTCTGTGCTTAAAGCGATGGGCGCTCATAATGAAATTGAACCGTTTTTATTCCAATTTTTAGCACCACTAGGTGAACAAGGTGTCGATATTGGTAACAACATTATCTCGTTTATCGATAATATTAAAGTAGGTGTGCTTGGCTCGGTTGGCTTGGGCTTGTTGATTTACACCGTCTTGTCGCTCGTGCAAAAAATTGAGAATGCTTTTAATATGATTTGGCATGTTGAAGCAACGCGAAGCTTGGGTGAGCGGTTCAGTAGTTATTTAAGTGTCATCTTAATAGGGCCGGTGATGATGGTCTCTGCGCTCGGTATGACGGCAACGGTGATGAACTCATCAGCTGTTTCTTATTTCGCTAGCATTGAACCGTTTGGTAGCTTAATTATATTAACTACTAAGCTGTTGCCATATATTATGGTGATGGTTGTTTTTGCTTTTATTTACATGTTTGTGCCCAATACCAAGGTGCGGTTCGGGCCGGCGGTAATTGGTGCCATCGTGGCGGGGTTTTTATGGCAAACATCGGGTGTGCTATTTGCTACGTTTGTCGTTAATTCAACGAAATATACGGCTATTTATTCAAGTTTTGCAGTGGTCATTATGTTGCTTATTTGGATCTATATTAGTTGGTTGATATTGTTGTTTGGCTCTAACATTGCTTTCTATGTGCAGAACCCATCATCATTAAGGGTCAGTCGCGAAGGCTTTGAGATTAGTAACCGTGTTAAGGAACGTTTGGCGTTATTGCTTATGCATATTATCGGCAAAAGGCATTTCGAGGGTGGTAAGCCCTACACGCTGGATGAAATTACAGATATGTCAGCGGTATCTCATACGGTTGTCCGTTACGTGCTAACAAAACTTCAAACAAAACAATTAGTGCTTGAAACGAATGATGAGCCAACAGGATATGTTCCAGCACGGTCGTTAGATGCATTGATGTTGGACGATGTGATTAAAGCGGTAAGGAGCGCTGAGGAGGAGCAGTTTATGTCGGCTTCCGCTATTAAACTTCCCACTGAGGCTCAAGAAGTGACATCCAGAATGGATGAAGCAGTCACTAATACGTTAGGTGGTCGAACTGTTCGAGACTTGGTGGGGCGATAGCATCTAGTACAATTATTAGAGACGCGCTTTCTTAGATGCTTTAAAATTCAGCGTTTAATTAACTCCACGTACCATAGGTTTACAGTCAATGAGTGATAGCAGCCCCGAATTAGCCCCCAGTAATTTTATTCGCAATATTATTGATGCGGATATTGAATCGGGTAAGCATGAAAATGTGGTGACGCGTTTTCCGCCAGAGCCCAATGGTTATTTACACATAGGGCACGCTAAGTCAATTTGTTTGAATTTTGGTATTGCTGATGATTACGCGAATGCGATTTGCCATTTACGTTTTGATGATACAAACCCAGGTAAAGAAAAATCTGAGTATATTGAAGCGATTAAAGAAGATGTTCGTTGGTTAGGGTTTGAATGGAACGACAATCTCCATCACACATCGGACTATTTTGATCAGCTTTATGTTTACGCAGTTCAGCTAATCAAAAATGATAAAGCATATGTTGATAGTTTGTCTGCTGAGGATATTCGTTTATACCGCGGTAATTTAACAGAGCCAGGTAAAAACAGTCCTTTCAGAGACCGATCGGTTGAAGAGAATATTGATTTATTAGAACGCATGAAAAATGGTGAGTTTGCTGAAGGCGAGCATTTGTTACGTGCAAAGATTGATATGGCTGCTCCCAATATCAATATGCGTGACCCAGCTATTTATCGTATTAAGCATATGTCGCACCCTATGACGGGTGATAAATGGCATATCTACCCCATGTATGATTTTGCACATTGCGTTTCTGATGCGATTGAGGGGATTACCCATTCACTATGTACGTTGGAGTTCGAAGATCACCGCCCATTATATGACTGGTTCTTAGATGAGCTAAATACATCAGCCCATCCGCAACAAATTGAGTTTTCAAGGTTAAACCTAGATTACACCGTGATGAGCAAACGTAAGCTACATGAGTTGGTTGAAGGTGGCTACGTTAACGGATGGAATGACCCGAGGCTTCCAACAATTAGCGGAATGCGCCGTCGCGGATACACCGCTAACGCGATAAGAGATTTTTGTTCGCGTATTGGTGTGACAAAAAAAGACAACATCATCGAAATGAGTGTGCTCGAAAATTCATTGCGTGAAGACCTTAATGAAAATGCAACGAGGGCATTGGCAGTTCTTGATCCGATTAAATTAATAATAGATAACTACCCAGACGATAAAGAAGAAATCCTGGCGGGTGTAAATCATCCAAAAAAACCAGAAGAAGGCACGAGAGATATTCCATTCTCTAAAGAACTATACATTGAACGCAGTGATTACATGGAAGGTGCTTCAAAGAAATTCTTCCGTTTAACTGAGGGGCGCGAAGTTAGGTTACGCTTTGCATACTATGTTACCTGTACACACGTTGTAAAAGACGAAAATGGTGAGGTGACTGAAGTGCATTGCACCTATGACCCTGAAACGAAAGGAGGAAAGTCAGAAGATGGTCGCAAAGTAAAAGGAACGATTCATTGGGTATCAGCTAAACATGCGGTTACAGCTGAAGTGCGGCAATACGATCGGCTTTTTACGGTGCCAGATCCTGCGTCAAATAAGGAGCAGGATTTCAAATCTTTACTCAATCCAAGCTCTGTTCAAGTGCTAACTAACTGCCAAATGGAGCCATCAATGCTTCAATCTGGCACAGAAGTTCGCCAATTTGAGAGACAAGGGTACTTTTGCCAAGACAGTGTTGATTCAACAGTTGATGCACTGGTTTTTAATAGAGTCGTCACGCTACGAGACTCTTGGTCGAAGAAATAATCGCAAGCAGTTGTTCAAACGGTTAGTGCCTCATCCATGAATGAGGTGATTTTTAGGTTATGCCGTATTTATTATGGCAATTGATTGGCTGGCACAGTCTTTACTCAATAACTATTGATGGGTAGTTTTTTATGAATTCAAATCTATCTTAAAATTGATTAAATAGTTCACTATACTTTGTAATGAGCAAACCACTGAATAGTCCAATCGTACTTTAAATGGAAACAATAAGAAAAATACTACCAGGTGAAATAAGTGTCGGTGAGCCTTTGCCTTGGCCCGTTTACGACGTTGAAAAAGCGTTATTGCTTCAAGAAGGCACCGTGGTTCGTTCCGAAAAGCAAATGAACATTATTATGGAAAAAGGTGTTTATCGAGGGATGACGAAAGATGAAGTTGTTGAAGAGAAACAAAAAGAACAAGCAAAGTTAGAGGATAGATGTAAAAGAAAGCCAGAAAACCCTTTTGAAATGAAAAGGAGTTGTGCAAAAAATTTGCAAACACTTATTCAAAATTTAATAGAGGGTAACAAAGTAGACGCATACTCATTGGCTATGGATATAGCTAAAACCATTAAGCAATCGTGTGAATACAACGCCAATGCAACATTGGCAGCGATACATTTGTCAGATGAGTTCTCGTACGGGATATTACACCCACTACACGCTGCTACATTAAGTGAGCTTTTAATGCGCCGTTTAAATTTTACAGATGCCCAAGAGCAAACGGTTATGGCGTCTGCCTTGCTAATGAATGTTGGGATGTTTGAATTGCAAGATCAGTTATTTTCTCAAACCGAAGCACTAACAGAACAACAGCGAATTGATATTCATGCTCATCCTCAAAAAAGCGTAAACATTCTTCAAGCGGCTGGCGTAGAAGATGAGCATTTATTGAAAATTATACTTCAACACCATGAGCGTATAGATGGAGGTGGTTATCCAAAAAGCCTGACCGGGGATATAATTCATCAAGGTGCAAAAGTAGTATCGCTTGCGGATATGTACGCGGCCATGATTACGCCACGTGCGTACAGGGAGCCAATTATGGCTCATGATGCATTAAAGAAAATATTTGTAGATCGCGGGAAATCGGTTGATGATCACCTTACCCAATTGTTAATTCGAGAAGTTGGTATCTATCCGCCGGGGTCTTTTGTTAAGTTAGTAAATGGAGATACAGCTATCGTTATTAAGCGAGCTATTGTAAAAAAAGGTAGCAGTGCTTCAGCGCCTATTGTTTCATGCCTAATAAGCCCAAGAGGTGGTTTATATGGAAACCCGTTAATGTGGGATGCCAATATGGATATGTATAAAATTACGGGTATGGCGCAGCCAGAATTTGATGAGCCAATTAATTTTGCTAATTTTTGGGGGTTTAAATAACTAGCCAAGTATCAAAGCCTTAACATCGTACAAAGGAAAGCCAACAGCAGACCTGTTATGAACAGAGAGTGGTGTTTAAAGGATGGTTGCCCTTTGCGATAAAAGTAAGCGCGCGAATTAACAAGTTTGTTCAGTAAAGCTGACATAATGTCGTACTAAGTTCCCAGATATAAACTTCAGCCAATGGCGCAAACAAATACAACGAATCAAAAAGGCGACAGTCCCAAGCCAAAACATATCGTCTCGTTAAAAGATTTATTGCCATTTTTAAAGCCCTATCGCTTACAAGTAGCTATTGCTTTTGTGTTACTAAGCTTGGCTTCTGCAACGTTACTATTAGTGCCATTAGCCTTTCGTGATTTAATTGATGTGGGCTTTGGTGAAAGTGATGGTGCCGTCCCGGCTATTAATATTGATACTAAGTTTGGCGTGCTATTTGGCTTGGCTGCTTTTTGGGCGCTTATGGTAGCTTCTCGGTATTACATGGTGTCATGGATAGGTGAGCGAGTAACAGTGGATTTACGCAGTGGTGTGTATGCCAGTGTATTAAGGCAATCGCCACAGTTTTTTGAAACCTTGCAAACAGGTGAAGTGCTTTCTCGTTTAACGGGCGATACCACGCTTATTCAAACGGTTGTTGGTAGCTCCGCATCAATGGGATTACGCAGCGTGTTTCAGTTTGTGGGTGGCATGATTATGCTCGCGGTGACTAGCTTTTACTTGTTTTCAATCAACATCGGTTTAATGGTCTGTTTGATTTTTCCCATCATGCTCATTGGCCGTTCAGTCAAAAGACTCTCACGTGAATCACAAGACCGTATCGCCGATAGTTCCGCGATGGCCGGTGAAATTTTAAATGCGATGCCAACTGTGCAATCTTATACGCAAGAAACGCGAGAAACGAACCGCTTTACTCATAGCGCACAGTTAAGCTTTTTAACCGCGATTCGTAGAACAAAGGTCAGGGCATTACTCACTGCAGTGATTATTACCGCAGTAATGGGCGCAATTATTTTTGTATTATGGTTAGGTGCGCGCCAAGTAAGTGAAGGAGTAATGACTGGAGGCGAACTGGCTTCATTCGTCTTATATGCCGCCATGGTGGCCGGTAGTGTGAGTACTATGGCACAGGTATGGGGAGACATTATGCGTGCAGCTGGTGCCACTGAACGTTTGCTCGAATTATTGCATGCAGAAACAGCGATTACTGAAGCAATAAATCCATTACCATTAGCAAGCCTGTCACAAGCCAACATTCAATTTAACAAGGTGACATTTCACTACCCATCACGGCCACGTAGCCCTGCATTAAATAACGTTAATCTGCACATTAACGCAGGTGAAACCGTTGCCTTAGTTGGGCCATCAGGTGCAGGAAAGACCACCATTTTTCAACTGTTGTTACGATTCTACGATGCGCAAACTGGCAGCATTACCATAAATGATCAAAATATTAATGACATTAGCTTGCATGATTTACGGGGCTTAATTGCAATTGTCCCGCAAGATCCCGTGATATTTTCTGCCAATGTATTAGAAAATATCCGTTACGGACAACCCAACGCTACGGATGACGCCGTAATCGCCGCGGCGACTGCCGCACAAGTCGCGCAATTTGTGCCGCAATTACCCGATGGTTACAACACCTTCTTAGGCGAGCGTGGTACACGTTTGTCGGGTGGGCAAAGGCAACGTATTGCCATTGCACGCGCCATGTTAAAAAACGCGCCTATTTTATTATTAGACGAAGCCACCAGCGCACTGGATGCTGAATCTGAAATACTCGTACAAGAAGGGCTCGATGCCGCCATGCAAGACAGAACGACACTGATTATTGCCCACCGGTTAGCCACGGTACAAAAAGCCGATAAAATCGTCGTCATGGAAAATGGTGAGATTGTAGAAACAGGCGATGCGGTCGAGCTACGAAAAAAAGGCGGCTTGTACGCAAGGCTTGCTGACTTGCAGTTTGAAAACTGATCGTTAATGGTAAATTCACCAATTTAGTTAACGATCAAGCTGGCTGATCTCTTGATTGTCAGAATAGCTAGCCCCGTGATTTTACTTGAATAACCTTACTCCAATAAAAAAGCCCCAGCATCGTAAAAAGCTAAGGCTTTGATATAAGGCTCCTCCGACTGGACTCGAACCAGTGACCCAATGATTAACACTCACCACTTGTTTTGATAGATGTGTAAAGCATACTTCGCTTCTGGTTAAAGTTTGGCGGGCATCTAAAATGAGGAACTATGAGCTCACTCAATCATGTATGCATACAATTTGAACAAAGCATAAACCATATATGGATTTCCGACAATATATCGAAGAAGCGAAGTTGTTTGAGGGCTTTGTACTAAGTGTTTATAGGAGCGGTTTGTAAGGAGGTACGGGCGAGCTAAAAAGGCAGCATATTACCCCGAGCCCGATTTCCGATGAAGAGGCTTATCAGAGGAAGCTTATTTTTACTCCAGACAAGGAGTTGTCCATATGTGCTGCATGACGGCATAAATGTATTTTTTATATCTAAAAATGAGGTGATTCTTATTTATTAAAAGATTTTGTTTGATATTGACAGTATTACTGTTTATATTAACTGTCATGAAAGAAAAAAAGAGTTTATACACATTAGATGAGCTATGTAGTTTAGTTGATATGCCTCGTCGGACAGTGCGCTATTACATCCAAGTTGGATTAATTGATCGACCAGGTGGTTCGGGTCGAGGCGCACACTATAACAATCAGCACCTAGACCAACTATTAGAAGTTCGAAAGTGGCAACGAGCAGGGTTGTCTCTCGAACGTATCCGTGAGCTTGTTACATCACCGACTAGTGAGACTGTGATTCCACCTTTACCAAAACGTAAGAAAGGAGCAGTAGAGGTTTGGAGCCACATTGTGATTGATGACGGAATAGAAATAACGATAAACCCGAAGCAGGCAAATTTGTCCCATGAAGAAGTTCGGAAATTAGCAAAAAATGTTATACAACTCTATGAAAAAATACGCTCAGACAGGGAGAATAAACGATGATGGAAAACACAGCTGCGGTACTTGGGTCAGCGAATGATAACAACATTGTTCTTGAATCAGTTGATATTGATGCAACATTAAAAGGGGTATACGCTGAGGTTGATGTCACCCAAGTCTATCGGAACCAAGAACAGCATAATATTGAAGCGGTCTACACATTTCCATTGCCACTGGATGCCGTACTACTTAGTCTATCGTTGGAGCTCAACGACAAAGTACTCCGAGGTGTTGTACAAAGTAAATCTACAGCTGCAGATAAATATGAAGACGCTATTTCAGACGGAGATTCTGCTGTGCTTCTTGAACAAATAGAGCCCGGTCTTTATACCTTAAATGTGGGTAATATTCAGCCTAGTGAAAAAGCCGTCATTCGATTGAAGTATGGTCAGCTACATAAGTGGCAAGGAGACAGTTTACGTTTTTACATGCCGACGACGGTTGCTCCTCGATATGGCGACCCACTTGCTTCCGGTTTGGCGCAACATCAGGTGCCAGAAGCTGCCTTAATGGCTGAAAATGTTTTTTCATTGGTTGTCAAAATTAAAGGAGAACTGGCGCACTCAGATTTCAATTGTCCCACGCATACTATTGCTGTTTCGACTGTGGATTCGGTAAAAGAGGTTAGTTTATCGGGTAGTACAGCGCTAATGGATCGAGATTTTGTGCTGATCATTAAGGAGCCAGAAGGATCCGTTAATGAGGCGCTCACAGTTTCTGACCAAGGCTACTCACTTGTTCTTACCTCATTTCATCCGACCTTTCCCGTTGAGAAACCAAGCTTATCACGCTGTATAAAACTGGTTGTCGATTGTTCGGGGTCAATGAGTGGTGACTCAATCAGGCAAGCAAAAGTGGCGTTGCATGAAATTCTTTCTCTACTTAAACCGAACGATAGTTTTAATATAATTCGGTTTGGCTCTGACTTCCAAATGCTATTTAAAGAACCGCGCATAGCATCTGATGCCTACCTCCTGATGGCTAAAGAATATGTTGAAGAAATTAATGCTGACATGGGAGGAACCGAAATTGGACTAGCAATGGAAGCGGCCTACCACGGCAATGGAAGTGACGGCCCGTCATCTGATCTTTTATTGATTACTGATGGAGAGGTGTGGGATCACGAAAGTGTTATTGAAACAGCACGCCAATCAGGTCACAGGGTTTTTACTGTTGGAGTAGGTAGTGCTGTTTCTGAAGGGTTTGTCAGGCAAATCGCTGATGTCAGCTCTGGAGCTTGTGAACTGGTCAGCCCTGGTGAAAACATGGCAGATCGTATCGTTCATCACTTCCGACGTATCGGACAGCCTAAGTCAAAAACGGTTCGAGTTGAATGGCCGGTTCCGCCAGTTCGTCAAATACCTTCAAAAGTTGAAGCAGTTTATGCAGGAGATACATTAAATATTTTTGGTTGGTTCAACGAACCGATTGCTGGAATCGTAAAGCTGACGATGGAGCTTGAAAATGGACAAACAATTCACCAGGACATAAAAATTCTTTCAGAAACATTGCATCATGCAGAAAATGGGCTGGCACGAATTGCTGCGTATGCTCGTTTGCCAGAGATGGCGCCGGATCAGTCGGCAGTGTTAGCAGAGCAATATCAACTTATGACCCAATATACAAGCTGCGTTTTGGTTTATGAGCGCGAAGAAAGTCAAAAAGCAGAGGAAGTTCCAGCGATTCGTAAAGTACCGCAAGTATTAGCGGCTGGTTGGGGGGGTATTAGTAGTGTTGATTGCTGCGAATTTATGGATACAGATGTTGATTTTGACTTGCATACATTTTTGCGTAGGGAGTCTTCATATTTTTCCCATTTGGTTGAAGAGTTGAATGACCGCTACCTAGACACCCATACAGCAAAGCTTGAGGTGATAACGGTTTCAGTGCTGACAGTCATGGGGCTCAATTCATATATTTCTGAACAATTATTAAACCTCATTGATAATGGTTATACAGAACGAGCAGTTGTAGTCACTTTCCTATCAATGCTTTCTGATAGTGATTATGGAAACACTTTTTCTCGTCATATGAAGCGATTAATCCGGATGGCAGCCAAGGGTGTTGAGTATAATGCGGCCTTGAGTGAGGCGGTTGATCGAGTTATCAGTGACTAGTGTAAAAAGAGTCTGGTTTTATAATTGATAGGGGGCAAATAGTTATGCTTGTTAAACAATGGTTTATTGGTTGGGATGTCGGCGGTTGGAATTGTGATAAGAATCCAAAAAGCCGTGATGCCATCGTGATTCTCGATGCAAATCGTAAACTTGTTGGTAGACCATGGCGTGGTAACCTGCGCAAAGTCATTAATAAGCATTCAACGACTTACGATTGGGTCGTAGAATTGTTTAAATTATGTCGTAGTGATATATCTCTTAAAGACAGTTCGGTGACCCTCGCTATTGATACTCCCTTAGGTTTTTCAGAGGCATTTTTACAGTTAGCAACTGAAACCAAACCTGTTACATCCATCGAGGAATCTTGTACGAACCCCTATTTATTTCGACGTACTGAGCGATTTCTGTTTGAGCATGGACATACCCCGCTTTCTGCAATAAAAGACATGATTGGTTCTCAAGCCACAAAGGGGATGCATGTTCTAGCATGTTATGCACCGAAGGTAATCGATTGTGGTGTTTGGGGTGATGGTAGTCTCCTCACTGCCATTGAATCTTACCCATCACCTTGCGAAAAGTCAGTGCTCATTAAAAATTTACGCCAACCATATTTTGAACTTGGTCATTCAGACTTTGAGGACGCTCTAACCTGTGCTCTAGTAGCGAGCTTATTTGCGCAGAGACGTGAGGAGCTTGTTCCTCCAGAGGATAATATTTCCAATCGTGAAGGTTGGATATGGATACCTACAGATGCATTGTCTAGAGCAAGAGTAGGGTAAGAGGCTTACTTATTAAGCGTTTTGTGAGCCTAGAAAAATAAATGAGGTTGTTTTAGGTTGTTTTAGATTACTTTGATTATGACATTGCTCATCAGTAATGTATTAACCCTTACATCTCGAGCGTTTAATGTCCTGTTGTAGAGTGGGTTTGCCGCTATTACAAACATGCAAACACTGCTGAAAAAGAATAAAACATACAGGAATAAATTAATCAGAACGTAACGACATAAGAGAAGCGGTCACTGATTTTCACTATATTTTTTCGTAAAAACTGACATTAAGTTGGAAAAGCTAGTGTTGATTTTTGGAAATGAGCAGCTATGCCGCAGTATAGTTTCGGGTGAAGATGCTCGAAATGTTGTCAAATTTTAAAAAGGTTAACCGAAAGTTTAACCCAATAAAAAAGCCCTAGCGTCTTTCGATGCTAAGGCTTTGATAAATGGCTCCTCCGACTGGACTCGAACCAGTGACCCAATGATTAACAGCACCTTTGACCGGACTTTATGACTTCCCTAAGCTTAAGAAAATGAAGGGATTTCCATTATGAGTTGAGCCTAAATCCCAGTTTCCGAACCTATGTCGAACCTCTATGGAAACATACCCATGTGATTTTTCAGTAAGCCGAAGAAGCGTAAGGGATTCTCAAAACCGAACTTCGAACCTATGCCGAAATCGTGGTTGGTTTCTTCACCTAAACTTATTCTACGGCCCTGTTGAAGTTTTTAATTACTTTGTATTTTATATGTTCATTTGTCGCTTCTAATACCTGAAGTTTAGAACCTTTGTAACCAATATGGTTGGATACAGAGATGTCATATTCAACATCGTTATTGAAAGCCGGTCTAGCTACGCTACTGGAGAACTCTCGATATCCAACATTAACTTTATTACCAAAACGCCCACTATAAATTAATGTTTGCTGAAATGAATTTCTGGACCGCAAATGAGTCGTAGTCCGCTCAAAGGCATTTGAATTAGTGCATCCAGCAACATGGTAGACTGTAATAACACAAATTTTATTCTCTGAATTATAAACCTGTATGCTTTTCCAGTTATCGGACACAGCTTTTTTTTCTACTCTACCGCTACCTGCTTCGTTACTTGGTAGATAAAAGCTGCTTTCTGTATCTTCACCCTGTTTAATATAATAACCGGGAAATAATGTATAGCTCCAAGTGGGTTTAATGATCTCGCTTATATATATTGCATCCCACTTAATAAATCTGCCTTGTTTCAGCATTTCATCTCCAACAAACGCGGTGTTAATAGAACCGATAGGGGGTTCACTTATGTTTGTTGCTTCTGGCATGTAGTTTTGCTTCGGTGTTGCGCAACCTACAATTAAAAACAGTGATAAAACTACTGTAATAATCCTTGTTGTTCTTTTCATGATTCCCTTTGATTTAAATAACCCAATTTTATCAGACTATAGCAGACATCAATTGTGAACAAGCTGACGCATGTAAAATATATTAGTGCATAGTGCATACTGTCAAAATATTAGGTGACCTAACTTTTCGATCTGTCAGAGGTTGCCGCTCTCGCCACTTTTCTCCGCCGGATGGCCCCAGTTACCCGACCCTGAGTTTTTCCGAGAGGAAGGCAGAGCGGGCGGAGAGGGGCCGAATTTTGGGGCCTGAATCCAAAAAAATAGGGGGAGGGTGGCCAACCAACAGAAGCGTGAGCTCCCATCGGTTGACCAGTTTTTTATGAAACTTTCTTTAATGCACGTTCCATACAATCTGAAGCGCTATCAGCGGCTGACTGTAGTGATTTAGTGGAGAGGTGGGCATAACGAAGCGTCGTATTAGGGTTTGCATGGCCGAGGATTCGCTGAACAGAATAGAGAGTCTGCCCACTGTTCACCAAAAGACTTGCAAAGGAATGGCGTAAATCATGCAATCTAAGGTTAGGTAAGCCAGCTTCAGCACGAATACTTCTCCAGCCCTTTTGAATGCATGTCAATGGGTTGCCTGTTCTAGGGTTTACGAAGAGAAACTCATGCTCACCACGCGTTCCCAGATCATTAAGAACAGCAAGGGCACTTGAGTTAAGGGGGATTGAGCGAACACGTTTTGACTTTGAGTTACTTGATGGAATAATCCAAACCTTATTATCAATATCAATATGTTCCCACTTAGCTTTCAATGCCTCATTGAGCCTTGCACCCGTACTGAGTAGAAATAAGGCCGCATTAGCAGTTGGCCTATTAGGGTGTTCCTTCAAGAGAGATACCAGTCGACCAAGCTCTTCATCATTCAGCGTATTATTGATCTGGTTGTCAGCTTTGAAAAGCGTAATGGCAGTAACCGGATTTTTCTCAATGATGTCCCAGCTAACCGCAAGGTTGAGTACGTGGCGCATATGCTTGGAGTAATGATCGCATGTTGCGGGTGCTAAGCCAGACTGACGTAACCTTGAGTGCAAGTCTTGTACTTGACCACGGGTAATTTGGTTTAGCTTCAGCTGGCCGAACTCTTTTTTCAGATGTAAGTTATATAAGCTTTCGTCACAAACCCAAGAGCGTTTATGTAGCTTTGCATGTGGCAGGAATTGCTCCTCCCAGAAAGTGCTGAACAGGGGTATAGATTTAGCGTCCTTTATGCTATCCCTTGGGTCGATACCTTTGGCTATTTGAGTACGATATTCAGTGACCTTTGTTTTCGTTTCCTCGAACGATTTGTCAGATGTTCGGCCGAGTTTGATATGGCTAGTTTTGTCGTTGTTGGGGCTTCTGTAACGAAGGTAGAATGTACCGGAATTCTGATTCGATGCGGTTACTGAAATATATAGCCCGCTGCGATCATCTGATACATATTCTATTTTGCGTTTTCCAGGTGGGCATGTGAGCTTTGTGGATATGAATTCTTTGGTTAAGTTTACTATTGGCATGTGAATGCTCCTGTTGGGTTGGTGAAATGGAATAAAGATTAGGTTGAATCACCACAGCTACACCTGATTAAGATGTAACCGTGGGAAGTATGGAAAATGAAACTTAAATAACGATGTATTGCTGGTGGTTATTTGTGGCTTTATTTACAAAGGTGAGTGGCAGCCTTTTTTGTCGCACAAGATCGGCTACAAGGTGCCCAAATTCAAGATGAAGGCTTTTAGAGGTAGTTCGCCAAAACTCCGGCTCAAACAAGCGCTTAGTTCTGATTGTGGTGCCTTTTGGTAATAACTTGATTTGGGGTAAAACCATTTCAATAAGGTCACTTAAAGCATCTTCTGTGGAGTAAGGGCCCATTAGTAAGTCTCCAAATTGGTTATTTTAATAATGCGTTCCTTTCCGCGGGTGAAGGTCACTTCAACGCCTTGTACGAGCAAAGCAGCCTTAGCGATCCTTAGTCGTTTACTTAAGGCGATCGCATTCTTAGGCCATTTGTTCGAGCGAGTGTCACCACAGTCAATCTTCATGGAGGTCTCTAAGTGCGTTAGGAGCTCTTTGGACGTACCAGACCAACTGTCTTTTCCTGTTTCTGTTACAGCCTGATGTACAGCAGATGCCAATTGATCCCCCTGCACGCTGTCAATTTGTGACTCAACTAGTATTTGGTGATATGCATTTTGTAGTAGACCTGCTTCAAGTCCTTGGACTTTTTCAACGGCAGCAATCCATTTAGAAAAGTCCAGCATGCGTTCTTTATGAATGACTTCAATACCATCTAATACACCGAACACTTGAGAGATTAGTTTGAGTAATCCCGTCAAGATGCGTGGTTTGGCTTCGCTAAAAGCATCCATCAATTCTTTCTCGGAGCGCCTATTGTTGGGCTCTAAAACTGGAAGCTCTAGCATTAAGCACCGCTGCGCTAGATCAGGGGTGGGGACAAAGTTAATAAGGCCATTGAGAACACAAGGGGCGTGAAGCTTATGGTTCACAACTTGGGAGTTGCTATATAACCGTCTTGTGGTTAATGAACCACCTGTAGACATAATGCACAATATGTTTGCATCATCTAGAGATAGGTAGGTCACATTGTCATAAATTTGCAGGTGAGAGAGTTGACTTGCAAGAACTAAGTCTTGCATATTTTTTGGGTAAGCTTGTACGCCAAATATAGATGGATCTATGAGGGATCGAAGCACCGTTTTGCAAAGAAACGTTTTACCTGAGCCTTGATCAGCAATAAGTATTAATAATGGATAGCTCGTCGAATCAATCTTCGGGTGTGCAAGCCAGAAAGTGATTATGCAAACAAATAACTGAAAAGGAATCTCCTCAAAGGTTACATAATCTTTTAACTCGTTAATATCACCGTCATCAATTAAATCTGGTAGCGACAACATCGCAGCTGACCGTTTAAAGTACGTTTGTGAACCACTTGTTATCGATTTAACACCATCTTTTTTGACTTGAAATACCGTATGTTTTTCATCGCCTTGATCTATTTCGATTCCGTCCTCGATAGCAGCCACGCGAAGCGGCATATGGATGATTTTTTTGGATACGTATGCTTTGGCTGAGCAAATTTCGATGATTTTTTTATATACGCTTTCCGTAACATGCTCATCATGATTTAACCCTAGCTCATAACACTTGGCCTTAAAGTCATCATCATAAATAGAATAGGTAATAGGGTTGTGAAATGGCCCTTTCTTTACTGCATATGTTTCTTTGTTCTCGTTACAGCAATATGTAAATTCTTTGTCTAAGTCTTCTTGTATTTTTTTTGATAATTGATTATCAACTTTACTCATATTTAATCTCCAATTTTTTTTAAAAATGAGTTGTAGGCTTGAGGGCTTTCAACTCATGATTGGATTATGAGGATTAGGAGTAATGCTTATAAGATCATCCGGGGTCACCTAAAGAGGGTCACCCCCTATAAAAATTGGTGTTGTAGGAGAAATTTGTTTAGAAATAATTTTAGGCTGTATGGAATGCTTATTTAAAAATAGCCTTTTTTTCTGTAGCGGGTCTGTGCTGATCGGGACGAATTATTTTGCAAAAGCCACTAAATACCTGTTCAGATATGTGAATATTTGGGTATTTAGATTTAATCCATAATCTGAGAGATTCATTTGTTGGGTGCCTTTCGGGGTTGCCATCTTCCCACTGTTCATCTACAGCAGTATCCAAAATATCTAACAATACGCTTTTGTAAGCTCTTTTGGATTTCGGTGGAAGAGGTTGAGTCTCTACCGTTATCCCAAAGTATGATTGGGCAAACTCTACGATACTTTGTGTTGTGAAACGTATATTTGCTGTTGATTTTGATGAAACTTTAAGAGGGCTTTTTTCGCCTGATGTAGCAAGCGCTCCCATGTCATACAAGCAATCTTTTATCCCTTGAGCCTGATTGCATCTATCTTTTGCAATATCTACCACGCGTTCAAGAAACGCCAGTTCTTGCAAAGACTCAACACCCTTAGCTTTGTATTCATGAACACTCAATTTGGCATCATGTAGCATTTCACCCAGTTCATCGTAAATTGAATGTGAGCTACTGCAATGCCCTATATTCATCATCAACGCCACCGCTTCATCAACACCGAGCGATTCTGGCAATTCTCTAGACATAGCAAATTCCTTAAGCATTAAATTAATAACATCTTCTCACGATATGAATGAAATAAAAGCACCAAAAGCATCAGCCCCATCCGTCATAATCGACGAGTTGACGCCGACTATGTAAAACAAGGTGGTTAGAGCGTCGAGTGATTTGGGTGGCGACGATGGGCGTCAAGTGGGAAATTTACGGGTGACCTTGGCCTGCATGGGATGGCGACAAGGCGTCGATTGCGACGGGTGTTTTCTTAAGTTTTTATTTATTTTTTCTGGGGCGATTCCGTAGGGTGTAATCACAACCGCTTTTTCAATGGCGAGCACTATTGCAGTAGTTACTTTCGATACTATTGATTAGTGCCTTTATTCCTTACTCTTCAATATTAGTTAAATATTTTGCATATCATTTATATATATAGATCCATTTATTACTAATTAATTTTAAAAAAAAAGAAAACAGCTAATAGCTAAAAACATATAAATACAACTAAATAAACCATAAGGGATAAGAAAGAATAACAAGGAAGCCCCAAAGGCAAGCAAGCCGTAGATGCTAACAAAAAGGTCAAACACTAAGGGCTCCCTAAGGAATGCAAAAGTAGCAAATGATGATAATACACAGACCCTTGGGGATGAATAAGTTTCATTGATATGTAATCAATGAAATCATTCAAGGAACCCCATGATTACCCCTTTGATGCCACAGGTGGGCCCTGCCGGAATGCCTCAAATGGCCACAGCGGGAAACCTAGAGTGCTCTCAGAGGTGGCCCAGAGAAAACAAAAGAGCTCCCCAATACAATCGACGCAATTGACGCCTCGTCGCCACCCCATGTAGCCCAAGGGATCCCAGCAGTTTCTCCTCGCGTCAATTGCGTCGGGTCGTCAGGTGTGTGCGTGAATTATTCCCAAAAAAAAATAAACTGCCACCCCACACTCATCCACCGTTATGGCAAGACAAGTGCGGGGCAGGGGATTCTTACAAGCCCAATTGCTTGCGTTTAGTGGCGAGGTAATCCATCAGAAATTCCTGCAGGACGTCCTCGGGGTAATTATCAAATTCAGAATCCAGCACAGCGATGGCCAGCATCTCGAAATGCTCGTACTGCTCCTGAGGTGACTGTGTGGGGAGTGCGTTGGAGTGTTCATCGATGTAAGCAGCTACTTCTGCAAGCGTGCGGCTCATAGCAATAAATCATCTGAGTCAGGAATGTCTAGAGGCTCGCTTGAAGGTTCGATGACAAGGTGATCCATGGCTTCAATGAGGTTTTGTTGTTGCGATATATGGTCATAGTTAATGTGGTTGTTATACGTATTCTGGCTGTAGAAGTCGTTTGTATAGTTCATGGTAATTTGTCCTTTATTAATTGATATAAGATGTAAACAGCAGCGAGTGCGGCTATGGTTTGCAATGGATAGATATAAAGAAATAGGCCGACAAGCCCTACCGCGAAAACGGGTAAGTACCTGAAAGAAAGGCCGGTAATGATGAGGCCGAATAGAACCATTAGAATCATGCTATCTCCTGATTTGCCTTGTAGTTAAAGGGGTGAGGGAGAAGTGTTAGTTCTTAAGTAGTCAATCGGTGCTGGGTCGGTAAAAGGTCGGTTGACCTGTATGGGTAGTTCTGAGGTTTTCTTGGAAGCCTTTAAATGTAAGGGCTACGGAGGTTTATGGCTTAGTGGACCCTAAGACTTAAAGTACCTGTGTACTGTTTTAAACGAGAGCGATAGAAAGCACCGTTAGACAGTACGGTGGAGGGGAATGTTGTTACGGTGAATGTATGGCTAAGACAGTTTATGTAACTTCTTAATGGTTGCCTTGAATGACTTTGCGTCAATAAGTTGGTGGAATCGTTTTAGCTCACCGATGGGTTTTACGAAGCCCAGTTCTCGCAGGACAGCCATCAGAAATGCTGGCGTGTTGACTGACTTGCCCTTGAAGAGAGATTGAAGTGCAACGGAGGTAAGGCGAGAGGGGTCATTTTGTGAAAATAGAATTCGCTCGATTTCTGCCAGAGATATTGATTCATCGCTGAAAAAACCACCACCGCTATTTGATGTGATACGGATATGAAATGCCTTTTTATTATCTAAACTGAGCTCATAGCCTAGCTCACCGTTGCCGGATAAGGCCTTACATGATGATGTCTTTAAAACGTGCGTGCGATTAAGGGAAGTTGTGTTTTGTTCATTAGTCTTTGTCGAACTGACTTGTGGTTTATCCATGGGTATCTCCGTAGGTTGTATTGATAAAGGTTAGGTTTTCTCCTGTGATTTGAATGATCGCGCACTTTAAACAACCACTTTAGATGGGAGAAGGGCTCTTAAATGTCTAGTACATGTATTCATATAAGGTACTAATAAACCCGCAATTCTTAGTATGTGAAATTGATGTGTTGTATGCGGAGTTTTAGTGATTTAGTGTTCGTTCTTTGATGATTGAAATTAATCGAGCACTCTATGTGGATGAAGCAACGGGGGTTAAGAATAAAAACTTCAAGACTGCTCAAGTAAAAGTTCGACAAGCTTTATATCAAGCGTTTAAGGCCTGAGTGGCTTTATCCCTAAATAGTTAAATGAATAAGGACTTTATACTGCTAGCTTGTCATTTGCTTAGATTTAAAATATGCCATTGCTTCAGAACGTAAAGGTTCATCTAATTCTTCTGGGATGTACGCTGAGGTTCTAAGCATGACATGACCACCTTCATCGTAAAGTTTCTTTTTAAACCTTAAGAGGTTTTCTCTAGTATCTAACCAACCTTGTAATTCAGCACTTATATTCATTAATAACGCTCCTTTGTTTATGTCAATAACCACTTTTGTAAAACAGGTGAAACATAATCTTTTCCAAGGTCATGCCCCTTACCTGGTACAACCGTGCAGACACCCCCTACAGCGTTTGCGCACCGTACAACTCGATCAGGTGGGCATTGCCAGTCCTTTTCACCCACATGCATTTCAATATGGTTTGGTTTAGGGAATGAATTTGCATCTATCATTTCCATTAGCTTATTGGGTCTTGGCGGGCTGTAATAGCGCAATGTTCCTGGGTTTGATACGGCACCAAGCACAGGCGATAGAAGCAATATGCTGCCAGGGTATACATCTAACCCTGATAGTGTATGCATCAACAAATAGGCACCATAAGATACCGCAACGATTTTAGAGTCTTCCGTCCAAAAACCTGCTTTTAGATCTGATGCGATCAAATCAAGTTGGCCTTGAAACTCTAATCCTTTAAATGATTCAGGCGTTTCTCGTCCTTTAAGATTGAAACCTCGTTCAGTAATGCCTTCGCCAAGCCCCGTGGCGATTTTCCCGTTCCTGCCGGGTAAATAATAAACAGTATTTTCCATGTACCTAATTCTATCCCTGATCTTCACTTTTAAGCGACATAAAGTTTTAATGTAACAAATAATGCGTTACATTGTATGGCAACGTAATATAGAATATTAATATGCCGCCAAAAAAAACAACCACACTCAACCTACGCGTTGACCCCGCCATAAAAGAAGCTATTAAAGAGGCCGCTAATCGTGATCACCGCAGTGTAGCCAATATGATCGAACTGCTAATCCGCCAGCACTGTGCCAAGGAAAACATCACCGTTCACGAGCAACACGGGTTGTTTAAAGACGATGAATGAAAAAACAATAAGAGCCTTAGTCGAGGCTGGTGCTGTTAAAAAAGTAATGATGGTAGCCGATGGTGCAACCATACACGTTGATATAGTTACTCAAGGCGGTGCGACAACCGTTACCACGCTTAAAGGAGCAATAAAGACATGGGCGACTATAGATGCCAGTGCAAGGTGGGTTAAAAACCTTGGTATTGGGCGTATTCAGTTAGTGGTTGATAAGTGGTTGCCGGGGCAAAGAGGGTTAAATCTGTAGGGAATAAAAAGCCCGAAAGTAATAAATAAGGCAGCCACGGGAAATTTTTTTGATTGAAGTGTGGTTTGAGGCCTTTTATTACCACGCCCAGTTTATTGCGTGTTATAAATAAACATAAAAAGGAAGGGGTAAATGAGCTTAACGGATGAGTTTTTTATACAGCGCGGTCAAAAACTAAATACCCTGATAGAACAAGGCTATAGCAATATCGACGAACTAGCAAAAACCGCTGGCATCACCGATGGTCAATTAATCCAAGCGCAGTACCTTTCCCCATACAACATACAATCAACCGCCGATCTGTATAACGTAAGTGTGACGAAATTAGGGCAGCCTTTCCTAAAAGAAATAAAATCGCGCGATCTGATTGTAGTAAAACCTAATCGCTTAAACAGTTTAATAAACGCTATAAATAAAGCAGGAACCCCCGAATGACCAACACCGAAGAACAAGACTTCCTCAACAGCCTGGAGAAAAAACTCTGGACCAGCGCCAACAAACTGCTGCCATCCCTCGATGCCTCGCAATACAAGCACGTCATGCTGGGTTTAATCTTCGTTAAATACGTCTCCGATGCCTTTGACCTAAGAAGACAAGAACTCAAAACCCAACTGCAAGACCCCAAGCAAGACTACTACTTAGACCCACAAGATTTTTCTGGCGAAGAATATCTCGCCGAAATCGACGCCGAACTGGAAGTGCGCGACTACTACCTGGAAACCAACACCTTCTGGGTGCCCACCCAAGCCCGTTGGAAATTTCTGCAAGACAACAACAAAACCGTCATCGGCGGTGCCGAGCTACCCTTGCCCACCCGCGATGGCACGCCGAAGACCTTAAAGATCAGCTCCGTCGGCCACTTAATCGACAACGCACTCGATGCCATCGAAGTCGACAACCCCAAACTCAAAGGCGTGCTCAACAAACGCTATACCCAACTACAAATCGACCAAGCCAAACTGGGCGAGCTGATCGATCTTGTCGCCACCGTTCCCTTTAACCATGCGTCACTCAACTCCAAAGACATCCTCGGCCATGTTTACGAATACATGCTCGGCCAATTTGCCCTCGCCGAAGGCAAAAAAGGCGGCCAGTTCTACACGCCTAAATCCATTGTTAGCCTGATCGTACAAATGCTCGAACCCTTCAAAGGCCGCGTCTACGACCCCGCCATGGGCTCCGGTGGTTTTTTTGTGCAATCCGATTATTTTATTCGGGCGCATCAAGGGAAGATTAACGAGGTGTCCATTTATGGGCAGGAGGCCAACCACACCACCTGGCAACTGGCCGCCATGAACATGGTGATACGCGGCATCGACTTTAACTTCGGCAAAATACCCGCCAGCACCTACACCCACGACCAACACCCCGACCTACGCGCCGACTTCGTCATGGCCAACCCGCCCTTTAACATGAAGGAATGGGATACCGGCGTGGATGAAAACGACCCGCGCTGGCAATACGGCAAACCGCCCTCCGGCAACGCCAACTTCGCCTGGCTGCAACACATGCTCTACCACCTGGCACCCAACGGCAGCTTGGGCCTGTTGCTAGCCAACGGCTCCATGAGCTCCAATACCAATAACGAAGGTGCTATACGACAAAAACTCATCGAAGAAGACTTGGTGGAATGCATGGTCGCCTTACCCGGCCAACTGTTTACCAACACCCAAATACCCGCCTGCATCTGGTTTTTAACCAAAAACAAAGGCGAACGCACCAGCGCCGCCGGTAGAAAACTGCGCGACCGCAAAGGCGAAGTGCTATTTATCGATGCCCGCAACCTCGGCTACATGAAAGACCGCGTCCTGCGCGACTTCACCCAAGAAGATTTAAACCAAGTCACCGAAACCTTCCATAACTGGCGCCAGACAGGAGTCCAAGTGCCGCGAAGTCCAGGGATGGACGAGAGCGGCCAAGCCGTAGGTTGGGGTGAGGAACGAACCCCAACAAACTCCACCGCCAGCGATGCCAATGTTGGGGTTCCTAACGTCACCCCAACCTACGAAAACATCCCCGGTTTTTGCGCCAGCGTAAATTTAGACGGCATTAAAAAACACGACTACGTACTCACCCCAGGCCGTTATGTCGGCGCCGCCGCCGAAGAAGACGATGGCGAACCCTTTGCCGATAAAATGGCGCGTTTAACTACAACCTTAAAAACACAGTTTGAAGAATCGGATCGGTTGGAGGCTGAGATTAAAAAGAATTTTGCGGGGTTGGGTTATGAGTGCTAGTGCCAGCGTTGAGAGTTTAACTGTATATGTAAATCGCGGTATTACTCCTAAATATACGGTAGAAAAAGAAGGATCTATTTTAATTTTAAATCAGAAATGCATCCGTGGTTTTAAGGTGAGCCTAGAACCTGCAAGATTAAATGATCTTTCGAAAAGGAAGATCACTGAAGGTAAACTTTTAGAAAAATATGATGTACTAATAAATTCAACAGGTGTTGGCACCTTAGGTAGAGTTGCGCAGTTTTACGGTGAATCAGGCTCTGCCACGGTAGATTCTCATGTGACTATTGTGAGGCCAAATGCTGATTTAATTGACCCCGTCTACTTTGGTTACATCATTAAATCTAAACAGCAATTAATTGAGGGTTTTGCTGAGGGTACTACTGGGCAAACAGAATTGTCTCGTGATTCGGTGAAAGAGTTATTAGTGGACTTTGTTGAAGACAAAGTCAAACAAAAAGAAATTGGTCAGGCTTTACTAGCTATTGACAAAAAAATCGAACTCAACCGCCAAACCAATCAAACCCTCGAACACATCGCCCAAGCCATCTTTAAAAGCTGGTTTGTCGATTTCGAACCCACCCGCGCCAAAATCGCCGCCAAACAAATAAGGCAAGCACGCCAGGACGGCGAGCGCAGCGCAGCCCTAAAGGCAGCCTTGTTTGCCGACGGCCGCTGGCCTGAAGCGGTGGCAGCCGCCATCGCCGAAGGCGACCCCGAACGCGCCGCCATGGCCGCCATCAGCGGCAAAGCCTTAGACGAACTCGATCAACTCAGCCCAGAGCAAAAAGAACAACTCCTCACCACCGCCGCCTTATTCCCCGATGCACTGGTTGATTCGGAGTTGGGTGGAATTCCGAAGGGGTGGGAAGTAAAGGCTCTTGATGAGATTGCTCATTATCAAAATGGATTAGCTCTCCAGAAATTTAGACCTGAAGATGAAAATAATTTTTTACCAGTTTTGAAAATCGCGCAACTCAAAAAAGGTTTCGCAGATGGAGAAGAAAAGGCTTCGCCAAATATCAAGCCTGAGTGCATCGTGGATAACGGAGACGTCGTGTTTTCATGGTCTGGCTCTTTAGTAGTTGATGTTTGGTGTGGTGGAAAGGCGGCGCTCAATCAGCATTTGTTTAAGGTCACATCACCTGATTATCCAAAATGGTTTTATTGCTACTGGACCAAGCATCATTTAGAGACGTTTCAACAGGTTGCCGCCGATAAAGCCGTGACTATGGGGCATATAAAGAGAAGCCACTTGGCTGAAGCAAAGTGCATTGTTCCAAGTTGCGATTTAGACCAGTTTAGTTTGATGGCTAACTTTTTAGAAAAACAAATAGAGCAAAGATTAGAAAGTATAGCGTTGCAAGAAATTCGAGATTCATTGTTACCCAAACTTCTTTCCGGCGAATCGTCCATACCTGAACATACGGAGCACTCAGTATGACCAGCCGCGTTGAGATGATTATTGAAACCTTGCGTGCGTTTCCCGAGCAGAAGTTCACCGCAAAAGAACTGGCGCAACTTTTTTTAAAGCGTTATCCAGCTGAGATTGCAGAAAAAAGCAAGAACCCACGTTATTCGAGTAAGGCTGGTCTGGTCAAGCAACTGGCGGCCGAAATAGGCGGCGAGCGAACGGCTCAAGCCAAAACCAAGTGTCCTAATATTCAAACGCGTGACAAGCCTCGCCCGCGTTTATATTACTGGGGAGAGCCTGATGTGGAGCAAGCCGGTGATGAGGTGGAAGACGCTGATGCTGATGTCGAGATAACCACAGGCCAGCAGGCTTTAAACGAACAAGCCCTTTACCCCTTGTTGATGGATTATTGCAAAGCTGATTTAGGTCTATTTAGCCGTCGTATTGATGAGCGAAAATCCAGCAACAATAAAGGCAGCGGCGCGAACCACTGGTTGCATCCGGACGTAGTAGCGATGGAACCTTTGGACCAATCCTGGGACGAGGCTGTACGAACCTGCGTGCGTCACGGTAACCATCGGGCCGTTAAATTGTGGTCGTTTGAGGTGAAAAAAGCACTCACTCGCGGCAATGTGCGCAAATGCTTTTTTCAGGCGGTATCAAACTCCAGTTGGGCTAACTTGGGTTATCTGGTCGCCACCGAATTACACGACGGCGTAGAACGGGAACTGCAAATGCTATGCGCGTTACACGGCATTGGTGTTTTATTGCTGGATGTAGAAGACCTATTCAATAGCCAAATTTTAATACCTGCCAAAGAGAAACCAGATATTGATTGGGAGTCGGCCAATCGAATTGTGGCCGAAAACAGTGATTTTCACGATTATATCGAACAGGTCGGCATCTATCACCAGACTGGGAAAATGATCAAAACCGCCTGGAATAAACATAATTAGGAACGAATCATTCCTGAACAATAAATTACAATGAATTAAACCAGATCGGGATGCATATGATCACCGAAGACCAACTAGAACAACTCTGCCTCGAATGGTTTCAATCTATCGGTTATGACACTATCTGCGGCTACGACATCGCCCCTGATAGCGACAACCCCGAACGCAGCGACTACCGCCAAGTCATTCTGCATGGCCGTTTGCTTGGCAGCCTAAAACAGATCAACCCCCATATTCCCGAGGCCACTTTAGAGCAAGTGGTTTTGCAGATCGCCACACCTGAAACACCAATCCTGATTATCAACAACAAAGCTTTTCATCGCTTGTTGTTGGAAGGGGTAAAGGTTGAGTTTAAAGACCGCACCGGTAAAGAAAAAACCGATTATGTGCAGTTGGTGGATTTTTCAAAGGTCAGCAATAACCAATTTTTAGTGGTGAACCAATTCACCATTACCGGTAGCAAAGGCAACCGCCGCCCGGATGTGATTGTCTTTATTAATGGTTTACCGCTGGCGGTATTGGAGCTAAAAAACCCCGCCGATAATAACGCCGATATTTGGTCGGCCTATCAGCAGTTGCAAACCTATAAAGATGAAATTCCCGATCTGTTTATGTTTAACGCAGCCCTGGTGGTGAGTGACGGCTTAAATGCGCGGGTCGGTTCGCTAACGGCGAATAAAGAGCGCTTTATGCCCTGGCGCACCGTGAGCAATGAACACGACAAACCGCTGTTTGAATACTTTTTAGAAACCCTGGTAAAAGGCTTTTTTAAACCCGAACTGTTGTTAGATTACATTCGCCATTTTGTGTTGTTTGAAGCGCCTGCGGCGGGTAACGAGCACGGTGATGTGACGATTAAAAAAATCGCCGGTTACCATCAATTTCATGCCGTGCGTGAGGCGGTACGGGCGACGGTGATAGCGGCGTCACGCCCGGAAAGCATTGCCGAGCCACGCGCGAACTATGGCGATAAGGTTATACCTGGCTCCGGTAAGGCCGGGGTGGTATGGCACACCCAAGGGTCGGGTAAGTCGATCTCGATGGTGTGTTATGCCGGTAAGTTATTGGCGCAGCCTGAAATGAACAATCCCACTATTGTGGTCGTCACCGACCGTAATGATTTAGATGGCCAGCTTTACAACACCTTTGCCATGGCGGCAGACACCTTAAAGCAAACCCCTGTGCAGGCCGGCGATAGAGATGATCTACGCGAGATATTGGCGGCGCGCCAATCGGGCGGTATTATTTTTACCACGGTGCAGAAGTTCTCTCTTTTAGGGGATGAAACGGCTCACCCGGTATTAAGCGCCCGCCACAATATTGTGGTGGTGAGTGATGAAGCTCACCGCAGTCAATACGGCGACAAAGCCAAGCTCAATACCAAAACCGGTAAGTACACCTTCGGTTATTCCAAACATCTACGTGATGCTTTGCCCGAAGCTTCTTTTATTGGCTTTACCGGTACACCGATAGATTTGGCCGATAAAGATACTCGTGCGGTGTTTGGTGATTATGTCTCCATCTATGACATTCAAGATGCGGTGGATGATGGCGCTACCGTGCCTATCTATTACGAATCGCGCTTGGCCAAGCTGGATATTAATGCCGCCGATATTGAAGCCTTAAACGATGATGTGGACGAGGTGATTGAAGACGAAGAAGACATCGCCGCCCGTGAAAGCACTAAATCAAAATGGGCCGCGTTAGAAAAACTGGTGGGCAGCGAACCGCGCATGCAGCAAGTGGGTAAAGACTTAGTCACCCACTTTGAAAGCCGCATCGCCACCATGCCCGGCAAAGGCATGATTGTGTGTATGAGCCGTGAAATTTGCGTGGACATGTACAACGCCATTGTGGCCATCAAACCCGAATGGCATGAGTCGGACACCAGTAAAGGCGCGATCAAAATTGTGATGACAGGCTCGGCTTCAGATAAAGCGAAGCTGCAACCGCATATCCATAACAAAGACACCAAAAAGCTGTTTGAAAAACGTTTTAAAGACGTGAACGACCCGCTGCAATTAGTGATAGTGCGCGATATGTGGCTCACCGGCTTTGATGCGCCGAACTGTCACACCATGTATATCGACAAACCCATGAAGGGCCACAATCTAATGCAGGCCATTGCCCGCGTTAACCGTGTCTTTAAAGATAAGCCCGGCGGCTTAGTGGTGGATTACATCGGCATCGCCAACGAGCTAAAAGCGGCACTTAAAACCTATACCAACTCCAACGGTAAAGGCCAGCCAACGCACGACACCCGCGAGGCCTTTGCGGTACTGCTTGAAAATATCGATAAGCTGCACGCCATGATGCACGGCTGTGATTACAGCCAATTTGAGGCCAATGCACTGCAATTACTGCCTAGGGTGATGAATCACATCCTCAGCCTGCCGAACCCAGGCAATGGCGAGCTGGATGGCAAAAAACGCTTTCTGGATATTATGGCCAATGTCCGCTCTGCGTTTACCCTATGCGGCACACTCGATGAGGCGCAAGCCTACTCAAAAGAAATCGCCTTCTTTGGTGCAGTGAAAAACGCCATTAGCAAATTCACCACCATCGATAAACGCCGTACCGATGAAGAAAAGAACTCCGCCCTGAAGCAAATTATCGATAACGCCATTATTTCTGAGGGTGTGGATGATATTTTTGAATTAGTCGGTTTAGATAAACCCAATGTTGGTTTGCTATCGCCGGAGTTTTTAGAAGACGTCGCCAATATGAAAGAGAAGAACTTGGCAGTCGATCTGTTAGAGCGTTTATTGCGTGATGAAGTGAAAGCGCGCATGAAAACCGATGTGGTGTCTGAAAAAAAATACTCTGACCGCATTATGGAAACCCTGCGCAAATACCATAACCGCGCTATCGAAACCGCACAGGTCATCGAAGAGCTGATTAAGATGGCCAAAGACATGGCCGCTGATGCCGAAATGGCAGAGAAATCAGGCCTCAGTTCTGATGAAATAGCCTTCTATAGAGCACTCATTCAAAACGAATCCGCCGTTAAAGAGCTAGGCGACAACAACTTACGGGAACTGGCTAAATTTGTGACAGAGCAGTTACGTAAGAGTACGACCGTGGATTGGCAAGTGCGTGAGAGTGTCAGAGCTAAGTTACGTAATTTGGTACGTCGAGCGCTTAGGCGTTGGAAATACCCGCCCGATAAAGCTGATGAAGCGATAGAGCTATGTTTGAAACAAGCGGAAGCGTTGAGTGAAAGCTGGACTGTTCCATGATGGGTGCCATCTAACTAGCGCTACATTAAGCTATAACTTATTCCTAACCCAATAAAAAAGCCCTAGCATCTCCCGATGCTAGGGCTTTTTTATATTTGGCTCCTCCGACTGGACTCGAACCAGTGACCCAATGATTAACAGTCATTTGCTCTACCAACTGAGCTACAGAGGAATTGTTCAGGTCGCGTATCTTACGAAACGCACTTGTTTTGGTCAATAGAAAATTGCTTATAAGGCCTAATTAGTTTTTAAGTAATGTGGCAATACGGTCCATCGCATTCACCAAGTTTTCCATGCTGGTCGCAATTGAGATGCGCATGTGGCCATTAAGGCCAAAAGCGGAGCCCGGCACAAGTGCTACACCAGATTTTTCAAGAATATATTCTGCCAAATCGACGTCGTTGTTTATATTGTCCATGCGGTTAAGTACGGCATTAAAGTCTGGGAAGCAATAGAACGTACCGTCGGACGCGATACAGCTAACGTCTTGCATCGCATTTAGTTTTTCCAATACGAAGTCATGACGTTCTTTAAACGACACTAACATGTCATCAATACATGATTGGTCGCCTTCCAGCGCAGCTTGTGCCGCGTATTGAGAAATAGACGTAGGGTTTGATGTGCTTTGCGATTGAATTTTCTTCATTGCTTTAATCAAATCGGCAGGCCCTGCAGCATATCCAATGCGCCAGCCCGTCATTGAATAGGCCTTAGATACGCCATTTAGAACGATAGTTTGGTCGTAGAGTTCTGGACAAGCCATCACGATGTTGCTAAACGGTTCGTCGCACCACAAAATGTGCTCATACATATCATCTGTAGCTATCAGAATATTTGGGTGATTTTTTAGAACCGCACCCAATGCAGCAAGTTCAGTATGTGTATACGCTTTACCGCTTGGGTTAGACGGACTATTGATGACTAATAGTTTCGTTTTAGGCGTGATAGCTGCTTCAAGTTGAGCAGGTGTCATTTTGAAATCTTGTTCTTGCCCAGCAGGTACAATTACTGGAACGCCTTCAGCTAATAAACACATATCAGGGTATGAAACCCAATAAGGTGCTGGAATAATTACTTCATCGCCATCATCAAGAAACGCTTGCGCAAGGTTGAAGAAGCTTTGTTTGCCACCACAAGACACGAGCACCTGGTCTAGCTCGTAAGACAGGCCGTTATCGTTTTTAAGCTTGTTCACAATGGCTGTTTTCAACTCAACAGTGCCATCTACAGCGGTGTATTTTGTTTTGCCGGTGTTAATAGCATCTCTAGCGGCTTGTTTGATGTGTTCGGGTGTGTCGAAGTCTGGCTCGCCTGCGCCAAGGCCTATAATGTCTTGTCCTGCTGCGCGTAATGCGGCAGCTCTAGAAGTAACGGCAAGTGTTGGTGATGGCTTAATACTTTGTACGCGTTTTGAAAGTTTAATGTTCATGAATGATGTATTGGAATAAAATTAGGGTTTAATCAACGCCTATTCTACGTTAAGCCGCGCTCATGCAAAATCCCTATGGATAAAATATTTCAGATTGATTCCCCTTTTGAACCAGCTGGTGACCAGCCAAAAGCGATAAAAAGCTTGGTTGAGGGCATCGAGAATGGTGAGTCGCATCAGACATTACTGGGTGTTACAGGTTCTGGTAAAACATTTACGATGGTGCATGTTCTGTCTCTTATACACATCTCCGAGCCCACGAGACCTCTCTACATCT